>BNJU01000228.1_pt1 | contig 374104 bp, 528 predicted proteins | sample 8539281 | NCBI WGS metagenome assembly BNJU01 (sample SAMD00202456, study PRJDB9452) | human saliva metagenome | isolation source: human saliva | place: Japan | reverse complement strand
ATGGAAGTTACGTTTGGTTGCAAAAATGCTGTTACATATTTCTGAACCTCATAGCACCCTCCATTCTTGGAACGAGTACCCTGTTGCTTTTAATATTACATAATTTTAGTAAATTATTTTTATTCGGTAACGTCATCATTAGAACTCCCAACGGAGTCTAATTTTAACTAGAGCATATCTAGCAAGCAATTAATTTTAGGAGCTAGTTAAACGGCGATCTTCTGCGCACGTGATAGCCGCCAAAGCGTCACACAGCGACTGCGCGTCCCGGCAGGTTGCAAGCTATTCCCACAGTCCGCGGCGGGCAGCGAAGATACGTCGATCGTCGGCTGCTGCACGCAGCTCATCCCACGCAGACTCCTCAAGCTCATCCATAAGCGTCGTCGCGATCAGACATCTTCGAGAATACCGAGCAAATAGCCATAATAATTGCGAAGTAACTCATCACATACTTACGCAAGCGCGGAGAATCCCACATCATCGTACGGGGTGATAGGCATGCATCATAACCGAGCTACCCGCCAATAGTGATCCGCGCGGCTGGTGAGAACCTTTCTCGTTTACGGATTGATCGTCACGGCGATAAAGTAGCGATACAGGTCAACGTCCACATAGTAGATGGTCTCAACCTTAGGGAAGGGCACGTAGGCATACACATTGTCAACGTAGAACGTGTGCGGCGGCATCTCAATTCCTGCAGAGCGCAATACCTCAACGCGATACGTCAGCGCATGCATAAGAAGATACTGCGAGAGCTTAAAATGTCCCAGGTCTTCCCAACCAATAACGCGATCGGTTGGAATCGCGGCACGATAATTTACAAAGTTTTGCGTATTGTCTTCAACATGCTCGTAAACGTAATTGGAAAGCACCAAATCAGCGGGCTTCTCGCCAGAGTTTGATGCGTTGGCGATAAAACTCACGAAGCTTGTTCATCTTAAGCGCCTCTCCGTCAACCCAGTCGTCGGAATCGATGTTTTTGAAATACACGCCGTCGGCATAAGCCACTGCCTTCATAACCGCAATACCATGACCGCCGTTTTCCTGATGGACCGCCTTAATAATGTTTGGATAACGCGCCGCCCACTCATCGGCCTTGGCGGGCGTATTGTCCTTCATCGAGCCATCGTCAACGATAACAATCTGCACGTCATCGGCATAGTCTGAACCTTCAAGGATCGACTCAATGCAGTGATCCATATACTCTGCGGAGTTGTAGCACGGAATACCAAACGTAATGGTCTTTTCATGGAAAGAACGCTCCTTCATATGCCTGTTTCTACGCCTGATTGGCAGATGAGGTTCGTCGGACAGCTCAAGTCGGAGGCAACAACACCGTCCATGTCGTAGTAGCGATACTCCGCCAAAGCGTCCCACGGGATGGAAGTTCAACACGCCCAACTTGCGCTCGCGATATGTGCGATACAGCATCCTGACTTTCCGGCTCAAGAATGGCGTGGTAGAGTCCTGATCGCTTCCGGGTTCACACGCATGAGAGTATTCGCGCATGATGGTGGTTTTACCGGGAACAACCTGGCCGTCATATTCTTGAACTCGGTGATGCGCGTAAAGTCCTCGCTCACGGTATAGTTCCGACCGTACCAGCGCTGGAACTGAGTCTTGATCAGCTGTCTCAAAACTGCATGTCAAGCGGACGATACGGCAGCGCACCCAATCCAGTCAAAGAGTTCATCAAGCGGTCGGTATAGATAACCTCGCCGGTAAAGGGCTTATCGCATACAGACACGCGAAGCGTCATCGATCTTCATCAATGTCGCGCACGTCAACGTCAAGAAAGACGTCAATCAAATCGTGGTCGAGCATATTTTCAGCTTGGTATAACCCTCGGCCCGGCATGCTCCCTGGTACTTTGCCGTGGGAAAATAGCGATCATCGTCACCGACGAAAAACCGGAACGCGACCCGTAATGGACTTATCAATCTGATCCGGCGTTTCTCCCACTGCTTCATGGTGTGGTGCAGAAAACGTTCTCATACACGTAGTCGGCAATCTCTTCCAGTTCGGGATCGTTCTGCTCGCGCAGCTCCACGATGGGAACTTTGACGTTCTCGCCAAAAGACAGACACGAGCTTCTGATAGAGCTTCTCGCCACGCTCTTCACCAAAAGGCAAGCTTAAGCGAGGCGTGGTTAAACGGCACGGGCATCAGCTGGCCGTAGATATTCGCGCGAACCTTGTGCTGGTAGTTTGTCCATTCGGTAAAGCGCGAGAGAACTCGTGCACCCGGTCGCTGACGGTGTGAGAAATGTGCGGACCGTACTCATGAATCAAGACGCCCGCATCATCAATCCGATCATACGCGTTTCGGCAATGTGTCCGCGGCGCTCGATAATTGCGACTTTAAAATTGCACGCTTCCAGCCATACGGCGAGCCACAACGGAACCGGCATATCCGGCACCGACCACCATGACATCGTAGGCATCGGGGTTAAAACCAGCAGGAAGACCGTGCATAATAGCCATGTAAACCTCCATGCAAAGCGCTCTCGTTTGGCGAAGCGCCTTCCGGTGACAGTATTTCTCGTTCCTAATTTTATCACGCACTCCTATAATGAGGGGTTCGTATCGGCACAAATTACCTTTTTGATAGGAGTTCTTTTCATGGGAAAGTTTCTTGAACAGATGAAAGCAGCCGCTCAAGCTGATAAAAAAACCATCGTGCTTCCCGAAGGTGAAGATCCCCGCACCATTGCGGCCGCAAAGGTCATCATCGCGAAAACCTTGCAAATCTTGTAATCCTCGGAAATCCGGATGAGATTGACGTTGCCGGCGCAACCGTTATATGCCCTGCCGCCGATGAGCGCCATGCAGGCTATGCGCACGAAAGTTTGCCGAGTTGCGCGCACGCAAAGGCGTCACCATTGAGCAGGCTCGCGAAACCACAGACAACATACACCTGATCTGCCACCATGATGGTCAAGATGGGCGATGCCGACGGCCTTGTTTCAGGCGCCTGCCACTCCACCGCCGGGCACGCTCCGACCTGCGCTCCAGATCATCAAGACCGCTCCGGGAACCAAAGCTCGTTTCCGCGTTCTTCATTATGAGCACGGACAAGCCTGAGTTTGGCGAAGACGGTGCGCTCCTCTTTGCCGACTGCAGTACTCAACATCAATCCCTAACGCCGATGAGCTTTCGAAATTGCTCTCGCATCCGCACGGTCTTGGCGCGCCTTTCACGGATCAAGAGCCGCGCGTGGCCATGCTCTCCTACTCCACCATGGGCTCTGCCGGAGGAGACTGCCGAGAAGGTCCAGGAGGCACAAAACTTGCCAACGAGAAAAGCCCCTGAGCTGGCGCGGCGGCGATCTCCAGCTTGACGCCGCAATCGTTCCTGAAGTGGCAAAGCTCAGCCCCCTATTCCAAGGATTGCCGGCCACGCCAATATCCTCGTCTTCCCAACAGCTTGAAGCGGGCAATATCGGCTACGAGCTCAGTACAGCGCTTCAGCGCGCGCCGAGCTTACGGTCCTCCTCCTTCAGGCATCGCACGTCCGGTCAATGATCTTTCCGTGGCTGCTCGGCTGACGATATCGTAGGTGTTGTTGCCATTACCGCGTTCAGGCTCAAATGGCCGTTGCAAAGCGAGAAGAGCAAATAGTGAGTACACTTGTCACCATCTCTGATGGCTACTCTCCGCTTCGTTGATTCTTTGGGAGCGCAGCTTGCAGCGTTTGCCTGGACGATGCCGGGATATCTCTGGCAAGGAGATCCCACGTGGTGGCCAGGCGCGCTCCATTCTCTTCCCCATCGTCGGTGTTTTGCGCGATGGTGTGCCCAGTCGCATCAGGCCCGTCAGCTGGCTCGACACGGCATTGCCGCCTCTATGAGCATCGCATTGTAGAAAAGTCTTCAGAGCGTGACATTTGAGCTGAGTGATTCTCGCAGAAACGTGGTCAGCCTATCCGTATCACTTTGTGCTCACGCATGACCTATGCCGTTGAGGATGGCATCACTCACACAGCGCTATCGATACGAAACACCGGTTCCGTTGATTTACCGTTTGTTCTCGGCGGACATCCCGCCTTCAAAGTTCCCGTTCACAACGGCTCAGAACTTCCCGATTACGAGCTTGCATTCACGCGAGCGTGGACGTCTTTGGGGCCCTCCATTACGCCAGACGGTCTGGCGTTTCGAACATCGCAACGCCTGATCACTGATTCGGATTCTCTTCCCGCTCTCATGGGGCTCTTTTGACCGCAGTTGACACTCACGCTGCGGATGCCCGACCGTGGCGCTAGCACCGCTGCTCGTGAGATTTCCCGCAGTGCACACGGAGTTGAACTGCACTTTTGACGGCTTTGGCTGCCTTGGTGTTTGGTGTGCGGGTTCAGGATGTCCCTTCGTGGCCATTGACAGCAGACGGGCGCTGCTACCGCGCTGAGTGAGGATGACGTCTTTGAGCACAAAGCGCAACATGACGCTCTTGTCGCCAGGCGAAACGTTTTCTCGCGCTTTTTACCATTCGGCCGTTTGGCTGCACGTGTTTGGCTGCAGGCATCCTGTGCTGCAGAGTAGTACTGCTCGACCTGCTACGTGTGTCGTCTTGGAAACGCATCCTGCACTGGTACAATCTTGCTGCAGAGCTTCTTCTCAATATAGCCATAGCTGACGTTTACGGGTGGTTTAATGTTCAACCACTCAGTTGCTGACACAGAACCTGCTTTCTTTGTCACTCAAAACACCCGTAAAGCCAGTGAACTCACCGAAATTCGCATGAGATCTTGAGCTACATAAAGCTCGCTATAAGAGTTTTGCCTCTCTCCCGTTAGTGCAATCGCGTTGCACCCTTCAGGCCATGTGACATATGAAGACGTGAGATTGGAAACCGCGCGCACGCAGCCGCAACTGCTTGAGAGAAAAGGCAGTTACCTTTGCGCGCCAGTCCTGCTCCACCTCACTGGCCCTGCCGTCTCAAGAGTTAGAGTAGGTCATACCTGTCCTCAAACATATACGCACATATAGAGCCGGTGTTCACTTGACTACATGCCACGCAGTGCCTACCAAACCGCCCACTGCGCCGTAGAACGTTACCGATACCCTCATTTGCATGCGGGTAACCTAGGCCACTCATGAAATCAGCTTACTCGCCATAGCGGCTTATCATAACACAACATGATATTGATGCTGGAATGCCGAACATAACGGAATTCACGCACCGGAGGGCTACCGTCAGCAACTCAAACGCCGCCAACGGTCCGAGATGGCAACGATCCCGACCTTCGATCATCTGGCGCGGAACGCCAAAACTTCCCGGTATAATGGCTGCAAAACCAAGCTGAAAATTACACCGCACCCAAACAAATTGCCATGCGCCACCCACAGAAACAAAGCCCAAAGCGGGATTATAAAGTCGCGAACAGGCTTGCTGCATGAACAACGCCTTTCAGATACCCGCTTTAAAGAAACCGTCCGCACACCAGGCATACCGCAATGCAAGAATAAGAAACCCCCCACAAAACAAACCCCACCCAACCGTTGGGCAACAATGGCAGACGTTGACGCCGCAATCTCGGCGTCTAAAATGCACTCGTACGCAGGCATACCGGTATGTAAAGCACGCTTCAAATGTATACGCAGCGATTACTTTCTAAGAGCTCCTGAACGTCGAGGCAATCATATATTCCTCGTTCGTTGAGCGACAAGAACGGATCTTTGAATCGGGCGTGAGATGTCACGAACCTCATCAGAGCGAAACCTTGTTCTTCTCCTCATCAATCCTGACACCCATCCACGCAAGTTCCTTTGCAATGCCCAGGCGCATCTCGGAAGAGTTCTCGCCGATACCGGCAGAAAATGCCATGGTATCAAACCCATGCATGGATTGAGCCATCTCCATAATGAGCTGAGAAGTGCGGTAGCAGAACATATCAAGTGCCAGCCGGCAGTTCTCATCACTCTCGCATGAGCGCCGTCTTCAATGTCACGAGTCAGAATGACCGGAGAGCGCCAAAAAGACCGGACTGTGAGTTCATCATCGTATCAATCTCATCAATGGAATAACCACCGACGCGGAAAGATAAAAGACCGTTGCCGGATCAAGCGTGCCACAACGGAGTGCCCTATGATAAGACCGTCGAGCGAGTCAGACCCATGGTGGTGTCCTTATCCTTTCCGTCCTCAATGGCGGAAAGTGAAGCGCCAGAACCAAGGTGGCAACTCACCAACTTATGCGTTTGTCCGCCCGTAAACTCGTCTACCGCACGCCAAATATAGCGGTGAGACGTGCCATGCGCTCCGTACTTACGGATATGCAGCTTCTCAACCACATCACGTGGAGCGCATACGTATAGGCTTTTCGGCATGTTGTAGTGGAACGAGGTGTCGCAGACGACAACATTGCCCACTTCGGGGAACATCTCGCGACAAATCTCAATGACGTCGGCCTCGGCATAGTTATGAAGCGGAGCCAGCGGCGCAACTTCACGGACCCAACCAAGAGTTTCATCGGTAATGACGGCAGACTGAGGGAAGTACCAGCCTCCCTGAACAACGCGGTGACCAATGCCGTCAATGGGCTGATTCACGGTTTTTAAAATGTCAAAAACATACTTGATAGCCGTTTTGTGATCGGGAAGCGCCACCTCAAGCTTTTTGCTTCTCGCCACCCATTTCTTCATGACCTCCACAAATGAACCGTCGATGCCGATACGCTCGACAGTTTCCCTTTGCATACACCTCACGTGTATCAACGTTCAAAAAGCTGATGCTTGAGCGACGAGCTGCCGGCGTTAATGACCAGTACGTTCATGACTCTCCTTTTCTCAAGGGACAGCCATGTCCCTTTTACTTTAACAACCGCAAGACATCATACTCCCCCTGCACAGAGGGCGCACGCATCTTTACCATTTTACCGACAAATATCCAAGGCTCAAACCAGCTCGCGAGAAGAACTTGAAGCTCTTCTCCCCGCACGTAGGATTAAGCTGTTTTTCCTCCGAGAAATGTGGAAGTGCAGGTGCATAACGGATTGACCGCCATCTGAGCCCCGTATTTGTTACAACACGAAATCCAGACTCACGGATGCCGGTTGCATCAACCACCGACTTCTATCGCCTTGGCTACGGAAGCAAGCGTCTGTGCCGGAACGGAATCAAGAATATTTTCATGATGCGCCTTGGGTACCACCAGCACATGTACCGGTGCAAGAGGATGAGCATCTCTAAAAGGCGACAACATTTTCGTCTTCATACAAAAACTCTGTGGAATTTCTCCGTTTGCGAGCTTGCAAAAATACAATCGGACATTAGATTTCCTCGCTTTCGATATACGTAGATATACGTGGATGACTCATGCGTATGGGCGCTACTATGACTCATGTGCGTAGGCTACTATACGGATGTTACTCATTCACATAGGCCGTAGAGGTGCTGCCGTGGTATCGGAGATTGCGGATCCGAGCCTCGGAGGCATCCAGAAGAACCCTGACTTTTGCTCGGCCGTATCAAGACGCCCACGCAAATCCTTCACCAGCTCTACCCCGAGTATACAGGCAAGCGACTCTTCAAGTTCAAGATCGCTCCCTCCAGCTGGCGCACAATCTGTTCAAGCTCAACTGAGGCGTCCTGAACGTTAAATCTTTGATATCTTTCAGCCATAAAGCTCCTTTCAGCGCAATATGCGCAACCTACGCTTCAATTTCCGTAACATGTGCAACGAGTGAACGCTCGGCAAGCTTCACGCGTATGGCTTCGCCGCTCGAGCGTCACTGAGCATTTTTAAGAACATGTCCGCGCGTCAGTTGATGCAAGAGCATAGCCTCGACCCAACACCTTGCGAGAGGTGAAAGTGCTTCAAGCTTTCCTGCCGCTGCACTCACCTGCGCTTCGTATGGCGCAAGCAGTCTTGTGGCGGCCGTCTTCAAAGCGATCGGCACTTTGCGTAGCGCTTGTTCTTTCTGTTGAGCGCCAGGAGAGCGCGTCGACGAGACGCTGCTCCGTTTGCAACAGATCCGACTTTCGCGACACAAACAAATACAGAGGATCCGACAAACATTTCCGCTCAGCCAAAGCCAAAAAACGAATCTGACGTTGACGAAGGCTGTTTTGTATCGCAAGATCTGCGCGGCGAGAAAACCCATCTATCTCTTGGGCATGTCCCAAAGGAAGGGCTTCCGTGGCTCCCCGCAAGCCGAGATACCCGATCGTTAAAAGCCATCTGAAGTTCACTGATGGACGGAGCGACCGACTCGGCGCTGCCGTTGGCGTTGAGGTACGCCGATCCATACCATATCCGCTATGGTGACATCAGGTTCATGGCCAATGCCGGTAATGATGGGTACGGAAGATGCGGCAATGGCACGAGCAACGGCCTCGTCATTGAAGCACATCAGGTCTTCAAACGAACCCCCGCCACGCACTAAAAGAATGGCATCGGGATGCGTGGATTCGGCTATGCCCAAAGCCTGCACAATAGTTTGAGGTGCATGCTCGCCTTGTACCGCCGCTCCGGTAACTTCAATCTCAACAAGAGGATTACGCCGCGCAAGTGTACGTTTGACATCTTCAATAACACTGCCTGAAAGAGACGTTACGACCTCGATACGCGTACAGAACCGAGGAATGGGACGTTTACGATCCTCACGCATCAGTCCTTCTCGCTCAAGCTTCTTTGCAAGTTCCGCAACCTTCTGACGTAAATCTCCCTCACCGGCAACCGTCAAAGACGTTGCCACAAAAGAAAGTTTCCCCGATCCTTTGTAGACATCGTAGCGGCCTGTAGTTTGGACCCTCATGCCTCGTGAAGGTGACCCGCTTGCAAGATAGATGCCCCTTCCACACGATTACGCCATGCTTGCACTTGCGTCTTTGATATCAAAATAGCAATGTCCTGACCGCGCATTCAGGGCCTCTAAAACCGCTCACTTCTCCTACAACGGTTAGAAGAGGATACGGGAATGATATTCTCATAGTGACGATAATGGCCTCAGAAACGGAAAGAACGTGTTTCTCTTCCTTCTCTTTGAGGTTCATATCTTTCGAGGGCGTATCTGAAAAATCCCACATCTTGGCTAATCCCTCATTACGACTATTTGAAATCAGATATAACAGCTGAAGCGCCGACACAAGGGCAGCGGCAACATGAGTAAGAGCGGCAGCAACCAATACCTGACGAGCGCCAGCGTACTAAACGTTGACGGGACATGTTTTGCTCAAATAGGGCAAGGCCCCGTCAAGAGGCATCGATTTCAACCGGCAGCGTAACAGTTTGGAAAAAGCACCGTTGCGGCATACAGCAAGATGGCAATTTGAGCCGCTCCCGCAATGTTGAGCCAGACGCCAGCAGTAAAAACATAAATCCATCGCAGCAGACGCAAGGTTTACTACGGGAACCAATGCCGAACGCAGCCGAGCAGGGCTAAAATCCTCGTGCCGTTTTGAACGGCGTGGCCAGAGCTCATGGCAAGCAACCGCAATGGATGCGACGGAACTCTCATTAAAATTGGCATCGGACAGTGCAGCATATTGCTTCGCGGATCATAGTTGTCGGTAAGGTCACCTCAATATGCGCAATGCCTACCTCTTGCGCACCTTCATCGTCAAGCATGCGCTGAGCAACATCGGCTCCGTACCTTGGATACCGGAAGAAACTCGCGACCGCTTTTTATACGACGAGCGGATATGAGAGCTGAGCCAGGCCACCGAGCGCCAAAGATACCAGCACGCAATATCCAATAAAAGATATCCGATCTCCCACCAAAGTAATACATCTCACTCCAATCGTTTCGATTGAGAAAAGTGTACCCCGTGCGGCGGACAACAATCACATGAGCCAAGAAACCAAAATGATGCCTCTAGAGGAGCTCCACATGTCCGCATTTAACCGTAGTCCACCTCACCCGCAAGAAGGCCTTGCAGCTGCTTGCCAACAAGCTCATACCTCCAGCCGCAAGAAAGCTTGGAGTCTTTCTTCTGGGCGAGAAGATCGGCAAGATCGTTTTTGTTTGCAATGAGCTGCGGCGCAATTCCCTCTTTTTCCGATACGATCTTTACCAGGGCATACATGAGCTCAAGAACGCCTTCCGATCCTGCTGCAGGACGGCTGTGGTGTTCAATAACAGGACACTCTTCTGGCGGAATGCTCCTGCCCACTTTAATGGCGGCAAGAATGCTCGCAACCGATTCTTGTGAAAGCGATTCCGTGCCTCTGATTCTTTTGAGACGCTCCAGACGTTGCGGGCGATCTTTTCGCATATCTCAACAAGTTGTTTCGTCCGAGATAATCCACTTTCGTGGAATGTTGTGCTGAGCCGCACGTTCTTCTCGCCAGGCACAAATTTCTCACGGGCAAGCGCCATTTGACGTCTTGTGAGGTGAGTTTGATCGTTTGAGGTGCAAAGTATGCTTCTTTTGGGATCGCGTTTGAAATTTTCCGGAGCCGTATAGGCACTCATTTCCGGCATGAGCCAGCCCAAACGATTGGTCTTCATCAAACGCTCATACATACACCGATAGATATCGGGAAGGTAGCGGACATCATCTTCCGCATATACCAGCTGTTCAGGATCAAGCGGTCGCCTTGACCAGTCTGTAAGCGATTCGGTCTTGGGCAGGTGAACCCCCATGTAATGCTCAACAACCGATGCGTAGCTCGCCTGCTGACGCATGCCTAAAAATGCGGCTGCCAGCTGGGTATCAAACACCGGAGCACACGCACAATGCATACCGTAGAGAAGAACTTCAAGATCTTGAGAACAGGCGTGGATGACTTTGACAATCTTCGGATCCTCAAAAAGTCTCACAAGCGGCGAGAGGTCGTCAATGCTCAAAGGATCTATGGCCGCGATTTCTTCACCCGTTGAAACTTGTACAAGACACAGTTTGGGATAGTAGGTCTTCTCGCGAAGAAATTCCGTATCAACGGCAAGCACGGGCACGTGAGCCGCCCTGAGACAAAATGAAATAAGTTCCTCTTGCGTAGATATATACAAAGCATCCCATTCGACGAAAACTACGCTACCATCAAAGAGTAGCAGTCTTATGATACCTAATACGCCACACTGTATCGAGGAGTCTTATGCGTTTTCTTATCCTTCACAATCCACGGTCAGGCTTTGGTTCCGATGCCATATATGAGTTTGAGCGTGCACTTCTGCATGATGGCGATGAGTGCCTCATGCGCATAATGGATGACGCGTGGGATCCCAAACAGGCTGTTCAAGATGCCGCCTTATATGATTGCGTCATTATATCCGGCGGAGACGGAACCATCGGACACCTTATGTATGCCCTGCGCAACACCGGCGTTCCCCTCTGCGTGTTTCCTTCCGGAACCGCCAACCTCATTTGCGCCAGTATCGGTAACGCACATGAACCGGCGGCGCTCGCCCTCGCGGTCAGGCGCGGTCACACCACTCAACTTGATCTTGGTGAGATATCGATGGACCTCTGAGGCCGGGCATACGCACACGCATGGTATAGCCCTTGTAGCGGGAAGCGGTCTTGACGCGCAGCTTATGCGAACGGCAATTCCCCATAAGAAGTTCTTCGGAGAAGCCGCATACTTTACCGCCGCCCTTTCAAACCTCGCTCCGACCGTGCAGACTTTTACCATCACCGTTGACGGAGTTACCCATGAGAGGCAGGCATTGCGTGTCTGGTAGCCAACAGCGCAAAGTTTCAAGCCGATTTTTGAGCTTTTACCGGGGTCCACGTGGACGACGGACTTTGAGCGTCATTGTCCTTGAAACAAAAATGACGGCGGAACTCGTGAAAAGCCCTCTGTTTACCGGCCTTTTTGATCGCAGCGGAAAAACGCTTGGCCGTCAAACATTGAGGATTTCATGGTCGAAGTACACGTTGAAATGTCGTCGCCCATTCCTGTTGAGGTAGACGGAGAGGTTTTTGCAGGAGAAACACGCACCTTCGATGCTCGTGTTCTCCCGAGCCTGCACTGTCATAGTTGATACGCTCAGCCCCTACGCGCAGAAATAAATACGTGTTCAAAAACCTTACAATATTGTCATATATCACACAAAACGTTGACGCAGCACGCTTTTTCTCGGTAATCTTTTTATATGTCAGGAACATGTCGGAAACGCTTGGTGGAGGTGCTTTGATAGAAGTTGCTGAAATACGCGAGAAGTTTGATGAGCTCACGCCCAACCTTGAGTCTGGTCGTTTTCAGAGCTCGCAACGTTTACTCAGCATGGTACCACCACCACGCTTGACACGTTGTTGCCGTTGCGTATGCCAGCCTTTTTGTAGCGCTTTCAAGTGATGCTCACGTTAATGAACATGATCTTGTGCGAGGCGCGCTTCTCCACGACTACTATCTGTACGATTGGCATGACCACAGTGCGGCGCCTGACAAGTGGCATGGTTTTACCCATCCCCGCCACGCTCTGAATAACGCCTCGTAGATTTCCCAGATCTCTCCCCATTGAGCGCGATATTATTTTTGCACCACATGTTTCCTCTGGTACCTTTCCCACCTCGCAGTAAAGAAGCGTGGATTGTTTCTCTATGCGACAAGCTCTGCTCATCGGCTGAAACCTGTTTGGGCAACCCTTACGTAAGGAGTGCTCGCTGATGGAACCCTATTATTACCACGTTCTCCAGTCTGATAGTATCGGCCTCAGCTGGGGGCGCTCTCAAACAAATGATTCCGCAGATCATCTTAATGTTTGCGATTATTTCCGTCGGCGGATGGCTCTACGAGACCGTGTACTGCTCGGTTGTTGAACATGGCTTTACGCGCCGAGGCTTTCTTTTTGGACCAAAGCTGTCCTATCTATGGCGTTGGCGCCGTATCCGTGTGGATTACAATCCGAGACATTGACAACCCCATTCTCGTATTTCTTTTTAGGCGGCCTTATGGCAACCATTCTTGAATACTCAACTGGTCTTATCTTGGAACGTCGTTTTCATCGTACATGGTGGGATTATTCGATGTTTCGCTATAACATCAAAGGCCGTATTTGTCCCCAAGCCTCGATGGTATTTGGAGCTTTCTCGAGTGGCAACGGTTTTTCTGATTGCTCCGGGGACTCCTGTATCTCTTTCCTTTATCCCGTCCGATGTCATGATTTCCCTTGCGGGCATCACGGGTATACTGTACCTTGCGGATTTCACTGCAAGCCTGATTTATCTCACCCCTGCAGCCTCTGAACATATAGCCCTTCTCGTTCAGGAAATTCGCTCCCAATAGTAGCGTCTTCGCATATTCGTCTTCATATACCAACATATACGATATATAAGGCGTATGTGAGACGCGTACAGAACGCACGCAATCAAAGTAATTGGAGCTTCATGTATACGCTTGAAAGCCGTGTTCGCTATAGCGAATGCGATAAGACCGGAAAGTTATCTCTCGTAGGAGCCATGAACTACCTCCAGGACTGCTCCTCGTTTCATTCCGAGCATATCGGCCGTGGTTTCGAGGCGCTTGCTCAAGAGCATCTTGCATGGGTACTTGCTTCCTGGCAGATTGAAGTTGCACGTATGCTCACTTCAACGAGAAGATTACCGTTGGTACGTGAGGGCATATGAGCTGGGAGGTCTTTCCGCGTCCCGTTGTTTTGTTATTCTTGACGAGAAGGGCGCGGCTGTTGTACGAGCGGATTCCACATGGTACATGGTTGACACCAAGGCCGGTAAGGCCATTCGTGTTCCCGAAAGCGAAGCTGCGTACATAAGTGACACGCCCCGTCTTGATATGCCACCTATGCCTCGACACATACCGGCTACCGGAACGCCTACGGAAGCACCTTCCATCACCGTCTCGCAACAGCACCTTGACACCAACAAACACGTCAACAATGCAGTATGTCATGATGGCAATCGACGCTTTATCCGCTCTTGGATATCCGTTTGCGCTGCATCGAATTATCGTCCAATATCGTCGTCAGGCCCATCTTGACGATGTCATTTTCCCCCAAGTCTATCAGGACGAGGCCGGCATCACCGTCTCTCTTGATTCACCGGAACATAAAGCCTACGCAATCGTCCGACTGGAGAAGTAATATGACACAAGTTGGTTCTGAGTCCGCCGCCGCTAAGCCCGTCAAGCGCGTTGTTGCGGCAATCATCTATCGCAATAACGCGGTTCTCGCGTGCAAGCGAGACGAGGATCGAGACATGGGCGGTTTGTGGGAGTTTGCCGGAGGAAAAATTGAAGCCGGTGAGAATCCCGAGTGTGCCCTACGGCGTGAAATTCAAGAAGAACTTGGCGTTGACCTGCAGCTTATTCTCCCCTACGACACAATTGAATACGACTATCCTGACTTCCACCTTTCTATGGAAGTTTTCGTATGCACGCTCGCACCCAACCAAGAGCCGCAAAAACTCATACACTCTGAGCTTCGGTGGCTTCATCAAAGCGAGCTCTTAGACGTCAAATGGCTTCCCTGCAGATACAGGCCTTGTGATGACACTGGGGACTTTGTGGGACGACATCTTTGAGAGTCAACATTTTGTAGCCACTCTACGATAGAATAGAGCGGCAATCAAAAGAAGATTGGCATCCAAAAGGTCTTCTCGCCCCACTCGCGAGAAGTGAAAGGGACACGTATGAGCAAAGCTGATGGCATATTCACCGCAATGTGCTCAGATATCATTGAACATGGCACCACTACGGTTGGCGAGAAGGTCCGTCCACACTGGGAAGACGGTACCCCTGCATATACGATAAAGAAGTTTGGCGTTTGTAACCGCTATGACTTGCGTGAAGAGTTTCCTGCTCTCACGCTTCGACGGACCGCACTTAAAAGTGCCATGGATGAGGTTTTGTGGATCTACCAGAAAAAGTCCAACAACGTCCATGACCTCAACTCTCATATTTGGGATGCATGGGCAGACGAGAGCGGCTCTATCGGAAAGGCATACGGATATCAGGTTGGGCAGAAGTCTCACTATGCTGAAGGCGACTTTGACCAAATGGATCGCGTCTTGTACGACCTTCAGAACAACCCGTTCAGCCGTCGTATTATGACCAATCTCTATACGTTTGCAGACTTATCGGAAATGAATCTCTATCCATGCGCATTCAATGCCATCTATAACGTCACGCAGACTCCCGGCGATGCAAAGCCCACGCTTAACCTGCTTTTAGTACAGCGCAGCCAAGACATTCTTGCAGCGAATAACTGGAACGTCTGTCAGTACGCTATTTTGCTCATGATGGTGGCGCAGGTCGGTGACATGCAAGCAGGTGAACTTGTCCACATGATCTCGATGCACATCTATGATCGCCATGTAGACATTGTACGTGAGCTTATTTCTCGCCCCACCTTTGCGGCGCCCCACGTATCGCTCAACCCTGACGTAACCGACTTCTACGCGTTTACCACCGATGACCTCATTGTTAAGAATTACGAGCATGGGCCGCAGGTCAAAAACATTCCATTGCCGTGTAAAGACACGTATAAAGGCACGTATAAAGACGTATAAAGGCACGACACGTGTAAAGACAAAAAGCGAGTCTCTGTGAACGCGATTGCTTTCGGTTGCCCGCGACTGGGGTATTGGATGCGACGGTAATCTGCTTATCCACAACAAGGCCGACATGAAGTGCTTTGTTGAGCACACTCTCGGATGTACCATAATTATGGGACGCCGTACTTTTGAGAGTTTTTCCTAACGGTCCTTTGAAAGGACGGCGGAATATCGTCATTACTCGGGATTCGAGCTGGACGCACGAAGGCGTTGAGGTAGTATCATCCTCTGCCGCTGCGCGCTGCTCTTGTCGCTCTCAGAACCAGGCGAGAAGGTTTGGCTCATCGGAGGTGCATCCATCTATAAAGAAATGCTCTCTGACTGTAGCTGCACATATGTAACAAAAACATGACATAGTGCTTCCTGCCGACTCATACTTCCCTGACCTGGATGCAGATCCTAAGTGGCACGTCGCTGATGTCGAGAAGGGCGGCGTGACCCCTGAAGGCGTAGCTTTTTGAGTTTGTTGTGTATTTCAAACCGAGCGCTGGAAGTTTTTGCTCAGGTAAGCTATATCAAAGTGCAACTTCTTTGGCATGCGAACTGTGAGTGTTTTGCTCAAAAATCACTTTTACGGTCAGACGTGTGTCAGTACAGGTCAAACAAGAGTCAAATTACCGTCAAACTCATCAGGAATAATCCTTCCTTACGTTTAGAGCTCTACGTAAGGAGTCGCCATGTCTATCATCATCTCTCACCAAAGTGCTATCGAATTACTACGCACTGATTATGTCTATCGAACCATCACTAATAGCTCACGAGCAACTCTCCAACATCCGCCCGTTATTCCAAGGAAACCTCCTCATGTGAATGAGAAAAAGAGCTATGGAAAACGCTGCACGAAATTCTCGGCACCAAGCCTGAATTACTAATCCACGTTTCAATTACAAACAGCAATACCTCATATCAAACGAAAGGATTAAAAGTACACATCCTCAATAACAAGATTCCAAAGTCTGCATTTTTTGAGATTCTGCCCAACCTCTATCTAACGCTCCCTGAATTCCTGCCGGTTCAAATAAGCCGGTCATGCACCGTTTTAGAACTCGCTCTTCTCGCCAGCGAACTTATGGGAACCTATTACATCAACCAAGAGGAGAACTTAAATCCAGAAGTCGCCTCTTGTAACACGTAAAGACTTTGAGCGATTCCTCAGAAAAAACGCGAATATTCCTGGGTGCGCAAAGGTTTGGAAAGCTCTCGCTTTCAGTTGCGAAAAGGCAGCTTCCCCTATGGAAGTCAAGTTATTTATCCGCGCCATACTCCCCTGCTCAAAAAGGGAGGCTACGGGCTTGGTGAGATTAGGCTCAATCAAGAATACAAGGTCAAGAAATTGACCAGCCAAGACGAAAGCATTCGCTATACGAAAACCAGATCTACTTTTTGAAATACCTAAAAGCATCTCAGAACAAACAACCATGGAAAGCCATCACTCTTGAATATAACGGCCAGTACCACACCACCGTGGAGCAACAAATTGCTGACGGAATCCGGCATAATGAACTGGTGTCGGCCGGAATAAAAACTATCAAATTGATAAAGAAATCTACTATGACTTCGATTACATGCAAAACCTTGTTGAATGTATTCGAAAAAGACATCGGTTTACCTGAATGCAAATTACCGCACGCAAAGCAGGCGATATACCGCAAGAGACAACAGGATCTTGTAAAAACTCCTCGATAGCTTTGATCTCATCCGATAGGGGACTAACGCCTGCCGAGAAAATCACCCGTAAACTTCACTTTTAAAAATTCTGCTCAGATTTCACGGTTTACGGGTGACTCTAAAGGTCAAAAGAGCTGTTTAGTTGTGGTTTCTCGCCAATTTGAGCGTTTAGTTGTGAATCGAATCACCCGTAAACGCTCAATTTGAAACCAATCCGTCGTCTCACATGAAAACCACCACGAAAGCAGAACGGCTGCCTGCGGATTTGCAGACAGCCGTTTTTGTCACGAAAACCAAAAAGCAAAATCACTAGCCAAAAGCGAGAAAAACTTAGATGTCGTAGCTTGTTGCCTCGCGACCGTAATAAGAATCGAGATAAAGGTCTTTTAATCTCGGAAATCAGCGGATAGCGAGGATTGGCGCCGGTGCACTGATCGTTAAAGGCCTGCTCAGACATGGCATCGAGGGTGTCGAGGAAGCTTCTCGTCAACGCCATAGTCCTAATCGTCTTCTTAACGCCAATAAAGTCCTTGAGCTCTTCGATCTTTGCCACAAACTTCTCGAAGACATCCCAATCGTCCTTGCCCTCAACGCCACAGTAACGACCAGCTTCAGCATATCGTGCCAGTGTATGTGGGTGATCATACTGCGGGAAGGTACCCATCTTGGCCGGACGCTCGAGGCGTTATAGCGCATAACGCGCGTCAGGATAACGGCGTTTGCCCAGCCGTGAGGAATGTGATGGAAGGCGCCCAGCTAGAGCCATGGAGTGGTTCACGCCAGGAACGCATTCGCGAAAGGCAAGGCCACCAAGGCAGGAAGCGTTAGCCATGTGATCGCGTGCTTCTCAACGTCGTTGGGATTTCTCAGGGCGCGCGGCAGGTAATCAAAGACGAGCTTCATACCACGAAGCGCTAAGCCATCGGTGTAGTCGGAAGCCATCATGGAGACATAGGCCTCAAGGCAGTGCGTCAAAACGTCAATACCGGAAGCGGAAGTCAGACCTTAGGCTGCGTCATCATGTTATCGGTATCAACGATGGCCATGTTAGGCATGAGCTCATAGTCAGTGACAGGCCATTTTACGCCAGTATCTGCATCGGTAATAATGGCAAACGGAGTAACCTCAGAGCCGGTACCCGAAGAGGTTGGAATGGCAATGAAGAACGCCTTCTTGCCCATCTTGGGGAAGTTGTAGACGCGCTTGCGGATATCCATGAAGTCCGCAGACATATCCTCAAAGTTCTCGTCCGGGTTCTCATACATGGACCACATAATCTTACCTGCGTCCATGGCAGATCCACCGCCGATGGCGATAATGCAATCGGGCTCAAAGGCGCGCAGGCGAGCAAGACCTTCAAGAGCGCACTGAGCGTTGGATCAGAGCGACATCCCAGAACGAAGAATGAACGATGCCCATCTCATCGAGGGACTCTTCAATCTTCTTAGTGAAGCCGGACTTGTAGAGGAACTGGTCGGTAACGATGAAGGCACGCTTCTTGTCGTAGACATCCTTGAGCTCGCGTAGAGCAACAGGCATGCAGCCCTTCTTGAAGTAAACCTTCTCGGGAGTACGAAGCCAAAGCATGTTTTCACGCCTCTCTGCAACAGACTTGTAGTTCAGCAGGTGCTGGGGTCCAACATTGCCGGAAACGGAGTTGCCGCCCCATGTGCCGCAGCCCAGCGTCAAAGATGGCGTCATCTTGAAGTTGTAAAGGTCTCCGATGCCACCCTGAGAAGATGGTGTATTGATGAGAATACGGCAGGTTTTCATTGCCTCATAGTGCTTCTGGATCTTCTCGGTCTCATTGACATTAACGTACAGAGACGAGGTGTGACCATAGCCGCCGTCGGCAACCAAACGCTCGGCCTTGGCAAGAGCGTCGTCAAAGTTCTTAGCGCGATACATACCAAGAACGGGTGAGAGTTTCTCGTGCGCCATCTCTTCGGAAGGCTCAACGGATGTAACCTCGCCGATAAGAATCTTGGTGCCCTCAGGAACCTTAACGCCGGCGGTCTCAGCAATGAAGTGAGCTGACTTACCCACGATACCGGCGTTGACCGCACCGTTGATGATGACGGTCTTGCGGACGGCGTCGAGCTCCTGCCCTTAAGGAAGTAGCAGCGCGCGCGCAAACTCTTTCTTAACCTCATCGTAGACGCCGTCAAGAACGGTCACGGACTGCTCGGAAGCGCAAATCATACCGTTGTCAAACGTCTTTGAGTGAATAATGGAGTTGACGGCAAGCTTGATATCGGCGGTGTCGTCGATAATGGCAGGCGTATTGCCGGGGCCAACGCCAAGCGCAGGCTTGCCCGAAGAATAGGCGGCGTTGACCATGCCGGGGCCACCGGTAGCCAAGATAATGTCGGCGTTGCCCATAACGGCCGCGGTAAGCTCAATGGTTGGACTTGGCACCCAATCGATAATACCTTTGGGGCAGCCGGCCTTCTCGGCAGCATCGCGAACAATGCGGGCGGCCTCAATGGTGCAGCCCTTTGCGCGCGGGTGCGGCGAGATGAGGATGGCGTTGCGCGTTTTGAGCGCGAGAAGTGACTTGAAGATTGCCGTAGAAGTGGGGTTGGTTGTCGGAATGACAGCCGCGACAATACCCATAGGCTCTGCGACTACCTTGTATCCACCGGCTTTGTCTTCCTCAACGACACCGCATGTCTTCATATGCTTGTACTTGTTGAAGATATACTCCGCAGCATAGTGGTTTTTAACTGACCTTATCCTCCATAACACCCATGCCGGTCTCCTCAACGGCCATGCGAGCAAGAGGAACACGTGCCTTCTCGGCAGCAAGAGCGGTACTCATAAAAGATCTTATCGACCTGCTCTTGGGAAAATGTTGCAAACTCAGCTTGTGCCTCGCGCATCTCTGCGAGACGAGCGTGCAAAGTTTCAACATCCTCAATCTTTTGCTGCTTTTGTCATCTGGTCCCCTCCTGGACTAGGTACAGACATCGTACAAATTATAGCAGCGTTCGCCGACAAACATGCGCCGCTGACCGACAATTCTCTATTTACATCTCAAACTTTCTTTTATTTATATCCCAAGATTCAATATTTGCTGCTTAGGATCGTCATCGGTGGCTTTGAGTCTTTGCCAAACATCGGGCAGCTCTTGGGTCCGAAAATCCACAATCGGGCCAAATCCTCCGACAAGCTGCGTCGAAGCAATCTTGAACTGTTCTGTATCTTTAAGGCCCGGATATCGTACTTCAGCCACCTTGGGATGCGCGTAGATATGCCGCCATCACCGCTGCGGCGTCGTTGGCATGGTGGCGAGAGCACGCCTGACTCTCGCGCTTCATCTGAGCCAAAAAGCCGCTTGTATTTCATCGGCGTCCGCCGCCACGGCTTCAACTAACGTCACGACACGTATCGTCAGCGTCCTTGGCAATGCCCACGACCACAAAGCCAGGAAATCCAGGGTCTTCGTCAATGGCGAGCCACGCACCGAGCCTGCATGCAGGACTGAGCTCACAGCCAAACCTGCGCACATCGGCAACGAGAAACGATATTGCAGAAGCAGTAGAGAAATCATGCTCACGTAAAGCCATCAGCTCACGCGCACGACCCTTCACATCAACGACACTGATGGGGCGCCCGCAAAGCGGCTCAATAAGCTGAGGCTTAAGCGTGCGAACATCGGTAGTCGCTGCTAACGTGCGCCACATCGGTACGTACGCACGTGCCGCAATCGTCGATGGGCGCTTCAATGCATCGTCAGACAGAAGCGTCTCCCATGCAGAAATGGGAACAAGCCGACAGCGGTTTTGTTCCCATATAAGCTGCATACTCAGAGAGAATTTCTCGCGTTGTTTTAGCCAAGACGCTCGTCATTCTCCTTTGATACCTTTGCGATAAAGGCGTCCAACGTGCTCTGAACGGTCTCGTTTGAACGATCGCGCACAGAGATATTGTGAGCCTCGACTCTTTCTCGCCAATAATCAGCATGTACGGCACACGATCGAGGGAACGAGCCTCACGGATCTTAGTAGCCAATCTTCTCGTCGCGGTTATCGACCTTGACGCGAATACCGGCTGCCTGAAGGGCACTGGCCACCTCATGCGCATACTCACGGGACTTCTCGGACACCGGTAACACTTTAACCTGGCAAGGAGCCAGCCAAACAGGAATTTGCCTCATAGTGCTCGGTAAGAATACCGATAAAGCGGTCAAACGAGCCAAAAGCCCGCACGATGAATCATAATGGGCTGCTTTTTGGTGCCGTCGCTGTCAACGTACTCAAGCTCAAAGTTATGCGGAAGCTGGAAGTCAAGCTGGATGGTACCGCACTGCCACGAGCGACCCAGGCAATCCGTAAGATGGAAGTCAATCTTGGGCCCATAGAAGGCGCCATCGCCCTCGTTGAGCACATAGTCGATGCCCATGGACTCAAGCGCATCCTTTAAGCCCTGTTCCGCACACTCCCAATCCTCATCGGAACCCATGGAATTCTCCGGACGCGTGGAAAGCTCAACGCGATACGGGAAGCCAAACTGCGCATAGTACGCGGTAATCAAGTGTGACGCATCGGCAACCTGCTCGGTAATCTGATCGGGGTCGAATAAAGATGTGAGCATCGTCTTGAGTGAACTCACGCACGCGGAAAAAGACCGTGAAGAGCGCCCTTCATCTCATATCGGTGATCGAGGCCGGCCTCGGCAAGCTTTAAGGGCAGATCGCGATAAGAACGCGGACGGTTCTTATAAATAAGACACGCGCCAGGGCAGTTCATAGGCTTAATGGCAAAGTCTTCCTCATCGACCGACGTGGTATACATATTCTCTTTGTAGTGATCCCAGTGGCCTGAAGTTTCCCACAAAGAACGCGAGAGAATCTGTGGCGTGAGCACCTCTTCATAGTTGAACTTAACCATCATCTCGTGCCAGTAGTCAGTCAGCGCATTGCGCACTGCCATACCATTGGGAAGCCAGAACGGAGAACCCGGACCGAAATCGGACATCATAAAGAGTTCCATTTCACGGCCAATCTTGCGATGGTCGCGCTTCTCGGCTTCCTCAAGCATCTTAAGGTGCTGTTCAAGCTCGTCTTTTGTCGCAAATGCCGTACCGTTGACACGCGTAAGCATTTTGTTGTTCTTGTCGGCCTTCCAATATGCGCCTGAGACGCCCGTCAGTTTGAACGCCTTGACACCCTTGGTGTAGAGAAGGTGTGGCCCCACGCACATGTCAATGTATTCGCCCTGCTTATAGAAGGTAATACGCTCCGCGGGATCCAAATCACCAATATGCTCTACCTTATACGTCTCGCCACGCTCTTCCATGAGCTTAATGGCCTCGTCACGAGAAAGCTCAAACGTCTCGATTTTGAGATTCTCTTTGGTAATCTTTCATCTCGGCTTCAAGAGCAGAAAAGTCCTCCGTGTTGATCTTGGTATCACCAAGGTCTACGTCATAGTAAAAGCCGTTTTCGGTGGCAGGACCATAGGCAAACTTTGCTTCAGGATACAAACGCTTAATAGCCTGAGCTAAAATGTGAGCTGCAGTGTGGCGAATAACATGCAGCTCTTCAGCGGCATCATCGATTTCTCCTACATGGCCGTCATTGTAGAGAACCTTCATATATAAAACCTTCCTTATTTTCTGCGCTTGATGCACACAATCAGTTTTAAGCGAGAAACGCACAAGACCTTAAAACACGTAACGGCGACTACCCCGCTTTCAAGAAGCTGCGAGTAGCCGCCTTAATAGTCTCTGTCAGTCCTACGCACAAAACCATAGATACACTACTGGATACGAGTGCGGCAATACGGACAGACCTTCCAGTCTGCGTTCAGTGGACGGTGGCACGTTGGACACACATTGCGTACCTGCGTATTGCAGATGGGACACACGATGAAGTCACGGTCAATGGGTGCCGAGCACTTGGGGCAGATGCCATAGTGTGAAAGCTGGTGCTCGCGAAGGGCAATGTCTAAATCCTGCTCCTCACGGTCAATGAGGTAGCTGCTTGGACGCAAAATAACATACGCCAAAAGCCCCACAATAGGAACAACCGAGATGACCGCCCACATCCACCAAGGCTCTGCGCCGCGGCGCTGGGCGTCACGAATGACGTAGATAATGGAAAGGATGTAGAGCATAACTACACAGATGACCATAAGATAGAGGACCATACGTACCTCAGGGGTGATGATCTGGTCGAGAATTTCCTGCATCTCGGGAACTCCTTAGAATCGATTTGAAGCTGTGGCGGGCAACGGTTAGAAAATAAGAACCACAAGCGCATCTATCGTAAACCAAAATGGGACGGATAGACACAAGAATAAAGAATCTGCTTATAAATTAGACGATTTTACAAACCTCTCAAAGACGACATCACTTCTCCTGCCAGCGTAATGGTACCGCAAGCCACATATGATTCACGAGCAAGAGCACGCACGGCCTTTTCCACCGTGGGAAAAACGTCCTCTACCCGTGCCCCTAGATCTCGATATATCTTTGCCAGTTCATCTGCCGGCAACGCACGCGCGGAATCCGTTTGCGTCACAATCACGGCAGGGAATTCTTTGGCGAGAAGTTCCGCAATACCAAAAACATCTTTATCGGCCAAAAACAGCGGTCAAAGAGTTTGGGCCGATGAAGTGGGTTGGGTTCAACGTCGCGATGGCTGTCAGAAATGTTGCCACCGACTGCGGGTTATGCGCCGCATCAATAAGCACCAGAGGATCCGGACGCAAGAGTTGAAAACGACCGGGCGTCGGACAGCTGATTGCCGCATCAAATGCCTTATCCGCATCAAGCGCTCGGTCGAGAAAATCTTCCGCAAGGCACAGGGCCAGCGCAATATTTGCGGCCTGATACCTTGGTTTGAGCGCCGCAAGGTCTCTGTGAGTTGCTCGTGGTGTTTTTACCGTCAGCTCAAGAGGAAAGCCAAGGCGTGTGGGATGCTTGGTTATGGCAAACGTTGCACATGGAAGATCGGCATGGTGCCGTACCATACCTTCCTGCATCTCTCCCGCTACATCGCAAACGTCAGTTGCGCGGAGCAGCGTTGGAACTACCCTTGTTCAGCCGCACGGGAAAGAAAGACCTCCTCACGGATACGGGTGTTGCCGTTCCCACGCCAACACACAGCTGCGACCTCTTTTGTATGATGGCGGCTTTCTCACCTGCAATTTCTTCGAGCGTATTGCCTAAAATACGGGTATGATCAAGGCCTATGCCGGTGATGGCTACAGAGGTGATGTTTTTTGCCGCTGACGTGGCATCCCAACGGCCTCCCATACCACACTCCAGTACCGCAACATCAACGCCTGCCTCTGCAAAAACCGTAAGTGCGGCTACCGTCAAAAGGTCAAACTCGGTAATGTCATAGGCACGCCTGCCTGCTGCAATACGTGCGGCATTTACGCGCTTGCCTGCAGTCACGGCGGCGGCAATGCCGTGCCCAAATACCTCCTCCGTCACGGGGTGCTCCGTCTATTTCCATGCGTTCGGTATACTTCACCAGCTCAGGTGAAGTATAAAGAGCCGTCTTCAGACCCTCCTCGCGCAAAAACGCTGCGGTATAGCGCGACGTTGAGGTCTTACCGTTAGTGCCCGCAATCTGTACGCTCCTGAAGCACTCATCAGGGTTCTTCAGCTCAAGAAGCATCTCCGAAACAGATTCCAAAAGAGGCTGAATACCAAATTTTTTAGTAGCCTGAAGCGCCGACATGGCCTGCGCATAGGTGTAGTCGCTCACCTCAAACGGTATGTGATATGACATGAATCTCCCTACAAACCCAAAAGACGCATGGCTTCTGCGCGGGTCTTCTCGTTATCCTTAAAGATGCCCCTCACCGCTGAGGTAAGCGTCAGCGCACCAGCGCTCCTGACGCCTCGCATGGTCATACAGGTATGTTCTGCTTCCATGACAACCAGTACGCCCAAAGGATCAAGTTCGGCCATCATCGCGTCGGCCACCTGGCCACAAAGCCGCTCTTGCACTTGTAGGCGACGCGAATACCCCATCACGCAGCGGGCAATTTTAGAGAGCCCGGTGATACGGCCTCCTTTGGGGATATAGCATACGTGCGCCTTTCCCACAAACGGCAGAATATGATGCTCGCAGGTAGAAGAAAACGGGATGTCGCGAACAATGACCATCTCGTGGTTTCCCTCTTCAAAGAACTGTTTACGCAGATGGGCAGCCGGGTCTTCCTGCATACCACTGAAGAGCTCCGCACAAGCCCGAGCCACTCTGTCAGGCGTCTCAAGAAGCCCCTCTCGCGTGGGATCTTCTCCGATGGCCAAAAGAAACTCCCTCACCGCAGCGCGCACGCGTGCCTGGTCAAGCGGGGCGAATTCCGAATGAGCGGTATCCGTATGCACTGCTTCCGTATGTATCTCTTTTGCGTGTGCTTCTTTTTGCGCCTCTGTTGCGTGTGTTTCTTCTGTCACGAAACCAGCGTCCTTTCTGCTGCTTCAATAACGTGCTTGGCGAGAATAGCGGTGGTTACGCTGCCTACCCCGCCAGGAACGGGTGTGTATGCGGCAACGGTATCTTTAATCGCTTCTGCATCAACGTCACCAACGAGCTTTTGTGATGCTTCGTCCCAATTAATGCCCACGTCAATAACCGTCTGTCCGGGTGCAACATACCCGGAGCCAATCATACGCGCCCTACCTGCAGCCACCACAAGTATTTCTGCCTCACGGGTAACCGAAGGCAGGTCAACGGTACGGCTGTGACACAGCGTGACCGTGGCATCGCGCATGGTTAGAAAGAGCCGCAACAGGACGGCCAATCACGTTGGAGCGCCCCACGACCGCAACACGTGCTCCTGCAATTTCAATACCATAGTGGTCAAGTATGGCAATGACCGCCTCGGCCGTACACGGTGCAAGGGCGCAAGGGCGCCCTGAAAGCGTGGCAAGCAACATTGAATCGGTAACGCAATCAACGTCTTTGCTCGGAGAAAGGAGCGCGAAAGCACCTGCCTCGTCAATCGTTTTTGGAAACGGTCGCAGGGGCAGACAGGCGTGAATATGCGGGTCCGAGGAAATGTCACGGATTGTCTCGTCAACGTCGTGCTGCGACGCATTGCGTAAAGCACTATCCGCCTCACGGCGATGCCGATCTTCTCGGCACGTTTGAGGGCTGCCCGCTCATAGGCAAGGTCGTCGGAGCGCTCGCCAAGACGAAGGATGGCCAGCGTAGGCGTCACGCCTCTATCGGCCAGTGCGGCAGCCCGGACGGAAAGCGCCTCCGTAAGCGCCGCAGCAACCGGAGCGCCTCGCAATTCCTCAGCCATTATGCTTCCTCCCCTTGCAGATGCGCACTCACGTGGCGAGAAAGAGCTTCCGCTCGCGGAATCCACTCATCCATAAGCGCTTTTGCCCGCTCGTTAACAGATGCGGCATATACGCGATCTTGCATTGAACGTGTATTAACAAAGACGGTATGAGAGGCCGCCTCAAGGGCACCGCGGGAAAGCGCCGCACCGCAACCCACGTCAGAGAGCAAAAGCCGTGAACCTTTGACCTGCATCTCTTCAAGGAGCGCGATGGTCTCGCAAATGACTTCCATTACTCTCAGAGGCGGTTTTGCCGCAGCGATAAGCGCCTCTTCGATGCGCGTCGAGCGGAAGGACTATCCTTGGGAATGGCAAACGCATCGGATACCAAAAGAAACTGTCGCGAATCCTCATTAACCAGTTCAAGGAGTTCTTTGCGGAGACGCTCGGCGCGAGCAATATGAGACGTAAGATCTTTTTCATAGGCGGCATAGCGAGGCTTACCCAATGCGAAAGCACCCGCCATGGCCGCCAGAGCTATCCCTAAGGCACCGGTGTATGCAGCCGCTCCGCCGCCTCCGGGAATGGGCTCTCGAGCAGCAAGGTACCGTGCATACTCTTCACAGGTATACCTTGTAAAATTCACGTCCTCAGGCGTTTTTGGAACCGACATCAGAACAGACCTACACCCGTCCGTCTTCGCGTACGTCAATATTTTCCGCTGCCGGTTTCTTGGGCAAACCTGGCATGGTCATAATGTTTCCGGTCAGACATACCACAAAGCCGGCGCCGGCAGAAACACGCACTTCTCGCACCGTAATACGGAAATGCTCCGGCGCGCCCAACCGAGAGGGATCGTCCGAAAACGAATACTGCGTCTTTGCCATACAAACAGGGAGCTCCCCAAAGCCCAAACTCTCAAGCTGCTGTATCTGCTTTGCGGCGGCGGGGGTAAGGTCAACGCCTTCGGCATGGTATATCTTGGTGGCAATGGATGCCATCTTCTGCTCAAGGCTCTCACTCAAATCATAGGCATATTTGGGCTCAGAGGATCTCTCGCACAGGCGAAGTACCGCCTCCGCCAGCGACTGTCCCCCTTTGCCGCCCTTTGCCCAAACCTCAGAAAGTGCCACATCCACTCCATGCGCCCTGCACGCTTTTTCAATAAGTTCCAGTTCAGATGCGGTATCAGTGGGAAATGCATTAATGGCCACCACCACGGGCAAGCCATACGCCTTTAAGATTGTCAACATGGCGCAGCAGTTTGGAAGACCTGCCTCAAGAGCCGCAAGATTTTCAGACCCAAGTTCTGCCTAGGAACCCCACAGTTATGTTGAGGGCACGCACCGTAGCCACCAAAACCACGGCGTTCGGAAAAAGACCGGACTTTCTGCACTTGATGTCAAGAAACTTCTCGGCACCAAGATCGGCTCCAAAGCCTGCCTCGGTAATTACATAATCAGCCAAACGTACTGCTGTTTTTGTTGCCTCCACGGAATTGCATCCATGGGCAATATTGGCAAAAGGACCGCCGTGTACCAGCGCCGGTGTATGCTCAAGCGTCTGTACCAGGTTGGGCAAAAGCGCATCTTTCAAAAGCGCAGTCATGGCGCCTTCAGCATGGATGTCGCGAACCGTTACCGGACGTCTGTCAAGGTATAGGCAACAATCATCTTGCTCAGGCGTTCTTTCAAGTCAGAGATACCTGATGCAAGGCAAAACACCGCCATAACCTCAGAGGCGACCGTGATATCGAAGCCGTCCTCGCGGGGCATACCATCCGCAACGCCACCCAAACCGTCTACCACATGGCGAAGCTGGCGGTCGTTCATGTCAACGCAGCGCTTCGCATACCACGCGGCGCGGATCAATCCCAAGCTCATTGCCTTGCTTGATATGGTTATCAAGCATCGCGGCGCAAGGTTATTCGCAGCACTTATCGCGTGAAAATCACCCGTGAAGTGCAGATTTATATCCTCCATGGGAACAACCTGCGCATACCCGCCGCCCGCGGCTCCGCCTTTAATGCCAAAAACAGGTCCGAGCGAAGGTTCGCGGAGTGCCAGCATTGCCTTGTGTCCCGCTTGATTGAGTGCGTCCGCCAAACCAACCGAGGTGGTAGTCTTGCCCTCCCTGCCGGAGTCGGGTTGATGGCCGTTACCAAAACAAGCTTGCCGCGCTCAGGCGTATCGGCAAGGAGGCGAGAATTGACCTTTGCCTTGTAGCGACCATACGGCTCAAGAAGATCCTCACGAATACCGGCTCTTCTCGCCACGTCAACAATGGGAAGCATAGGGTGTCTCTTGAGCGATCTCGATATCGGACTTGTACTGCGGCATATGCACTCACCTACGAAAAGTCGGCAATCTGCTGCTTGAGTTGTGCAACAAGAGTTTCAAGCTCAGCGGCACGCGAGCGCTTCTTCTCGATGACCGCTGGCGCGGCCTTGGCAACAAAGCCCTCGTTGGCAAGGGTGCGCTTGACACCGAAGCTCTTTTTCGGCGGAAGCAAGATCTTTCTCAAGACGTTTTGCTTCAGCCTGCAAATCAACAAGATCTCCCAGAATTACATAGCAGCTCAAGACCGCCCTCGGCAACAGAAATAGAACCTGCAGGCTTTTGGATGTCCTCACCGATGTGTAACTCAGAAATGCGACCGACGCTCCGGATAAAGCCTGCCTGCTTTATAAGCGCATCGGCATCTTCCGCCGTTGCACGAACCGCCACGGAAAGCTCCGCCTTTGGCGACAGGCGATAGCGTGCCCGTGTTGAGCGAGCCGCAGAAACAACCGTCTTTGCAAGTGAGAAGTTATGCTCGGCCTCGTCATTCATGAAGCGAGCAAGCTCTTGAGGCTCCGGCCATGCGGCAGTCATCAAAAACGTTGCATCATGGCTGAACACGCCCGATGCAGGAAGGGCATCCCAAACGCTCTCTGTCACAAACGGCATCACAGGATGCAGAAGGCGCATAGACACATCCAACACAAATACAAGATTTCGCTGAACTTGGAGGCGCTCTTCAGTATCTCCGTTCAAAAGACGAGACTTGCAAAGCTCAATGTACCAGTCGCAGACATCGTTCCAGAAAAACGTCTGGATGTTACGGGCATAATCGCCAAAGCCGTATGATTCAAGTTGTTCTGTCGTCTCCGCCGTCACGCGAGCAAGACGCGAGAACATCCACGCATCTTCGGGCGTTTTGGCCTGTGGCTCACCTGGCGTATAACCGTCAAGGTTCATCTGCACAAACCGGCTTGCATTCCAGATCTTGGTCACAGAGCGCGCCTGATCGGTTCGTGGAGACTCAAGAAGCCCTTGGTTTTCTTATCCAAAACCGCATCAAACTTGACGTCTTGGTTGTTGGTAATAAGCGTCAACAGGTTATAACGCATGGCATCGGCGCCGTACTTTGCGATAAGATCCATCGGATTTACGCCGTTACCCTTGGACTTTGACATGCGGCTACCGTCTTTAGCCAAGATGGTAGCGTAAATAAACACGTCATGAAACGGAATCTCCTTGGTAAAGTAAAGCGAGCTCATAATCATGCGTGCCACCCAAAGAGCAATGATATCGCGAGCGGTTACCAGTACCTTTGTGGGATGATGACCCTCAAGCTGCTCGGGATGCTCGGGCCAGCCCTGTGTGGCAAAAGTCCAGAGCTGCGAGGAGAACCAGGTATCCAAGACGTCCTCATCTTGGCGTACATGATGGCCGCCGCACTTGGGACAGACATCGGTATCCTCCATAAGGGCGTCTTGCCAGCCACAATCGTCACAGTAAAATACCGAATACGATGACCCCACCAAAGCTGCCGGGAAATGTTCCAATCACGAAGGTTATCCATCCACGTGAGATAGGTCTGCGTCCAGCGCTCGGGATGGAAGGTAACGTCTCCTTTGCGAACCGCCTGTGCAGCAGGTTCTTTAAGCTTATCAACGGCAACAAACCACTGCTCGGAGAGCCATGGCTCAAGCGTTGTGCCGCAGCGATAGCAGTGCATGACGGAGTGCTCAAGGTCTTCGATGTGGTCGAGAAGGCCATGCTCTTCAAACCATGCCACAATGGCATCACGCGCCTGATCACGATCAAGGCCTGAGAACTCACCGTAACCGGGAACGACCACCGCGTGCTCATCAAAGATGTTGATTTTCTCAAGACCATGCGCCTCTCCCATTGCAAAGTCATTGGGATCGTGCGCCGGGGTGACTTTCACAAAGCCCGTGCCATATCCGGCGTCCACGTGCCAGTCGGAGAAGATAGGGATCTCACGATTCACGATAGGTAGCACCACCGTAGCTCCCACAAGATCAGCCTTCTCGGGATCCTGCGGAGACACTGCCACACCCGTATCACCAAGCATTGTCTCGGGACGCGTGGTAGCAACCGTACATGTATTCAATACCGTTGATGGGCTCTTTCAGTGGATACCGCAAATACCACAGATGACCCTTCTCGTCAGCATATTCCGCTTCGTCATCGGAGATGGACGTTTCTACAGTGAGGGCACCAGTTGACGATGCGCTTGCCGCGGTAGATAAGGTCATGGTGATACCAGTCCACAAAGACCTTACGCACAGCGCGGGTATACTCCGGCGACATCGTGAACTTCTCATCATCAAAGTCAATGGAGCAGCCCATGCGCTTAATCTGCTCGACGATGGTGCCACCGTACTCACGCGTCCAATCCCAGCAAGCCTCAATGAACTTCTCGCGACCAATCTCAAGGCGAGAAACCCCTTCTGATTTCAGCTTTTTATCAACCTTGGTCTGGGTAGCAATGCCCGCGTGGTCGGTTCCCAAGATCCAACGCGTGGAATAACCACGCATGCGGCTGTAGCGGATATACGTATCTTGAATGGTGTCATCCATGGCATGACCCATGTGGAGAATGCCGGTAACGTTAGGTGGCGGAATCACAACGGTGCGATCTTCTGTGCCTTTACTGCGACCATAGCAGCCGGCTTGTATCCATTTTTTAATGAGCTCAGGCTCAGTGGCCTGAGGGTCATACGTCTTGGGCATTTCTTCCACGGTATATACGCCTTTCACATGCTTCGAATAACGTTGGGACTAGCTAGCAGAACAGTATAGTGTATGTAGATAAGTGTACTTCGAAAAGGTCTAAGAACAAGATAATCCTCACGTTTTCAGTGGCATTACAAATCTATTACAAGATTCTGCAACTAATCAAAAAATGATAGCTTTGTATTGTCGTACAAGACTCAAATCTCTCCATAAAAGGAGATTCGAAATGAATATACCAATGGCTGAGAGAGCTTGAGAGGATTATATGAACGACGACGCAAAAGAGATTCAGTATGAACTCAGACGAAGCCTTTTTGGGACAATAAGGGACTACTGTTTGGCTCTATTTTTCTTTAAGACCAGTTTTCGATCTTGTAACTGTCTGCTCTCCATACATCACTTCAGTCCTTATGAATGCCGCCGTCTCAGGCTCAACGAATGACTTTATACGCGGTTGCATCTTTGCTGCCATGCTAACAGTCACAGCAATAGTCAATAGATTTATCATCCGATACTTTGTTCCTGAGTACCTCTATCATGCTGCCAATTCATATCGAAACGTCGCCTTCAAATACATGCTCAAAAAGGGAATTAACTCCTTCGAACAGGATGGAAGTTCTGCATATATATCTGCACTTATTAATGATCTGAACTCCATCGAAACAACGTATCTCGAAGACATGTTTACTCTAGCTGCTGACAGTATCTCTTTTGTCGTAGCCCTCATCATGCTTCTAGTGCAAAGCGTACCTTTAACGCTTGTAGCTATCGCAGCTTCAATTCTTCCTCTCATAATCAGCGTAAAACTGGGAGGCGCTCTTGGTGAAATTCAGAAAAGATCGTCAGAAAAAGCTAGTGAATTTATCGCTCAAGTATCCGATCTCGTAAAGGATTTCCTTTAATAAAAGCCTACGGGGCCTCAAAAGGCTGCCTTTAAAAACTCTTCAAAGCGGATAATAGTGCACTTGAAACTACTAAGAGAGAACGTAGAAGAACCTCAATTTTTATCAACATTCTCAGCTGGAGCGCATTTGGCCTCTCCCAATGGGCTGTACTTATTGCCGGTACATACCTCTGCATCACAAACCAAGGTGTTACCCCTGGTGTCATTCTTATGGCAACGTTGCTTATGAATTACATCAGTCTTCCTCTTCAAACCATACCTCCTATACTTGCAGCACGTCAAGGCATCAAATGATTTGATTTCAAAGTTTGCAGATCTTCTTGCCAGTAACAAAGAATCCGAGGGAGCAGACGAATTAAATACAGTAGAACACGGGATTACCGTAAGCGGCCTCTCTTTCTCCTACGAAGAGGATGCGCCTGTACTGCGGGATATCACAGTAGAATTTGCTCCCAAAAAGAGTTATGCTAATGTAGGTGCCTCGGGCTCTGGAAAAATCTACACTGTTCAACCTACTCATGGGAGGCTATTTAACGTATCAAGGCAACATCTTCTATGATGGACTTGAACTTAAAGGTATCAACAAGAAATCACTCTATCAAAACGTCTCTCTCGTGCAGCAGGAAAACTTCCTGTTTAATGCTTCTATACAGGACAACATTACCATGTTCGGAAACCATCCTGAAGATGCGGTTATGGACGCCTGCAATCGCGCGGGTCTCGCCGAGTTTATCGAAAAGAACGGTCTTGATTATCGTTGCGGTGAAGGCGGCTCCAATCTTTCCGGTGGAGAGCGCCAGAGGGTCTGCATTGCCAGAAGCCTGCTCAAAGGTTCAAAAGTGCTCCTTTTGGATGAGGCTACATCTGCCCTTGATCATGCGACTGCAGACCAAATTATCAGCTCTATAGCGAACCTTACAGATACCACTCGCATTGTAATCACACACAGCTTAGAGGAAGCTCAGCTTACAAAGTTTGACGAGATCCTGGTGATGAAGGATGGACGCCTTGTTGAACAGGGTCACCTTCGATGAGCTTATGGCTCACGACGATTACTTTAAGGCTCTCTACACCCTTGAGCAGTAGGATAAAACTGTATGCTTAAAAGGTATACTAAGCAGCAGTTATTTCTACCCAAGGAGACCTATGGCAGAGCAGATCCCAAACGCAACGGCACGGCTTGAGCTGATTCTTGGACACGAACGTCTTGCTCGTCTTGAAAGTGCCTGCGTCATGGTGCTTGGCCTTGGAGGCGTCGGGTCAAACTGCGTAGAAGCACTTGCGCGCGGAGGGATTGGCCACTTTGTACTGGTAGACGCTGATACCGTGGAAGCGAGTAATCTCAACCGGCAGGCCATCGCCTTTGTGCATACCTTGGGACAAAGAAAGACGGATGCTACCCGTAACCTCATTTTAGACATCAATCCTGCTGCTAAGGTGAAAACTCTCGATGCGTTTCTTCTCAAAGACAACACGTCTACGCTGCTTGATACACTTCCCCATCCCGACGTACTCGTGGATGCCATCGATACCGTATCTGCAAAGCTTGCGGCAGCCCGCTGGGCTCAGGAGAGGGGCGTGTATTTTATTTCCAGCATGGGAGGCGCCAACAAGATACATCCCGAATTGCTTAAGGTCTCCATGCTCTCCCAAACTCATGACGATGCCTTGGCGCGCATTATGCGCAAAGAATCCCGCAAGCGCGGGCTGAGTGATTTTCGCGTGGTATATTCGCCCGAGCCAGCACAAGAGGTTCTCGCACCTAAAGACGCTGAAGGCAAGGCCGCGCAACTTGGTACCATGTCCTATATTCCACCCATCATGGGACAGTTGATTGCAAGCGATGTAATCTTGCATCTGACGGGTCTGAACCAAAGCGAGGAAAATCGTGTATAACGAACCCATAACCTTTCAAAGCAACACCGTGTTTGCTCAAGACATTGCCGCACTTGATTACTTCGACGCTCACGTGCACTGGATCTTATGCCTACCGCAGGTGAGGTGGCGAGAAGTGCCGCGTCTCATAACTTCGGTTTCTTTTCCTGTGGAGTCTCTCCTACCGATTTTCCCAACACTTCCAAAACGCTCACCGGTAGAGCCAACCAACCAACCGCACCGGGAATCCGTATTGGCATAGGAGCCCATCCGTGGTGGATTGCGGATGGTCGGGTAAGTAAGGCCGATATAAAAATGATGCTCGACACCATATCTGACGTGCGCTTTTATTGGTGAGATTGGCTTGGATTTCTTCTCGCTTCAATGATGCCGAAGTGCGAAAAGCGCCAGCTTCAGCGTTCAAAGAGCATCTGCCGTAAAGTCGCTCAAACCCCTGCCGACGACGCACCCAAAATTCTTTCGATTCACGCAGTCAAAAGTGTTGATGCGGTGCTCGATGTGCTGGAAGAAACCAAAGCGCTTAACAGGTGCCGAGCCATTTTGCACTGGTTCAGCGGCTCTTCGGATCAACTGCATCGCGCCATTTTAGCCGGCTGCTGGTTTTCCGTTGGCGAGAAGAGTCTCAAGACCGGCAAAGGACGTGAGTACGCAAGGTCTACCCGGCAGATCGCTTTGCTTACGGAAACAGATCTGCCTTCGTCTCGAACATCCAGCATGCAGCATTGAGGATCTTCTCGCCGGCATAGAGCGAGCCTGCAAGGTTGAGTCAAGCTCGCGGATATGACGTACAAGATGAAGTAATTGCCAACGCCGCAAACCTTATTTGGCGCGTAAGTGCTAAAGTTTGATACATGAGAAAACTACGCAAAACAACTCCTCCGCGGAGCTTCGCCACCAACCGCAGTCCGCTTCCCGGGCGCAATGCTTGCCAGCTCATCTGATGAGTTGGGACTTGCCCCTGATGACGTGGTACTTGTCTTTTGCCTGTAGCGATAACTGTCGCCATATCTCCGTTGCCGTGCAATCAATCATTGAAAACGCCAGCTTAAATCGCAATTATGACGTAATCGTGCTCACGCGTGATCTCTCACCCACAAGCACGATTACCTTAACGCGCCAGTGCCAGGTGACGCCCAATGTGGGCATCGGTTTTCTGGATGTTGATGCGGCTTTTGGGTGATATTGAACTTCCTCATCACGGCCATTTTTCGCCCTGAGACCTATTTTCGCCTTTTTGGCACCATCGCTTCTACCAAACGCTGCCAAGGCTGTCTATCTTGATTCTGATTTGGTCGTCAACCACGATGTTGCAGAACTTTTGACATTGATGTTACGGGATACCTTGTAGCGGCCACACGCGATGCCGATACCATCGGTCAGATTGACGGCTACGATTCGACTGTGGGTCCATACCTTAAAGATGAGCTCGGCATGGATGATCCGCATGACTACTTCCAAGCGGGCGTTATCTTGATGAACCTTGCCGAAATCCGCACTTCCATTGCTCCCGAAGAGTTTCTCAAAGTTGCCACCATGCGCAACTGGCGCTGGCTTGATCAGGACGTGCTGAATCGCTTGATTAATGGCTACTACATGCGCATTCCCATGAAGTGGAACTACCTTGCAGACTGGCAGTTCTTACGCCGCACACACATTGTGGCACAGGCTCCAAAAGACGTTCGCGAGGAGTACGACGAAGCTCGCTCAGACCTCTGCATCGTACATTACGCCGGACCCGACAACCGCCCTGGTTGTATCCCAACTCCGATCTGGCAGGGGCTTTTTGGTTCTACGCACGCCGTTCTCCCTATCTTGAAGAGCTCCGCTCGCAACTGGAAGAATCGAGAAGAACCGCCAAGGGTCTTGCACATCGTGTTCAGTCGGGCATTATTTTCCGCGGCATCTTGCCGCTGTTTGACCGCGTATGCCCACCGGGATCAACAACACGGGTGCGCGTCATTGATACCTATAGCAAGCTGGGCGGCAGCAACCTATAAGGGCACTACCGCTTGCTCCTTGCAAAGAGCTCCCAAAACGCAACGGCACTTGAAGCGGCCACGTTAAGCGAATCCACCGCATGAGACATCGGAATAATTGCCGTTTGATCGCAGGCCTCACTAGTGCGTTGATCAAGACCGTATCCTTCCGAACCAAAAGAAACAATGCGTGTTTTTCCCAACGAAGAAGTACGCTTGATGTCCGTGAGAGGAACTGCCGTATCCGTCAGTGCAAGCGCCGTAGTAATAAAACCTTCCTCATGAAGCATGTGCATAAGACCTTCAACCCAAAGCTCCTCCGGCACGTGCGCCCAGGGTACCTGAAATACCGTACCCATTGACACACGAATTGCCCGCCGAGCCAGATGGTCAGCACAATGTGGTGCCAACAAAACCGCATCCACATCAAGCGCTGCGGCATTTCTGAAAACCGCTCCCACATTGCTTACGTCCACAAGATTTTTCAAGCACCGCAACCGTGCGGCTTTGCCAAGAGTCTCAGTGATTGAAGCTCCTGTGGGCGCTCCATAGCATAAAGTAAGCCACGCGTGATCTTATAGCCCACCAAACGCTCCAACTCTTGTGGAGGCATCACTAAAAGCGGAATAACGTTTTGATCCTGTGGACACCGGTGCCATCCACAACGCTCAAGAATTTCTGAAGCTTGAAGAATATGTGCAGTATCTGTCAAAAAAACTATATGGAACTTGTCCGGTTTTGCAAGGCAACTTCAACCACAAAAGGACTTTCACAGATCATCACCGAATGAGCCGGATCAAGACGATTGCGCAGTTGATTGTTGGTAAGATGGGCGTATACACCAACCTCCGAATCCTCAAATGAGTCTACGTTTTTCACACGAAACTTTTTCACAACACATTCTCCTCAAGATTTCCAAATAAAAGCCCACCTAAATATCTTAGAATAGCGTATTGGTGCGACAACTATCCTAAACGTACCTTACCACCAAAAGTTTGAGCTAGACAGGAGTTCGCGTGGCTAAGCATTTTGCCGACAGTAATGAGATTCTTGAATCCCAGCCAAAGCATCTTTCAGACGAGGAAACTCTATCTCATACCGATGAAACCGCCCTTCTCATCAAGAGACTCACCAGAACTTGGCAGCAGACTCCGGCGAGAAGGTCTCTGGATCAGAATCTAACGCTGCATCTGACACTGATGCATCTCACATTGAAGATGCCAAAAGTGCCACAACCGCAATTCAAAGCGTAGAGCGCTACAAGATTGATACGTCCGTTCTTCCCCACATAGACGCAAATACCTTTGCCGCCTCCGATACGGATGGTGATTCAGCTACCGCACAGCCACGAGTCTGGACGATGGGGCAACCGTATACATGCCACCTCTTGAGACCTCTGAGAACAAAGCACCTCGAAAGAAGCGTAAGCTCTGGCTTATTCCCGTCGTTTTTCTTGCCGTACTTACGGTGATTTATTTTGGAGGCGTACTTCTCTTTCATTTTATTTTCCTGCCACATACCACAATATAGGCACCGATTATTCGCTGAAGCCAACTTCGGCTCTCTCAACCTCAATTGAATCTGATGCTTCAAACTATACGGGTCATATCTCCGGCAATGGAGTTGACCTTTACCCTTAAGCCTCTGATATCAATCTTACCTACGATGGTAAAAGGGTACGCCGAAAGCGCCAAATCACAGGAGAATATATGGGCATGGCCGGTGGAAATCTTTAAGTCTCGTGACTTAAAGCCGGTTGGTACCGCTTCTTATGATCACGATAAGCTCAAAGCATATGTTGACGAGATTATACAGAAGGGTACCGCCGCTGCAGGCGAGCAGGACCACAATGGCATTACGTTTGACTCGGCTTCCGGAAAGTTTACGATGTCTGAGCAAGCACGAGCTATGCGTCTCCCCCGATGCAGTGGATCAAGAGGTTGGACAGGCATTCAATTCTTCAAAAGACATCAAGCTTGACGACAGTGTTGTTTTTAAGCGCCAAAGAAATTGACACCGCCATTGCAACCGCAAATGCTCTATGTTTTCGCAGCTCCAAAACTTAAACTTGGCAACAATGACGCCGGGTGCAATTACGGCAGATCAGGTAGCTTCTTGGATTGGTTTTGATGAGAACTCAACGTAACCTCAACGAGCAGGCAACTAAAGATTATGCCCATGGAGATCTCTCAAAACAGCTTGACTCCAAGGGAACAGCCCGTACCTATACACGTCCCGACGGAAAAGAAATCACAACCGCCGCTGCCGGTCACTACGGCTGGTCCATCGATGGCGACGCAACGGCAGATGCCATTATCAATGCCATTAAGAGCGGATCGGCACAACCAACCGTGGATGTTCCTTGTCTTCAGTCTGCCGTTACCTATGACCCCGGCAAACAGGACTGGGGTAAGCGCTACATCGACGTTGACCTTTCCGAGCAGCACGCCCGCCTCTACGATGACAATGGTTCAATCATCTGGGAAGCTGATGTGGTTACCGGCATTCCTGATGGTCATCACAATACACCTGAAGGCGTTTGGGATATTACCAGCCATATTCGTGGTGCACGACTTCTTGGACCCAATGATGAATCCGGACGTCCCGGTTGGGATACCAAGGTTGATTTCTGGCTTGGTGTCAAGGGTCAGGAGGCAGGCTTCCACAACGCTCCGTGGCGTAGTGCTTTCGGCGGACAGATTTATAAGACGGGCGGAAGCCACGGCTGCATTAATCTCAGTTAGCGACGACGCTGAAAAACTTTTTGATATCGCAAAAGACGGAGACCCCGTCGTCATCCATTACTAGCGTTACAAGTTCATATCATTCATATCAAAAGCTCCATTTTCACATCAGGACCACCTGTTCCACAGATGGTCCTGATTATATGTTGCGTATGCGTTGGAATAACGAAAGCTCAGCTGAAAGTTCTTCGCAGGTTTGAATGGGTTTAGTGCGGAGCCATCGCACTTGCCGCAATTGTCTCAACCGGATTGACCTTCAGTAATCTCTTCACCACAAACTATGAGTGGATGATGATCTTCCATCATGCTCTATAACGGAGAACGCGGTAGGGACTCAAAATACTTCTTCTACCTCTTCTACCCCGCTCATATCTTTCTATATCTTATTTCCTACGTCATGAGCCGCTAACGCATGGCTATCCATAAGCTCCGCATGTCGCATTAAAACTTAGGTAGCTGTCCTCCTCAAAGCCCATATTGCGCATCATGGCTTCCATTTGACGACGACCTTTCTTAGCGTTGCCGCTCTGCGTCATGGTCTCATCTTCCCCATCATCTTATTCATCTCGCCCCACTGACGAATAAGCTGATTGACCTCTTGAATGGTACGACCGGAACCATCCGAGATGCGTCTCGCGGCGCTGGCCGTTAATGATCTTGGGCCGCATCCGCTCTTCTTTTGTCATGGAGTGAATGATGGCTTCAATACGTCCAAGAGAACTATCGTCAAGCCCTCCTTGCTGAGACATCAAACGATCCCCACCGGGAAGAGCACCGATCAGCTTTGCGAGACCGCCCATTTTACGAATCTGCTGCATTTGAGCGAGCAGATCATCCATGGTAAAGCCTTCACGAAGCATACGCTCCGCATCCTCAACTTGCTTCTCATCGGCATTTTTCTGGGCCTGCTCAACGATGGAGATGACATCGCCCATGCCAAGAATGCGCTTTGCCATGCGATCCGGATGGAAGACCTCAAGCGAATCGGGCTTCTCGCCCATGGAAACAAACTTTATGGGTTTACCGGTAACTTCTCGAACAGACAAAGCTCCGCCGCCACGGGCGTCGCCGTCAAGTTTTGACATGATGACGCCGTCAAAAATCCACGCGTTCGGCAAACGTGGTTACGACGTTCACGATGTCTTGTCCGGTCATGGCGTCCACAACCATGAGAATCTGATCGGGTTTGACTGCCTGCTTGATGGCAACAGCCTCCTGCATCATTTCTTCATCAATCTGAAGACGACCGGCGGTATCGACAATCACGATGTCGTTCATGTTATCAACGGCTTGCTGAATGGACGCAGACGCGATGGCCACGGCATCACGTCCGTCTCCGCGATACACCGGTACTTCAATTTCTGAGCCAAGAGTCTCAAGCTGATCTGCCGCCGCAGGACGGTGTACGTCACAGGCCGCCAAAAGCGGATGTTTTCCCTCGGATTTCAAAAGATACGCAAGCTTCGCTGCTGCAGTAGTTTTTCCTGAACCTGAAGACCACAAGCATGATAACGTTGGGAATGCGGTTTTGAGCCAGCGTAAGCTTTTGACTCGTAGATCCCAAAAGGGATGTCAACTCATTAAGTACGATACGCACGACGTTTTGGGCGGGAGACAGCGAATCAAGCACCTCAGCCGTCAGACATTGCTCTTTGCAGCGGGCGACAAAATTCTTAACCACGCGATAGTTAACATCGGCCTCAAGAAGGGCCATACGAGATTTCACGCATGGCGACATTTTATGTCATCCTCCGTGAGACGACCCTTGCCACGCAGCGCGTCAAAAGTGTTTTGGAGGCGATCTTGCAGGCTGTTAAACATTATTGAACTCCTTCGCCCACGAGTGCTGCACAGAAATCATGCGCATCAAAGGTTTGCAAATCATCAATGGACTCACCCACACCGATACGGTAAATAGGCAAATTGAGCTGGTGAGAAATGGCAAGCGCAATACCGCCTTTGCAGTACCGTCGAGTTTGGTAACAATCAGTCCGTCCAGATCCAGCGCATCGTTAAACTCTTTGGCCTGGTTCAAGCCATTTTGACCGGTTGTGGCATCAATGACCAAAACCACGCTTACCGGCGTTATGCCCGCACGCTTACGCGTGACCGAAACCACCTTCGCAAGTTCGCGCATTAAATCGGACGACGTATGCAGGCGCCCTGCGGTATCAATAAGCACCAGCTCAGAGCCGCGCTTCTCGGCCTCTTCAATGACGTCATAGCAAACGCTTGCCGGATCCGCTCCCCGCTCGCGGGTCACAACCTCAACGCCGGAGCGACTCCCCCACACCTCAAGCTGCTCAATCGCTGCCGCGCGGAAGGTATCGGCTCCTCCTATCAGCACGCGCACGCCGTCGCTCTGTGCGCGCCCCGCAAGCTTACCTACCGTAGTCGTCTTTCCGGCACCGTTAATGCCCACAAAAAGGACGATGGACGGGGTATCAACAAAAAGGATCTCGAGAAGCGCGCGGAAACTCCTGAGAAAGTCTCTCAATAAGTGCGCTGCGAAGTTGATGGGAGCGCGTAAGGTTTTCTTTGGCTGCCTGTTCCCGAAGGTGATCGGTCACACGAATGGCCACCCTCGGCGCCCATATCGCCCATGACCAGCGTATCCTCAAGGTCATCCCAAAAGTCCTCGGTAACCTCGCCGCCCATGTAAAAATCTCATTGATCGTCTCACGGGAACGCTCAAGTCCTCGACGAAGGTTGTCCATGAAGCCCATCAGGCATCAACCACCTTTCCAGTTGTGTGATCAAGTCTCTGCGAAACCACATGGCTTACACCGTCTGCCTGCATAGACACGCCGTACAGAACATCCGCCTGCTCCATGGTACGTCTTTGGTGCGAGATAACAATAAGCTGCGTAGCTTCTTTAAGCTGCTCGATTGCATCAAGCAACTTGGAGAGGTTTGCGTCATCAAGCGCCGCCTCAACCTCATCAAATACGTAAAACGGAACGGTTCGCGTGCGATACACGGCAAAAGAAGCGCCAGCGCCGTAAGGCTCTTCTCGCCGCCGCTCATCAGTGTCATTTTTGTGATACGTTTTCCACGCGGTTGCGCCACAATCTCGATGCCCGTCTCGGCAAGGTGTTCTGGATCGGTCATTTCAATATGGGCATGGCCACCCGGAAAAAGCATCGAGAAGACCGCTGAGAAATTCTGGTTGACCTTTTCAAAAACAACCAGAAAAACGATTGCGCATTTTTCGCTCAATAGCGGCGGTAATTTTCTTGAAGAAGCGCGCGCCGCCTCTAAGTCTTCTACCTGCTCACCAATATAGTCGGCTCGTTCTTTGAGGCGCAGATACTCATCCATTGCAACCTCATTCACCGGGCCGATACCTGCAAGCTGTTGCGTTAAGCGGGCTATCGTGCGCTCCGCAGCATCCCTGTCTTCAGGCTCCGGGAGTTGCAGCGCCTCATCAAGGATGGCGCCCATACCCACAATGGCATTAATTGCATTTTCCACCTGAACTTCAAGACGACCCAGCTCAACACTCACTTCATTTGCACGGCTTCGTTCCTGCTCAAGATCGGCCGCCGCAGCGCTCGCCGCGTCTTTTGCCTCGCCAATCGTGGTGCGGAGCGACTCTGAATCGGCTTCGGCAAGCGAAGCTCGATCCTTCAAGGCGAGAAGCCCACTCAAGTGCCTTGGCATGAAGTGCACGGTAGCGATCATAGAGAGGGTCAACTCGTAGACGAATAACCTCAAGCGCATGAGAAGCCTGCTCGGTTGCCTCAATTTGCTGTTTGAGATTTTGTGCGCGGACGGCAAGCTCAGATGTACGGGAAGTCAGGTTATCATAGCGCTCAGAGGCCATGACACGCTTCATACGGGCCTCGGAAAGCTCATGTGACGTTTTACCTTGGGAGCGCACCGCCTCATCGTGTTGAGCCTTTATGTCAGCCAGCTGTTGCTCAAGCTCTTGGGTCTGCTCTTTTGCTTCTTGTGCCGAGCGTCTGTGCTCTTCAATATGGGCTCGTGCATCTTTTGCATGCTCAGCAGCGGCCGCGCGAGCCTTCGTAACCTGGCTCTTCTCCGCCTGTGCAGACGTCAACTGATTTTTCAAGATGGCCTCGCTCCGCCGAAAGCGAAGAGAGTTCTCCCGAAAGACGAGCGACTTCTCCTTTTGCGGCGGCGCTCTTCTCGCGTGACTCGGCAAGCTCCGCTTCCGCCTGTTCGGTTGCAGCATGTGCTTGGGTATGTGCGCGTATAAGGGCGTCCATGTCCTTTTTCAGAGTGCGAATGCGACGCTTGCGCTCAAGAGAGCCCGCTTCCACAGACGTCGCGTCTCCTATGATGAGGCGGCCGTCCGGAAGGACAACAACGCCATCTCGGGTTGCGTAGGTATATTCCGGAAGCTTTTATGGGCGACAAGTGCTGCGTCTACGTTTTTCACCACGCGCATTGCCAAAGATTGCCTCCAGGAGCGGTTGCGCTTTTTGATCGACACGAAAGTTTGGAGAAGCGCTCTCCGTCTGCGTTGTCCGGCGCGGACTTTGCGGATGCGTGCGTGGGCAAAACAATCGTCGCTTGGCCCTCAATGTCAGTTTGTACAAGCGCCGCCTGCACAAGCGATTGAGCCGCGGTATCGGAGCCGGTTACAAAAGGCAGCCAAGTCGTCGCCCAGAAGACGCCTCGATCAAAGGTTCGAGGCTGGAATCGGTTGCCTCAATATAATCGGCAAGCCTCCCTTGTATCAGATGTGCATGTGCCGCATCGCCGGCAAGCGCAGAAGCGCGCGGGCTTGTCTGAGCGACTTCAACATCAAGAGATTGCAGTGCCGCAAGCGTTGCCTCGGCATCCGATTGCGCACGACTTGCCTCTCGCTCCCGTATACGTGCCTGCTCCAAAGCGGCGGTATTCTCGCTTATTTTTACCGCCAAAGGACTCGGCCGTATGACGTGCCGTTTCAAGGCGGGCACTCACATCCGTCTCGCGCGTCACTCTCTCGGCAAGCGCCTCCGTCGTAGTCTGTATGAAGTCTTCTATCTGGGTCAGTCGAGATGCATACATCTCATCTTCAACCTGCGCGTTTGCTATTTGCTCTTCAAGTTTTATCTGAGCAAGCGTTTCTTTATCGGCAATTGAGCGAGAAGTGCGCTGCTCAGCGTTTGCGTTGAAGTTTACGGTCAAAGCTCCTTGCGCGTTGCAACGGCTGTCCGAGAGCCTCTTCAAGCATCTCTTGCGTACGTATGAGTTCCTTCTTTTGAGCGGAAACTTGCAGGAGCTGTTCTTCAAGACGTTCGGATTCCGTCGTTACCTCTTGGTATTGCTTTCCCATAGTGGACAGTTGCATGCGCATGTCAGAAAGGCGAGAAACCATATTCTTGCCCTTCTCCTCCAAAAGACGCATATCAGAGCCCATACGACCAAGCACATCCTGCATACGACGGCGCTGCTCGCCTAAATCACCAACAAAAAGACCCTTTTTGTTCGAGCAAAGCTCTGTAGTTTCTCAAGCTCTTTGGCTTTCTCGTCTGAGCGATATTGTGCCAGCTCAATAGCTGCGTTTGTCTCGTTTTGTTTCTCAATAAGTTTTGCATGGTTGCGCTGCAACTGACGCAGATCATCAACGGCAAGCTGAACGGTGAGTTCGACAATTGTTTCTGAAGTGTTTTTGCCCGAGACGCCTTATCTACCTGCTTTTCAAGCGGTTTCAGTTGACGGTGTATCTCACGGGCAACCACCTTGGCGCGCGCAAGATTTTCATCCATGGCTCCAATCTTGCGCTCTGCTCGCTCTTTTCGGCGCCTATGTTTTGAAATATCCGCTGCTTCTTCAATGAGTTCTCGACGCTGTTCCGGGCGGCTTGATAAGATGGAATCAAGCTTGCCCTGGGAGATGATGGAATGCGTATCCTTTCCAAGGCCGGAGTCATGCAAAATGTCCTGAATGTCCATAAGGCGCGACGGAGCTCCGTTGATGAGATATTCCGACTCCCCCGATCGGTACATACGCCGCGTAATCTCAATCTCGGAAAAATCAATGGGAAGCGTGTGGTCGGCGTTATCAAGAACCAACGTAACCTCTGCGACGCCCACTGCGCCTCGTGCGGACGAACCCGAAAAGATAACGTCTTCCATTGCCTGCCCACGGAGCATTTTTGCACTCTGCTCACCCAACACCCAAAGGATTGCGTCAGAAACATTTGATTTTTCCCTGAACCGTTGGGGCCAACCACTACGGTCAGTCCTGGGTCAAAAAACCATATGAGTTTTATCCGCAAACGATTTAAAAGCCTTTCAGTGTGAGCGCCTTGAGATACAACTGAAACCCCCTACTTCAAGCCCATATCGGCATCACAATCAACCGGTACTCGCGTCAACGCCAAGGCGAACAAGGGCATCCTGAGCCGCAGCCGCCTCCGCCGCTTTTTTGGAGTGTCCTTGTCCCCTGCCAACCTTGCATCCGTCCACTGACACGACCGAAATAAAAGTTGGCGTATGAGCTGGCCGGATTCACTCTGCAAGTTCATATTCAGGGAGTTGATTTGCTGCCTGCACTGCTTCTTGCAGGCGAGACTTAGGGCTCACCGAGCGCTCAGCCAATGCCGGAGAGATATGAGGGGCGAGCGTCCGTATCACAAACTCATGAGTGGGCTCATACCCTGCATCAAGATACAGAGCCCCCACTATGGATTCATACACGTTTTTCAAGCGCAGAGCGCATACCGCGCCCACCGGTGCCTCTTTTCAGATACGCCCGCAATCAATTAACGGTCCGATTCCGAGCGCTCGGCAACGAGAGACAAGGTGTGCCCTGAAACAAGAGAAATCTTCAGCCGTGTAGAGTTCTCCCCTCATCCATCTCTGGATAGCGCTCAAAAAGATCCGTTGCCACGATGGCGCCTAAAATTGAATCGCCTAAAAACTCAAGGCGCTCATACGATGCAGAAACGGGCTTATCTTCAACGGCAGAAGGGTGCGTGAAGGGCGGCTTCTATGAGATCCTTTCGCTCAAAAACATGATTACAGATTTTTCTCAGCTGCTCGTATACGTTCTACGTCTTCAAATTACCAGCACCTATCTTTACGCTTCATCAATGGCATCGGCAGCGTCTCCGATAGTTACAATCTGATCAAGATTCTCAACTTCAAACGTCATGTCAAATTCCTGCTCAAGATCGGTAAACCAGCTGGAGAAGATCGAACGAATCGGCACCAAGGTCTTTGAACGAAGTTGTCTCGTCAAGCTCGGTATCTTCGTCAATATCAAGCGTTTCGCGGACAACGGCAATCACTTTTTCCAATGTGTTGGTATCTGCATTACACTCTCCTTGCACTCACAGCAAACATAGACAATGCAATTTTACCTGTGTTGAACCTCATGGGACATGAGAACTATCCAACCTGAATTGCTTCCGTAATCTTTCCCACAAGATTGCCACGAACTGCCGTGGCTGCCGCCAAAATTCCCGCACAGACCGCACCTGCGCCGGCTGATCCGTGTGCCTTTATGACAGGCGCCGATAGCCCCAAAAAGCACCGCCCGCCAACGGTATCTCCGGAAAGCTCACCCGCGGTTTTTCTTAAGAGAGTCTTTTTAGAAGCAAGGCTCGAGTGCCGCCTTTTAGACGTGGCCCACGGAGTCTTTAATGCGACTCAAAAATAAACCGACCCGTTGACTCAATGGACTTAAGCGCCACATTGCCGGTCATACCGTCCGCCACAATCACATCAAAGCGGCTCCCTCCAAAAGATCAACTCCCTCGGCGTTGCCGCTAAAGTTGACCTTTTGCATGAGCAAGCATGTCATGATAGGCAAGCGTAAGTTCTGAGCCCTTTGTATCCTCTGCTCCGTTTGCCAGAAGTCCCACGGAAGGCTCCTGGATACCAAGAGCCACCTGCGCATATGCAATCCCCATGCGAGCAAAATCTACCATCAACTCGGGCTTTACGTCTGCATTGGCGCCCGTGTCGAGAAAAACAGTTCTATGTCCGTCAAGACCGGGGAGGATAAGCGCAAGTGCAGGGCGTTTAATACCCTTGATACGACCAATACCAAAGGTGGCTGCCGTCAACACCGCGCCGGTTGAACCCGCAGAAAAGAGTCCGTCAGCCTCGCCTTGCTTTACCGCGGCAGCGGCACGCACAATGCTTGCATCCTTCTTTTGACGCACTGCATTTGCCGGATGTTCGTCCATCCCAATAACCTCAGAACTCACTACCGTGCGGACTCGATCGTGCTTCTCGGCAAATGGCGTTACTTCTTCATCGCTCCCCGCAAGAAGAACCACGAGCTCTGCATCTTTTGCAAGAGCTCGCTCCACACCTGCCAAAACCACCGAAGGTCCTTGGTCGGAACCCATAACGTCAACACAAATTGTGGGCATATAGTCTCCTTCACAGACCCATATAGACCTGTATAGAAAAGGAGGCCGACCCAAACGGGACAGCCTCCTTGAACTTACGCTGTCTGAGAACTACTCAGTAACAATGACTTCACGATCATTATAGTGACCGCAATTGGGGCACACATGATGCGGAAGTTTGGGTGCTCCGCACTCAGGGGCAAACGGAACGTGCGGGCATTGAAGCTTTGCTGTTTGCGGAACGACGAGTGTGGGTAGCGCCGCGACCCTTCTTTTGCTTAGGTACTGCCATCTTGGAACCTCTCTTACTTTCTTGCAAGCGTCCCATACTTACAGGGACGCGACCCATCTAATTTCATGCGTTGGATACTATACCACGTATAAGGGCATTTTGAACACAAATAACGCAATTTATCCAGATTCACACGTTTTGGATTCAATCCGGTTTTATCCGGTTTCGGTTACTCTTCTTCGTCAAACGTAAGATTTGCGAGTACCGAGAAGGGATTTGCCGCCCGCGCGTCTTCTGAGCGCTTGTGTTCAAGCTGAGCAACGTGCTCGCAATCACCCTCATTAAGATTGGCTCCGCATACCGGGCAAAGTCCCTTGCAATCGGGCTTACACAACACCACAAAGGGTGTTTCCATGACCAGAGAAGGAAGTAGAGCATCGGCAAGATCAATGGTTCTGTCAGATGACACGAGCGAATAATCGGCTTCATCCTCATCATCGGCTGGGTTTATCGGCTCCTCAAAGAGATAATACTCATCAACCTCTGCCGCAATATCCATCGTCGCAGCCTCAAGGCAGCGGTCGCATTCGCCAACGACATGTGCCTTAAGTATGCCGGTAACGAGAATCCCCTCACCTGCGTTGGTAAGCACAAGATCGTAATCGATGCCCTTAGGCAGAGAGAAGGTATGCTCCCCTAAGGTATACGTGTCTTCATCAAGATGTCCGGCATACGGCAACGCTTCGCCGGGATTGCCAGGCGGTCGTCGATGGAGACAATGATTGGTTTTCATTACTCTTACCAGTTGACGTTATTTGTTGTATTACGAGGGACCGGAGTTTTCATCCAACGTCTGACGAACACGCGAAACTGAGTTGGTCAGCGACTTCAGGTTCTCCTCGAGATGAGCCAAAACGGTATCGGCATACTCCTCAGCGTTATAGCGAGTATCCCGCTCATACTGATCTGCCTGGTCCCTGATTCCGTCAGCCTGCTGCTGTGCGAGACGGACCACCTCTTGATCACCGGCCAAAATCATTGCCTGCTGCTGTGCATCAGCAATGATGGACTCGGCTTGTGTACGTGCCCGATCGAGCGTCTCGTTCTCTTCCTTGATAATGCGACGAGCGGTTGTAAACTCCCTCGGGAAGACACGGCGAATCTCGTCCAAAAGCTCGTAGAAATCCTGGGCATCAATAATCTTCTTCTGACCGCTGTCCATAGGGGCGATTTTGCCTCACTGACAAGCTGCTCAAGCTCCGATACGAGGCTCTCGATTTCTTCACCCTGGCTGCATCCAGGGACTCCTTTCATACATCTACAAAACCAGCTACATCATGATGATAACGCTTATGTACATAATGCGCCTTTTTATGAATAGTAGCAGAATATGAGCAATTTATACGCGGCTCATATTATTTTTGGAAATTGTGAAGAGCTTTCAGCGCACGATCCACACACGGCGGAACCAACAAAGACACATCCGCTCCCATCGAGGCAATTTCACGAACGATTGAGGATGAAACGTATCCGTATGCGGGACTTGACATAACAAATATCGATTCGATATCAGGTGCCAAAATGAGCATTTAAATCAGCCTGTTGAAGCTCATATTCAAAGTCGGTCATTGCGCGCAGTCCCTTGACCAACACCACCCTGCACCGCGGCTGTGACAAAATTCCACCAAAAGTCCACTCATCGGCTCAACACTGACCCCTTCAATGCCGGCCTCACCGAGAGATTTCTGCAACATCTCACACGTTCTTCAAGAGAAAAATGTTGTCCCCTACGCCATTTTTGTCTCGAGAAGAAGCCACTGCAACCGTAACCTTTTCCAAAAAGGCGTTTTGTGCGCTTAATGACATCCAAATGTCCGTTTGTTACCGGATCAAAAGTTCCCGGCACAACCACATGATCAATCTTCTCCACAAATCTCTCCTTCAGCTTGATTGCGGATCTTATCTTCGGTCGCCACGCTCTTCTCGCCTAAAGATTTTTGATGATCTACGCGCAATCTCATAAAATCAACACACGCAATTCCGTATCGTTTTGACTTAACCGAAACCATCGACTCTGTGCTATACCCAAAGTTGCGGCGCCGTGTTCATACACGATAAGAGCGTTCGGGGCAAGGGCGCCCACCGCAACAAGACTATCGAGAAGCGCGCTTATCTGCGCTCCTTCAAAGGCATACGGAGGATCGAGAAAGACAATGTCAAAGGGAGCTCCGGGAAGGATTTTGCGCTCGCGAGGCGCAGCGTATTGTGACATAAACATCCACCTCTTGCGCGCGTGCTCCGAGTGATTGCGCGTTTTTTTGATACGCGCAGCGGTTTTTCGATCCTGATCGACAAAGGTAACGTGCGCCGCACCACGGGAAAGCAGCTCCAGCCCCATAGCCCCGGAGCCGGCAAAGGCATCCAGAACAGAGGCATTCTCCAGATTCAGACCAAAGGCGGCAAGAATGGAAGACGCTACGGCCTCTCTGGTTCTCTCTGCCGTCGGGTCGCGTAAGAGCGTATCCTTTTGGAGGTTGAATGTTTCTCCCCGCCATTTGCCTCCCCACAATCTCTCATATACGCCCCAATTCCTTCAAAAATATGCGCTAAAAGCGATTTTGTGCCTCAAGGCCATGGTGCGATGCTGAGGTTCTTTAAGCTCAGGGATCGCGCCGATAAAGGAACGTGCGTCCTTATATGCAGCCTCAATAATGTCGGCGTCTCCCATATAAATCCGCAATCTTGAGCGTTGCGTTACCGGACCGCCTGTACCCCAACGTCTCTCCCTCACGACGAAGCTTTAAGGTCAAGTTCGGCCAGCTTAAATCCATCGGCAGTGGCCTCAAGTGCCGCAAGTCGACGTCGAGCAGATGTACCACGTTTTCGCGTCGGAATTCAGAAAAAACCTTCCCCGGCAAAGAACCTCTCCCGACGCGGCCTCTCAGTTGGTGCAAGGTTGCCAAACCAAAACGATCCGCGTTATAGATGAGCATGACGGTTGCATTTGGTACGTCAATACCAACTTCAATGACGGTTGTTGAAACCAAGACGTCCAAATCCCCTGAGCGGAATTTCTCCATCACCTCGTCTTTTTCAGCGGAGCTCATACGTCCCGTCAAAAATGCCAAGGCGCAGATCGGAAAACACGCCACGCCGCAGTGCCTGATACGTGGCAAGAGCCGAATGCAGCTTTGTCTGAGTTTGAACATGAGGAGGCACGTCATCCAAATTCGCACCTTCATCAGTCTCGTCAATCAGGGGCACACCACGTACGCCTGTTGCCCGGCTGCCACCGCATCCCTGACGGCGCCATACGCAAGGTCAAGATTGTTGCTCTGCAGCAGTTCTGTTTTGAGACCGGCCCCGCAAGCGGCCGGTGCGCAATACGAGACAGGGCAATATCTCCATAGATGGAAAGAGCCAGCGTACGAGGGATAGGAGTTGCCGTCATGGCGAGAAGATCCACACCACTCCCCTTTTTTCTCAACGCGCTCCGTTGATTCACGCCAAAGCGATGTTGCTCATCAATCACGATAAGCGTCAGCTGGCGAAAGTTTATGCCTTCAGAGAGCAGCGCAGATGTACCAAAAATGACGGAAATGGCACCGGTGGCAAGACGGTTTTCAATAGCCGTTCGCTCTGCGGCAGGTGTTGAGCCTGTTACCAGCGCCCATGGTATATCTGCCGCCGTAAGAAGCGGGCCGATCTTCTCGGCATATTGCTTTGCAAGCACGGACGTTGGCGCCATCATGGCTGCCTGTGTACCGGAATCGGCAACCGCAGCAAGCGCAAGAGCGGCAACTACCGTCTTGCCGGTACCGACGTCACCCAAAAGCAGCCGGTTCATAATCTCCGGAGCTGCCATATCGTGGAGAATGTCGTGTGCCGCAGCTCTTTGCTCTTCAGTGAGCTCAAAGGGCAGAGCCGCCAAAAGGGCACGCTTCTTGGATCCGTCTATCGTATGGAGCAAAAAGGAGTGTCACCCTCACATTCAAAGGTTCTTCTCGCCAGAAGTGCCATCTGAAGACAGAGCAGCTCATCATAGGCAAGACGGCGGCGGGCTCTCTCGGCTGCCGCCATTGAGGAGGGAAAATGGACCTCCCGCAACGCACGCGCAAAGGTCATGAAAGCCGCGAGAAGCCACCAGGCGTGCGGGCAGCCAGTCGAGAACGTCTCCTTGATCTGCCAACGCAGACGATATAATACGCCGCATCCAAGCGGGGCTTATCCCCTCCGTTGCAGGGTGCACCGGCAAAATCTTGGCATGCGACTTCATTTTCTCAGACTCTGTGGTAATGACCTCGAAAAACGGAGCTTTCATTTGATGAAAGCCATACGCAAAGGTCATGGTGCCCGAAAAGGCAACTTCGTCTCCTTCGTGGATGCTGTGCCACCCACGGCTGGCGAAAGAAAACCGCCGTCATCACGCCGGTCGCATCGACTGCTTCAACTTCAACAATGCTCATCCGCGGACGCGGGTGCTTAACGGTTATTTTTTCAACCTTTGCCCGTATGGTAACGTCGGTGCCTATGGTTGTATACGCAATGCTCGTCTCAGAGGAAAAATCGAGGTACCGATGAGGGATATGTACCAAAAGATCGCTCACGCGCGAAATGCCGAGACGTCCCAAGCGCCTCGGCACGATTTTCAGTAACATAACGAAGACAGCTAACCTCATCACCCAACGAGCAGGTTTTCTGTATACGGTCGGCAGCCCTCACCTATGCTGGGGCGAGATTCCATACCAGCCTGCTCAACTTACTCTAGCGAGAAAATAATGGGATAGAGAGGCTGTTCTCCGCGATGCGCGTCAACCTCCAAGTCAGGAAATGCCTCCTCGATACGCTTTGTAAGTGCCGAGAAGTGCACATCATCCATATCGGAACCCGCAAGAAGGGTAAGCGTGTCTCCCTCTCCTCTTCTTGCATCTGAGAGAGAAGCCGCAAAGTAACGTCATCAACGTCATGACCTACAACATCAATCGAGCTGCCTTGAATACCCATGACGTCTCCGTTATGGATAGGATCCCCATTTGCCGCAGTGGAATCACGCACCGCAGTGGTTATCTCGGCGTAGCGAATGTTCGCGGAAGCTTCGGTCATGGCGGCGACGTTGTCTTTAAGCGATGCTTCGGCATCAACCACAAACATGGCAGAAAACGCCTGAAGCACTGACTTTGTTGGAATGACTGCCACTTTCACATCGGTACACGCAGACGCCGCAGCCTCAGCCGCCATACGGATATTGGAGTTGTTGGGCATCACATAACGCTGTCGGCATTTGCCTCTTCAATGGCGCTCAAAATATCAGCCGTTGAGGGGTTCATGGTCTGTCCGCCGGAAACAACCACATCTACACCCAAAGACTTCAAAATAGACTCAGAACCGCTGCCCGAACATACGGCAACAAAACCAAGGCTCTTATGAGGGGCCTTGGGGGTGGAGGCTGCCTTTTTATCTTCCGCGATCTTCTCGGTACGTTCTTTGGCTTCAAGATCCATATTGTGGATAAAGACCTCAAAAATCTGGCCGTATTGCAGCATATAGTGCAATACCTTGTCAGGCGTATTGGAATGTACGTGCACCTTATAGTCGGGGTTTGTGCCCACTAAAAGCTCACAATCGCCCATGGTGGAGAGAAAATCAAGAGCCGCACTCTCGTCAAACGTTGCATCATTTGCATGGAAGAGGAACTCATTGCAGTACCTAAACTCGGAGCCCTCCCAGTCATCGTTAAGCTCAATGGATACTTTTGCACTTGCGGCAGCCTTGGCATCATCGGTGCCAACGGTTGTCTTAAAATCAGAGAGTTCCGTCTTGCCCTGAACGGCATTGACAAAGCCTTCAAAAAACGTTGCAAATCCAAAGGCACCTGAGTCAACGACCCGTTTCTCTTTAAGAACGGGCAACAAATCAGGCGTTCTTGCCACCGACTCGTATGCCTCAACAACAAGCGCGTCCAAAACCTCAACCGGCGTCAGTTTTGACTTCTCAAGAGAGTCGGCTTTTGCGGAAACATCCTTCAAAACGGTAAGAATGGTTCCCTCAACCGGTTTACGAACCGCCTTAAATGCAACTTCTTTACCCCGGCGAAACGCATGCGCAATGTCTTTTGGTTTAATGTGCTCGGGATCTTTGACATCACACAAACCCTCGACAACGCCTCGAAGAATCTGACTTGTGATAACGCCCGAGTTTCCGCGAGCTCCCATAAGTGAGCCGTGAGTAATTGCTTTTGCAATGTCTTCCATGGAGGCATCTGCGGGAAGGTCTTGCACTTCTCGCACGACCGTTCCCTAATGTCAAAGACATATTGGTTCCAGTATCGCCATCCGGTACTGGAAACACATTGAGCTTATTAATCTCTTCTGCCTTATCGGCAACCGCAAGCGCAGCCGCCGGAAAACAGGTACGGATGACAGTTGAAATCATCTTTGAAGACCTCAGTTCTTTATCGTAATTGAATCTGCGCGCAAAACATTAGCGAGAAGCGCGCATTGCTTCAATGTGAACGGTTACTTTGACGTTTTCAAGCTCGGCAATTTGACGGAGCAAAAACTTCACCGAGGCCGAAAGATTGTCGACAACAGATGCCATGTTGACGCCCTGCTCAACCACAACATGCAAGTCGACACATACGCCTTGAGACGACGATGAGACATCTACGCCCTTTCGCAGGCGATATGCAGGTAAAAGACGTGCAACGCCCGCTTGTTCATCAATCTCAGCCATACCAACGACACCGTAGCATTCAAGAGCGGCATATCCTGCAAGATCGGCAAGGCAGTCGTTTGAAACTTTGAGCGTTCCAGGAACAGTGGAAGCCATGCAATTACTCCTCTCGTTTGATTCCTGAATCAAAAAGAATCACAGCGATTATACCCCACGTCTATACCTGCACAGAAGAAGCATCATGTAAAAAATAACAAGTGCGGAGAATGTAAAGTTTGTTCGAGATCTATGAACTCAAAGATCCCGGTTGCATACGAGGTCAGCTGTGGTATAGTAGTTCGGCAATTTGGAAATTCGCGCGGATGGATATATCCACGCCTTATGGAGGTCGTTGTCATGTCAAAGGTTTGTGATTTCTGCGGTAAACACGCTGTTGCTGGTCGTTCTATCTCGCACTCTCATCGCACGGTGACCCGCACATTTAAGCCAAATATCCAGCGCGTTACCGTCGTTGTTGACGGACAGCGCAAAAAGATGAATGTCTGTTCCCGTTGCCTTAAATCCGGCAAGATTGCACGCAGCTAACGCTTCATACAGCAAGCGTTTCGTGTGACTGAACGTTTGGACTCAAGCACGCGGACACACGTCTTTTTAGATATGGAAAAAGGTCGCCGAGGCGACCTTTTTGTTTGCCATTCTGTCCTGGCTCTCTTGCCTTCTCCGACTGCCCTCTCCGCCTCAATGAATAGGCGCGGCACTCAGCCCGATAGGCCAACGTCACGATTCTTTTGCGAGAAGCACCACGAGCGCCTTGCCCTTCTCGCAATGTATTTGTGCCGCATCCGTTTGCACCACGTTGGAAATTCCTTCATCAGACAGGGAGCGGTAAAGTTCGTGAAGCAAGATCCCATTGCATACCGGTCTCGGTAATCACCGTTTTCTTCCTGAAGCGGAAGCACCGAAAGCGTCTTTCCTCGATCTTTTTCTGAGAGCCTCCACACCGCATACGTATCTGCCGAAAGAATCCTTGCTTCAAAGGTATCTTCAACAATCCGCACCCTCCATGCAGCATGGTACTTAATCGAGCCAGAAGCCCCACTCACACCAAGCTCATGATCAAGCCTGCCACCGGAAGCGCAGGTAAGTGTCATGACAGCGGAAGCACTTGACGAGTTGCTTCATGGCAAGCGGCACTGAGTGCAAGAGACAAATCGGTCTCGTACTTATCTTGAGGATAGGCAATCGTCGCACCTTTTGTGCATGGATCCAAGAGAGTGTATCTTCTCCCGCAGAATCAAAGTCTCCGCACGCAATATCAGGAACGACACCGGCCTCCTTACAGATGTGTGCCCCGCGATCTGCAGCAACGACATAATCCGAGCATGATGAAAGTTCTGAAACCAGCGCGGCTGAACTTGGCGTGGCGATCCATCAACAACGAGAACCGAAAAGACCTTCTGAGCCGATGAGGCGCCCAGATGTGGCTGATTCGGCACCCGTTCATAATCGTAAATGCGGGCAAGAGAGAGTTCTCGATAATCATGCGCGAGAAGATCAGAGTGCGCCTTCATATACTCAAGATCACGGCCGTCTTTGCCATTGAACAGTGCAACAACGGGAAAGCCCTCGGTTTGTGCCGTATGTACACCAAACTCAGCGTCCTCAAAGACCCACGTGTGTGCTTTATCGGTACCCAGGCGTCTGAGAGCCTCAAGATAGACATCGGGTTTTGCTTTATCGACACCCCCGACGTCTTCGGTACACACAACCGCTTTGAAAAACTTCTCCATACCTTGGGCTTCAAGAGCAACATGTATGGCACGAGATGGCGTAGAAGAAGCAATGGCAAGAGGTATTCCTGCGTCAAAAAGTTCCTGGAGAAAGTCGGTAGCCCCCGCAATGCTTTTAATATCGTGCGAATATACCGTTTGTACATACACAAGGAACTTTTCATACAGCTCTTCTGCAGATAAAGGAAGATTAAATTCCTCAATACACGCTACGCAACCGTCGTAAAGCGAAATGGCCTCGACCCTTTTGAAAAAATCCGAGGTCATATTGATATGCAGGTCTTCAAGACATCTCCAAACGATCTTCTCCCACATCCACATGGAGTCAACCAGTGTCCCATCAAGATCAAAGATTGCACCCGTTATCTGCATGAAACAACCTTTCTTTCATTGGTGGCCAGTGCGGATCATAAAAAACGCATCATGGGGTAAAGTAGTTCACGGTAAATAGTTTAGCGGTATCCGGAGGAACATGGCTCGTTATAGTTATCAATGTCCTGAATGTAAAGACCAAATTTGTTGTTGAACATCCCATGAGTGTTCATCCAGGTAACGTGCCCTTCTTGCGGACATTTGGCCGAGCGTGTTTTTGACCCTTCAGGTATCGTTTTTAAGGGAAGCGGCTTTTACAATACCGACCAAAAACATAACCGTCCGCGCGCCTATGCTGCCCAATATGTCTGCGTTGTCCGGCGCGCCTGTGCTGCCCAATACGCTTGAATTATCCAATGCGTCTCAGTTTTGCAAGAAAAATGCTGGTCGGCATCAAGTACATCCGGATGATACCCGAAAATGAACGTATCCCGTTTTTGTTTGCGCCTTTTGCACGACTCGCTTTCCCGCATCTGAGAGAAGCTCAAAAGCAGCAGATTTCTGTTATATCCTCCGGCTCAAAACTGCTCCCCTCCTCCGTGGCGAGAAAAGCTTCGACAACCGCTTCGTCTTCCCTCATACAGCGGAGAACAGGTTGCATATACCAGCGTGCCATGAGCGGCTACTTTTCTGGAAGCTGCCACAAGAATGTCCTTCTGTGCTTTTTGGAAGTATTCCGTCCGAACAAACGGCATCCTCATCAAGCGACCAGCCAATCTCCGGATGACGCCGCAAAGTTCCCACACCTGAACACGGTGCATCGATAAAAACGGTGTCAGAAGGTGTGCGAGCTCACCGGGAAGCTTCGCAGGGAGGCTCACCGCCCGCCTCGCGTGCTCCAAGTTCTGCTGCATTAAAAACCACAGACGTTACCTGATTATCAACGGCAGCCTCAACAAGCCGCTTTCTTGCAATCTCAACTTTTTGAGGATCAATATCAATTGCCGTTATATGCAGCGCATGATTTAACAGAGCGGCATTTTGCAAAAGAAGTATGGTTTTTGTTCCTCTCCCCTGTCCGATCTCTAAAAGGGTCTTCTCCCTACCCGACAAAGCGAGAAGCGCCACCAGCTGGGACGAAATGTCGGCAGGTAACACTTTTGCGTGAGCAACCAAATCGGAAGCCGCAAGACCTGCGGGACTCTCGAGGAAAAAACTTTGGGGGGCGATGCTTGCGTGCGGATCAAAAGCAGAAAGCACGTCGTGTGACAGCCCTTCTCGCAAAGCCACATACACCGGTGCCGGCTCAAGTACGTGCGGCAGTAAAGAAGTTGCAACGGACACGCCCATTGAGGCAACGAGTTTTTGACAAAGCCAGTCCGGCTGCCCGCTCACATGTGCCAAGTCTTCTAAAAGACGTTCATCATTGCCCGCACGCAAACGCGCGCAAGCCTCATCGACACGCGGAGACACGTCGGCGGCAATACGTCGAAGTATGGCATTTGCTAAGCCGGTTGCTTGCGCAGAAGCTCTCCGCGCCATCTCGACCCCTTGACTCACCGCAACGTGTTTTGGCGTATGTAGATAGAGAATCTCAAACGTAGCAAGGCGGAGCGCATCTCTAAGCTTTGGCTCCAGATGCCTTCTTTTTGGAATATAGGAAGCAAGCACCCGGTCAAGCTTTCACCTACGGCGCTTACGCTTCCCAAAAAGCAGCCGCATGGCAAGTGCCCGGTCCTTCTCGCCAAGTACATCCATCTTGTGCGACGTACGCAAAAGTCACGCATACGCGCATGCTTTCTCCGGCATTGCGCCGCAAGGTCAAGTGCCGCTGCACGAGCTGGAGCGAGTTTTGCCATATCTACAGGCACTCCCACGTATATGCGCTCTCGTGCAGCCCCGCCGCAAAGGCTGAAGCATCCATCGCGCGCTTACCGTCGGGACGAAGTTCAAGCACTTCAAGCGCCCCATCGGAACATCCCAGATACAGACGACCTTTTTGAATCTCCACCACGGAGGCTTCCGGCTCTGCCTCTTTGGCCTCTCGGGCGAGAAGCACGCGCACGCCCCTGCCCGCAATACGTGCCCGAGCAGGGAGCGGTATCCGACGATGCCTGTACACGGAGAACGTTTTGTCTGGCACCGTCATGCGGATCTAATTTCATTTCTTGCTTCGTAATTTTTGCAGCAAAGGTTGCTTGCTCTGCATCCTGCTCATGCCAGCATACCGTACCTGCGGCAATATCATTAAGCGCACAGGAAAGCTCATGGGCTCCCAAATGCGCAAGCTCAAAGGTAAGTTGAGCGGTAGTTTTAGTGCCAATTTCGCAGGAACTCTGTCGACACCATGCACCCGCATCCAACTCATGCACCACGCGCATGATAGAGACACCGGTCAGCGTATCTCCCGCAAGAATGGCGCGCTGAATGGGAGCTGCTCCCGCGCAGGCGGGCAAAAAGCGAGGCATGGACGTTAATCCGCCAAGTGGGACAGACGAAAGAAGCTCATCCGGAATGATGCACCCAAAGGCAACTACCACCAAAATATCAGGAGCACATGCAATGATTTTCTCGATACTATCGGAAGTCATGCGAGCCGTCTCAATAACGGGAAGCCCCAAGTCATGTGCTGCAATCTTTACGGCAGAAGGCTCTGCAATCTTACCTCTACCACGGATGGCATCCGGCCTTGTAACAACCTGAACAACTTCATGTTTTGCTGCCAGAGCCGTAAGTGACGGAACGGCAAAATCCGGTGTTCCCATAAAGACTATCCGCACGATATCGCTCCTTATTCATCCTCATCAAACGAGGTCTCTCCGGGCTTTGCACCTGCCGCCAAAGCTTCTTGGTAGCGTTGCAGGGACTTCCATGCGAGCCGTTGGCCCAAGGTGATCCGGCATGGTAATCCCGTTTATGTGGTCTATCTCATGCTGAAGACAGACTGCAAAAAGGTCTCCTTCTGCCTCATACTGCATGAGATCGCCGTCTAAATTTTGCGCATGTACGACAACATGGCTTGGACGGGTTACCGGAACGGTGATACCCGGAAATGAAAGACAACCTTCATTGTACGTTCTCGGCTCACCGTCAGCCGTGATTACTTCCGGATTGATAAGCACAAACGGATTTTTCTGCCCGTCCGGATAGTCAACGTCAATCACAACCATGCGCTTCAAAATGCCTATTTGTGGTGCCGCCAAACCCACTCCATCGGTTGCATACATATCCTGCAACATACGCTTGGCTATATCGCGGATTTCATCGGTGATCTCAGATATCTCCTCACAGGTATCGGTAAGCCTTTCATCAGGCCAAAGAACAATCTCATCGAGCAATTTCAACAATCCTTTCGGCTGTGATATCTACATCATGTCATAGGCATCAACATCTATTGTCATGCTGATACCCATTCGCTTGGTGAGCTTTGCGGCACACTGAGATATAAAATCGCCTATATTTTCCTCCGTCGGTGCTTTTACAAGCACATGCCGACGATATTTGTCTTTGACTTTTGCCTTAACACAATCGGCAGGACCAAGGATTTCCCAGCCTTCTTTTTCACCTACCATCTCATGCAAAGCTTCTGTCAGCTCATTTACAGATGCACACATCACGCTCTGACCTGCCCCAGAAAATAACATTTGCAAGACGTGAGTACGGCGGATAGTACGCTTCCTTTCTTTCTGTAACCTCTTCCGAAAGAAAGATGTTGCGATTGTGCGTTTTCAACGGACGCAATTGCAGGATGCGTTGGCCAATAGGTTTTGTATGATAACTTTTTCCCGCTTTGTCTCCCCTGCCCGCTCTTCCTGAAACTTGTTCCAAGAGATCGTATGTACGCTCTGCGGCTCTAAAAATCCGGAAGCTTTCAACATGGTATCCGCGTTGATGACACCAACAAGAGTAACCTCAGGAAAAATCAAGTCCTTTTGCGATCATCTGCGTACCGATAAGCACCGCAGAATCCGCCGCATCAAAACGCTCAAGAAGCTTCTGATGGGCGCCTTTTCGTAGAGGTGGTATCCGCGTCCATTCGAATTATCTCAACGCCTTCGGGCAAAAAGCATACGCAGCTCATCCTCAACCCGCTGCGTACCCACACCAAAAGCACCCATGTAGCGGCTGCCGCAGTTGGGACATTTTGTTGCCGGGTTTGGATACGCACGCACCGACCAGCGCCGGCCACACGTAGCGACAGACAAGCTCACAGGTACGCTCGCGATAGGTAAGCGATGTCGAACAATGCGGACATTCGGGTACGCATCCGCACTCGCGACACATCAAAAAATTTGCGAATCCCCGACGATTTAGCAAAAGCACGGCCTTCTCGCCACGCTGAACCGTTTCTTCAAGAGCACGAACAAGCGGTGCCGAGAAGATCGACCGGCGCCGTCTCTAAACTGTGCCGCCATATCAACAATCTCAACTTCAGGTAACACCGCATCTCCCGGCCGCTCTGGCATCGACACCCGCACCCATGAGGCTTTGCCCCAACTCTTTTGATGGCAGCGAATAAGACTTTCCAAAGAAGGCGTCGCGGATCCCAAAACCAAGGCACATCCGCGCAGACGTGCCATATGCGCAGCAACCTCTCGAGCGTGATAGCGCGGCAGCGAATCCTGTTTGTAGGAGGCCTCATGTTCCTCGTCGATAATGATAAGACCGGGGATTTTTGAGCGGTGCAAACAGCGCCGAGCGGGCACCGACCACCACATGAGCCGACCCCTGACGTACCAAATCCCATTGGTCAAAGCGCTCGCCCGCAGACAGGCGTGAATGAAGCACCGCCACGTCATCACCGAAGCGAGATCGAAATCGACCGACCGTTTGCGCTGTCAAGGAGATTTCGGGAACCAAAACGATGGCGCCTTTTCCTTTTGCGAGCACCTCTTCTATGGCGGCAAGATATACCTCTGTCTTGCCGGATCCCGTCACTCCGTCAACAAGAACCACGTCACCGTTTTGCCGAAGCGGTGGCCTTTTGAGATGGCGAGAAGCGCCTGTGCTTGACCGTCTGTGAGGTGCGCCGGCTTTTTGCGCCGTTGCGCTTGAAAGTGTGGTAGGTGTATCCATACCTCGAATCTGACGTTTGACCTCTACGGAAACGACACCTCGCTTCTCCAGCGCCGTAATTGCCGACCGTGCCCCCGGAATGGTAGCGGAAAGCTCTGACATTCGCTGCGGAGCTCCAAAAAGCGCCTGCACTATAAGCCGCTGTTTTGAAGCGTGCTTTGCGGGGAGTAAATTCTTGACCTTTGGGCGTCAACATGACCCAACGCTCATCGACAGGACCTGATTTCTCGTTTATCAACTCCGAGGAAGATCCGTCCTGCGTACGACGCACCTAACGCGTTGCCCCGGCGCGAGAAAACGGCTCTTATCGCATCAGTGAGAGAGACAGGCATACTCCGAGGCCATCCAGCGTGCCACACGAGCAGAAATCTCATCGAATGCAGCGTCGGCAAGCACCCTGTGCAATAGGGAGAATTTTTGCCGGGATCAATCGACGCCTTGGGTGACTTGGAGATTGAAACAACATACCCAACCACCCACCGATGGGAAAAACGGTACGTATACCGTTGTTCCCTACGGTTACTTTATCAAAAGCTCAGGCGGTATCGCATAATCATATGCGCCCGGCAAAGCGCGCGTCGGAAATGTCTAAGGCTACCTGTGCAAAGCTCATGCGTGCTCTCTCACCTCCCAGCCTAAAAGCGTGGGTGTCCTGTGCTCATCAAAGCTATATCGTGCCACAAACGGCTGTTTTTCGTCTGCGGGTATCGGGAACTTCCAGCACACAAACGCGCATGTTACCTTGGTATATCCACGTTGCATAAGTACGAAGGCATAAAAGTTTGCCTGCATTCTGTGAGAGACTCGATGATCTCTTCCGGCGTGAGGTTCTTATCGCCCTGTTTTGTAGTCAACCACAAATGCCTCGGTGCTTTTTGGGGTTTGTAGCGAGAAGGTCGATTGCGCCGTTAAGGTATTTCTTGTCTCCGTATACCTGCTCAAGGCAAAATGGCACCTCGGCACAGACGCGAGCATATTTTCTCGCTTCCGCCCTTACATCAGAGTTGTTCCAAAGCGTCAACGCTGATTCCAAACCGCTCCATAAGAGATTTTTGAACATGATTTTGGATGGCAATACGCTCAATGGTTGAACGTTCAGGATAGGCATCTGCCTCAACCATGTACTGAGCAAGTTCATGGAAGGCAGAACCAAAGCTGGTTGCCGAAGTCTCGCCCTCAGCTCCCCATCTTGTGAAGCTTCTTTTCCTGGAGCGTCTCCTGTTGCTCTGATACCTCTTGGAATTTGTCATTTATCTGCTGATGTAGTGACGAATAGCTATAAAACTCCTGATAGTTTGTCTCTTTTTGCCTGAGGTACCGACGTCTCCGGTGCATAAAGATCAAAGGTCAAACCGTCTTGGTTTTCTTTGCGCATCAGACATGGTACGCGTTTGATCAAGATCGACGCCATCAAGAGCATAGCCATCCGCTTGTTCAGAAAAGCGCACGTACAGTGTTCTACACACTCCTGCCTGTGAACCGCCATATTCAAAGGGCGACTCTCCTGCACGAGGCAGGCTGTCTTCTTTCAGAATGGAACTTATTACTGCCTTTGTAAGCTTCGGACCAAAAACCTGCTGCTTTTTGTTGGATTGCCGTTGCAGTAAGAATAACCATTTCACGAGCGCGTGTAAGACCCACATATAAAAGCCGTATTGCTTCAGCCTGTGCGGCAGCATTTTGTGTCTCATCCAGGTACAAGCGCCAATCACATATGGTTTTACACTGAGAGATATCCTCCGGAATCTTATCGCCTCGCAACTCTGTCCGAGGTGGTTTTAAGGCTACGATGCGCTTGGCGCCTACTCGACCAATAAGACAGCGCTTTGTACTGGGGAGCCCTTTGATCTAAATCTTTAAGCGCGCCAACCACGGCAACGACCTTATATTCCTTGCCTTTAGATGCGTGGATAGTCTGAATTTTGACTGCATCCTGCCTCTCATCGTTGAGTACCACGGGTGCGGCTTTTTGCAACTTTTAAGCCAGTGCTTTAAAATGCCACCGAAAGTTGTGAAGGGCCAACTCCAAGATCTCTCTCAAGCTCTCGAACACGACGAATGGCAGCAAGGATATTAGCGGCCTGTGAGCGCTCTTGTGCATCTCCCGTCTCAAGGCGCTCAATCCAACCGGACGCTTTACCACCTGCTGTATAACCGTTGCAACGTCTTTTTACCGCAATGTCTCTTTTTGCTTGGTTAAGAATGGTAAGAGCACGCTCAAAGCGACAACTTGGCTGGTGAGTCCCCACTAAATTCTTGCGTAAGCAGACCGCCTTCAATCGGTCGTTTGAAAACGAATCCTTCTTTTTTGTAAGGTCCGTCGAAAGGAGTACAAAGTCCGACGCTTCCAAAGAAAACATCCCACTTGTAAGCACCGGGAACAATCCTTGCTCGGTGTCATGATATCAGCAAGGGTACTCAAGAGTGCGGCAATGGTCTGCACTTCCGGAAGCTGTCCAAAACCCGTACCACCCGAAAGTACGCTTTCAATCCCACGCTGCCTGAGGGCCTCAATATACAAACCCGCGTCTTTTACGCTGGTCATCAAAAAATAGCAATGTCCTTTTTGCCTGAAAGACACCCTCGGAAATGATCCGGGCTATCCTATCGGCAAGCTGCTCTGCCGCAACACGATGATGGACATCCCGCTTTTGCAGCGCGTTTGTTTCTTTTTTCTACGGCGGTAAGCTCAACCATCACACGGGGAATGTTGTTTTTGCAACGGACCTGAGCTTTCCCTCCTGCTTGCCTTAAGGTCCATAAAATCAGGTATCATACCTCGGCACCACAAACAGCTTTCACAAAGCGAAGAATGTCATCATGGCTGCGGAAATTATCAATGAGCAGCGGTCTGTTTTCTTCGGGTATTTCTTTTTGCCGTTCAAAAACTACCTCTACGTCGGCTTCCCTAAATCCATAAATAGACTGTTGAGCATCACCTACCGTAGTTAAAAATCGCGCATCTTCACCGGCAAGACGCTTAATCATCCGAACTTGCTGCTCATTGGTATCTTGAAACTCATCTACCATAACGAGCTTAAACTTACTTGAATATTCACCTGCAAGCTCCGGATGATCTTCAAATGCACGCGCTACCTCATGAAGCAGGTCATTATTGTCAAGTCCTCGGGCTTTCTTTCTTTTTGAAAAACCGGTCCACCACAAGCTTTTGTTACCTTTAATAAGTTGTGGAGCATAGCGGTTTATATCGAGCATCCTGCAGGTTTTTCTGAAGATCCCTCGCAATCTGACTGTATGTCCGCTGCAAGCTTTTTGTTTCCTTCCCACAATGAAGCCGTGGGATTTTTCAAAGAGTTCTGCTATCTCGGAAGGCTGCACATCCTGTTTTGTATGATCTGCAAGATATGCCGCAACTCTTTTCTTCTCTGCCGAGTGATGATGTTCACTGCCGTCTCATCATCTATCTCTGCTACATGCATGAGAAGCTCTCTCATTTGAAAATGCAGCCTTTTGAGTTCTTGGTATATATCGGGAACGGCTCCATCCTTTTCTATTGCAAGCTCAATTGACTCAAACTCATAAGGAGCTGAAAGTGCCGAGGGTGGCAAGCTGTCTCGATAATGCCATCAAGCTTTTTGGCCGCCGTTTTGCGCACCACCGTGACTTGCGGAAGCCGTATCTTTTAAATCAAATACCGAGAAGAACCCTTTGTATTCATCGGTTTCCCGCAATGAAGATAAAACTTCCTCAAGAGACTCCTGCAAGAGCTCATTGCGTCTATGCTCATCCAAAACGATAAAATCGGGGTCGATACCAAGATCAAATGCGTGTGAGCGGAGTATGCGAGCGCACATGCTGTGAATGGTGCTGATCCACGCAGAATCCACGTTAAGAGCTTGATCAAAAAGGCCTTCTTCCTCAAGCGCGCTTCTCACGCGTTCCTTAATTTCTTTGGCCGCCTCGTTTGTAAAAGTAATGATAAGCGCCTGGTCAAGCGAATCAAGATACGCGCCTCCGTCTGTACCCGAGCCCTTGCTCAGTGCCCAAACAACACGTTTTGTGAGAGTAAATGTTTTGCCCGATCCCGCACCGGCTGCCACAAAAAGAGGCTTGTCCAAAGTCTGAATGGCTTGCTTTTGTCCGGGAGTATATGAATGAAAATCAAGAGTCATTAGCGTTTCCTCTCAGAACAATTCATCACCGGACAATATGCACACGCCTCTTTATCAAGGGCATGCGCGTGAATGTCGCCATTGAGCATTCTCTCAACCGCTTGCTTGATCTTGTCTTCCCATGCATCAAGATACTCATTAAATGCACCGACCGTATCCCCGGCAACGCAGGAAAGCATACCCTTGGACGGCTTTTTGTTCGTCCGAAAGGCCAAAGATCTTATTGATGTACAACTCGGGAGCCGCACCATACAGTGCATAGTTTTGATGTGTTCCCAGATACATTGCACCAACCGAAGTAAGATTTCGCGACTTCAGATACGTGCGTACCACTTGTGCATAAATAATGGCTTGCACATGACGAGGAAGTTCTACGTGAGAAGGCACATCTCTTCAGGGTTTTGTTCGACAGCCGACTTTTGTACGGCGTATGAACTCAAAGCCTGTGCGGCTTTGTGCTTGTAATCAATGATAATGGCTTCTCCCTGGGCATTTACATCAATACGGTCTATAGACCCGGTAAATGCGACACCCGCATAGTGTAGCAGGAAATCCTCCGTCCGCGCCAAACTCAACTCAAAAAAATCTTGGCTCAAAATGTTACAAAATTTATCCGTTTTCAAAAATCGAGAAGCCCAAAAGGTCTCTCTTAACTTCTGCATTTGCTGGTAGCTGCGCAACAGTATGGGGAACCAGGCGCTGTGTTCTCCTCTGAGTTTTTTGCGACGCAACAAACTGCTCTTTTGCAAGCGCGTCAAATTGTGTGCTGAGGACGTACCGCACATGTGCGAGCGTGTCTTGAGAGATGCGTGAGTCCGGTAAAGAAGTTGCAACCGCCCGCCACACGTATTCGTCAGAAAGAGTATCTGATGCGCCGAGCGCCTCTTGTAAAAGCTGCGTATGGGTCAACCCAAGCACCCGATGGATAAATGTCCCTTCTCAAGACCGCTAAAACCGGCATCAACCCTGTCCAGTTTAAGGCGACGCTGTACAAACCACTTATAGGGGCACTCAAGATATGACTCTATTTGTGAAGCCGAGAGTTCTTGAATTTGAGGCTGCTCTACCCCTCGATAAGACGGCAGAATCACAAATGGCTTAAGCGTCTCAGGAATGGATCCCGTTGGCTGCAACGGAAGGGAGTTCACTTTGGCCGGTGTTTTCCCACCAAACAAAAGGTTTGCGGAAAGACGGCCTTCTCCCCTTGTGAGCTGCGGAAGATTAAACTCTCCTTCCGCGGTCTCATAGCAAGAAAGAAGCTCTTTGAGGACGACTGATGCAAATGTTTTGTTTGAATCTTCACTGTGAGCCACGCATACAAGCGAGACGTACGTGCGTGCACTGGCAAGCATCCGATACAACCGACGCCTCCCTTCGGCAAGCGGAGCTATGGGCCTGACTCTTCGAGCTTCTCGAGCAAATCAGAAGCTTTATCCTTTGTGGGAAGCGAAGTGTTTACCGAATCCATCCCAAGGCAAATCACTGCATCAAACGTATTGGGCTCACGCATACTTTTGTCCGAAAGAATTTCCACAGAAACCGGAGCTTTTAAGCCCGCGGTTTCAGCCGCTCCGTTATTAAGACAAAGCGAGAAGCTCTTCTGCAAAGCCACTTCATAAAACTTCTGCTCAGAGGCAATATCGGCTTTTGGCTCAAGTTTATGTAGAGCCTGAGCAACCACCATAATCGCGAGAGCGAATTTGAAATAAGAAGATACGTCTCATCATCAAAATCTTCTATGCTCATCGCACGCTAGCAATAAGCGGTGCAGGGCTTTCTCATCCGACCATTCAAAAATGCTCTCAACGGTAGCGGCACATTCCTTCGATGTAGCAGAAGCTTGCCTGAGAAAAACGCAGCAGGTGATCAGGCGTAAGGATACGATTTTTTCGCCACATTTTATCAATATCCCACGCCTTCTCTGTTGAAACAAAAGAAAGGGGTGAAAACAAAAAGTCCACTATCTCACGAGGGGGCCACCACGACATATCGCCCAGTTCTGCCTGAGATGCATCAGGCCATACCTCACAAAGATTCTTAAGCTTACAAACCGCTCTTACAAGCTCCAAGAAATGCTCTTGCACAGCCACTATCCGACACCGCTTGCCGCATGACGGTCTTTGCGGGTATACCGTGTGCGTCAAACGTGGTGCAAGTTGCCTCCATGCTTCATTTTTGCTGCGGCGCGTAGATTCCAAAAAGCTTTTTACCCCTTGTGTGATAAGGCTTTGGATATGCTCAATTATCAAAGCAGGCTCGGCAAGGATGCCCGCCGGAGAAAGCAACGTAACCTTACCTTGAGACTTCAAGGGCGAAGCTGTTTGTTGCGGCAAAAATATGGTATGGAGCAGCGCTTCTACCTCCAGCATCGTGAGCTCTTGCACATCATTTACAAAACAGAACGTCTTTATGAGAGAGACGAGAAAGCCTGGCGAGAAGTTCTCTGTTTGCGTTGCCCGCTTCATTTTGAGGCGTTGAAAGAACAAGTTGCACGTCTGTGTTCTGCGATAGATTGCACAAAAACTGCTTTTCAGAAAAAGGTCAGATTTTCTACTCCACTTACTACAATGCTTTGCTGCTCACAATAGCTCTGAGGCAGCAAAGAGGTCAGAAGGGTATATGATTCGTCCTTCTCGAGAAAGCCCTCGTTCATGAATCAATTCAAGATATCGATCCAAGACGGTAAGCACTCGCTTTTTCCCCGCAGTAAGATTTGGACCGTGTCCTTTGATCTTGAGCACAATAAAGATCACCTTGGGTAAGTTGCTCAACTGCCTGAGCCTACTCCGGCACCGACACTCAGTGGGTCAAGTGCGCAAGGCTCCAAAGCTCTCAAGCGCCCTCAAAGATACATAACTTTCGCAATTCCCCTGAAATAAGAGGGTGTCCGTTACCAAGAGCCTCCAAAGTTCTTCCGTCCACTCAAAAAGAGTTGAAACCGTAAGCCCCAAAAGAGCACCGGATCTGCCGCAAACAACTTTTTGTACCGTCTTTTTGTATCAAGTGTATCAACAAGCAGCACCGCTCTTCCGCAACGTTCAATGCTTGCCAAAAGCGCTTCTCTCACCGGCAGACTTATAACAGAAGTCGATGTGGTTCCTATAAGCGTAAAAGCCATCGCGCAATTCCTCTCATGAAGACTCTCTTATGCTACGCTACCACATCGGCTGGACACAAATTGGAAAACCAAATTATCTCTACCTGAATACGCTATAAACTCTTGGCGCGAGACGTAATGCATCTTTTTAAGGCTCTCCAGAGCCCCTGCAATGCCACCACCATAATTGCCGCAACTATAAATACAAACAGACCGCGTATGAATGCATCGTCTTTTAACCATGCGTAGAGCGCTTGATCGTACTTTCACCGAAATATAGTTAATGATAGGAATTTGAATGAGGTAGATTCCCACCCCTGCAGCCGAAACCGTTTTTCAATATCTTTTTGCAAGAGCTGGAAGTTTGGCAAGCCATGGCTCCAACGACCGGACAAACAAAAAGACGGATAGGACCTGAATCACACATAAAGGAGATCCGGGAGAGGCTATAAAGTTCCGGTACTCATGGCTCAATTTTGCGCCTGCATACCACCCGTTGACATACAGTGTGAGAACATACATGGCAAGCGTTGCTATCACGTAGATACCAACCCATATAAAAGGACGGGACAAAAGGCCCTTCTTGAAGTGCACAAATCGATGTAGATAATATCCTCCTGCATAATAAAAAGTTGCCCAACTGGCGAAAAACGGCCAGCCAAAAACGTTGGAAAAATACTCATGCCGTCATGCCACAAAACTCTGCCAACGGAACAAGGACACCCACAAAAAATGTCAGAGCCAAAACATACTGCAGCGTCCGCTTATGATGGGCTATATGTGATAGAACGGGTGTCAAAACGTAGAGGTATATGATGGTATAAAAGAACCAATAAGTACTGTTGATGTTGTTTGTCAGCATCCTTTTTACAAAATCCTTGAGACTAAAGACTCCCACAAAGCTCTCTGTGCCCCAAAATTCATGCGGAAAGAAACAATACAGACAATAGCAAAGAATACTTCCTAAAAAGAAAATGCAGTCCCCACACGACGTACCCGTTTGAAAAAGAACTCCTTTGTTGAGTATTTCGTACGGTATCCAAGCAAGTTCATACCGCTTATCATAAAAAGACGGGTACCGCAAAAATGAAAAACTGCCTGAAGTTTAAGTGAAAAAGACCAGATTTGTGTTCGCTCGGGAACATATACGTTCAGTGACGTATGAAGCATCACCACGGCAAGTGCGCATACGATATTGAGGATATCGACAAATACCATATGTGTATGTACGGGCGTTTGTCCCGTTTTCTTTTGAGGCTGAGTGTTAAATTGCAAAAACTCCGGCAGTATCTTCCACGTTATACTCAAGTATCCGAACGACCTTTTGATTATGCCATTATTAAGATTTCTAGGCTGAGAGGAAATAGTGTATGGCAAACATAGTTGACTATCTAAAGTGGCGTGGCGACATTTTATTGGACGATTGTCCTTTCAACGATGTTGACAATCTCGTCCTCTCTCTCCTTTCCTACCTTGGCTTTGATGGCATCGTTCCCTCCGAACGCTCCAACAAAACCGTATTGCTCTCAGATGCATGTCAAAAAATGATCGAGCGCATTAAAAAAGATCCAAGCCTTATCTCCGGTCTTTCCCGCATTGATACTACCTTCCTTGAAGCACTTATCGACTCTCCCCGCTTTGCCAAAGCAAGACTTGGCAAGTATGTCAACCGTCTTGATCACAATAAAAACATGCAATTTGCCGGCCTTACGATATATCTTCCAAACGGATCTCGCTTTATCTCGTATCGAGGCAACGATGGAACTTTGGTGGGTTGGCGAGAAAACCTTGATCTCAGCTTTAAGATTACTGCAGCTGATAAACGTGCCGCTCAATATCTTGAGGCGCGCATTCGAGAATACCTGCGAGATACGCAAACTTCCGCAGGTACCCATATTCTCGTTGGCGGTCATTCAAAGGCGGCAATCTTGCAAGCTATGCAGCCACTGTACTCCCCCAAGAACTTCTCCCGTATATCGATCGCGTTTGGAGTAACGATGGGCCTAACATGTGTCCGGGCGTCCTCGACAGTACCGCTCATGACATTCTTGGCGAGAAGTACATTCGGATTCTTCCTCAGTTCAGTGTAGTGGGAATGATTTTTAATGATCCTCAGACACCTTTTACCATTGTAAAGAGCTCGAGAGCGGCATGATGGCGCACGATGGCATATCGTGGCAAGTTGAGCGCGATCACTTTATTACCTGCAATGACTTTACTCCCGAATGCAAAAAAGTGAATGAAGCCTTCAGCTCATGGTACACAGATCTGCCTCTTGAAAAACGAGAGGCCATGACCAATGAGCTCTTTGACGCACTTGAGGCTGGAGGCGCCGTCTACTTTAACGAAATTACCGCATCTGCCACATCGCTCAGAGCGGTTCTCGCCGCCCTTATGAATACGGACAGACGAACATGGTCGGTATTTGCCGATCTGTTTGGAGCGCTTGTCTCAGCATCGGCTTCGACAATACGAGAGCAAATGAACCCCCGTCAGCTCTTCTCGCCAACAACCGACACATACAAAGGCGGACCCAGCTAACGCTCTTAATCACTTGACTTTATAAAACCTGCCACAAATGAACTTACCAAAGAGATTACGATTGCACCTAAAAATGCCGAGCCAAAACCCTCGATAAGCACGCCATTTCCAAGCACATGACGCGAAAGAAAACTCGCCAACTCAAGCATAAAAGCGTTGATAACCAAAGAGAAAATTCCCAAAGTCAAAAGGGTAATGGGAAGCGAAAGCAACTGCACAACCGGCTTAATTGAAGCGTTAAGAAACGCGAGTACCAATGCAAATGCAATGGGACCTGCCCAGTTCCCTCCAACAACCGACATGCCCGGGACAAATGCAACCGCAACCAAAGTTGCCACAAGCGTTGCAAACCATGTCAAAACAAAACTCTTTCTATTCATCTCAATCCTCCTGTACGCGCCGTTGTCGCCGAACACGTATATCCCGAGATATAAAAGAAGCTCGACCGAAGCCGAGCTTCTTGTAGGATTTTGCCCAAAAACTATTGAACTATTCTCCAAAACCAGCATCGACAAGAGCGATAAGTGCATCAAGAGCTGCCTGCTCGTCGGGACCATCACAAGCAATCTCAATCTTTGTGCCGGTGCCAAGACCTGCGCCAAAAATCATCATGATGGACTTGGCGTTGACAGGAGCTGAATCCTTGTCAACATTTTTGAGCGTCACATTGCTCTCGAACTTCTTTGCCTCTGTTACGAAGACGGAAGCTGGACGAGCATGAAGACCCGTTGCATTGGTGATAGTAGTCTGCTTTGAAACCATAGGGTGGACTCCTTTTCAATTTTTCCAAATGTATGGAAAAATCTTCCATAACCCACTATACGACATCCTAGCAAATCACACTACAATTTACTTTTGTATATTATCCAAGAAACTGAAAGTTATCACGCTTTGTGCGATAAGATAGTTCCCAATTAAACCTTTATCATGGCATTTGGAGGGCAATATGTCTGAAAAAGATAGATATAGCCAAAATGATTCTGAAGTCAGTGAGGAACATGACATATATGAAGAACCTAGAAATAGATGAACTATAGCGCCGTCCGTTTTTTGAAAACGAGCAGTCAGGCGAAGACAAACCTTCTCTGAAGCTCAGACAAACATGGAAAAATCTTGCGGGAAATGTAGTCAATACCGTGAGTGGTGCTTTGGAGAAGCTCAAAATGCTGTCGCAGACGGTATTTCGGCGGTACGAGAAGTGAGATCGGCCGCAAAGGCACATGCTCATGCTCGAAACAAAATGAAAGAAATGCAAAGCGTTCTTACGTCTGACCAAGGGCAGCTTTGAGCACCGCATATATGTACACGAAAACTATGACTCAATTGTTGCTGAGCAGCAAGCCATCATCAACGAGACATCCGCGGAAATGAAACGGCAAAAAGACCTCGTTGAATCCCTTACAAAAACCTGTTCGGAACTTCAAAGCAAGCTCGAAGCTCTCATTGTCGAAGACGAACAAGAACTCAGACCATATCGCAATCTTTCCGAGACGGCCAAAGGGCGCCTTTGATGATGTCTCCCGAACGGTAGCCGAAGCAAAACGAGCTATCAAAGCTGCAGAATCTCAAGTAAAAGATGCTACGGGATCATAGAGATCAATCTCTTGCCTCCACGCAACGCGCTCTCAGTAACTCACAGGAGCGCCAGCACAAACTGCAAGAAGAGCTTACAGAGCTGAAAGAGGATCCCGCCGCCAACAATGGCGCCATTACTCGAATACAAAATGATCTTGCCTCAGAGAAACTCCGCGAATCTGAAGCTCAAAAGTCACTGGATATTATTACCACACAAGCAAAAAGTACCATTGAAATGGCTCAAACTCACCTTTGGACGCAAAAAAAGTCACTTGAAGTTGCCCAGAGCGCAACCGATACGGCTCATGCCGAATATGAGCAGCGGAAAAATGAGTTTGAGAAGCGCCAAACGGAAGCCCATGCACGTGAGCGTATCGCTCAAAACAACATCACTGAGACACAAAACAATATCAAGCAGGCGCAGGATGCTTTTGATGCCGCTGCCGAGAAGTACGACGCAGCACAGGCTATTCTGGAAGATGCCCAAGCCATTCAAACGTCACCAGAGGAAACCGAGCGGCTCAAAAACTCCGTCTCTTCTCAGCTCTCTGCTGTTGAACAGACCCAAGGAGAAGTTGAAAAGCTCGCTTACGAAGAAAAAACTCTGAGAGTACGTACCCGCAAACAAAGACTCCTTCTTCTTGCCATTGTTTTGGGGTTTGTCGCTTTGGTTGTGCTTCTCGTATGGAAAATCTTGGCCGGCTAATCCAAGCTGACAAGCCGGCTAACCCAAGCTAGACAATCAACATGGCGTCTCCGAACGAAAGAAAGCGATATCGTTCTTTAATGGCAGCGTCGTAGGCGGACATGATGCTTTCCCGTGAAGCAAACGCCGAAACGAGCATCATGAGTGTTGAGCGCGGTACATGGAAGTTTGTCACCATGGCATCCACCACATGAAAGGTTGACCCAGGCATAAGGTAGAGGTTGGTTGTGGCATTTTCACGCGCAACCAGATCTCCTGTTTTCGTAATGCGGGCAGAACCTGAAACGTCCTCGAAATATCTTGCGGTAATTGCCGGGTTTGAGGCGCATGCGTCACCGTCCCAGGCACTTTCAAGCGAGCGTACACTCGTCGTACCTATGGCAATTACGCGATGTCCCTCTGCCTTTGTGGTGCGTATGGCATCGATAACCCCTTGTGAAACGTGATATCGCTCGGTATGGATGACATGCTGTGTGGGGTCGTCTTCTTCCACAAGACGAAACGTATCGATACCCACCTCAAGCTCAACGGATTCCCACGTAATGCCATGCGTTTTGATGTCTTCTATAAGCTCGGGAGTAAAGTGAAGTCCCGCCGTTGGAGCTGCAGCGGAATGTTCGTCTTGCATTGCATAGACCGTTTGGTATTTTTCGGGATCGCCTTCATAATCGGTAATGTAGGGTGGCAGCGGCACATGACCAGCAGCATGAATGGCCTCATCAAGCGCTTGAGTTCCGGGAGCTTCAAAACGCACAAGGCGTCCTCCCTTACTGCCCTCCACAAAATCAACGATCTCACCGCACAAAACCACCGGCGACGTTAGAGGTGCGTGGAGTCCTCCTGCGCGATATTCAATAATCGCTCCAGGTTTCAGACGTTTCCCGGGACTTACCAGACACTCCCAAAGATGCCCCAAAGGATCAAGGTCTTCTCGCCGTTTAAGCAAAAGCGTTTCCGAGACTCCTCCCGTTTCACGCTTTCTGCCCACAAGGCGTGCCGGCATAACGCGAGTCTTGTTCGCAACAATCAAATCACCGGGGTCAAGGTACTCCACGATGTCCCTGAAATGCCGATGCTCTATAGATCCATCGTCTCTGTGCAACACCAAAAGCCTGCACGAATCACGCGGCTCTGCTGGTGTCTGAGCGATCAATTCATCAGGTAAGTCATAATCAAAATCATCAGTACGCATGCTTTTTAGCAGCCTTTCTCACGTCACGCGCTTCTTGGCGCTCAAGAGTTGCTTCGGCAGCCGAAAACCGGCAACCACAATAGTTTTGTCGATACATTCCCAATTGCGAGACTCTTTTCGTTGCCTCGGCATAATACGGACGAAAATCGCGCCAGACCGGCGTGAGTCCATAGGAATGAGCACTGCTCACAAGCTCGTCTCCACACACATCAAAGAGCTGATAGGGCGAGACGGCCAATGTTGTTGATATGAAAGAAAAAGCCTTGTTCACGTGCCACGACAACTCTCCTTGAGTCGAATCGCATAGCAAGCCCCACAGCGCCTCTCTCGATCAAACGCTGCAGGAGCAACCGAGCGCTCCCAGCTCTCGCGAGGATCTCCCGCAACAATAACTTCAACATGAGCCCTACTTGTGCCCATGTAAGCAGCGTCTTGAGGCGATGCTCATGTTCTTCAATCGGTTGAATGTTAGGATTTGTCCAGCAAATGGTTGGCTCAAAGCCCTCTTCTCTCAAAAGCTTAAGCGGCTCGAGCGAGCACGGTCCGCAACACGCATGGAGTAAAGAGGCGTACCGGGCAAAATGGCACCGGAACGTGTGCTGTCTTCCGGCGCGATATGTATGGTCGACTCCTTGCTAAGCACGTGTGGACGGATGTCGCTTTCTTTTGGGATGGCTGCTGAGCCCGTCTCTTTGGGGATGCAGCTTTTCTTTTCTTCACGGAGCTCTTCCGATATGTTGAATGATGAGCACGTATACGGCACAACTTGAAACGGCAACAAGAAGCGTCAGGACACTTGCCTCAAGTCCGTACGCACCGCCGGAAAGAATCTGCGGTCCTTGCGGAGTTGACAGTAAAATTGAAGAGATGCCGGTATATCCACAGATGCGCATACCAAAGAGAAGCGTCGGCACTATGTACCAGATAAAAACGAACGCCTGCGCCAAACCAAAACACTATCGGAATACTCAAATAACAATCCAAAGAGCACGCCAAACGCAAAAGCGAGCAGAGCGCAAGCGGCTCAATGTCTGCGTTAATGCCATGGAGAAGGACAAACAGGAAAGCCTGTACAAAAATACCTATCCACGGATTTTTAGTTGCGGCAATAGTGCCGTTTTGCACATACCCTCTAAAGAGAACTTCCTCGGCAATGCTTTGTATTAAAAATCCAAGAACTACACATGCGGCATACCATAAGGGATATCCCTCATCAATGCCAAGCGAAAACCCATCACAGAGAAAAATAAGGCCGATTGAGACCACGACAAGCACAACTCCGAGAGAAACCCCGGAGAAAAATGAATGCCATCCACCCATGTGAAAACCGAGTGCTTCTTTTTGTGCGCCCATTGATGCGTGCGTTCCATAGCATTACGAGCGCAAAAACGCAGAGAAACGAGATGAATTGAAGATATAGGCGATATTCCGAAGGAATATAAAGCATTCCAATACCATACGCAGCGATAGGTATGGCAATCATGAGAAGACCAACAGCTGCCGGGGAAAACGGATATTTTGGTGGCTTAGCTTCCGTAAAGTCAAAAACTGTTTACCAGCGATTTTTGCCATCGTGCTCCCCGCTAATATGAGTATATCTTCGACCTACCCTAGCATCTTACGCCTAAGTATAGTATCGACTTCTTTTGATTGTGCGAATACCTTATACCACGCAACATAAAATGGCAGCGCAAAAGCGACTGATTTGTGAAATAATTTTACTGTATCTACCGATTCTTTATGCATCTCTACACACGTTTAAACTGCGAGGTTTTCATGACAGATAGCACGAACGTTTCTTGCCGTCCACACTTTCCCAAAACGAGCCGTTATCACCGGAGGCATGCCATACGGCAACAAAAACCTACACTTTGGACATATTGCAGGCGTCTTTGTTCCGGCAGATTTTTTTGCACGCTTCCTCCGCGATCGCCTGGGCAAAGAAAACGTACTGTTTGTCTCCGGAACCGACTGCTATGGCTCTCCTATTGCAGAAGGCTATCGTAAAAAGGTTGAACAAGAGGCATATAAGGGGACGATTCTTGACTATGTAACGTCCAACCACACACTGCAAAAGCGTGCTCTTGACGCGTATGGCATCTCACTGGACTTTTACGGAGGCTCCGCGCTTGAGCCTTCGCTTCCCATCCATGAAGAGATGGCCGATGCAATCATGCACCGCCTCTATGAGAAAAGGCACGCTCACCAAACGCTCCACAAAGCAGTTTTACGACACAAAAGCACAGACCTTCTTAAACGGACGTCAGGTTATCGGACGCTGTCCCATTAAAGGTTGTAAATCCGATAAGGCCTATGCCGAGGAGTGTGAACTCGGACATCAATTTGATCCGGAAGAGCTCATTTCTCCCGTCTCGCAGCTTACGGGAACAAAGCCGGAGCTTAGACCGGCACCAAGCTGGTACTTTGACTTGTCAAAATACCAGCAGTTTTTACGTGACCTTACCGACCGCTGGGAGAAAGACCCGCAGGTTAGAAATGTTGTAACCGGCACAATTCGCGAGACCCTCGTTGCTCCTATGATGTATATCCAGGAGAAGTTCCGCGAGGCCTTTGATGCCGTCTGCGACAGGCTTCCCGCATATGAAACTCATCGAGGCCGAGAAGAGCGGTCAATCTTTTACCCTTGTCTTTAAAAACTGGGAAGACCGCGACTGTGCGCGTGACATTCTTGACGCCGAGGGGATTCGTTTCCGTACGGGCAAAACGCTTCTTCCCTATCGCATGACCGGAAATATCTCATGGGGCCTTAAAGCTCCCTGATCTTGACGATCTGAAAGACCTCACCATTTGGGTATGGACCGAGAGCCTCTGGGCGCCCATTACCTTTACCCGCGCCCGTCTTGATGCGGATGCTGCATCCGGTGAGCATCGCTATGCCAGCGACGACTGGCATGATTGGTGGTGCAGCGATGACGCTCAGGTTTATCAGTTCATTGGCCAAGACAATATCTTTTTCTACTGCGTTGTCCAAAACCCCCTATGGAATGCTCTTGACTGGGGTCTTACCACCGATATTCCGGTAGCAAACTACCACATCCTCTTCATGAACAAAAAAGCTTCAAGCTCAGGAGCCATTAAGCCTCCCATGGCCGAGGAACTCCTGGACTTCTACACTCCCGAGCAGCTCCGCGCACACTGGCTCTCACTTGGCCTTGATCAGCGTGCGGTGTCCTTCTCGCCAAAAAGCCTTTGACACCTCCGTCTCAAAGCCCGGCAAAGACGGTGCTCCTGATCTTCTTACGAAAGACGATCCCAGAGTTGTTGATCCGGCACTGAAAGAATCGGCATTTCTTACGAACATTTTTAACCGCTTGGCTCGTAGCTGCTTTTTATGGTGCCGCAAACGCGTGTCGGGACATCTTCCGACCGTCGATCCTCACTAGCGATGTTGTTGATGCGTGTGTCAATACCACGCTTGCCTTCGAGCGTATGGCGCACGATTTTGATGCGCACGGTGCTCTCGGCGCCGTTGAAGAGTTCGCCCGTGCGGAAAAACAAGCGCTGGGACGAGGCTTCAAAAAGCCGCAAAAGGGAAACGATGCTGCCTACGAACAGGCTCCTTGCGGACGCATTTTGTGTATTACGCACCGTAACCCTTTTGATGCACCCGGCAGTACCCGCAGGTTGCGAGCGTATCGCTCAGGCTATGAACTTCTCGCCTGAAGTATTCTTCTCGTGGGAACATGCTATGGAAGGTCCTAAGCAGCTTGCCCGGATACTTGGGGAAGATGCTCAAACGCATATGATCGAGGAGCTCCCGCCCCGCTTTGATTTCTTCAAGGCGCATCCCAGCCAGCAGAAAAAGAAACAGTGATGGAGACCATACCTCTTCCTCCCGTATACCGCCCACGGCCATACCAAAAGCCAACCGCTCCCCTTGTCAAGCGGTACAATACGTCTATGCCTGACGGAGCATCCATTGCGAGCTTTATATATTCGGGAAGCGAGAAGGACGAGAAGGACCTCTTTTCGCACACTCCCATCCTTATGCTTCATGGCAACGGAGAAGAGCATGGCATTTTTGGCCGCGTTATCGATGCGATGGTGGATAGAGGATACGACGTTATTGCGATGGATTCTCGCGATCAAGGCGAAAGCACCCGCGGCTCTGCTGCGTTTACCTACGAACGTATGACCGCAGACGCCGCCGCCGTACTGGACGATCTGGGTGTCGCCGGCGCGCACGTTCTTGGATTTTCTGACGGAGGCATCGAAGGGCTGCTCCTCGCTCGCGACTATGCCGATAAGGTTGCAAGTCTCACCGCAGTGAGCCAACCTCATTCCGGAAGGTGCCGGAGACATTTCTTGATTCCTGAATACGTTGCAGCTCAAAGGTATTGGGCGCAGTACGGATACGAAGGTGCAACCCTTGAGGACGGCTATCCGGTTCCAAGCCCGCATGAAGCGGCAAAAATAGCGGAGCACATTGAACTTATGTACACGGAGCCACAAATACCAGCTGAATCTCTCTCTTCCATCAAGTGTCCCACTACCATTATGGCAGGTGAATATGACGATATTCTTGCCTCGGAAACACTGAGAATCGCTCAGGCCATACCACACGCTCATCTTCTCTTTGTACCCGGCATGCCCTCATAATCTGCCCAAGGCCAATGCGGAATCTGTCGTGCGTGTCCTTCTCTCCACAATTAAAAGAAAAAGAATTTTTGCCTAATTATTTCCCTTGTATACGTGGTAAAAATAGAAAAATACATCTTTATTTGGCATAAAAATGCACAGAGTTCAAACGAAGGGAGATACTTTTATGTCAGACATCCTGACATCAGACAATACATTGGAACAAGAACTCGCGTCCGCCGAACAAATTGCCGCTCTTGCACAAGAACAACAGAAGCGCACGGGTATTACCGATACGAGTGACTTCACTATTATGCAAATCATGCGCGTACTTGCGAAAAAGCATTAAAGAGTTCAAAAACGCAAGTATACTGACACCCATTCTTGTATTTATCGAGACGGTTTTTGAAGTTTTAATACCATTTAGAACCGCAGATTTGGTGGACACACTTCGCGCCGGCGCCGATGTCGCGGCAATTATGAATTCCGGAGCAATTCTTGCTCTCATGGCGCTTTGCTCACTCATTGCGGGAGGCGCCGCCGGCATTACCTGCGCGCATGCCTCTACCGGCTTTGCGCGCAATCTTCGACGCGATATGTTCTATAACATACAGACCTTCTCATTTACTACCATAGATTCGTTTTCAACGTCGTCTTTGGTAACTCGTCTGACAACCGATATTACCAATGTCCAAATGGCCTATATGATGCTTATTCGCATGGCCATACGAGCTCCGTTTATGCTCCTTTTTTCATTCATTGCAGCACTTTATTATGGGCGGATGGATGGCCTTTATTTTTTTGCCGCCATGATGCCGCTTTTTGGGAATCGCACTCACATCCTCATTACCAAAGTGATTCCTATTTTCAAGCGAGTATTCAAACAATACGATGCCTTAAACGAATCCGCAGAGGAAAACCTTGCGGGTATCCGTGTAGTAAAGTCTTTTGTAAATGAAGATTTTGAACGCCAAAAAAATTCGATAAGGCATCAAAAGATTTGCAGGCAGAATTTACCAAAGCGGAACGTATCATTGTTCTGAACTCACCGTTTATGAACTTCTCTATTTACGTGGTTTTTGTCGCCATTCTCTACGTAGGCTCCTTCCTTATCATTTCCACACAAGGAAGCGCCTTGGGCGTCGGTCAGCTCTCCTCACTTATTACCTATGGCTTCATGATGCTTATGAGTCCCACGATGCTCTCTTTCATACTCGCCATGATCATCATTGCGGAAGAGGGCGCGCGCCGTATCTGCGAGGTACTTCTCGCCAAGCCGACCATTACAAATCCCGAAATTGCCCGTATGGAAGTGACGGACGGAAGCATTGACTTCAACAACGTCGGTTTTTCATATGCAGGCCCCAAAGGACGAGAAGCGCTTTCCAACGTTGATCTTCATATCAAATCCGGAGAAGTCATAGGAGTCATCGGAGGAACCGGATCAGCAAAATCCACCTTGGTACAGCTCATTCCCCGTCTTTATGACGTTACGTCTGGCAGCGTATGCGTAGGTGGCCATGACGTGCGTGAATACGATCTGGATACACTCCGTGGAGCCGTTGCGATGGTCCTGCAGAAAAATGTCCTCTTTTCCGGAACCATTGCCGAAAATCTTCGTTGGGGCAATAAACACGCCACTGACGAGGAAATCGTTGAAGCGGCTAAACTTGCGCAGGCAGACGATTTTGTATAAACCTTCCCCGATGCCTACGACACTCATATCGAGCAAGGAGGCACCAACGTTTCCGGTGGTCAGAAACAGCGTCTCTGTATTGCTCGCGCACTCTTAAAAAGCCAAAGGTACTCATCCTTGATGATTCAACCAGCGCCGTTGATACAAAGACGGACTCACTTATTCGAGAAGGTCTTCGCAGCTTCCTGCCTGAGACAACCAAAATTATCATTGCGCAGCGCACATCAAGTGTTGAGGATGCCGACCGCATTCTCGTTATCGACGGCGGCTACATCAACGCCGTTGGCACACATGAAGAGCTCCTCAAAAGAATGAAATTTACCGCGAAGTATACTTCTCGCAGAATCGCCAACATGCCGATGAAGTACATGGAGCCGAAAAGGAGGTGAGCTCACATGAGTAACGAGAAATTCTCCACTCAAGAACAGCAAGTGAAAACAGCCGGCACACAAAACAGCACCCAAGAAGCTTTCAAATACCCGCGAAAGAAGGTCCCTGCGGGCAAGGTTATTGGTCGCACCATGAAGATGCTGTGGCAGTTCTACCCTATCCTTCTTCCTGTTGCACTTGGTACTGCCGTTATTCAGGCCATCATGCAGTCGGTGCCTAACATTTTTCTTGAGCGTATTATTACCATCATCGAGCAGTATATCGGTGCCGCAGATTGGTCAGGTGCCCAGCCGGTTATTTCTCTCCAACGTTGCGCTTCTTGCAGGCATCTATGTCATAGGTCTCATCTGTAATGTCATTTCCACCCAAGGTATGGCTATTGTGACCCAAGGAGCTCTCCAGAAGTTCCGCTACAAGATGTTCGATCACATGCAAAACTTGCCCGTCCGCTACTTTGACTCACATCTCAACGGCGACGTGATGAGCTACTACACCAATGATATCGATGCCATGCGTCAGATGATTGGCATCAGCCTGCCTCAGCTGCTTTTCACATCCGTAATACTGATTGCCGTTGTAGTCATTATGTTTTACTACAGCATCCCTATGGCACTCATCATCATCTTCGGTTCTGTTGTAATGGTCAGCCTTACTCGTTTTCTGGGCGGACGCTCGGCTCGAAACTTTATGAAACAGCAAAAGACCACCGCTGATGTTGAGGGTCATATCCAAGAGATTATGAATGGTGAGAAGGTCGTCAAGGTGTTCAGTCATGAGAGTGAAACCGAAGCATCCTTCGATGTACTCAACGATGAGCTTATGGCCCGCTCCCGCGATGCAAACGCTTACTCCAACACACTCATGCCCATACTGAACAATATTGAAATCTTCTGTACGTCATCGTTGCCATTGCAGCAGGTATCATGATTTCCACAAACTTCCAGAATGTTTCTTTTTCCGGCATGGCTCTCAATATTGCAGTGGCCGTCCCCTTCCTCAATATGACACGCCAGTTTGCCGCTCAGATTGGACAGATTTCAGGGCAGATTAACTCCGTCGTTATGGGAATAGCGGGCGCAAATCGTATTTTTGAACTCTTGGATGAGGACGTTGAAAAAGACGAAGGGTATGTCACCCTTGTCAACTCCGGAGATGGTCGATGGTCAGATTCAAGAGGCTGAGTATCGTACGGGTCACTGGGCGTGGAAACACCTCCACAAAGACGGCACTATTACGTATACGCCGCTTACCGGTGACGTGCGCCTCTTTGATGTTGATTTTGCATACGTGCCGGGAAATACCGTTTTGCACAACATCTCTCTATGCAAAAGCCAGGGACAAAAGTTGCCTTTGTCGGCGCAACCGGTGCCGGAAAAACGACCATCACCAATCTTTTGAACCGTTTCTATGACATTGAGGACGGCAAAATCCGCTACGACGGCATCAACATCAACAAGATCAAAAAGAGCTCACTCAGGCGGGCGCTCGGCGTGGTCTTGCAAGATGTCAACCTCTTTACCGGAACGGTTATGGACAATATCCGCTATGGTCGCTTAAACGCCACCGACGAGGACTGCGTCCGTGCCGCAAAGCTTGCCGGTGCCGACGATTTTATCCGTCGTCTCCCCAACGGCTACCACACCATGCTTAAAGACAACGGTTCGGCGCTTTCACAGGGTCAGCGACAGCTCATCTCCATTGCGCGCGCAGCCGTTGCCGATCCTCCCGTCATGATCTTGGATGAAGCAACTTCCAGTATCGACACGCGTACCGAGGCCATCGTCCAGCGTGGTATGGACGCACTTATGTACGATCGCACCACGTTTGTCATTGCGCACCGCTCTCCACGGTTCGTAACTCAAACGTTATCGTCGTTCTTGACCACGGTCGCATCATTGAGCGTGGAACTCATGAGGAGCTTCTCGCCAAGCGAGGCACTTATTACCAGCTCTATACAGGCGCCTTTGAGCTTGAATAAAGGCCTCAAAAAGCTACGTCATATAGCGCACGCCGTAGTCTCAACCTGAGGCTATGGCGTGTTTTTTCTATCGTATGTCTGTAATATGGCCCAAAGACTATGTGCCGAGAAGCACACGGTGCAGCTCTTGGACACTGTCAACGATTGCGGCGGCTTTATGGTCAATAAGCTCCTGCTTAACCGTCGTTTTTCCATAGAGGACACCGACACAGGGAATGTCATTGGGACGTGCGGCATCAATATCATACATACGGTCGCCCACCGCTGACGGCATCTTTTGGGATCTACCTGCAGTTTATTCATAACCGTAGCAATCGCTTGCACCTTGGTTGACTCTGCTTCGTCAATCCTTCCCACGCACGCGTCCAAAATATCCTCAAGATGATTGTCAGCAACGCCACGCATCACAAGTGGCTGTTGCTTGGAGCTTGCAATGGCCACTAACTTTCCCGCTTGCTTAAGATCGCTCAATAACGTATGCACTCCTCTAAAAAGAGGCCACGTACCCTCAACAGCATAGATTTCTCGGTAGCGCTTGGTCACCGCTTCTGCCTGCGCGCGATTCATGCCATAAACAATTTCAAATGCAAACGGAAAAGGAGGTCCGACAATGCGGCGGATGTCTCCCATTTCCTCCTCTGTCATACCAATTTCTGTAAATACCTTGTGAGCAGTCTGCGTAATACCGGGCATGGTATCGGCAAGCGTACCGTCAAAGTCAAAGATAACGAGTTTCCGGTGCGCAATGTCATCAAGACTTGCTGATAATCCATACTGTTTAGAGCCACGTTTGGAACCGTAATTGCCATTGTTTATCCTCACGATACACAGGTGTATATAAAAAGTCTTTCGATTATTGCAACATGCTAAACACTCATACTCATTATACAAAGTCATTCCATAGGCTTTTACCGAAGAAAACAACCGGTTACCGACAAAAGTGAACTTTTTTACCCGTCTGGGTATATGGTTAACAAAAGGTGAATCGTTATGGCACCGGTTGGAGGTGTATCGTGGCTCACCTTGCAGGCAATCCAGAAGCCCAACAACCTGGTCACAATCGTTTGGGAAGGTTGTTTTCTTCGCTCGTCGATGGAGATACACTCCCCGACGTGTTCTCATTGTTTGCTGAAAAAAATGAAGGCCTTATCGATTCTTCTCTCGCTCCAAAACACTCAAGCCTTGATATAGAAAACCTTTCGAGAGAACTTGTCCTTTCTCCAGAGCCTCTTCGGATTTTGAAGGCCTTTGTCGCTGACGTAACGCGTGAGGCCCATCACCATGGTGTACCAACACATACTGATTTTGATACTGTTTCTTACACAGAGCCGAGCGATTACAAGCTCTACTTTGCCGAACGCTTACGTGATGCGGGCATTGAACATATCAAAATGCCGTATCACGCCGGTTCAGCTGCGGCCACACATGAAAGATATTCCGGAATACGCGTAGTCCGCCTGCACACCAACGGTCTCTTCTACATCCGGGCCCAGAGGTCCGCCTGTCCATATCAAGAACATCTTCAATTACTTGAGATTGAAAGCATTCTTAACACGGCGCTTCTCGCCAACCATTATTTTTTAGACGCCAATATGGCAAGCCGAGAAGACCTTCTTCTATTTGAGCAAACCTATGCACAATTGATTGCCGCGCAGACCCCCGCCATCGTTTCCCGTCCGCACGACAAAGCTCAAGACGGCGAGTGGGTGGTACGAAAAGCAATCTCTCTCAACATTGAAAGCCTCCGACTTCCCTACCGTTTGGAACTTGATTTTCGTACTCACGTCCATACCGGAAGGGAGCTGCGTTTCGTATCAAATTGCTCTCACCGAACGTATTTCCTAAGGTTCAATATCACGTCGAAACCGGATTTACTCCCACAACGGATGACTCACGTAAAAAAGTAGCTACCGACTACAATACGCGCCTTGGTATTTTGGTGGCATCTGCGCGTTTGCGAGCTCTCAAACCATCTGCGAGGTGTGATTGAAGGCGTTACGGAAGATCCCAGTCAGCATTGCTGCCTTATGCACTACACCTCACGCGAGAACAATTTGAATCTGTGAAAACTGACGGATGTGTTTAATCCCACTGCGTTGCTTGTGAGCTGGGGTGCCTCAATTGAGTGTGATGGGGGTATTTTGCACCCCATAAAACCCACCTTTAGCCTTGAAGACGAGAGGTTCTGTCCTCCCAGCCGCTACGATGCCATTGAGCATTCCACGCGCTCACTCACTGCTCATGAAGCGCGTGCCCTGAACAAGCCAGGTATCCGGACTCTCCATTGATGAAGGCGAGCATCGCGAAATCGTTGCCACTCAAATCATGCGCAACCTCTCTTCCTCTACCGAAAAGAACGTTCGCATGATCTTATCGCTCACTGCCCACGATACGGACGCCTCCGTTCGTAGTGCCGGTGAACGCGTAGTGGCTCATCTTATTGACGGAACCCTTTCGGAATGTGATGTAGAGGCCGTCGGTGAGGAGTTTGTCAACGGAGGCGCACTTCAGGCGGCTGTCACACAAGCACGGGCCCTTATCGCCAAAAAAGAGTTTGACAATGCGGAAAACTGCGTTCTCTCTGCCTTAAACAGCATCGATACCGAACGCACCTACGCCGACAATAATACGGTCTGTTGGCGCGCTTTTACGAGCTATGTTGACCGCGTTCTTTATAATCGATTGCTCTGTACGCCGGCGCACAACAAAGCTCGTTCCCACGGCTTACTTTGACGCTCACCTTCTTGCATCCGTCTCGGAACTCTTGCAGAAAAAAACAGAGCAAGCCATTATGCATGCTCGCCGGGCAGTTGAAATTGCTCCGCTTAATACAAGCGCTCACTTGCACCTTGCACACTGTCTTGAAGCCTCAAACCAACTTGAAGAGGCTGTCGAAACACTTACGACACTCCTGCTTCGTGCCCATGATCTTGAAGGTATTGGCCTTGGATACTATCGCATGGCGTTTTTCCAATGGCGTCTTCAGCGATATGCAACGGCTCGTGCCTGCTATCAATATGCCCTGCGCTTTATTCCAGGGTGCGCGTTTTTAATTGGCACTGAAATGAGCATTTTAGCCCTTCAAGAACCGAAGTTCTCATTTACCGAGCTCAACGATGAGGAAATTGACAAAGCGCTTGCATCGGCGCACATTCCCAAAGCTCCAACACCTGAAGTGTCGGAAATCTTTTTGGAAGGAACACAGGCATCTCTCGACGCAGAGCTTTTTCAGTGTTGCAAAAAACTTCATGACCAACCTGGGCCTCATAACAAAAGATGATATCTACTACGATATGCTCAGATCAATCGAAGGCGAACCCGATCGCTGATTGAGGCTTTATACGCATCTCCTACCATGTCCGATAACCAAAGCTTTACCCTGTACCCATGTTTAAAGATACATAAAGGTGCCCTTCATCTCATCAAGACGAAAGGCACCTTACTCAACAAAGTCTCAAAACCACGTCGGACTTAAAGCCTATTTGAGGATACTCACTATCTGATCGGCGTAGGTTGGAGACATTGCCCACGAACCAACAAGTTTGCCAATGGTCGTCGCGGGATTTGCTTTCGCCTATTCAGCAGCCAATTTCAAAGCGCTTGTCGACAATGCTTGTCAGCGGAGTGTTGCCTGGTATACCCGAAGATGCTGTGCCTGAGCGAGAAGCCCCTCGTGTACGTTTTGATATGAGTCACCCGGCACTCCGTTTCCGGTGGCCCCCATACCGCCAAAGTTACACTGCCCAACCGAAACGTCACCATTAAATTGCAGATAACCCGTTTCAAGCATTGCCTGTGCATAGAGCACCTCGGGTCGAACTCCTCAGCGGTGGCAGCGTCCACAGCTGATCGACAAACTCTTCAGGAGTGGCCGCGCCTTTTCGGCAAGCTCTTTTGGATAGGAGATACCGCGAGCTGCAAGACTCCTTCAAATCCGCCACAAGGCATCCTTGGTAAGGCTTGCTTCGCCGAGGATGGTGGTTTCCGCTGACCATGCAACCTCTGAAGGTTTATCGGAGGGCTTATCGGAGGGCTATCGGAAGGATCATCGGAAGGTTTATCTGAAGGCTTATCTGAAGGTTTGTCCGGAGTGCTATTGTCATCGGGCTTTTCGGTATCGCCGGACGGTGCATCGGTAATCAGCTTGGCATCTTTGGCATCAGACTCAGCAAGAGATCCTTCTGCCGTTGCCCATACTCGTTTGCCATTTGCAAGGGTAACCCACTGATTTGAAGCCATACCCTGATTCTCGTCAAACCAGTAGTGACGGCCTCCGTTAAGGGTTACCTCACCAAAGAGTGCGGGGTGTGTGGGGTCTTCGGTATCAAAGTAGAAGATCTTGTTACCGATGTAGTGCCACCCTGAGATAAAAGCACCTTCTTTGGAGGCATAGACCCAGTTGCCATCTGGAAGCTTTTACCCATCTGTCCTGTGCAAGGGCCGCTATGCTCATCAAAGTAGTAGGACGGCCTCGTTAAGGCATACCTCGCCAAAGAGTGCGGGATGTGGGGTCTTCGGTATCAAAGTAGAAGATATCGTTACCGATGTAGTGCCACCCTGAGATGAAAGCACCTTCTTTGGAGGCATAGACCCAGTTGCCACCTGGAAGCTTTACCCATCTGTCCTTTACAAGACCTCTGCTCTCATCAAAGTAGTAGTGACGTCCTCCGTTAAGGGTAACTTCACCGAGAAGAGCTGGGTGATGTTCTTGTGAGGGATCAAAGTAGAAGATATCGTTGTTTGTGGTATATGCCCAACCTCTTGCAGCTATGCCTGCACCATTAAAGAAATGCCAACCGTCACTGTCTTTGAACCAGCAGCTGCTATATGCTTCGCCATTGGAATTAAAATACATCCATCCGTTGTCTGTCTTGTGCCAACCCGAACTTTGTTGAATGGTGCCGGCTTTATATTCCATCTGGCGAGAAACGCTTGTGCCGTCAGACGATTTTGCCGTGATATACAGGGTGTAGGTGCCGCCTGAAAGTGGCGTAAAGCTATACGACGTATTGGTGGTGTTTTCTGCGAGAGTTACCCACGAACCTCCTGAGATCTTATAGTAGTAGGAGTATGTCATTCCACTACCGACGCCAACAAGATGAGGACGCATGGTAATCTGTCCGTCTGAGCCGGACCATGCGTCAACACGGCTCATGCTCCACCACGTCTTTGATGCATAGAAGTGATCCCAGATGCCCCATGCATCGGCATACCCAATACGATCAATAAAGGCAGAGTTGGAAAGCTTTGCCTCCATCGATGGGTTGGAGATAAACTCATGCTCAATGATGACTCCTAAGATGCCATTTCTGCGAGCATATCGAATGATGCCAAAAGTAGTCTGATTCCTCACCGGTGTCATACGTATCTCCGCCGCCATATCCCTTTGTTGGAGCGGAATCCCAACGATTGGTAATACCGGCTCGCTTATTAAGCTCACCATTGATGGCTTTCGCAAGCTTCTGACCGGCGGTATATAAATCATTGTTGTAGCGGATATTTCTAGGAGTAAGTACCATCGATCCAACGGCATTTGGACCGGCTGAGTTGTAGTGCATGGAGACAATCGCGCAACATTTTGCATCAACGGCGCGCTGTACACGCTCTTTCAGCGTGGGATCTTCGTTTTGCCCACGCACCACAACAACCTTGATTCCCCATTTCTCAAGATAGTACTTCGTGCTCATAGCGGTGTTCCAGGCTACGTCTCCCTCATGAAGACCGGAAGGACCAATGGCACCCGGATCACGTCCACTCATACCATCACTGTGTCCGGGATCAAGCGCAATGGGTCTGCCGGTTATTCGGGCAGTTTCTATAGCGCTTTCAAGGGAGTCTGATGTTATTGAGTTGCCTGATGAATCCATCGTGGTATACGTCTCGGCATATGCCCTTTGGATGTTTCCCGCAAGACAAAATGCAGAAAGAACAAGGATGCAAACCGCCCACAGACGCATTGTGGATAAGAACTTCGCTCGATTCATATATCCTCCATGTAAAGCTGAGTGAAGCATTTTCTGTGTAAAAATTACGTAATTGTTAATTTTACCTCATAATACATGGTTCACAAAGAAAAGATGTATTCGCAGCGAGGAATTGTATCTTATATGCGAGCAAAACCGACAGAAACCTTCGTTTTCCAGAGCATTTCTCGGCAGCTATTTTTGACTTTGATGGAACGCTTGCTGACACAACCCAGCTTTGGCAAAAAATTGACCGGGAGTTTTTTGAATCTCGGAACATCCCCTATGATGCAACCCTCAGCGAACACATTTCCCTCTTGGTTTTACCGATGGCAGCGCTGGGTGATTGAAACCTATCATCTGCATGAATCTGTTGACCACATTGTTGACGAGTGGACCGCAAAAAGGAAGGGCCGCATATCAAAAACGATGTCGTCTTGAGGGCCCTGGTGCCGAGAAATACCTCGCTATCTCCGCAGTAAAGGTATTGCAACGGCACTTGCAACCGTAAACGATGCCAATGTTTTTCGTGCAATGGAGGCTCGTATTCCCTTTCATGAACTTTTTGATGTCATAGCATTTGGATCTGAAGTCGGATGTGGAAAAGATCGTCCCGATCTGCATACATATGTTCTTTCTCGGCTTAAAAACCTCTGCACGCACTACCATAGTTTTTGAAGATATTCCGGTTTGCCCTTAAGACGGCAAAATCATTGTCGTTTATTACCTGTGCGGTCAAATCGGATGACCCAACACAAAACATGGACCTTCTGGCTCCGTACGCAGACTATTCCATTAGCTCATGGAACGATCCAAGACTCGTGGGCCGACTGGTGAAAAACTAACGGCTTACGCTAAAGCCAGTGGCATATTCGGGAAAAGCTCGTTTCATTTTGGCCTCACATTCCGGTCTATAAACCAATGCAGCGAAACAATGCAATAAAAAAAGGGAGACTGAAAACCAGTCTCCCCTCCTTTGGCATATCCAAGAAAATCTAGATCTTGTGAACGCTTGAAGCCTGAAGCTTGCCATTCTGACCAGTTGTAATCTCGAATTCAACAGGCTGACCTCGTCGAGAGTCTTGTAGCCATCCATCTCGATCTCGGAATAATGAACGAACAAATCATCGCCGTCCTCGCGAGAGATGAATCCGCAACCCTTTTCCGGATTAAACCATTTAACAGTACCTTGAGCCATTTCGTCGCCTTTCTTTCTTGTCCCTGCGGGACAAACGCTGCGCTTTTGCGCGATACCCGTAGCCAATGCTACAACGAATATAATAACCTTAACGAACCCATATTGTATTGAGAAACCGTTGGCGAATAAAGTACACTGATGAGCGGTATATTTTAGATATAAATTTGTATACTATTCTCATATGTTCAATTTATATACATTTTATATACATTAAGTTTGAGAAGGAGCAGGCCCATGCAGCACTCTACTTTTGATATAAAATTTCAAAAAGACCTGCCACTGTTTTCTTGTTGTGCTGCTCGCGATAAGCATTTCGCTGGTAGCTCCAGCAAAAACCGTATATGCGGAAAAATACAGACTCTCAGGAACATTCGCATTACACGCCCACTTCGGAGAATACCTCTCAATCAACGCAAAATACCGAGGCCTCCCCCTCCCATGGACAAAACCTTGGACACTGCAGGCAGACAATGCAGCTCCTTCAAACGGCGCGCAAAAACCAATACAAATACAGAATCCTCCACTGCAAACAAAAAACAATACTGAAAATGGAGCATCATCTTCCTTAGAGAAATCAGGTGACTCATCGCAACCTTCCACTTCAGAGTCTTCTGAAGCATCTGCTCCCGATTCTCCCAAGCCCACATTTGGTTGGGAAAAATGCGCAGAGGGTTTTCGTTATAAGGATGAGAACGGGTCTTACCTCAAAAATTGCTGGTTCAAAGACAGTGACGGTTGGCATTTCTTTAATGGTGCAGGTATAGCTGCAAGAGGTTGGGCATATACCACAAACAACGATATCTTCTACTTTGATCCCTCACAAGAACATCACCCAGCTCTTCTCGGTGAGGTTACCCTTAACGGAGGACGTCACTACTACTTTGACGAGAGCAGAGGTCTTGTAAAGGACAGATGGGTAAAGCTTCCAGATGGCAACTGGGTCTATGCCTCCAAAGAAGGTGCTTTCATCTCAGGGTGGCACTACATCGGTAACGATATCTTCTACTTTGATACCGAAGACCCCACATCCCTGCACTCTTTGGTGAGGTAACCCTTAACGGAGGCCGTCACTACTACTTTGATGAGCATAGCGGCCTTGCACAGGACAGATGGGTAAAGCTCCCAGGTGGCAACTGGGTCTATGCCTCCAAAGAAGGTGCTTTTATCTCAGGATGGCACTACATCGGCAACAAGATCTTCTACTTTGATACCGAAGACCCCACACATCCCGCACTCTTTGGTGAGGTTACCCTTAACGGAGGCCGTCACTACTGGTTTGACGAGAATCAGGGTATGGCTTCAAATCAGTGGGTTGAAACCAAGCCTGGCTCAAAGTCATTTGCTTCCAAAGAAGGTGCTTTTGTTTCCGGATGGCATTACACCACAGGCGGTAAGCTTTTTTACTTTGATGAAGAACAGCCGGATCATCCGGTAAAACTCGGCGAGGTTGCTCTGAGTGGAAACTATTATTGGTTTGATAAAACGGAGGGTCTTGCTCGCAAGCAGTGGGTTACGCTCCCCAATGGTGATAAAGCATGGGCAACTCAAGAAGGTTCTCTCACGGGAAGAATTATCAACGGTGAATTCTTTGCAGCCGACGGCTCTCAGCCAACGGGTAAAGTCGATTTGGGAGACATTGTAGTCTATGTTTCTGAGGACCATAAACTTCTGACCGGCTGGCAAAAAATTGACGGAAAAGATTATTTCTTCAACGACGACGGCCGGCCCGCTTCCGGATGGCTGAACTACGGCGGTTCTTGGTACTTCCTCGATTCAAACGGTTTAATGCAAACCGGCTGGGTGCATCCAAGCGGAAGTTATTGGTACCACTTGGCAACCAATGGAAAGATGGACACCGGATGGATTAAAGACGGAGGTAAAGACTACTATCTTGACCCCACAAGCGGAGCTATGAAGACCGGATATCTAAGCTGGGGCGGAAAGCTCTACCACGCTGACTCCGACGGAGCCATGTATGAGCTCCCTGCTACTATCCCGATATGCTCCATTATGCGCAAAATATTTACAGCGCAACCAGGTGGCTCATTCAAATTGATACACACCAGAACCGCTTTGCCGTCTATTACGGCTCATACGGAAATTGGGTCCCGTGGCACGAGTGGTATTGTACAACGGGTGCTCCTGGTATGTGGACTCCTCACGGCCAGTTCAGCGCCGGCATGAAAGGTCTTTATTTCGGTTCCGGATATCGCTGCTGGTATTACACGCAAATTTCAGGAGACTATCTCATTCATTCAATTCTTTACAACAGCGACGGATATACCGTGCGAGACGGACGACTTGGGTATCACGGATCACATGGCTGTGTGCGTCTTGCCACCGAAAACGCCAAGTGGATCTATAACAACATTCCATACGGAACCAAGATCTACATTTGGTAAACCCTCGAACCTTCTTTGTATCTCTTCTTCTTTGCATCTCTCCATCTCTACATGAAAGCTCAAAACAGTCAAAGACAAGGGCTGGTCTTAAAGACCAGCCCTTGTTTGATCTACATAAAGGCTGCTCGCATATCGTCGGCGCCGCATTTGTCCTCTGTGTACCTTACTTCTTCTGTACGTACTTCAAGGAATCGAGCGTAACCGCGGCGAGAATGATAACGCCCGAGAATACAAACTGCAGGTTTCGTATCAATACCCAAGATGGTAAGCGAATACGTCAGAGCGGTGAAGATGAGAACACCCGTTGTGACACCCGAAATCTTACCGATGCCGCCGGTAAATGAAACGCCACCAACTACGCAGGCCGCAATGGCATCCATGTCCCAACCCTGTCCGTATGCAGCGGAGCCGGAGCCGACCATACGCATGCACTCAAGCCAAGAACCAAAACCGTACAAAAATACCGGCCATGACAAAAGGCACCAAGCATGACTTTGAAATACATTGATACCGGAAACGGCCGCCGCTTCGGGGATTGCCACCGACGGCATAGAGGTTCTTGCCAAAGGTGGTTTTGTTCCAAATGAACCATACGAGCGCAATGGCGGCAACCGCCCACAAAATGATTGTCGGGAAACCGTTGACGCGAGGAATAACTGCAGTAGGGATGCTTGCTTCAATCGCACCAAAAGACACGCCTTTTGTGGCATAGGTCACGATGCCAAAGATAATGAGCATGTTTGCCATCGTCGAGATGAACGGATGAATCTTGAACTTTGCCGTAAAGAAACCGGCAATGGAGGTGAACACCGTACAGAGCACAATACAGGTAAGCAGTGCAAATACAATGCGCACGGGAATGGGAAGACCGGTAAAGTCAAAAGATATGACCGAAGACGCCACCGGTATTGATGCCTTGGTGCATGATGATGGTTGAAGCCGTCATGCCCATACCTACCATACGTCCCGATGGAAAGATCGGTGCCGGTGAGCAAGATAAGACCGGCAACACCCTAAAGCCAGAAACATGCGAGGAGACGCCTGCTGCAAAATATTAAGTACGTTGTTATAGGTTAAAAGCTGCGTACCCTTTACGGCCGGAGTCACAACACACAAACCAATGAAGACCAGCAAAATGACAATATACAAGCCGTTTTGCAGGAGGAACGAGCGCATATTAAAGGAATACTTATAGTTCTCCCACTTCTGTTTCTGCGTCTCAAGAAGCGTAAACTTCGACATGCGCAACTGGTCAATCAAATGATACTCATAGCTAAACGCATCGTGGCTGCGATCCTTAATACGCTGGAGCTCTTTTTTTCGTAGGTCACCTTTGCGTCAAATTGACGATTCTTGTAGACGTACTTTTCGTCTTTTATTTCTTGAGAATCAGTCAAGGCAGAGAGTGTCTGCGCATGCTCTGTTTCAAGCTGAGCCAAGCGCTTCTCGTACTCTTGCTTTGCTATGACCTTCTCCGCTTTGCAGCTTGCTTTAACGGGCTCCAAATAATCAGGCGAGAAGTGCTGCTTGAGGTAGCTTTCTGCATCGGCAATGAGTTTGAAATCTCCTCCTTATGCGATGCTTCAACCGCCTTTGCCTTATCGAGAAGAGCTTTCTGCTCGGTAATTTGTGCGGAGCGCTCATCGGCAGTAATCGACTTGTCACGTTTTGCGGATTCAATGTTGCTCATCGCAAGAACAACCTGGTCGGTGCCATCAAGACGAAGATCGTCAATCTTCTGTTGAATGGAGCCGACATACTCATCAATAGGCTTGCGCAGTTTCAACTCCTGCTCAGCCGTCAGGACCGTATCACCTGTGTTTGGCATATACATCAACCTTCCTTCTACAGGTACTTTGCGCTGAGGCGCAGGAGTTCTTCTTGATTCGTATCTTTGGTATCTACAATGCCGGAAAGTCGTCCTGCCGACATAACACCGATACGGTTGGTGATGCCCTAAAATTTCAGGCATCTCGGAAGAGACAACGATAATGGTTGTCCCTTCTTAGCCATATCAATAATGAGCTCGTAGATTTCGTATTTTGCACCAACGTCGATACCTCAGGTTGGCTCGTCCATCAAAAACCTTAGGGTAGCGCTCAAGCCATTTGCCGAAAATAACTTTCTGCTGATTGCCGCCGGAGAGGCTTGAAATGAGATCGTCGGGTCCCATTGCTTTCGTGTTCATGACCTTGAGTTCTTTAACGGTTGCCTTCGTCATCTTTGGGATCGGAAAAGAAGCGGTCCCGATTTGTACTGATTGAGATTGGCAATGGTCGTATTAAACGTCAGGTCGCCTTTCAAAAAGAGACCGTTTGCCCTTACGTTCCTCGGTAATCATGGCAAAGCCGTGGTCCATGGCCTCAGCGGCACTTGGAAGTTCATCAAGTGACCGTTGACGTACACACGTCCGGCGGCACGCGTACGAACGCCAAAGATAGTCTCCAGAAGTTCCGTACGACCCGCGCCTACCAGACCATAGAGACCAAAAATCTCACCTTTCTTAACTTCAAAAGTCACGTCTTGCAGATATGGCGCATATTTTGTCGAAAGGTGCTGTACCGAGATACGTGTCTCCCGGATTGTTGTCAACTTCAGGAAAACGATTCTCAAGAGAACGACCAACCATGGCGGCGATAAGCTCGTTCATGTTGGTCTCGGCACACGGCTTTGTCATAACCAGCTTGCCGTCTCTCAAAACCGAAATGTCATCGCATATCTCAAAGATTTCGTCCATCTTATGAGAGATATACACCAAAGAAATGCCCTGCTCTTTCAACATGCGAATCATCGAAAAGAGCTTCTCGACCTCTTGCGCCATGAGTGAAGACGTCGGCTCGTCAAGCACAATTATTTTTGCGTTATAGGAGATTGCCTTTGCGATCTCAACCATCTGGCGCTGAGAAACGGACATCTTTTTCATCGGTTGCGTCAGATTAACCGTCATCCCCAAACGACGAAACAGCTCGTTTGCCTCTTTTTTCATGCGACCTTCGTCAATGACGCCCATCGCATTAACCGGATAACGACCAAGAAAAAGATTGTCAATAACATTGCGCTCAAGGCACTGATTAAGCTCCTGATGGACCATGGCGACGACCGTTTTCCAAAGGCGTCCTTTGGTCCGGAGAAGCTCACTTCCTACCATCGAGAAAAATCTGACCCTCGTCTTTTTGATACGTGCCAAACAGACACTTCATCATGGTGGACTTGCCGGCACCGTTCTCTCCCATAAGACCCATAACGCTGCCCTTACGCACGTCAAGATCGATATGGTCAAGTACGCGGTTTCGTCCAAAGGACTTGCTCATCCCTTTGATTGAAAGAACAATGTCGTCTTGCAAATCGGCCATTTTATCACCCCTTTGTTTCTCCGTGCTCGTTCTTCTCGCCACATGCTTCTTACCTGCAAGAAGCTCGGCTGTCGAGAAACAAGGAGGAGGAGCAACTCCTCTCCTCCCGTGTACCACGCGTCTACAACGTTTACTAGTTCTGGAGCAGCTGCGTGTAAGAAGAGCCGTTGTCGGTCTTAACCATGTTGATGGCAAAGGCATCGTACTCGCTCGGGTTACCAAGACGGTTGGTGATGTTTGCCTCGGTCTGGCCGTCGCCACCGATGTATTCAACCTTGAGGTTCAGAAGCTTGTCATGCTTCTGAAGAAGCGGCTGATAGGTGGAGCTCAAGAAGTTGTCGGCGGAGTTGTAGATATTCAGCCATACCTTCTTCTCAGGGCTCTTGGATGCATCAAGCTGCTTAGAAGCATCAGGATATGTTGTGGTGGCATCCAAGAAGTCCTTGTAGTTGTCGCTGGTAACAGCAACGTTCAAAGCGTAGTAGGAGCGCTCATCTGCACTGTACTTGTAGTCCTTCTCGGACAAAACGTTACCTGCGTCATCTTTCGTGGAAATGCCGGTGTTGATGTCAACGCCATCAAGGGCATTGCGAAGCAGACGAAGCGTCAGATACGCCTGAACATCGGGGTGCTGGGAAATGGTGCCTGTAAAACCGTCTGCAATGGCAGCAACCGCGTCAGAGTTTGCGTCGTAACCAAAGGTCGGGAGACCTTCCTTCTTGGAATAGGCGTTAAACATTGCCATGCCCATACCGTCATTATTGGAAACAACGACGTCAATCTGGTCGCCAAAGTCGGCTGCCCATGCGGAAATGGCGTTACCTGCAGTTGCGGCATCCCATGTGGCACCGCAGAGTTCTTCATTTCCTGAGACGCAAGCTCACGGATTACATACGTCTTGCCGTCTGCCTCAAGCTTGCCGTCCTGAACAACCGTTGCCGAACCATCCAGGTTCTTTCCGACGGGATCGGACACGATCTTGCCGTCTTTCTCGACAGCCGTACCCAAAGCCTTGCGAACGCCGCGCGTACGTGCGATGGAATCGTTGTGTCCGATGTCGCCGATGGCAAGGACGTAGCCAATGGTGCCATCATTGTTGTGGTCAAGCTTAGCGGCGTTTTTCTTAACGTACTCAAGAACCATCTTGCCCTGCTCTTCAGCACCCTGATTCGCATCAAAGCCAACGTAGTAGGTGTCTTTATTGAAGTTCAAGGTGGTCATATCAAGCTCACCGGTTGAGCTGTTGGAAGGCTGACGGTTGAAGAAGACAACCGGCTTATCCTTATTGGCAACAGCACCACCGGCAGAATTTTCCTTACCGGAATCATCGCCCTTCTTGCCACCGTCACAACCAGCAAGAACACTGGTGCCAGCGACGCTCAGAACGCCAAGACCACAGAACTCAACAAACTTACGACGAGACATATCCATAGGATTTGCCCTTTTTCTGTATGTCGCGCCCTTTTTACGCGACGCCAACCTTATTGGATACGGTATCAAACTTGAGTGTTAACGTACCCATAAGTTCGCCAGACGGTCGTTTGTGAGTGGTAAACGGAGGTTGATGACAAAAATTGCGTTCTTTTTGTGACGAGAAGTTTTTCCGACCATAGGGGAAATCTTAGAAAGCCTGCGCGGCAAATTCTCGGGCTGTGATGTATTTTCTTGTGGGTCGTGATGTAGATACTGCGGGCTGTGATGTAGATTCGAAAGCTGTGATGTACTTTTTCTGTTTCAAAAGTCGGGGCTGTGATGCACATTTTGCTAAAGAAATCGCTCTTTTCGCTTTGAAAAAGTACATCACAGGTCTCACGAAACTGCATCACAGGTCTGACGTCGAACCGTCGTCAAAGCTCCCAAAAAGAGGCTCCGCTATCTAGCAAAAAGGCCGAGACAAATGCCTCGGCCCGAAAATTCTGGCTCCCCGAGCAGGATTCGAACCTGCGACACGCTGATTAACAGTCAGCTGCGCTACCGCTGCGCCATCGGGGAATATGTAAAAGTACCGCTCGTACAAAGACGAGAAATCCTTTTGCGGTGTTTAAGTATAAAGACAGTCTTGCACCCATGCAAGTACTAATTTGATTGGTTTCTCTATTCTTCCATATAATCTTTCAGGCGAGAAGAACGCGACGGATGGCGAAGCTTTTGCCAACGTCTTTGACTCAATCTGACGAATACGCTCACGCGTTACGCCAAACTCGCGACCAACCTCTTCAAGCGTGCGGGGACGACCGTCCTCAAGGCCAAAGCGGAACTTGATAACTTTACGTTCACGATCCGCAAGACCATCAAGTACCTGCTCCAATTGCTCACGAAGCATGGAATCAGATGCTGCGTCCGGGGGTGCAATCGCCGTTGAGTCCTCAATGAAATCGCCAAGCTGAGAATCTTCCTCTTCACCGATAGGCGTTTCAAGCGAAACCGGTTCTTGGGAAATCTTCTGAATTTCACGTACGCGATCAGGAGACATCCCATCTCGGCACCAATCTCTTCCGGCGTGGGATCGCGGCCAAGATCTGCAGGAGCTGGCGCTGTACGCGGATAAGCTTGTTGATGGTCTCAACCATATGCACGGGAATACGAATCGTACGTGCCTGATCGGCAATCGCACGTGTAATGGCCTGACGGATCCACCACGTTGCGTACGTGGAAAACTTAAATCCCTTGGTATAGTCGAACTTCTCAACTGCTCGAATAAGGCCCAGATTACCCTCTTGAATAAGATCCAAAAACAGCATGCCTCGGCCAACGTATCGTTTAGCAATGGAAACAACAAGTCTCAGATTAGCACTGATAAGCTGCTGTTTTGCATCAAGACCAACCTGCTCAATACGCATCAGCCGACGCTGCTCTGCTCTTGAAAGCTCAATTTTCTCGTCTTCAAAGTCTTCAAGCTTCTGCGTTGCCTCGGTACCAGCTTCAATTTTTCATTGCAAGATTGACCTCTTCCGATGCGGTGAGAAGGTCAACTTTGCTAATCTCCTTGAGGTACATGCGTACCGGATCTCCCGTAAGCATAACGGTAGAGGTATCGGCTCGACGGGCACGAGCGCGAGAAGAGCGCTTGGGTTTGGAAGTTTTTGCTTTAGGAACCGACCTCAGCGCCTCTTTAACCCGCCGCGCCTCATTGAGCACACCCGCATCTTCATCGTCTTCGTCCTCATCGTCGAGAGGAGCGTCATCAAAATCATCGTCAGCGCCCACGAAATCGTCATCGGAGACCGTATCGGAAAACTCTGCCGATCCGTCCGGATACGGAAGTGATTTCAACGTTTTTGCTACGAAGCGTCTCGTAAAGAAGAGAAAGTTCGCCGTCAGAGACATCAACTTCCTGCAGAGCAATCTGAATGTCATCTTCTGATATTGAGCCCGATCCTTTTGCGGAAATAACCAATTCATCTGCAACTTTAGCGAGCTCATCGGGAAGTTTAACACTCTCTTTTGTCTTCTTTGCAGCCACGTAAATCCTTTCGACGGAACAACTGGAGGAAGTATACCCACTTACCAGCAACTTATTGCAAAACTTTTTCTCTTTATGGCGCTTTGTTCTGCTTTTGTTGCACATTGTTATCTTTGTTGTGCTTTGACTACTGGCTCGTTGATAAGCGCGCCAATCTCATTCATGCGAACCTGCATCCGGGAAATCTCTTCAAGAAATTCCTGAGATTTATTGGTTGGGCTCTCGCGCATCTTCAGACGAAGCGCCCGTATTTGTCGTTTAAGGAGAAGAACTCAAGCGTATCGACGATTAAATTGAGCTTTTCCTGCTCGTTCATACCTTCTGCGGAAAACACCTTTCCGGCAGAAAGCACCTGCAGCGCATGTGGCTCAACCGACCTCAGCCGCCGCAATAACATCATGTGAAGACGTACCTTGCGGTGTTGCAAGCATGGCCCATGCCATGGACTCGTGACGACTATCAACCCACGAAAGAGCGGCGATGCGCTGTCCATACGCCCGCACCGCATCAATGCGTGATGCCATGGCAGATAGGAGCTCTCGTTCCGACTGTAACTGCGTGCGGTCGTCATGCGAAAGTGCCCGCAGATCATACGTAGAGGCCATAGAGCGAGAAGCTATTGTCTGCGTGAGAGGCAATATCCACGCGAGAAGTGCCTCTTGTATTTGTGCGCTCCTCTGGAGGTATCGGCTGAGTATTTTGGTAGCGCGGCTCTGAAATCTCTTTTATGGGCGTGGCCGTGATAGTACGTTTTGCCTCGGCAACATTAACTCCCAATGTATCTGCCAGGCGCAGGGCATACTCATCAAGAAGCACTCGAATTTTTAAGCGGAGCCAAGATTTCGCCAACGCATGCAGTGCGGCAACACGATTCCCCGGAATAGAAAGATCAAACTCACCCAGTTTGCTCTCAAATACGAAATCCATCAAAAGGACGCGCACGGGCAAGATATGGTTTAAGGGCATCTGCGCCATGTGCCGCAAGAAACTCCATCGGGTCTTGATTGTCCGGCAACACGACACACAAAAAAGCAGCGGCGGTCTTATCGATAAACTGCACAGAACGAGCAGCAGTCTCTGACCTGCCGCATCGCCGTCAAACATACAGATAATCTTTTTGACCCGCTGCCGCTCAAGCAATTTTACGTGATCAGTCTAAAAGCCGTACCCAACGCCGCAACGGTATTGGTAAACCCAGCCTCGATGCATGGCAATGACGTCGGTATAGCCCTCGCACACAATGGCGACGCCGGTAGCGGCAATGGTTTCTTTTGGCCCGGTCGTACGCAAAAGGTGCTTCCTTTATTAAAAACCACCGTATCTCGTGTATTGAGGGTATTTGGGGGCATTTTCCGCCTTAGTAAGAATACGTCCGCCAAAAAGCGATTGTCCGACCCGCTCGTCATGAATGGGAAACATGACGCGCCCATAAAAACCAATCCGAGGTACGCCCTCCTCTATCAACGGCAAGGTTGGCGGCAATCATTTCCTATTGGTAAAGCCCAATTCTCGCAAGTGTGCGACAAGCGTTCCTCTTCCCGGCGCATACCCAAGATTCCACCGCTTGCAAACGTCTCGCCAAAACCACGCCCGGCAAGATAGCTGAGCGCGGCGGCAAAATCCTCCCTTTACCCCCGCATAAGCATGAGGTGGAAGAAATCATCGGCCGCAGCCAGACAGTCAAAAAGCCGCTTCTTTCGAGGACCCTTTCGTATACTGTTTCTCCTCCGAAAGCGTAATGCCGGCTCTGTCCGCTAAATATCGGATGGCATCGGGAAATTCAAGGTTTTTCTCGCTTCTGGACATAGCTGAAGACATCGCCGCCGTCGGAGCAGCCAAAACAATGCCAGAGGCCCGTTTGGGGATTTACCTTAAACGACGGGCTCTTCTCGCCATGAAAAGGACAGCAGCCCCAAAACTCGTTGCCTCGCTGTCGAAGATCAACGGTCTCACCAACAAAGCTGCACAAAGTCAGTTGCTTGACGAACTCTCTCTTTATCCTCATCAGTTATCACAGCTTGCCTCCTGCGCCACTGAATCCAAATGTGTCCGCACCCACTCAATGTTTTTGAGAACCGTCGTGCTCAGCTCCTCGACACTCTGAAAGACAATCGGAGGTCGAAGGTAATTCATAAATACACAGTTTAAAGTATGCCCATAGAGGTTGCCCTTAAATCCAAGAAGGTTTGGCCTCAAGAAGAGGGTTTTCTTGACCTCAAAACTGCGAGGTACTCCCACATTGACGGCGGCAGGCCAAATTTCTTCTCCCCCAGGCTTTTGCGTATCCACTATATAGCACGCATATACGCCATCGGCCGGCATGCAGTCTTTTGGAGAGAGGCTAATGTTGGCAGTCGGAAAGCCAAATGATGTGCCTTGACCGCGACCATGCATAACCGTACCCGAAAGAAAATGCGGCCTACCCAAAAGAGCTGCAGCCTCGTCAATCCGGGCAGCTTCTATAAGATTTCTGATGCGAGTGGAGCTAATTGCAGAACCGTCTTTTTCAATCAGTTGGTGCGCAATGACTTCAAATCCATGCCTTAAGCCCAAAGCAGCAAGGTCACTCGCACATCCCTCACCACGGGCTCCAAAGCCAAAATCGGATCCGACATGTATCGCAACGGGGTGGATATGGGGCAGCAGTGCCTTCTCAACATACTCGCGCACGGAGAGGCCCGCAAACTCGGGAGTAAACGCATGAACCAAAATTGCATCAACCGAGCAGGTGGTAAGCGCACGAATCCTCGTCTCGTCTTGCAGAAGACGTCGAGGAGAACGGCTACATACAACCTCTGCGGGGTCAGGGTCAAATGTCACTGCAACCAAAGGCACTTCTCGCCTTTGGGCATCGGCACGAGCTTCTGCGATAAGCGCCTTGTGGCCCTCATGCAAGCCATCGAATACCCCAATGGCGCACACGCACTCATGCCCAAGCACGTCGGGTGCACAGGGGTAGAAAACTCCCCCGGACAGCTCTCTTGGAGTTGGCAGCAGCGCGTGCGCAAAGACGGCGTGCGCGATCTTTTGTCTCGTAGCTTCAATCATGCTATAACCCCACTGATTCCCTGGGGGAAATTTGTTTTGCAAATCAACTCGGATCCGTGGCAGTACCACACCCCAAAAAGGCGACGGTCATGCACGATTGCAACTTCTTCCTGCTGCAATGGCATACGGCGAGAAGTACCTTTGTCCGCCTCTTCTACCTCACCTGCCGCGATATGTCTTCCGACCAACACGTCCGTAAGTTCTTGTGAGCTTACCTGCCGAATGGGAAGTTCCAGAGCGCGTACCGGATCAAGGCAGCACTCGTTCCAGAGAGTTCCACCGCGCTCCTCAAACAAAGCAAGCTCCACGCAGTCGGCTAAGCTGGTTGTTCCGGAAACCACTCGTCTCAACGCGGAGATATGCGCACCACAGCCCAGCTCTCTACCCAAATCTCGCGCGATACTTCTGATGTAGGTGCCCTTGGATACGCAAAAATCAACAACCCACAGACACGTGTTGGGCACAAGAGAATCGGCTTGAGAACCTCTCTCAATGGATACAAGCTGCGCCTGATGAATGGTGATGTGACGTGCCGCAAGCTCAGGTGCCTTACCTTCTCTGGCCAGTGCATACGCACGCTTTCCCCCAACGGATACGGCAGAGAACTGAGGAGGTATTTGCTCATGCTCTCCTACGAGCTTTTCCAAAACACGTTTCGCGTAAGCACTGTCAAAATAACTCCGAAGGAACGGGTGCTGTTCTCACAACTGCCCTTTCGGAATCATCGGTCTGTGTTTCACTCCAAACGAAATGGTTGCCCGGTAGCACTTCTCGGCAAGGGTAAGCATGCCTAAAAGCCGGGTTGCAAGCCCGACACCCACTATCAAAACGCCACTCGCAAGCGGATCGAGCGTACCCGCGTGTCCGACGCGCTTCTCATGTAAAGCTCGCCGAACATGCGAAACAACATCATGACTTGTCATTCCAACCGGCTTGTCAATGGCGAGAAGGGCATTGATGGTGCTTGCCGTACGTTTCATCTATCACGCCTCTATCTGAGAGTCTGAGTTTTGTCTTCAAACAGAGCCAAGATCTTAGGCAAGATGCAGGAAAATGCTTCATCAACGGTAGCGTGAATGGTAAAACCTGCAGCTGCCTTATGACCGCCGCCGCCCAGCTCGCGCGCAATATCTGAAATGTCTAAATCCGACTTAGAACGCAGGTTGCCCCGAACCACACCATCTGCAACTTCTTTCAAAAAGAGTGCAATTTCGGTACCGTCAACACAGCGGACAATATCCACAAGACCGTCCATCTCCGAGACAGGAACTCCTGAAGTGGCAAGGTCTTGCGCCGTAATATAGCTGTAGGAAAGCCTGCCCTCGCCAAATGTACGAATTCGGCCCATGACTTTTGCGGCAAGGTGCATATAGGCCAAGCTGTCGCTTTGATAGACATGCAACGCCACCTCGGCAGGGACTTGCGCCCGCCCTCACCAAAATACCGGCAATCGCAAATGCTTCATTATCTGCATTTTGATACTGAAAACGACCGGTATCGGTAACCAACGCGCAAAAAAGGCATTGCGCTTCTTCTTTTGACAAACGCACTCCCAAATGAAGCGCAAACTCCGTAACGATAACGCCGGCCGCTGCGGCACCGGGACGTACAAGCCCCGCATCCCAAAAAGGTTTTGAAGACGGATGATGATCGAATACGGCAACCATCTTTGAGCGGGCGAGAATAGCTGTGCGTCGGCAAGACGATCCGGCGCAGACAAGTCAACGCAGATAAAAAGATCCGGAGTACCTTCATATACAGAAGCACTCACACAATCGTCAGACCCCGGTAAAAACTGATAGATGCGAGGAATCTCTCCGGCAGCATCAGCCAAAAGATGCACGACATGCTTCAGAGGCCAATGACGCCTGATGATGCTTGTCAAAGCCAAACCCTGAACCAATGGCGTCTCCGTCCGGCGAGGTATGCGACATACAACAATCGACGAGGCTTTTTCAATTAATGCGATAACCTCATCAAATTCAGTTTTTTGGATGTTGGTTGAAAGATCAAGCAACCTTACTCCTTTGGACTTTCGTCTGAAACGGTTGAATCTGAGACAATCGGGTAGCCAAACTCGTCTTTTTCTATTTCAAGAGTAGAAGGGACCTGCTCAAGCGCACGTGCAATACGCTCTGCTTCATCGGTTGTCGTATCAATCTTAAACTCAAGATCCGGAGTTACCCGCCACTTGAGTGCATGACCCAAAAGTGTGCGGATACGCCCTTTTGCCCGTTTGCATGCCGCTGTTACCACTTCATAGCGATCGGGTTCACATGAGATGAATACCCTCATAAAGGACTTATCGACCGAGACCTCACAGCCTGTGACGGTCACAAGCTGGAGATCAGGGATCGGATATTTCAAACAGAAGGATATTCGCGAGTTTCTCGCGAGCAATCTCATTGGTACGGCGGGAATACTGATTTTTGCTTCATAGTTTTCCCTCTCTTCTATTCTGTACGAGCCACCTGCTCGATACGATAGGCCTCAGCTGATCGCCCGGCTTGATGTCTTGGAAGTTCTCAAGACCGATACCGCATTCAAAGCCGGATTTGACGCTCTTGACGTCGTCTTTGAAGCGACGAAGCGATGCAATATGCCCATCGTATACCACGATGCCATCACGTACCAAACGGATCTGATCGTCGCGGAGATTTCACCCTCAACAATCATGCAGCCGGCGGCAATGCCAACCTTCGGTACCTTAAAGGTATCTCGGACATCTGCGATACCTGTTTGTATCTCCTGCTCGGTTGGTTTAAGCATACCGATACGTGCCGCATCGATATCCTCAATGGCCTTATAGATGACGCTGTAGGTACGAATCTCAACACCATCGCGCTCGGCAGCAAGACGCGCTTTTGCATCAGGACGAACACCGAAGCCGATGATGATGGCATTTGAAGCATCCGCCAAAACAACATCCGTTTCGGTAATGGCACCAACTGCGGAGTGAATGGTGGTGATACGAACCTCGGATTGATCCATCTTGTCCAAAAGAGTCCTGCAGCGCCTCGATGGATCCCTGAACGTCCGCTTTGATAATGAGGTTGAGCTCTTTAACGTCAGCGTCGGCCATCGTATCAAAGAGGTTTTTCAAGCGTAACGTGCTTGACGCGATTCTGCTCCTCAATACGGGCCTTCAAGGCACGCTGATCGGCAAGCTCGCGGGCATCACGTTCTTCAGGGAAGACACGGAATTCATCGCCGGCGCCGGGTACCGTCTGCAAACCAAGAATCTCAACGGCATCCGAAGGTCCGGCCTGGGTTACGGCATTGCCCTTAGGATCAAGCATGGCACGGACGCGGCCAAACGCCATACCCGCCACAAGAGCATCACCAACGTGCAGCGTACCGCGGGTTACCAAAACCGTTGCAACCGAGCCGCGACCGCGATCGAGCTTTGCTCCAAAACATTACCGGAAGCAAAAGGTATCAGGGGTTGGCTTTCAGCTCGAGTACGTCTGCCTGCAACAAAACGGTTTCAAGAAGCTCGTCAATACCCTGGCCCTTCTTGGCGGAGATATCAACGAACATGTTCTGTCCGCCCCACTCTTCAGGAATGACACCATGTTCGGTAAGTTCTTGCCGGACACGGGTTGGATCGGCGCCGGGCTTATCGATTTTGTTAACGGCAACGACAATGGGAACGCCTGCGGCCTTTGCGTGGTTGATGGATTCAATGGTCTGCGGCATCACGCCGTCGTCCGCCGCGACAATCAAAATAACGATGTCGGTCACCTTTGCACCACGGGCACGCATGGCGGTAAACGTCTCGTGACCGGGCGTGTCAATAAAGGTAATACGGCGACCATTGATGGTAACTTGAGAAGCACCGATGGCCTGCGTAATACCGCCTGCCTCACCGGCAGCAACACCCGTATGCCGGATGGCGTCCAGAAGCGAAGTCTTACCGTGGTCAACGTGACCCATAACGGTAACGACAGGAGGACGGGGCTTAAGATCTTTTGGATCGTCATAGAAGGTAAAGGAATTTTCTTCTTCCTTTGTCATGATCTTAATTTCCCGGCCCAAATCTTCCGCAACAAGATCAATCAAATCATCGGACATGGTCTCGGTAAGCGTCAGTGGGCTTCCAAGCAAAAAGAGGCGTTTGATAATGTCGTTGGCGGAAACGCCGAGAAGATCTGCAAGCTCGGAGACGGTTGAACCCTGAGGAACTTTGACCGTATCAAGCTGAGAGATATCCTGGTCATTTGCAAGCGCTTCTTCAATCCTCTGCTCCATTGCGGCTTCGGCAGCCTGCTTCTGACGACGCTCTTTACGCTTTTTACGACGTCCCGTAGACTCTCTTGACGCTTCTTCGATATCACGGCGGGCTTCATCTAAAACCTTGCTGCGGTTATATGCCTCTGCCTCACGGGGCCATGCGGCTATAGCGATCTTCACTCTCTTCTCCCCGCGGCGATTCTTTTTACGGCGGCCCTGAGAAGGACGGTCCTCTTGCGCATCAAGATCTTTACGATTTGCATATCTATTGTTGCGGCGCTCGTTACCAATGCTTTCTTCAGCCTTTTGCCCGCGCGTGATTTCTGTTGCTCTTCTCCGATTTCTTCTGTGCAGCCGACTCAGCAGCCTGCTGCTTTAAAACTTCTTCCTGCTGGGCAATCTGATCAAGGAGCGTATTGAAAGACGGCGTGGATTTTGGAGCCGTATCTTTGACGCGCTTGCGCTCGGCCTCCTCTGCTGCCTTCCGCTCGGCCTCTGCCTGGGCGGCCTTTTGAGCCTCAGCCTTCTTGCGAGCCGCTTCTTCGGCAGCACGCTTCTTCTCCTCGGCGGCACGCTCAACTTCACGGCGCTTCTCGGCAGCAAGACGCTCTGCCTCAGCCTCTGCGGCAGCACGCTTCTTCTCTTCCTCTTCCCTCTTTTTAGCCTCAGCCTGTTTTCTTTTCTAATCTCCGCAGCACGAGCCTCAAGGATAGGCTTGAGCTTTTTGCGAGCCATTGCCACATAGGCATCTTCAAGCGTTGAAGATGGAGACTTGGCAGGAATCTTCATTTCAGCAAGATGCTCAAGCATCTCTTTACTTTGCATGCCATATTCTTTAGCAAGGTCATGTACGCGCATTTTTTTGCCATATATGAAACCTTCCGATCGTAGTCTTACAGCAGAACACGTCTTAGATAAGCGAGTCTTCGTCATCAGAAACCTGAACTTCAGCCATCCTCTCGTGAATGCCGCAGTAGTTTGAACCCGGGCGAGCCATGTTGCGGCAAGGCACGCCATCAGGGCTCACATAGATGCAGCGATGAGCCTCTTCTTTCTTTGTCTGCTCAGGAAGATCGGCGGGAGTAGCCGGAAGGTCGCGCAAAATCTTGGCTGCCAGCGTCTCGTTTTTGATGTCAATGTGCAGACCCGTTAGACGAGCAGCAAGTCGTGCATTCTGACCTTCCTTACCGATGGCCAAAGAAAGCTGATCGTCAGGAACAATAACGGTGGCATGACGGGTTTCAGCATCGATTATCACGCGAGAAACGCGTGCGGGAGAAAAGTGCGGAAGCAACGCAGCGTGCCGGATCATCGAACCATGGCACCACGTCAACACGCTCGCCTCTGAGCTCAGAGACAACGGTACGCACGCGGCTTCCCTTTGGACCCACGCAGGCACCAACGGGATCAAGGCGCTCGTCGGAAGAAGAAACCGCAATCTTGGAACGGACACCCGGCTCGCGAGCAACAGAGCGGATGCTCACAATTCCCTCGTATACCTCAGGAACCTCAAGTTCAAAAGAGGCGGCGGATAAGATCGGGGTGTGTACGGGAAACGACGATAGGCGGACGCTGACGCTCACCACGAACTGCCGGCTGCGCATTGTTTGGATTGCGTACATCAATGATTATTGCTTTGATGCGCTGATTGTGTCCCATAACGCTCGCCAAAAGGGCCTCTCGTCACGCTCTTCCGGAAACCTTCTGAGGTCAAAATGAGGAAGCTCAGCCTCAACGCCCTCACGAATTTTGATAATGGTAAAGTCAGGCGTTGACTGAAGCACCGTTCCTGTGATGATATCGCCGATACGATGCGAGAACTCCTCATAAATCTGTTGACGTGCGGCGTCACGTACCAGAGCGCGAATCTCATTTTTTGCATGTTGAGCCGCAAAACGACTGGTGCCCTCGGGAGTTACGTCAACCTCATCAAATTCCGCATACTCTCCCGTTTCCTCATCAGGTTCACCTTTTGGGCACGAGTTCGTATACATACACCTTGCCGGTTGTACGATCAATGGTTACTCGTGCGCCATAACTCAGATGTAGTACGTCTGCGTAGCTCTTTGCCAAAGACTGCTCAAGACGATCAAGGAGATACAGCTCATCAATATGTTTTTCTTGGCAAAGCGTCATCAGGGCTTCCATCATCTCAGATGCCATGTCAATTCCTTCCTCTTAGTTCTTGTTTTGACCCGAAAAGTCAAACGTTGGTTTAAGCGTGCACTTTTTTATCTCAGTAAGAGGTATGTCATAGGTCATACCGTCAGACTCAAGTGAAACAATATTTTCTTGAATGCCTAAAAGCTTGCCGGTATACCGACGACGCCCCTCCAAAGCCGTGGTTTGCAAAGAAACCTGACTGCCGGAAAAGCGCTCGAAATCACGGACTCGACGCAAAGGTCTGTCCATGCCCGGCGAAGACACTTCCAACGTAAAAGACCCCGGAAATACATCAATCTCATCAAGGGCATCAGAAATCCATCCTGTCTCCGCTGCCACTTCATCAAGACTGATGGTTTTACCGTCCTCGTCGGCATGATCAATACGAACTCGCACGACAGGTGCCTTAGCAGATCCTACCACTTCAACATCAACGATATCGATATCATGACCAAGAGCTCTCTCTTCAAGCACGGAAATAATGCGCTCTACGGAACCCTCAACTGACATGAAACCTCCTTATCTACATATAGAAAGGAAGCGGGACGAAAACTCCGTCCCACTTCCCACAAGTACAACTTCATAGCAGAAATACTCTACGCCATGAGGTCCTTCTCGTCAAGTAATTTCCTGCTAAGCTACGATATTTACAAGACGTCCCGGAACTACAATGACCTTGCGAATCTCTCTTCCCTCAAGCTGCTGTGCAACCGCCTGTTGTGCCGCATGAGAAAGTTCGTCCTCAGATGCATCGGCATCAACCATGATTCGGGCGCGCACCTTGCCCTTAATCTGCACTGCAATTTCAATGGTATTGCTTTTTGCCTGCGCTTCGTCAAAGATTGGCCACGGTTCATGGTAGACCGGTGTCTCTTTGTGAAGAGCGGTATGCTGAAGCTCTTCTGCCCAGTGCGGAATGATGGGTGCAAGCATGGCGACAATATCAGAGGCAACTCGATAACAAAGAGCTTGTGAGCGCTCGCTCTCCGCTACGTCATTGAGATATGAGCTGACCGCATTGATGAGTTCCATAATCGCCGAAATTGCCGTATTGAACTGACCTTCATCAAACTCATGAGTACAGCGAAGACCCAGTGCGTGCAGTTCTCGGTTCAGTGCCGCTGACGCCGCATCAAGCGTTGTAGGATCAAGAGTCGCAGAAGCGTCTGCTGTTTTGGTAAGCTCCCAGACAATACGCCAGGCGCGCTTAATAAAGCGATTTGCTCCGGCAACAGCTTTTTCATCCCAATCGAAATCTTTTTCGGGTGGTGCCACAAAAAGAATGGCTAGACGCATGGTGTCGGCACCGTATGGTTCAATAACAGAGCTTGGAGGCACCACGTTGCCCTTAGATTTTGACATGGTGTCGCCATGTTCATCTTTCACCATTCCCTGCGTCAACAGATTCTTAAACGGCTCGTCAATTCCGATCATGCCAAGATCACGCAGAACCTTGGTAAAGAACCTCGAATACAGCAGGTGCAAAATAGCGTGTTCAATACCGCCGATGTAATTATCGACCGGCATCCAGCGATCGACGGATTCGCTTTGAAAACGGCAGCTCTTCATTATGCGGGTCGCAATATCTCAGGTAATACCAACTTGAACAGGTGAAGGTATCCATCGTATCGGTAATGCGATGTGCGGGACGTCCACAAGTCGGACAGGTTGTTTCATAGAACTCTTTGCACTCGGCAAGCGTGTCACCTGCGGAAAGATCAAGGTCATCAGGAAGTTTCACGGGAAGTTCGTCATAGGGTACCGGTACATCCCCGCAATGATCACAGTGAATCATAGGAATCGGATTACCCCAATACCTCTGACGCGAAATAAGCCAGTCACGCAAGCGGAACTGTACCGTGCGTCGCCCGACGCTATGTTTGGTTAAAAACGCAACGACGGCTTTCTCTGCTTCGGAATGCTTACCTCCTCGAAGACCCGTAAACTCACCGGATTGAACAAGGATGCCCGTCGTATCCATAGGGCCATCCCAATCCACCGAAGTCACTGCGGCGCTCTTGAACTCCTTTGAGCTCATCGTAAATATCAGTGCCTTCTTCACAGATGATAGGAACGATGGGAAGGTCATACTTCTTGGCAAAATCAAAGTCGCGCTTATCGCCGGCATGGTACACCCATAACGGCACCGGTACCGTAATCAAGAAGCACGTAATCAGACACCCAAATAGGAACGGATTCGCCGGTGACGGGATTGAGTGCGTAGCGCCCCGTGAATACGCCGTGCTTCTCGCGGTCGGTTCCTTGCCGCTCAATGGAAGTAACTTTTGTGGCAGCTTCCTTCAGATCGGTAAAGGCAGCCTCATATTCTGTGCCGGCAACAAGTTCTGCCGCAAGTGAGGACTCGGGCGGCAACAGCATAAACGTACAGCCATAAATAGTATCCGCACGGGTGGTAAAGACGGTGATTTTGGTGTCAGTGGGTGTAACGCCGTCAACGTCTGCTAAAACAAAATCAATCTCCGCGCCCTCCGAGCGACCAATCCAGTTTGCCTGCATGGCTTTTACTCGCTCGGGCCATCCGTCTAACTGGTCAAGATCGTCGAGAAGTTCCTGGGCATAATCGGTAATACGAAGATACCACTGAGAAAGTTCGCGTTTTTCGGGAACGGCGCCACATCTCCAACACCGGCCGTTAACAACCTGCTCGTTTGCGAGAACGGTTTTATCATTGGGACACCAATTTACCGGAGACGTTGCACGGTATACCAGTCCCTTCTCGTACATCTTCAAAAAGATCCACTGACCCCACTTGTAATATTCGGGATCACAGGTGTTGAACATACGGTCTTTGTCGTATGCAAAACCCATGCGAAACATCGTCTTCACGGCTTGATCGATGTTTTTGTGTGTCCAGACTGAAGGTTGCGTATTATGTTTGATGGCAGCATTTTCTGCGGGAAGACCGAAAGGCGTCAAAGCCCATCGGGTGCAGTACGTCATAGCCTCTCATACGGGCTTGGCGAGCCATGGCGTCACCGATGGTGTAATTGCGCGCGTGCCCCATATGAAGATCGCCCGAAGGATACGGAAACATTTCGAGTACATATTTCTTTGGCCGCGCAGGGTCTTCTTCTGTTTTGTATAGGCCTTCTTCATCCCAAATACGCTGCCACTTTGTTTCTATTGCCTCAGCGTCATAGGCAGGAAAATCATCTTGTGGCTGGTTGTTTTTCTCGACATCAGATTGCTCTGCCATCTGACGACTCCTTTCTAAAAGCAAACGCCACCGGAAAACTCCAGTGGCTGTTGCTTTGCATTACCTGAACTTCATACTACGAACGGAAATTGTAACTGACTTGCTGGTGTTGATCTTTCAGCAGCACGTCATGCGCACCACCCTCAACGATGGAAGTCGCAGACACCAAGGTAATCTTTGCTTTCTCGCGAAGTTCGTTGATATCCAAAAGCACCGCAGTTGCATCGTGGACTTTACCTTCAAAAGCGAGCCTTCAACTCCCTCTTTAAGCGGTCCGGCATACGGAACATAGGAATCAACGCCCTCAACAAACGAGAGCCACGCTTGTTGCCGCCAAGATCGTAGCGCTGCCAATTGCGCGCGCGAGCAGAACCTTCACCCCAATATTCTTTCATATAGGGAGCCGTTAACGTTCACGCGGTTAGAAGGACTCTCATCAAAACGTGCAAAATAGCGACCCAACATCATGAAATCGGAACCCATCGCAAGGGCAAGAGTCATGTGGTAGTCATACACAATACCGCCGTCGGAGCAAATGGGAACGTAGATGCCTGTTTCCTCAAAGTACGCATCACGTGCACGGGCTACGTCAATAACCGAGGTAGCTTGGCCGCGACCGATGCCCTTCTGCTCTCGCGTAATGCAGATGGAGCCTCCGCCGATGCCGATCTTGACAAAGTCAGCGCCTGCATCTGCAAGGAACCTGAAACCTTCTGCATCGACAACGTTTCCTGCTCCTACTTTGACTGAATCCCCATAGGTCTGACGGATCCACTTGAGCGTACGAGCCTGCCACTCCGAATATCCCTCGGAAGAATCAATACAAAGCACATCCGCGCCGGCCTCTACCAAAAGCGGCACACGGGTTTCATAATCACGCGTATTGATGCCCGCACCAACCAGATAGCGCTTTGATGCGTCAAGCAGCTCATTCGGAGCCGATTTATGAGAATCATAGTCTTTGCGAAACACAAGGCTTACCAAGTATCCGCTGGTATCCACAATGGGAAGCGCGTTGAGTTTATTGTCCCAGATGATATCGTTTGCTTCTTTTGAGCGTTGTGGTCTCAGGGAGCAGAAATAATCTCATCCGCGGGAGTCATAAACTCGGCAACCTTTCTTGGTTATATCATCGCGAGAAGGACGATAATCCCGAGACGTCACGATACCCACAAGCTTGCCATAGGGAGGTACCGTCGGCAGTCACGGGCATTGTTGAGTGTCCCGTTTTCTCTTTTAGCTCAAGTACCTCGGCCAAGGTCATGTCAGGGCGTCAGTGTGGAATCGGACACAACAAATCCTGCTTTATAGCTCTTAACCTCACGAATCATCTGAGCTTCATCCTCAGCGGATTGAGAGCCATAAATAAAGGAAAAGGCCGCCTTGCTGTGCCAACGCAATCGCAAGACGAGGACCGAAACAGCCTGCATAACTGCAGAAACCATAGGAATGTTAAGACTTAGGGCAGGTTCTTCTCCCTTTTTAAACTTAACAAGAGGAGTTTTGAGCGACACGTTTGCAGGAATGTTCTCAGCAGAAGAATAACCTGGAACGAGCAGATATTCAGAAAAGGTATGTGACTCACCCTCGAAGAACTTTGCCATTACGTATGGCTCCTTTCCGGCCTTATAGCCACCCAAAGTCTTTTGCTTTGACACTTTAACACCATATGCATCCAACATCCATATAAAACCAGTTTTGACATCACGTGTTAATCGGCTACGACATCCTCAAAATTAACCGCAATGTCATGCTTTGTGGGCACCCATTCCACTTTTTAGAAAAGAGCCACGATGGTAATGGGAACGTAGGTAATCATGAAAATCGGAAACGTAAAGAGATTGGTAAAAATGCGCCAGCGCTTCTTAACATGAAAGTGCTTATGCTCAGATACTGTAGTGATCACGCCGAGAATAAAAAAGACGATGTACATGGAAAAGACCGTCATCACAAGAGAACCCGAGCAAAGAGCGAGCTCTCGCATCTGTGGCGATAAATCCGTGACTTAGATATCCCACCAACAAGTACGTGCCGTTAATGAACGTTGAAAGCAGTGTCAAAATCATGCCGGGAGCGACGGTCATAAGCATGTCGTACGAAGCAAACTGTCCTTTTATAATTCCCTTTAAGAGATCGGTTCCATACGGAAAAAACACCTGGTAAAAACCCTTGGTCCAACGTGAGGCGTTGTATCCATGAAGCTTTAAACGTCAAAGGCTGCTCGTCGAAAAACTCCGCCGGAGCATACCCGATCTGAATATTATGCAGGCGCAGCAAAACGTTGAAAACTGAATGTCTTCCGTAAGCGTGTGAAAATCCCACCCGTGCATACCTTTGACAATACGGGCGGACACCATCCAGCCGGAACCGGAAATAGCGCAGCTGGTGCCCATCATCATTCGGGCGTTGTTCAAAAACTTTGCCTCACGCATAAACCATGTGGCATATGCCGAGCTTATCCAACTGGAGTCAAAGTTCTTTGAATTTCGATAGCTTGTACAAACCAGATACCCCGCATCAAACGCTTGATTGATAACGGAAAGGTAATTTGGGGCCACGAGGTTATCTGCGTCCATAACCACAAACGCCTCGTAGGTATCTCCATATTCATTGAGGATGCGGTTAAACCCATAATCCATAACCCAGCTTTTTCCCTTACGGGCAAGGTCATTTCTCTCCCACGTAATGGCTCCCGCTTTGCGCGCCTCTTCTGCGGTCTTATCCGTACAGGCATCGGCCACCACAAAGACGTCCATAAGCTCTCGCGGATAATCCTGTGCCAAGATTGAACGTACCAGATTTTCCAATCACAGGCTCTTCATTATGAGCGGCAATAAAAGCATACCGATGCTGCTTTTTGGCAGGTGGAAGACGCACCTCACCCTTGAACATCACGCGAATGATATAGATGATCTGATAGAAGTATGCCAACGTAAAGAAGAGCCATATAACCAGGTTAAAAATAACAATTGGTGTCAAAGCCGAGCCTGTTTAGTTGCATTGGCATATATACCCCTATGCTCCAAGCCGAGGACAAATCTCCGTGCCGGCTGCTGTTCTTCCCATAGAAAGCTCTTCTTGTGATTTTAACGCAGCGAGAAGGTCTTGCGGCAGAGAGTCTGTAAGCTCTATCGTTTCTCCGTTACCGGATGTTCAAACTGAATATGCCAAGAATGGAGAAACTGACGCTTGAGACCTAAATTAAGTCGCTCGTCTTTACGACCGTACAGCTGATCTCCTACCACGGGATGACCCACATGGCGCATGTGGACGCGAATCTGATGGGTGCGTCCTGTGTAAAGATGGCACTCCAAAAGCGAATAACCCTCACCCTCTACGGCCTGCCTCAAAACGTTCAAGCGTCCGGAAGGTAGTAATGGCTTCCGAGCACCGGGTGCATCCGTTACCGTCATCTTTAAGCGATCACGTGTGGAGCGAGGCAATGCCCGTTTCAATGGTTCCCCTCATCAGGGGCAACATAGCCCTGTACCAAAACCACGTAACGACGATCAAGCACTCGAAGGCGAATAAGATCTTGAAGAGCTTTCTGAACCTCATCAGACTTGGCCGCCACCATAAGACCCGAGGTATCCATATCCAAGCGATGTACGATACCGGGGCGATCCTCGCCCTGCAAAAGCCCCAAATGCTCGTAGCCACAATGCGCTACCAAGGCATTGGCAAGAGTATCGTCGATATGTCCGGGTGAAGGATGACAGACAAGCCCTGCCTGTTTGGAAAGCACGATAAGATATTGATCTTCAAAGCGGATATCAAGTGGAATGTCAGGGTTTGGAACAAGAAGCCCCGCCTCAGGTTCTCCCTTTGGAAGCACTACCATAAGGCGATCGCCAAGCAACACTTTCTCAGACTTAGAAGACACCGGCGTCCCATTAATGAATACCTTGCCCTCTTCAACAAAGCTTTGCACAAAGCACTCCGTGAAGAAGCTCATCTTGAGCAGCGAGAAAAGCGTCAATCCTGATGCCATCACCTTCCGGTCCCACCAGTATGTCAAAGACGCGTTCAGCCACGCGCTACCTCGCCGTCCTTCTCGCTGTCCTCATCGTTCTCTTTGTTGACTCCACTCTCTTTCTCGCTGGCTTCCCCATCATTTTCACTAGAGCGTCTTTTGGAATCCCATACAAACCAGTAGATACACGCCGCGATAATGCCGCATGTCACAAAGATGTCCGCCACATTAAAAAATCGCAAAGTTCATAAACGTGGTAGCCAAAAATCAGTTACGCTCCCATGAGCCACGCGCTCAAGACCATTACCGATGCCGCCACCGGCCACAAGTCCGAGGATGGCAATGAGCGGGCAACGGCAGGTTTTTCTCGCGCATGACTGCATATATCATGCCAAGTACCACAACGGCGGTAAGGGCTGCAAAAACAGAGGTCGCCCGCTCCCGATGGAAAAAGGCGGCGCCATCGTTTTGGACATGAAGAGATCAAGCATGCCCGGAATAAACGGTCGCCTTGAACCTGCAGGGGATGTTTGAAGAACCCAGCGCTTCGTTAACTGATCAAGTGAAAAAGCAATGGCACCCGCCCAGCAAAAGATTGCCAGGCGGATACCAAGACTTTGTTGCGTGCGAACAGTCACACGTACTCCTATTCAATCGTGCTCTGTGCAACCGCCTCATGGCAGCGGTGGCAGAGATGATCCTCACCGAGGTTGCGCCAGTTCCAGCAACGGTCGCAGCGCTCTCCGTCCGCCAAAAAGACAGAGACGGCAAGTTCGGTGCCTTCAGAAACAGTTACCGCAGAGCATACAAATACCTCGGCAAAGTCTACATCAGCATCGTTTACGCATTGGAATGCCTCGGCGGGAAGCACTACCTCGGCGCGCGTTGCCTGCGTAGTCTTTTCCGTAATCTCTCCGGCCTCAAGTGCCGTCTCATATGCCTTGGTATATGCCGCACGAGCATCGGAAAGTACCTGGTAGGCAGGAAGGAGCTTCTCGTATTCTAGGCGTGTTAACGGTGCCTGATACCAATCGAGAAGTGCTGCAAACTTCTGACCCTCGCGCAAAGATTCAGGTAAAAATTCCATTGCCTCATCGGTGGTGTATACCAAAATAGGCTGCAAATCATGCACAAGCATAGAGAGGATTTCCGCCCACACTGTCTGTGCGCAGCGGCGGGACTCGGAATCAGCGGCATCACAATACATGCGGTCTTTGGTGGCATTGAGGTATCCATTGGAAAGCTCAATGATGTAGTCATAGAGCACGCGGAAAACGTTGTTAAACCGATAGCCCTCATACGCCTCGGTCACGACATCATGTACCTCGCACATGCGAGCCAATACCAAACGATCATACGCAGTAAGTTTTGCAACAGGAACGGCATCGGTTGCAGGATTGAATTGACCTTCAAGCTCACCTAAAAGGAAACGAATGGTATTGCGGAAACGACGATAGGCATCTCCGACCTGAGCCAAAATGGCATCGTCGCAGGAACGTCATTGGAAGTATCAACGGAGGCAACCCACAGGCGCAACACATCCGCACCGCGCTCGGCACATACCTTATTGGGGTCAATAACATTACCCAAAGACTTACTCATCTTGCGGCCCTGACCGTCAAGGGTAAAGCCCTGGGAAACAACGGCTTTATACGGTGCCATATCATACGCACCCACAGACGTCATGAGCGAACTCATGAACCATCCGCGGTGCTGATCCGAGCCTTCCAAATACATATCGGCCGGGAAACGAAGTTCAGGCCGATGTTTGCACCCTGCCGTATGGGAAACGCCTGAGTCCCACCATACGTCCAGGATGTCCTTATTGGCTTTGAGATGATGTCCGCCGCATTGAGGGACAAGTGCACGCATCCCCTAAATAACTTGCAGGGTCATCGGTAAACCAGGCGTCGGAGCCCTTCTCCCTAAAGAGTTTGATCACGGCGTCAAGCGTATCATCGTTGATGATCGTCTCGCCGCAGTCCTCGCAGGTATAGGCAGGAATTGGTACACCCCAGTTGCGCTGGCGAGAAATACACCAGTCGGGACGTCCCTCAACCATCGAGCCAATACGCTTTACGGCATTCGCAGGATAGAAGGCCACCTTGGATAGCTCATCGAGCGCCTCCTGACGGAGGTTTGTCTTATCCATGGAAACAAACCACTGGCTGGTAGCGCGGAAGATAACGGGGTTCTTGCAGCGCCAACAGTGTGGATAGCTGTGGGTAATGTCTTCTGCGAGAATAAGCACGCCACGCTGACGCAACCACTCAACAATGACGGGATTTGCCTCATTGACCTCCATACCCGAGAAGGGACCACCCGTACCGGGGCCTTCTCCGGTAAAGAAATGGCCGTCATCGTCAACCGGCATGGTCTGAGGAATGTCAAACTTTACGCCGGCATTGTAGTCGTCAACGCCGTGACCGGGTGCTGAGTGGACAACGCCGGTACCGTCGTCAAGGGTTACGTAGTCGGCATAGATAAACGCGCCTTCGCGGCCCTGCTCGCCAAAGATGGGTTGCTTGATAGGTATTACCCGCAAGCTCAACGCCTGTCTTTTTCCAAAGTATTGCCGCTTGAGTCTTTTTGCCCAGAGTATAGCTGTCGTAGCCGAACTTCTCGGCACATTTTTGTGCAAGCGCTTCTGCCACAATCTCAACATGACCGTCAGAAAGCTCAAGCGCCACATAGGTTGCTTCAGGATGCAGAATAACCGCCTCATCGGCCGGCAATGTCCAAGGCGTCGTAGTCCAAATATCAACCCATGTTTTTACCCACATACGCCTCAAGGCCTTCAGGAACGCTCGTAAGTTCAAAGCGAACAAAAATGGCCATGGAGGTGACATCGTGGTATTCAATCTCTGCCTCAGCTAAAGCGGTATGGCAGTGTGTACACCAGTGCACCGGCTTGGTTCCGCGATATACCGCTCCCTTGTCAAAGATGGCCTTAAAAATCTCAATATCAGTTGCATCGTAATCGGGCGTATACGTCAGATACGGATCGTCCCACTTTGCCAAAACACCAAGGCGCTTAAAAGCCCTGGCGCTGCGTGTCAACCTGCTCAACGGCCATCTTTCGGCAGAGTTCACGAATCTTTTCCGTAGGCAGTGCATTGAACTTCTCGGTGCCGAGCATTTCCTCAACCTTATGTTCAATGGGCTGGCCGTGGCAGTCCCAGCCGGGGATATAGGGAGTTTGAAAACCGCGCATGGCCTTGTAGCGATTGATGATGTCTTTGGAAATCTTGTTCTGTGCATGGCCCAGGTGAATGGGGCCATTGGCATAGGGAGGGCCATCGTGAAGCACGAACTTCTCGTGACCCTCGTTCTTCTTCATAAGCAGCTCATAGAGGGCATTTTGGTTCCACAAAGCCAAACGCTTGGGCTCATTTTGCGCCAGCGACGCACGCATGGGGAACCCTGTGCGTGGCAAGTTTGTGGTCTTCTTATACTCGTTTGCCATCAAAACAACCTTTCTGGGCACAAAAAGCGCCCGTCCCCTGTTGCTGGGACGAAGCGCTTACGTCTACACTTCGCTTGTAACCACCCAGCGGCGAATGATCGCATACTCGGTTGGTCTGTTACGGCGACCATATCCGGCAGCATCTACTTACGCTTGGACAAGAAGATCTTCTCGCCACGCTTTTGAACTGCAGCTCCAAGGTGATTTTCACACGGACGCAAACGTGGGCTCTCAGCTTTCCCACTCTCTGTAGTTTGCGCTGCCCGCTACTCTCCTCTTCACAGCCGATGTCACCATAGTAGCACGCCTCACAAGCAATACCACCCTCAATTTGCCCGTTTACCCTTGCCGAAATTGACGGAAAGAGAACGGACCGTTTTAAAACGGCTGTCAGATATCTTCAAAACGGCAAAGATGGTATATTTTTTGCCATTTGTTTTCGTCGATTTGGAGAAGTATGACCGATACTGCAGACATTCTTTCAAAAACGTTATCAGGACCTCAACGCAGAAACCGTTGACCGTTGGGCAGCCGAAGGTTGGGAATGGTCGCGGTCCATATCACATGAGACGTATCAACAAGCACTCACGGGAAACTGGAATATTGTGCTTACGCCTCACAAAAACCAGTGCCTCACTCATGGTTTGGAAACCTTAAAAATACCCGAGTACTTGGCCTTGCTTCAGGTGGCGCACAGCAGATGCCCATTCTTACCGCAGCCGGCGCGCATTGCACCGTACTTGATTATTCACAAGCTCAAATTGATTCTGAAATAACTTTCGCAGCTCAAGAAAATTATGAGATTACTGCCATCCGCGCTGACATGACACGTCCTCTTCCGTTTGAAGATGCCTCTTTTGACCTCGTGTTCAATCCGGTTTCAATTTGCTACATCCGCGAAGTTGCACCTGTTTGGGAAGAGGTTGCACGAGTGCTCAGCTCAAAGGCACCTTCCTCTTTGGTTTCAGCACTCCCTATAATGACATCGTTGACGATGACGAGAAGTGCATTGTGCGTGGACTGCCCGTTGATCCCTACTCTTGATAAAGAGGTGGCTCATCAAATGATTGATGGTGATTGGGGTATACAGTTTTCTCATACCATTGCCGAAGTCCTTCTCGCCACGCTCAAGGCAGGATTTTCCATCGATGATCTCTATGAAGATACCAACGGTGAGGGCCGCCTTCATGAACTCAACATTCCTTCCATGCTGGCGGTTAAGGCCACAAAAATTGGGTAGAACATACCTCAATATGTGAGTGGCTCTATAGCAAGTTTTATATAGCCCAGAAGTAAGAAAGGCTGTGTATGGATAACGACAACAGGCGACGTAGATCGATGTTGCTTTATGTACTCCTTGCCATCGTAGTGTATCTTGTAATCAACCAGGGACTTCTCCCTAACGTAACAAAATCACAGGTACAAGACGTATCGTATAGCCAGTTCTTGAGTGACGTAAAAGACGGTAAAGTCAAAAAAAGTAGACCTTAACGAAGGCACCAAGGTCATTCGTTTCACCGAAGGCGAAGGCGATTCAGAAAAAATCTACACCACCAAAGCATTCCCTCATGATGTTGATCTTGTAAAAACACTGCAGGACAAGGGCGTGGATTTCTCCGCAACCATCCCGGATCCCACGGCAAACCTATGGATGAATATCCTGATTGAATTTGGTATACCGCTTCTCATCTTCCTTGTTGCCGGATACTTTATGAACCGTGCACTCAAGCGTGCCATGGGTGACGACAACCCCTCTATGAACTTTGGCGGTGGCAATCCGTTTGGTGGATTCGGTGGCGGCCTTTGGACGCTCCAACGCCAAAGAGATCAAAGGAGAAGACACCGGCGTCACTTTCAAAGACGTCGCCGGCCAAGAGGAAGCCAAAGAATCCATGCAGGAAATCGTCGGCTTTCTGAAGACCCCCGATAAGTACACCGAAATTGGTGCTCGCTCACCGCGTGGTGCGCTTTTGGTAGGCCCTCCGGGTACCGGTAAAACACTCATTGCCAAAGCCGTTGCCGGTGAAGCGGGAGTCCCTTCTTCCAGATTGCAGGTTCCGAGTTTGTTGAGATGTTTGTTGGTCGCGGCGCCGCAAAGGTTCGTGACCTCTTCAAACAGGCAAACGAAAAAGCACCTTGCATCATCTTTATCGATGAGATCGACGCCGTTGGTAAGCGCCGCGATGCCTCCCTGAATACCAACGATGAGCGTGAACAGACGCTCAACCAGCTCCTCTCTGAAATGGACGGCTTTTGACAACCACAAGGGTATCGTTGTTTTAGCTGCAACCAACCGTCCCGAGACACTTGACCAGGCACTGCTTCGCCCCGGCCGCTTTGACCGGCGTATTCCTGTGGAACTTCCTGACCTTGCCGGTCGCGAAGATATCCTTAAGGTGCATGCAAACGATGTCAAGATGGAGCCCGGCGTGGATCTCTCGCTTGTAGCAAAATCCACACCCGGCGCTTCCGGTGCCGACCTTGCAAACATTATCAACGAAGCAGCCCTGCGTGCCGTTCGTATGGGACGTCGCCGCGTTACCACGGAAGACCTTACTGAGTCTGTTGACGTTGTTATCGCAGGCGCTAAGAAAAAGAATGCCGTTCTTACGGAGCACGAAAAAGACGTGGTTGCATATCACGAAACCGGCCATGCCATCGTTGGGGCCCTACAAAAAGGATCGGCGCCGGTAACCAAAATTACCATCGTTCCACGTACGTCAGGCGCACTGGGCTTCACCATGCAGGTTGATGATGACGAGAAGCACCTCATGAGTAGAAGCGAAGCCATGAATGAAATTGCGGTACTTTGCGGTGGACGTGCCGCCGAGGAGCTCATTTTCGGTGAGATGACCAACGGAGCCTCCAATGACATTGAGCGTGCCACAAGCATTGCCCGTGCCATGGTTACGCAATATGGCATGTCCGATAAGCTCGGCATGGTTACTCTTTCCCAGCAACAAAGCCGATACCTTGGCGGTGGATCTGCTCTCACCTGCTCTCAAAAAACTGCCGAGGAGATCGATGAAGAGGTACGCCGTATTGTTGAAGAGTGCCACCAAAGTGCACTGAAAACCTTGCAAGAAAAATCGCTTCAAGCTTCACGAGATTGCGCACTACTTGCAGAAGAAAGAAACAATTACGGGCGAAGAGTTTATGAATATCCTAAATCGGGATAATGGATTTGCTTCTCCGTCAAGCTCAAGCTCGCATACTCCAGGCACGGATACCCACTAAATCAAAAGTCAACGATGAGACTCACGAGGTTTTTCCGTCTTTTACGAAAGGCCTCGTGAGCTCGCGGATGAGCACTTAGATACACTTCTCGCACATGCGAGCGATCCACATGCGTATAGAGTTGCGTCGTAGAAATATCAACATGGCCAAGAAGCTCTTGTACCGAGCGTAAATCTGCACCACCCTCTAAAAGATGTGTCGCAAAAAGAATGACGCAGGGTATGGGGGTGTAAATTTTCAATACCCACGGCTCGTCCATACGCAGCAACGGAAGCATGAATCCACTGGCGAGAAAGACGTCCTCCCCTGCGATTTAAGAACACATAGGGCGACTGCCCGTGAATAAGAAACGCCCTCGTGCTCCTTCGAGATATTCGCGAAGCGCCTCCTGTGCAGTGCCAAAAATAGGAACCACACGTTCTTTTGATCCCTTGCCAAATACGCGCAAAAGCTCTTCATCAAGAAGTACGCCGCGCACTTCAAGCCCGCTTACCTCACTCACGCGCAATCCGCATCCATACAACACCTCAAGTACGGCCTTGTCTCGTATGCCGCGAGGACTTCTCTCAAACGGCTGGTCGAGAAGTTCTGCGGCCTTCTCGCGAGATATTACATCCGGAAGACGCAGTGGACGTGCAGCTGAAGAAAGATCGTCGGCAGGTGACGTTGCACAGATTTGCTCGGCCACCAAAAAGCGGTGGAAATTACGAATGGCTGCGGTATGGCGCTCCACAGAAGCCGGTGCAAGACCTATATCTCTGAGCTCCGCAATATAGGGTCTCAAGGATCTGCTGCGTTACCGCGCACGGATTATGTATCCCGCAACTGGAAAAGCCAGCCGGCATAACCGTTAAGATCACGCTCATACGCATCGAGCGTGTTGTGGGAGAGGCCCCTCTCAACGGCAACGTAGGCTAAAAAAATTCCTTGCGCGCTTGAACAAGATCCACGGCAGATCCTTTTTCAACAAAAGCGATTCTCACAAAAGATACCGGGCATAACCTCACTGAAAGCGTACGCGTTTGCGCCCTAGCGTACGGGACGGACATCATGACGGTCAATTTCTTCATGATGGGCAATTGCCGCACGAGCAAACTCACGAAAGAGCGGAGCCGGCGAAGTGGGACGGCTTTTGAACTCAGGGTGTGCCTGTGAAGCCACAAACCACGGGTGTACGTCTTTTGGAAGCTCCACCATCTCAACAAGCCTCTCATCCGGTGAAACGCCGGAAATAACCAAAGCCTGCCTCACTCAGTTGCTTGCGATATGCGTTATTGAACTCAAAACGGTGACGGTGACGCTCGTAGATAAGCTCACTTCCATACGCTTCAAAGGCAAGGGTTGCAGGCACTACCTTGCAGGGATACGAACCAAGACGCATGGTTCCGCCCTTATCGGTAATGTCTTCTTGATCGGGCATAAGATCAATGACCGGGTAGGCCGTCTCGGGAGCAAATTCAGCCGAGTTTGCTCCTTCAAGACCGACAACATCGCGTGCAAACTCAATAACCGCCGTTTGCATGCCAAGACAAAATGCCGAGATACGGGAATCTTTTTGTTCGCGAGCCCTTCGTATAGCAAACCATCTTGCCGTCAACACCACGGATACCAAAACCACCCGGAACAAGGATGCCATCCGCATCCTTCAGCTCTTCATCAACGCTTTCTTCAGTGAGCTCCTCACCGTTGACCAGTCGGATATCCACATGGCGGCCATAGAAGATTCCTGAGTGGTGCAGCGCCTCAATCACGGAAAGATATGCGTCAGGAAGCTGCGTGTATTTACCGACCACGTAAATTCGGGTAGTAGTGGCAAGGGCATTTGCTGTGTGCATTGATGCTGTAAAGTCCTGCCATCCGGACAGATCCGAAACACGCGTATCAAGTCCAAGGCGCTCACAAACTTTGCGGTCGAATCCCTGCTCTTTGAGATGTGCCGGGACGTCATAAATTGAAGGCAGATCATTGTTTTCAAACACGCAGTCAGCATCAACATCACAGAAGTTAGCAATTTTCTCACGAATTGACGGCTCAACCGCATGACTTGAGCGGCACACAATGAAGTCGGGTTGAATGCCCATTGAGCGCAGCTCTTTAACGGAGTGCTGTGTGGGTTTCGTTTTTACTTCATGTGCCGCGGCGATATAGGGCACCAATGAAACGTGGATGATGGCAACGTTGGCCATACCGCGCTCTTTACGGAATTGGCGAATTGCCTCCACAAATGGCTGAGACTCGATATCTCCGATAGTGCCGCCAAGCTCGGTAATGACCACGTCGGCATCGGTAACCTCTTCAATACGTGCAAAACGGGCTTTAATGGCATTGGTTACATGCTGGAATGACCTGTACCGTACCGCCCAAAAAATCCCCGGCGCGTTCACGCTGAATAAGCGACTGATAAATCAAGCCCGTAGTGAAATTAGACTCACGCGTGAGGTTCTCGTCAATAAAGCGCTCATAATGGCCAAGATCCAAATCGGTTTCTTTGCCGTCCTCCGTTACAAATACTTCTCCATGCTGAAACGGACTCATGGTACCCGGGTCAACATTGAGATACGGATCGGCTTTCTGCATCATGACCTTATATCCACGAGCCTTTAACAAACGACCCAATGAAGCCGCCGTAATTCCCTTTCCCAGTGAAGAAACAACGCCACCTGTTACAAAAATATGTTTGGTCATGAAATAATCTCCCGTAAACCCAAAGCAAGCCATCCGGCACTGCCAAAACCACTTCTACGGGTCTCTATACTATCGCGTTCTCGTGCAAAGTGTAGCGAGAAAATCAATTGCACATAACGTTAAAACGCTCAGGCGAGAAGAACTTGTGCTACCCCGCGTTGAGTGCACCCGCTGCCTCCTCAAGCATCTCGCGCGCATGCGCACACGAAGCCTTTGAAAGCGATCCCGAAAGCATACGCGCAATCTCCTCTACGCGAGCCTCTCCCGAAACTTCACCAAGCATTGTCTTTGGAAGTGCGTCTTTTGACTTGTGCACCACGTAGTGCTTTTCTCCCATTACCGCTACCTGCGCCAAATGAGTGACTACGATTACTTGGTGGGTCTGAGCAAGACGCGCAAGCACTTCTGCAAGTGCTACCGCAGCGGTTCCTCCAACGCCGGCGTCCACCTCATCAAACACAAGCGTCTTGCAGCCATCCGCCAACCCAAGAACCACCTTACACGCCAGCATCACACGCGAAACTTCTCCGCCGGATGCAATCTTGCGCAAGGGTCGCGCACGGAGCTCTTTGCCCGGTTTATACAAAAACTCCACCTGGCTTGGTCCTGCGTCGGTCCATTGTGTGCGGTTGAGACGCTTGTGTTCAATGGTGATTTCAGCGGTTCCCATTTCAAGAAAGGCCATCTGATGCGTAATCTCTGCCGCAAGTTTGGGTGCGTTATGCATACGCACCTCATCAAGCGTATCGGCAGCTGCCTCGAGGTTCTTCTCGGCTTCCGCGCACGCTGCTTCCGCCTGAGCAATGCGCTCATCACCGTCCTCAAGAGCATCCATGACCTCTTGGGCTTCTTTGGCGCGGGCAAACACGTCTTCCATCGTAGGACCATACGTACGCATAAGACCCTGAAACGCAGCAAAACGCGACTGCAGCCGCTCAAGCGCTTGCTCGTCAAACTCAAGCGTATCGGTGTATGACCGGAGCTCAGAAGCAGCATCTTCCAAATCAATCAGCGAAGACTCAAGAGTTTCTGCGAGCGTTGCAAGCTTTGTATCAAAAGAGGAGACCCCTCGAAGCGCCGAGAGTGCCTCCGCTATCCTATCCGTTGCTCCCTCGTCATCAGAGAGGGCACCATGGGCAAGATGGGTGGCCTCCATAAGTGCCTCTGCATGCTCCAGGCGAGGCAGTTGTTCTTGAAGTGCTTCATACTCCCCTTGTTTGGGGTCTACCTCACCAATCTTTCGCACGACAAAAGGCTGCTTCTTCTATTTTTGAAGTGGCCGCGCTACTCATCGCACGTACACGCTCAAGCTCACTGTGCGCCTGCTTTGCCACCGTCAAGCAAGACCGATAGTGCGCCAGCGCTTCACACGCCTGCGCTCCAATCCATGCATCGAGAAGAGCGACGTGCGTATGTACGTCCAAAAGACGTTGATGCTCGTGCTGTCCGCACAGATCAACCGTTGTTCCTATTTTTTCTGCAAGCTCTCCTACCGAAGCCATATGGCCGTCAATTTCTACCGACCACGACCGTCCGTGTTCATACGACGACGTACGATGGTTCCTTCTTCGCCCGAGTCAGCCAGAAAAACCGTGCTTCTACGTGAAGCTCATCGCTGCCTTCCCGAATGGCAGTTACGTCACCACGCTCTCCTATCAAAAGTTTAATGGCGGAAAGCAGCGCGGTTTTACCGGCACCGGTTTCACCGGTAAGCACCGTAAGGCCTTTGGCAGGCACGAGAGATGCCTCTTCGATAAGTGCAACGTTTTGAACAAAAAGCTCGTCAATCATGAGTTAGTTTGCCTTGCCATAAAAACACGCGGGACACTGAGCGATAGAAACTTTGCGCGCTTCGATCGAGCAAAATAATATCGCCGGGTCCACGCTTTACGGTAGCGCAAAGTGCCACCGCTCCATCCGGATGAACAACGTTTTGTCCGTCGGCAAAGAAGTGGCAATATGCCGGACGTTCTCGCGACATGGTAATCTCCACAACATCGGAGGACGACGTCAAAAACGCACGCGCCATAATGGTGTGCGGTGCAATGGGAACGCACGACATACCCGTAAACTCAGGAGTCACAATAGGGACCTCCCGCTGCAAGTGCATAGCCAGTAGATCCCGTAGCGGTGCTGACAATAAAAGCCGTCTCCTCTGAGCGTATCAATGTAGTTGCCCGAGACGGAAACGCTGAAACTCAATCATGTCTCCGTTTCCGCCGCGAGAAACCGCAAAGTCATTCAAAGCAAAGCTCTTCTCGCTATATTGGGTGCCGTCCGGCGCCTCGTAAACCGATTCTATCTCCAATGTAGCTCGCCGCGATACATGAAGCTCTCCTGACAAGGCATCGGTGAGCGTCTGAAGCATTTCATCAGGTGTGGCGGATGTCAAAAAAATCCCCAAATGGCCGTAAGAAATACCGATGATTGGAATTTCTGAATACCCCACGATCCGAGCTGCCCGTAAAAGCGTTCCGTCGCCACCAAGCGAAATAACCAACTGGCAGTCGGAAGGATCGACCTCTTATGGGGGAAAAAGCTTTTATCATGAGCCCATACGACGTCGCAGCCTTGGTCAAAAAGCCATTCTTCCAGCATATGAGCACTGCTTACCGCTACCTCGCGTGAATAATTAGGGGACGAGAAGCACTTTCACGTAGAACCACTCTCCTGTGCCGTATCATCTCAACCAACAACCACCATAAAGTATAGCGAATGCCGCATCTCTATACACGAACAAATGTATGCTTTTTACCACTGATTCTAAATCTAAGGTTGCCGAGAGACTGCCCTTTTTCCCATATAACAGATACTCGATATTTCCCTTTGCTCCGTAAATCGGACTTTCACAAGCGGCGAGAGGCCCCAGTGAAGCTTTCGAGAAAGAGCTCTGCCACATGGGTGAGCGTCTTTCAGACGCACTGCCGGACTTCGTACAATGCCTCCCTCACCAACCTCTGCTTTTTGGGCTTCAAACTGAGGTTTTACCAACGTAATAAAAAGCTCCTTGTGGCTTAAGCGTGCAAAAGTACTGTGTCCAAGATATTCTCGATTGAAGTGAAAGAAACATCACATACCGCCAAATCGAACGCGGCGTCATATCCCAAAGACGGAGCTCTACGATATTGGTACGCTCAAGCAGTTTTACGCGGCTATCGTTTCTGAGTGCCCAGTCAAACTGAGCATATCCCACATCGACAGAGACTACATGACGTGCACCGCAACGAAGCAGACAGTCAGTAAATCCTCCGGTAGAAGCCCCGACATCAAGGCAGGTAAGCCCTTGAGGATCAACGCAGAAAGTATCCAAGGCTTTCTCGAGTTTGAGACCTCCCCTGCTTACATAGGGAGTTTTTCCCTTTTGACGTGGAGAAAAATGCCCTCTTCTACCGGCTCGCCCGCAAAGCTCAGCCGTCTGTCGTGTGTGGAGACATCACCCGCAAGGATAGAGCGCAGCGCTGTCTTTGTATCGGGAAACAAGCCCTGACGTACGAGCTCAGCATCAAGGCGGCGCTTGGGAAGTGCGCTTTACCACTTACGCCTCAGCGCTCTCAGACACCGCTTGCGGTGTATCGGATAGTGCAGGCTCCGTAGGCTCACCGTCTTGGGAATCGGTATGCACATCTGCAAGACGTGCTTCTTCCTCAGCAGTAAACTCCGTGGTATCAACCATGTCTACTGCTTTTTGACCCCAAAGCAATAGCCTCATCAAAAGGTCAAGAGAATGTTCCAGCGAAACATCTTTGTTGCGGACTTGAGACACAATGTCATCAAGACGGTCGGTAATTTGATCAAACGTTTGATATGCAGAGGTATCAGGCTTTGCCATAGCTACTCGCCATCCTCTTGAGACGCGCTCTTCTCGCCCGCGCTTACACAGCGAGAATGCTCATATACATCCATACCTTCCGCTATGTCGGCGGCTACACGCCCCAAAATGCCATTAATAAAGCGAGGAGATTCATCTCCGCAATACGCGTGCGAAAGCTCGATAACCTCGTTGATGGTTATCGAAACATCGACTTCGGAAACCTCAAGCATCTCGTAAAGCGACAGTTGGAGCAGGTTTCTGTCAACGGAGGGCATACGAGAGACGCTCCACCCGTGTGAATAGGCATTCAGTATCATGTCAAGATCGTCTCGAATGCCATCGGTACCTGCAGGCGAGCTTTTCTGCATACGGATCGAGAGGTCCTTCAGAGAGAACGTATTCTCCTTGGAGAACCTCCTCTACGGTACGATTTGTCTGCTCAGCCTGAAAAAGAAGCTGCAGTGCCTGGCTTCGAGCTAATGTGCGGCCAAAGAACTTTGCGCTCAAAGCTACTCCTTGGGAAAGACGAGGCTGTCGATATAGATATCAACCGCAGAAATACTGACACCAATCTGTTCGTTCACCGCAGTTGCTACAACTCCGCGAACTTCAGCGGCAAGTTTCGTGAACGGGTAGCCGTAAAAAACAGCAAGATGAACCCCAATATGCAAAGCGTCGTTTTCAACAACCGACTCAACCGCTTGACTTGGAGCAATGGATTTATTGGTAAAGACGTTAATCAGATTTGACGCAATGGTATCGTTTCCACCTACAGAAGCTACTCCGGCTACACTTCCCGCAGCACGTGAGACAATTGCAGAAACCACTTCTTTTGAAATACCGATACCGGCAATGCGAAGCTCACTGTCAGCCATGCGACCTCCTCAACATAGATGCGAGACGTACATTCATGCGTGCATTATACGCGGGAAACAAACTTGCCCACGCGCGTATCAACCTTAATGCGCTCACCTTGATTTAAATACATGGGAACCTGAAGGGTTGCACCCGTTTCAACGGTGGCAGGCTTTGAGCCACCCTGCACCGTATCTCCCTTAAAGCCCGGATCGGTCTCCGTAATCTCAACCTCAATGAACATGGGAGGCTCAACACCAAGAAGCTCGGTGTCAGCGTAAAGAAGCTGGCACGTATCATTCTCTTTGAACCAAAACGCTCTTCTCGCCAATAAAAATCAGCAGGAACGGCAATCTGGTCATAGGTCTCGTTGTCCATAAAGTAATACGACTCACCGTCATTGTAGAGATACTGCATCTCTTTGGTGATGAGCTGCACGTTTTTCAAATTTGGTTCCGGCATTGCAGGTCTGATCAATGACACGACCACTTTTAAGGTCACGGATCTTGTAACGGACAAACGCTCCCGCCCTTACCGGGCTTTACGTGTTGAAATTCCACGATTGTGTAGTACTTGTCGTTAATCTTAAGGCCCATGCCGTTTCTGAAATCTGCCGTACTAATGGTTTGCCACGTCTATCTCTTTCTTCTTGTATGTCGCGAGAAGTGCTTGGATTGTCTCTCAAAACACGGGCGATCGGGTATATGCATGGTGCATTTTAGCAGTTTTGGGAAGCTACATGTCCCGGCTCCGTCGTTTTGTACACGAAAACCAAGACTGTCAATAAAATGCTACTTCTTTTTCCGGGAATCTCGTATGAGACTCAATGCATGCGGAAGCGACAGCAACCCGTGCTTAAACACATACCAGAAATTTGGAGACTGAAGAAGCTTGTCTTCTCCAACATGAGTGCGAATCGCACGAAGAGTCGCCTTGTTGTCACGAGTGGAAAAGGAATACGAACCGTTTTTCTTGGTAAAAAGAGCAAAGCGAGAAATGGCTTTTCCTTCCTATAACCGAAGCGGCTACATGATCAACCTCATCCCACGGAATCTGAATATAGTCCTCGGGATTTTTCTCGTTATAAAACTCAAACGCTTTGTTGCCAATGAGAACATCCCCATAGGTTGTCAGACCGTGAAACGAGCTTGCTTTTATAGTCAAATCAACGCTGCTGTTTTGAGACTGTGCCATAGCTTCCTTTCAAAAATGGGTCGCACTCATTATAGAGTGCGACCCACCTTCTACAGAGCTACCTGTAAATACGTTGGTATCCTACGCGCATCTTATTACATGAAGTTAAAGAAGCGACCAATAACGCCAACGGCAAGGTGCCAAGATAATGACTATTGGGGAAACCTTCTTCTTTAACAAATAGCAGCACAGAAGCGTCAGGCCAACCGCAGCAAGACCGGGAATCAACGAATCAAGGTTCTGCTGAAGTGTTGTGACCTTCATTTGCTCAAGGCCGGTTGGTCCAAGCTGTGCGTACAAGCTTAGTGCCTTATGAATTCCGTCGGCTCCTGCAGGGATGCTTGACCAATCAATATATGCACCCGCCTGCTGAGGGATGGTAGAAACTATCGGGGTAAATGAGATGGAAACCCAACGCTCAACCAACGCACCGATGATAAACATACCCAAGATGGATGCGCCCTCGGTAACCTTGCCGAGCATACCGCCGGAAAGATCGGAGGAAATGGAAGCACCGGCCTTATAGCCAAACTCCTGGGTGTACCAGAGGAAGGCAAGACGGATGACATTCCACAACACGAAGAAAAGAATGGGGCCGAGAATTGAGCCGCCAAGCGCCAAAGAAGCGCCCAGAGCGCCCAAAATGGGGCGAACGGTAAACCAAAATACCGGATCGCCAACGCCGGCCAGAGGTCCCATCATACCAACCTTGACACCCTGAATGGCAACGTCATCGATAGGCTCGCCATTGGCGCGACCCTCTTCGAGTGCAAGTGTAACACCGATAACCGGTGCAGACACATATGGGTGTGTGTTGTAGAACTCAAGATGGCGCTTGAGAGCTGCAATCTGATCTTCCTTCTTAGGATAGAGCTTCTGATTGCAGGAATCATCGAAAACGCCCAGCCGCCATTCTGCATACGTTCATAGTTCCAAGAACCCTGAAGGTATTGATGACGAATCGCTACCGCCATGCGGTCTTTCTGAGAAAGCTGAATCTTTTCTGCCATTGTTATCACACTCCTTCAGGATTAGTAGTTGTCGATGATGTCACCGAGGGGATCGCCTGATCCACCGCCGGAACCGCCACCCTGCTTTGCAAGGTCTTTGAGGCCGATATAAATGATGGCCAAGCAAACACCGATAACACCAAAGGGCAATAAGGGTAAGTGGCTGAATGGCTGCAAAAACAAAGCCAAGAGCAAAGAAAGGCCAAACCTCGCGAGTAGCCATCATGTTAATAACCATTGCATAACCAACGGCAGCAACCATGCCACCGCCAACGGCCATACCACCGGTCAGCCATGCAGGCATGGCGTTCAGTGCATCAGTCACGATGGCCGGATCGATAAAGCACAAAGCCGCAGCAGGAATTGCAATACGAGCACCCTGCATGCAGATGGCTACGATATGCCATGCTTCAATGGCACCAAAATTGCCCTTCTCGGCAGCTGCGTCCATGGCGTGCACGATACCGGTTGCAATGGTACGGGCAATCATGGTCAAGAAAAAGACCTGCAACGGACAGAGGAATTGCCAAAGCAATAGAGGTGTTGATGGCGGCTGAGGTATCGGTATCTCCACCATTGAGTGCAAGCACCATGATAATGGCGGAAGCAACCGAGGCGAGCGCTGCGTCAGGGAGCAACGGCGGCGCCGATATTTGCCCAACCAGAGCAATCATCTGAAGCGAGCCACCCAAAATAATACCTTCAGCGGGATGGCCGGTCACAAGACCGATAAGTGTGCAGGGCAACAAGAGGCTGATGGAATTCCCATTCATCAAGAATGCCCTCCATGCCGGCGAGAAAAGCGACAATAACGACGAGTAATATCGTAATAGGGCGTCATGTCTACCTCCTTCAATTACTTTTTGAGCAGCAAGCTCAGACGTGGCCTTCTTAAGCATTGCATCAAAATTCTCAGCGCCATCGGCAGGAACCTTACGGACATCAAACTTGACCCCGTGATCCCTGATGGCTTCAAGAGTCTCAACGTCCTTCTTGTCCATGGCTACCGCATTGGTAACAACAACCTTACCGACGGAGTGCGCCATGGATCCGAGGTTGGCTTCTTTGATGTCAACGCCGCCTTCAATGGCTCGAAAGCATATCCTGCGGGGTTTCAAAAGAGCAGCATGGCTTTTGGTGTTGCCAAAGCGAGGATCGTGTGCAATCTCGATGATCTTCTTGATTGGTACGACGTGTACGTGAACTCCTGGAGGAGCCGCCTGGACAATCATCGTCTTACGCAGTTCATCATTTGCAACGCCATCGGAGCAGACGATAATACGATCCGGATTGGTCATCTTGGTCCACGTGGTTGCTACCTGACCATGTAACAGACGGGTGTCAATACGTGCGAGAACAATCTTGAGCTTACCGTCTCCGATAACCGTTCCCTCAGGAATGGCTCCGCGAGAGACCGCTGCAGGTGCCTGAGCGGAAGCCGTGGCATCTTTTGGCTCAAGGTCTTCCGGCTTGATCTTTACGCCTGAGCGAGCCTCAGGGAAGATCTCCTTTGCCACCTCTTGTGCGGTTGTGGCACCCAAACGAGAACCATACGCTGCCACCAGCATGGGAAGATTGAGGCCGGTAACAGCCGCCCAATCCTCTTTTGTTCTGCTCCTCAAGAATACGAGAAACCTGGTTGAAGGGAGTGCCTCCCCATAGATCAACCAAGAAAAGTACGTGTTCTTGATCTTCAAGCGTGGCAATTGCATCAAGAAGCTTTTGGTGCAAATCATCCGGCCCCATATTGGGCGTAAGGGTGACAGCAACCACACCCTCCTGTGGGCCAAAGATCATACCGCCAGAATCTTGTATGCCCTCGGCAAACTTACCATGGCTGGCAAGAACGATACTAACCACTTCTACCTCCTTTTAAGTGTTGCCGCAAACATTACCTCATACGTGTCCGGCTTTTACATAACCGGACAATGTGCTTTTAATTTTATTACTTCTTCAGAAATTATGTTGCTATTTTTATGGCTATCCAAAAGCTCTTAGAAGCACCCGCCTAACAATCTATCACCATAAGGTCATGCGTAGACTGAGTGAAGACGTCGTAGCCGTCCTCGGTAACCACTCCAAAAATCTTCCAAGCGGATACCAAACTTACCCGGCAGGGTAAATGCCCGGTTCATCAGTAACAACAGAACCGGCAGGAAGAGGCTTTGCTAGCGAGCGTTGCAGAACGGACGCTCATGAATCTCGACACCAACGCCATGACCCAAGCCATGTCCGAAATACTCACCATACCCTGCATCGGAGATAACCTTAACGGCAAGGTTGTGGATATCAGAGCCCAAAACACCCGCATGGATTGCACGTGCACAGGTCTCGTTTGCAAGACGAACAACGTCATAGACATGCTGCTGCTCTTCGGAAGGCTGACCGAGTACGACGGTACGCGTCATATCCGAGTGATAATCCAGATATCCCTGCACCATAGTCCATAACGATCATATCGCCCTTCTCCACCACGCGCTCGCCAGGCTGTGCGTGTGGATTGGCGCCGTTGGGACCGGAGGCCACAATAGAGTCAAAGGAGAGTGCATCCGCACCGTGAGAAAGCATGTAATTCTCAAGTTCGGCACGGATTTGCTGCTCGGTAAGGCCCGGTTTGATGTAGTCAAGCATGTGCAAAAATGCCTTATCGGTAATGGTTTGAGCATGACGCATGAGCTCAATTTCGGCAGGGATCTTTGACAATCCGAAGATCGGCGATGGCACCGTGCATACGAGGGCATCAATGCAGAAACGCTCCGATCGGCAAGTTCTCGCTCAAGATCATCAAAAAATGCCAGTTCAACGGTATCCTCGACAGCCACCACGCGGGCGCGGGAAGCTGCCACATGCTGTGCTGCCCATGCCGCATGGCCGATGTTGTCCATATCAATCTGCCAAGGAGTATCGTTACCCAGGCGATCCTTAAAGGTGCCAAAGTAGCGAGAATCCGTATGCAGATAGAGCTCATCGGACGTAATAAACGCCGTGTGAGCGTCCTCAAAGTCAAACGTACGCTCAGAGTCCGTCAGCCACCGAAGATCCGGGTTATGCCGAAGAATAACCGCATCATAGCCCTTCTCGGCCATAACCTCGCGAAAACGGGCAACCCGCTTTTGCGCCAACCTGTGCATTTGCCATATAACATCCCTTCTCGAGAATGATTAAAACCGCCGTTATAAAAAACACTGTGGCGAGAAGTGCTTCTTACGTTACGCCCTGTGTGCGTCACACCATGCCTGTGCATGTTCACAAAGAAAGATCTTCATCGACCGATGACAGTCTTACACGACTTATATCAAGGGGCAAGACAATCATAAAAACGATTTGTCGAACGGGAAACATTCGGCTTTAAGCGCCGCAATCATCTGCTCTGCGCTGATATCGCACGTTACCGATCCTATTCCCAACTTCTCCAAGAGTTCGTCTTGGGCGAGCATATCGTCAATGTCCAAATCTTCTTTGGCTACCGAAATCCGTGCGGCAAAACGAAGCCCATCGGCGAAAAAGCGCCGCACGTGATTGGCCGAGGAACAAAAGCGTTCCATGGCATACATAAAAATCGAAACCATATTGTACCGACTGCCTGATGGCGATTGCCGCCGATGCAGTAAGACGCCCGCGCACCTTTTATTGCGTCGGCAATCTGCTCTGCCATGGCATCGAGGGTTGCCTTCCCGCAGGTCATCGGCAGTATCCCATACACGGCTAAACGCCGTTACGCTTTCCGACATTGCCGTTGACACCATAAGCGCACGAGCAAAATTGGCATGTTCATCATCAGGACCCAAAGGAATCGTATTCAGATCAACAAAACAGTACCGGGCAACTCCGGGACACGTAATGGTCCGCGGTCTGTCTGTCATAACGCTCAGCGCCCTTGGCTGCACGCAAGACAGTGTTGCCGCCTCCAAATCAAGCGGCACCAGCGCAGAGAAACGCCTCCGCACCACGCGTTTGCCACAAACGATGCACTTGATACGACTCCCGAATCACCAATTGCGACAAGTAAGTCATCGCCGGTAAGTTTTGCCTCAGCAAGCTGCGAGAAGAGCTTCTCGGCTTGGTTATATGAAGTTGCCTGATCGCCATCCGGCATGGGATACTTTTTAACGGTAAAGCCAATCGTTGTAAGATCGTGCGTGAGAAGCTCCACGATATCATCCGGAACGGACGTTGAATATGTAATGACACAGCGCTCGGATGACCTACCGCAACTCGCATCTCCGCGCTGAAAACTATCAAGAACACCGGAGCCTACACGCAAGGCCATGGATCCGATGGGGAAGAGAAACCCACTGTTTGATATAGGTAGGCTCAAGCTCCTTATTCATAAAAGACCCCTTTCCCAGAGCAACTGGCCTGAAGCCAAGGTAACTTGCTGGAATGTTTTTTCTCGTATGTCAATGGTTACATCGGCGGCTGCTTCATAAAGTGGACGTCTATGCTCATAGAGACTGCGCGCATGATCGAGCGTTCCTAAATCGGGACGACGGTCAACCCGCTGAATTTGTCGCAGTGAATCCTCAAGACTACCGTCGAGATACACAATGACTCCCATCTCATGCATGAGCTCAACGTTTTTTGCTCTCTCAACGATACCTCCCCCACAGCTCACCAAGAGAGATTTTTTTGATCGAAGATCACGCAAAACTTTGGTTTCTATGTCGCGAAAGTAAATCTCTCCGTCTGTGGCGTATATATCACCGAGCGATTTGCCCGCAGCTTTTTCAGCCAACCGATCCGTGTCAACATACCTGCGATGAAACATCTCGCCTAAATTACGTGCCAAAGTTGACTTGCCTGCACCCAAAAATCCTACAAAGAAAATATGGTCGCAGCCTTCATGAACGATGTATCTTGTGTCGTCAAACTTCAAAATCCCTCCAGACAATCAAGAAAAGTGTATCATCTGGCGGCAACGTCCGGTGAACTCTATTGGGTTTATTCTTCCCCTTCGAATTTTACATGACCCAAAACAATACGCTCCACATGGCGCAAAAGCTTGGTATACCAAAGATCAACTTCAGATTGTGGACGCACGAGAATTGTTTTAATACCGGCCAAATTCCTGCCGCAACGTCGGTAAAAAGTTGGTCCCCAATGAGAACAGCCTCATGTTTTTCTACGCCAAAACGTCGAAGTGCCGCAAAAACTGCAGTAGGAAGAGGCTTTAAGGCAGCCAACACCGTCAATTCCAAGTTCGCGCGCACTTCTCTGCACCTGATCAAGATGGATGTTGTTGGAGACAAGACAAAGCGTCAGCCCTTTTGACTGCGCATACTCAAACCAAGAACAGACATCTTTGGGAGCCACCTTGGCGTCTCTTGGCACACACGTATTGTCTCGATCGAGAAGAACGAGTTTAATCCCACCATCTACCAGTGCATCAACGTCGATGCGATCAACCGATGCAACATATGCCGACGCAGAAAAGATTCCCATGACGCTATGCTTTGTCCTTTGAATTTTGAATTGCCTCAAGGTGCTCATCGTAGGTTTTGGAGAACACGTGCTCATTTTTGGTAATCCAGAAATACAGATACTCCGTTGTATTGGGTTCAAGAGCCGCTTTGATTGAATTGAGTCCCGGTGAGCAGATGGGTGTGGGCGGAAGTCCGTCATGAGCATAGGTATTGTATGGATCGTCCGTCATGCTCTGCAGCTCATCAGCGGTTGCCTCACGGCCAAGTGAGTACGCCAGCGTTGTATCACTTTGCAGGGGCATATCCTGCGACATACGGTTATACAGAACCGATGAGACGTTTCCTCTGTCTTCTTGATTTGAGGCTTCCTTCTCAATGATTGATGCCACCGTAAGGATTTGCTGATCGGTAAAGTCAAGACCATACCGGGCTTTTAAGTTGATCCGAGCCGCGTCAAAATTAACGTCCTCGATCTCTTGCTCATACTGGTCAAGCATGGCACGAATAATGCTGTTGGCATCAGGAGTGCCGTCAAGGTTATACGTCTTTGGGAAAAGATATCCCTCAAGTGAATCATTGGCGTTGACGGCATCCTGTAAAAACGGATAGTCATCTACGTAGTTTGATGCTTTGGCCTGAGCCATAAAGTCATCCTTAGAGATACCGTAGTACTTCTCGACAGCTTCTGCCACCTGCGAAACGGTGTATCCTTCAGGAATGACCAAACCCTCGGCGGCAACGTTTTGGCCCTCGGACAACAAACGTATAATCTCTGCCGGCGTCATACCGGTGACAATCTTATACGTACCGCTTTTAATCGTCTGATCTGCCTGCTGCTTTTTCAGTTGCGCAGAAATTCAGCTTTGTTTGCAATGACTTTATTCTTGCTGCAGGATATCCGCAACGGCAGACGCACCCGCTCCGTCAGGAATTGTTACGGTTACCTCTTCTCCGTTCGTTATGGTCTGTGTTGGATTGACGGCATCGGTAATTTTGGGAATAACCACAAAGATAAAAATACCTGCGGCCGCTACGATAAGCGCAAGCGTAAGCAGAGCCATAAATACCCTCGACCGACGACGCGCCTGCTTATTTCGGTGATTGATGGCTCCACGAGCCGCTCTTTTAGTAGCAGCACTTCGAGTTGAAATATGCGCCATCTTCAAGGGAGATTTTGCCCGTGTGGTTTCCAACCGGATCTTACTTCCGTAGTATCCTGCAGCGTCTTTTTCGCTACGGCACGATCTTCGGGGAGCTCCTCTGAAGCTTTTGGGGCCTCTTTGCCCTCTTTAAAGTGTGTTCCACCAACAAAAGATGTATCGGTTTCAGGCTCAACTGCCATTTATTCTCCTCAGTCGCGCTGCGATCAAGCCAAAGCTTGTCAAAAAACAGTGATGCAGCCACCATATCAACTTTGCCCCGCATGGTCTTCTCGCTGAGCCCTTGTGCCCGTAAGATTCGTTTAGCCTCTGAAGAAGACAGTCTTTTCATCGGTTAATTCTACTGGAAGACCCGTCCGGTCGGCAATTTTTGCCTGTTCCGTGATCTTTTGCGCCTGAGGTCCTTCTTCTCCCGAAAGTGTAAGGGGTTTTCCGCACACCAAAAGCTCAGGCTCCCAATCTTCAAGCACCGATCTAAAAGAACGCGCATGCGAGAAGACCTCTTGAGCCGGAAGCACGCATACCGGAGATGCAATACGACCATCGGGATCGCTTACCGCGATCCCGACTCGAGCATCCCCAATATCCAACGCTAAAACCCGCATGAGCCTATATTCCGAGCTTTTGTTTTGCCGCCTCAAGCGCCGCATCAATACCCGAGATATCAACGCCGCCGGCCTGAGCCATGTTTGGCCGACCGCCGCCGCGACCTCCCACCAAGCCGGCAATATCTTTGATAAGAGCGCCGGCGCTAAAGCCTGCGGCCACTGCCGTATCCGTTGCTCCCGCGAGAAGAGCGACTTTTTTATCGGGCGTTACAGATGCGATAACGCACGCTACGGGATGGCCGTCTGAGGCATCTCGTATTCCGTCCCAAACGGAACGCAGATCTTTGCCGGAAAGATCGTCAAGCCTTGTAATGACGCAGCGATAACCATCAAGCTCATGGGCATTATGCAGCGCTTCCGCTATCCGGTTTGAACCGGCGCCAACCGTTGCCGCCTCTGCTTTTTTATGTGCCTCACGAAGATCGCTCTGCAGCTGTTCAACGCGGGCAGCCACCGCTTCGGGGCGAACCTTTAAGCCGTGTGCAACCATATCAAGCTGGACAAGACGCTCGTCTACATAGCTGATAGCGCCCATTGAAGTCACCGCCTCGATACGGCGGGAGTTCGCACCAACGGAGCTCTCAGATACGATCTTAAAAAGACCAAGCTCAGCAGTGTTTTTCGCATGGGTTCCACCACAAAGTTCCCGAGAAAACGGATGGTCTTCCTCTCCCACCGAAACAACGCGGACCACATCACCGTACTTCTCGCCAAAAAGCGCCACCGCACCTGCGGCTTTGGCTTCATCGATGTTCATGATCTGAGTAACAATGGGCTTAGCGGCAAAAATCTCGGCATTAATCATTCCCTCAATACGGGCAAGCTCGTCTGAAGTAAGCGCTTCAAAATGCGTGAAATCGAACCGCAAACGATCAGGGGCAACAAGCGATCCCGCCTGATTCACATGGGAACCAAGTATCAGTTTGAGGGCCGCATCAAGAAGGTGCGTTGCGGTATGGTTGCGGCGGATAAGCTCGCGGCGGCCGGCATCAATCGCGGCTACCAGGACATCACCGGTATGAAGCTCTCCCTCTTCTACCTGCCCCACATGCGCAATGAGGTTGCCTTCCTTGTGTTTTGTATCGCTCACTTGAACAAACAGATTGTCCGACGAAAGTATACCGGTATCCCCTACCTGACCGCCCATCTCCGCATAGAATGGTGTACGGTCAAGCACTACCTCAACCTCATCGCCCTGCGGCCGCACAATCAACTTCTTGTCCGTCTTTTACCAAAGCGACAACCCTACAGCCTTCCAGTTCATTGTGGTCATAACCGTCAAAGACCGTTTCATCAAGGCGATCGAAGCGCCACCCACACGGACTGCGCTTTTGCCCCACGCATCGCGATTGGCATTCGCACGCGCGCCTGCTTTTGCTCTGCCATTGCGGCATCAAACTGCGCCTCATTAACGACATGTCCCGCACGAGCCGCAATCTCGCGCGTAAGGTCAATGGGAAAACCGTAGGTGTCATGAAGCAGGAAGGCCACGTCTCCGGAAAGGCACTCATCTCCGGTAAGCTTTTTCAGCTCATCTTCCAGTTTGGATTCACCGGCTTCAAGCGTTGTGCCAAATCGCTCTTCTTCTGCCGTCAAAATGCCTTCAATAAGTGCGCGTTTCTCAACAAGCTCAGGATATGCATCTCCAAGCAGACGAACGACCTCATTTGCATATTCAGCCATAAATGTTTTTTGGATACCCACAAGACGACCGTGATACACCGCGCGGCGCAGGAGTCGTCGTAAGATATAGCTGCGTCCCTCGTTTCCGGGTAGAATCCCGTCGCCAATCATAAATGACACCGCACGGCTGTGGTCGGCCAAAATACGGAGACTGCGATCAACCTCTTCGTTTCCGGCTTGATAACGCTTACCCGAAAGCTTCTCACCAAGCTCAATGAGAGACGTCATAATATCGCCCTCATAGTTGGAACCCGCATGCTGCATGATGGCGGCAATACGTTCAAGGCTCCATGCCGGTATCAATGTTGCGGTGCGGGAGCTCCGGCATGGAGCCGTCTTCTTGACGATCGTATTGCGTAAAGACGAGATTCCAAAACTCAAGGTAGCGGTCTCCGTCATCGCCGGGCTTCTCGCCAGAAAACTCAGGACCTTGATCGAAGTAAATCTCAGAACAAGGGCCACACGGACCCGTTGGACCGGCTGCCCAGAAGTTGTCCTCCTCGCCCAAACGAGAAATATGATCTTCGGCAACACCTAACGAGTGCCAAATCTCGGCAGCCTCATCATCATCGGTAAATACCGTAAAATACAGACGATCAAGCGGCAGACCAAGATGCTCTGGACTTGAAATGAACTCCATGGCCCATGTACACGCATCTCGTTTGGTATAACCTCCAAACGAGAAATTGCCCAGCATTTCAAAAGAAGGACAGGTGACGATTATCGCCGATGTTGTCGATATCATTGGTGCGCAAACACTTCTGACATGAAGTGGCACCGATCTCCTTCATCGTTTTAATGCCTTGATAGTACTCTTTGAACTGATTCATGCCCGCATTGGCGAGAAGAAGCGACGGATCTGAGGGTACCAGCGACGATGAGGGATATACGCATCCCTTTGACTCAAAGAAGGCAAGGAAATTCTGCGAATCTCAGCTGTGGTCATGGTCTTGTAATTAGACATATAAAAGTGCTCCAGTTCTATTTCTCTTTCGGCAAAGACGACTTGTTTTCGGCTTCTGAGTCTACCGTACTCGACACTTGTTGGTCGCCTACATTTTCAGGAGTTGAAAATTTTGAAAAAACTTTTGCAATATCTTCGGCGATATTGATTGTTTTTTCCGGCTTTTCATCCGCCTCGGCACGGATCGCCTCGCTCTTGTCGACCAAGCGCGTGGACTCAAAGAACGAATCATCATCTAAAGCATCAAACGCAGGATGAATATTGCCGTCTGCGTCATGAAACGGCGTACTGTTAAAAAGCGCTCCATCATGGGAGACAATCTGTCTGCCGGTATGCGCCTCAGTAATATACAAAAACTCCTCGAAGAGCTGCGGTGATAGGAATGGCTAAAATTGTTCCCACAATGCCCCCGAGGGCACCGCCAATCATAATGCCTACGAGAGAAAGCCCCGGGTGCACCTTAACGCTTGAGGCCATGACCACGGGAGACAAGACATTGTCTGTTACGTTTTGAGCGACGACAAGAACTAAAAGCGTCCAAAGCCCGAGCATTGGACTTTGTAATACCGAAAGAATCAACGCAATACCGGCAGAAAAAAACAGGGCCAACAACCGGTATGATATGCAAAACACCCACAATGGTACCGATAAGCCCCGCATAGGGGTTTTGAATACACAAACAACCGACATAGGCAAGTACGCCGTTTGCTATAGACGTCACAATGGTGCTGCGCATATATCCGCCAACGGAACGGCTTAAAATGGCGAAAGCAGCCTCACTTCATCGTCTCGTTGAGGACCCGCAATGACGGCCAGCTCTCTTACCATAACGGGATAATCCTTAGCAAGCCAATACGCGAGTACCAGTCCCAAAAAGAAACTCATGAAGTGCTCGCCTAACGTGGAAATATTGCTCAGGGCATTTGTAGAAAGCCACCGAAACGCTTCCCCCGCAAAAGAAACACCAAGATTGGATGCCTGCAGAATAATCGAATTGACGGTACTGCGAACAGCCGAATTCCCTATCGCGTCATAGGTTATCCACGCTTCTTGCACCATATCTTGAATCTGCCTTGCATACAGAGGGGCGTTTCTCAGCAAGATGAACGATTCGTCTATCAGTGGTTGTGCAATTAACGCAATAAAGCCCACCAGAATAAGCAACACGACGATAAGCGCAATGAGTGCCGAAAGAGCGCGCGGCACCTTCCACGTCTCAAGCTTATTGGTAAGAGGCGCACATATAAATGCAACGATTCCGCCAATGGCGAGAAGCTCTACCGCTTGACCCACGCTCCCAAGCGCCATAATTACCACAACAAACACACCGGCCATACCAAGCAAAGCCCACGCAACAATACCGCGGCGTCGCCATGCCGATTCATTTACCAAAGGAACGCTGGTAAAGCGCTTGTTTTTACCCTGCACAAGCCTCTCCTCCGACCCTATCGGGTCACACTTTCAGGATCGATCTTTTTCTTGAATGCGTTTGAGCGTACGCCTCAGAAGACGAGATACCTGTACTTGAGAAATACCGAGTTTTTCGGCAATCTCAACCTGTGTCAAACCTTCAACAAAACGCATCCGAATAATCTCTTGTTCTCGAGGAGAAAAATCAGCAATGGCATCTTCCAAGACAATTCGATCGTCAGATCCGGCAAGCGCTTCGTCTTCAGTAATGTACTGATCGATAATGGAGGGAGCTTCATCGCCATCAACCGATGATCCTCCACCCTCAAGAGGAACCGAACTATACGCACCTGAAGACTCCATCGCCTCAAGCACCTCATCGACGGAAACCCCAAGTTTTTGGCAATCTCCTCAATGGAGGGACTGCGCTGAAGCTCTGTCGTAAGCTCATCGGTTACTTGGTTCACTTTTGCGGACAACTCTTGCAGGCGACGAGGAACCCGGACAGACCAGCCCTTATCGCGGAAATGACGTTTGATCTCTCCCATAACGGTAGGTGTGGCATACGTAGTAAACTCAAGACCTCTTGAAGGATCAAAGCGGTCAATTGCTTTTGATAAGACCGATTGTTCCAACTTGAATCAGATCATCAAGCGGTTCGCCACGGTTTTTGAATTTTGATGCCAAAAAGCGCACGAGATTAGATGGCTCACAATAAGCTGATCTCTTACCTCGGAATCATGCGTTTCTTGATACTGCGCGAAGAGCTTGCGCGTACGGTCTTTATCCCATGCAGGAGTACCCTTGGAAATCCTACGTGCCGCCCTGCGTGCCGCTTTTTGTTTGGCAGCATCGTTATCTGGCATAAGGTCCGCCTGTCACCTTAAGAAGGTGGAGTGTATAGCCTTCATCGTCAAGAGAAAAATCGTCACAAATTGCCGAAAGAAGTAACTCGACAAGCTCCAAAGGCTGGCCCTCAGCCACATCTCCACAATCCTCGGGATCCTTCTCGCCAAGGCTAAAGTCCATGGCTATGGAGCCATCTTGCAAAGTAAATATAACTTCAACGTTTTCCGGCTGCGTGCCACAGGCATACACAAACCCTTCCTCAGCAGCCATACGGATATCTTCAAGCTCATCGACGTTCATACCCACAAGAACCGCTAAATTTGCGGCAGTCATACGAACCGAGCGAGCAAAGGTACCATCAGCTGGAACCGTAAGGGTTACGACCTTTTGATTCATCCCCACCACTACTCTTTATCTTTTGACGGCTTGGTATCCTGTGTGGTATTTAGCCACAAAAGAGGATTTTGTTCCCTTAGCCTCATCACCATAGTCAACATATGCAGGGCCTTCATGCTTTGGCTTTGGAGATGTTCTCTCTTGAGACAGCAAAGGAAGCTCTTCCAAAACTTCATCCGTTCCTTCTCTTGCTTCTTTTGAAGCACCGTGAGAAAGCGAGCCTGAGCGGCAGCGGCAAAGCTTTGAGGGATTTACCACAGATCCAATACCGCTTCCGAGCTTAGAGACGGAATCGACGACACCGCTTACTGCATCTGAGGCGGCTTTGCTTACGGTTGCCGTTACTGCCGATGCGGCTCCTGACACCGCAGCAACATCTCCCAAAACCACATTAAGGCTCTCAAGAGAGGTATTGGCACTATCAACGGTAGTATCAACCTTTTCCATAAGAGCAGGAATCTGCTTGATTGTGGGATCAAGGTCATCCATCATGCCATCAAGTTTGGCTATGATGGGCTGCGCCTGCTCGATAGTCTGATTAGCCGAAACGGTTACCTCTTCAATCGACTTGCGTGCCGAACGCACCGTCAAGGCAATTTCAACTACCGCCCAAATACCGGCGATTACCAAAAGTATCAGTACGATATCTATGTAATTCATTGAGTACCTCTCCTTACAGACGATGCAGTACCACGGGGCAAGCAATCAGTGACAGTTCCTATTCTACCCATCTCAAACTACTTTGACCCTTTGGGCTTGGATTTTTTGTTTGTTTGTGAAGATGTTGTTTCCCCTCTGTCGCGGGCAATGGCATCAAGCCTCCACGCCTCCCAACCTCGATCTGACGGCGAGAAGAACGCGCCACGGGAAAGACCTTTGGGCAAGTAGCGCTGCTCGACCCATCCTCCGGGGTAATTGTGGGGATACAGATAGGCTCCATACTCATCCGAACCGGGCCTGTGACGGTCTCGCAAATACGAAGGAACCTCACGGCGAGGACCTTTTCGCACTTCTGCCAAAGCAGCATCAATGCCTGCTTCAGCGGCATTTGATTTGGGAGCCAATGCCATATAGAGTACCGCCTGGGCAAGATTGATACGGCACTCCGGATATCCGATGACTTCCGCCGATCGAAACGCCGCCTCCGCAATAAGCAAGGCCTCCGGATCGGCGTTACCGATATCTTCGGACGCCAAAATCATAATACGGCGAGCAATAAACTTAGGATCTTCTCCGGCATCAATCATACGCGCAAGCCAATAAAAGAGCGGCATCAGGATCAGACCCTCTCATGGACTTGATAAAAGCAGAGATAACGTCATAGTGCATATCACCCGCCTTATCATAGGATAGGCCGCGGCGAGGATTTGCCTCCAAAACATGCTGCAACGTAATAACAATGGGTTCTTTTTGACCCACATCCTTTTGGTCTGCATCTTTTGCCTCGGTATTTTCAGCCGGAGACGCCATCTGGCTTGCAAGCTCAAGAGACGTAAGGGCCGCTCTTGCATCGCCGCCCGCAAGGGTAACAATCTCTTGCAGAGCATCGGGGTTAAGCGTATACGCGCCCGCAAGACCATCAGAACTTTCACTGCACGCTCAATCAGATGAAAAGTGGCTTCATCATCAAGCGGATAGAGCTCCACGACGCGAGAGCGTGAAATCAGTGCGCTATTGACCTCAAAATACGGATTTTCCGTAGTGGCACCGATAAGCACTACCGTACGATCTTCCACTGCATGGAGCAGAGCATCTTGCTGAGAGCGATTAAATCGATGGATCTCGTCAATAAATAGAATCGTACGCGTTCCTGCGGTAAGAAGACGAGACTCGGCGGCTTCTATTTCACGACGCAAGTCTTTTACCGTACCCGTAATTGCCGAAACCTCAACAAACGCCGCATGGGTGCTGTTTGCAATAATATGCGCGAGCGTTGTCTTTCCGGTACCCGCAGGCCCATGAGAGCAACACAGAAGAAAGGGTATCGTGCTCAATGGCGCGACGCAGCCATGAACCCTCGCCCACCGCCTGCGTCTGTCCCACATACCCCTCAAGTGTCTGGGGCCTCATGCGAGCGGCAAGGGGCGGATTTGCGTGCTTGGCAGCACGATGTATGCCTGAAAACAATGTATCCATACATCTATTGTAACGAACCGACTGCCAAGAGACACCTGCACTTACACATAAACCCCATCCTCAAAATAAGACCTTTGAGAAACAGCTTGCGAGCTTCCGGAAAGAGAGCTTCGCAGGTTGCTACAAAGTAATCATCAGTCATTGCAGAGATGAAATCTACCACGACACGATGGGGGATCCTGTTCCCAATCATAGGTATTGCCGTAATAGGAAAGATGTCTCTGGAGTGGCTCTATATGATGCTTAAAAAGAGCGTGTGACGTATTTCCTGAGGCAAGAACAGAAAGCTCATAGTCATAAAGCCTGGCAAAAAGGTCTTTAATATCCTCAGAAAAATCTCCATTGGCCTCCGCTGAACCATAGATCTTCTGATAATTCTCACGTTTAGCACGCTTCATCTCTTGAAATGCCGCTTCACTCATTGAGATGCGGTTCTTACCAAAACTGTGCTCAATAATATCCGCCGTAAAGGCAGAAAGAGCCCACGTATTATACGCACCACCAAGACCGTCATCAAAGGACTTTTCAGTGGCTGCGCCGGCACGAATGGCATCTTGGCGATCTTTTCCCACATACGCAATGATATCTGAGATGCGCACCACACAGCCTTCAAGCGTCATAGGCCGCAGATGACCAATGGTCTGATCTCCCCTTACCCAGCAATCTTCAACAATCCGATCAAATTCTTCAAACGAGCCGAGATTGCTCATTTCCAAAATCTGCTGTTCGAACTCACCGTTATGACAAATGACCCCATCAAGCGTCTGCAAAGAAAGATTTCTCTTGTAGAGCCCATCGAGTACGCGCACGCTCTGGACGTTATGGAAAAACCAGCGCCCCGTGTGTTTTTGGTACACGTCATTTAAGAAATACTCACCCGCATGACCAAAGGGAGTATGTCCAACATCATGACCGAGGGCAATGGCTTCAATGAGATCGAGATTAAGCCCAAGAGCTCGTCCGATATCACGCGCTATGCGGCCAACAAGCTGCTCATGCAAGCCACGTCTCGTAATGTCGTCATGGGAGCGAAACGAAAAAGACCTGCGTTTTTCCGTTCAGTCGATTGTATGCCGGCGTATGCAGGATTTTCTCGGTATCGCGCACAAAAGCAGGCCTGAGCGCACTGTCTGTATCGCGCGACATATCACGACGTACTATAGCCTCCTCCCGACACGCAAACGGACTCAACGTACCCGAATTCACCTGGGCCGCAATTTCTTTCTCAAGCTCTTTTGATACGGACCCTGTAAGCGTTGGAGCAAGGGTATTCATGCGTATCATGTACGCCTCCAATCCTTAATTTTGAAACTATGATAAAGGTGTATCTGGACACAAATTAAAACCGCTCAAAAGTCTTGGAAACTTCTTTGAGAGCATCTGCGAGACGAGGATGCTATCTGAGTGGCTCCGTGCACATTGGGATGGTCATCGTCCGCAAAGAGTTTGGGGTTTGCGTCAATCAAATCCGCTCCACGAATGACCTCAATATGCTCGGATCTCGCCGATTCAAAAATAAAATCCTCTACGTCAGAAAAACAAGAAAGAGGATGCGTGGGATACCGTGTTTTCAAAGTGAGGAAATGGTGTTATTGCGATGATTCGGGAGCTTTTATATTCTTGTGCAACTTCATGCAATGTCCGCCTGATATCCTGCTTTACCTGCCCTCTATTGGTTTTTTCAAAACGATAATTTGAACCCAAGGCTACAATTACAAGCTCTATATCCCAAGCCACATTTGGCTTCTCAATCGCTTCTGCCTGAAAGATTTGTCCATCAATGCTTTGATTACACAGATTGAGTTTGAGTTTACGCGCAAGCTGTGTGGGCCACGTCCGAGTCGGGCTTCCCGCCACAAAACCTTGGGCAATAGAATCTCCTATGACTACCAGCCCTTTTTGTGCCTCCACCGGAGAGAAGAACGATCCGTCTCCAAAAAGAGTCCGAACTAAAACACCCGTCAGGCAAGGAAACCATATCCGTACCTGATGAACCTCACCAAACCCTGGAAGCCGCAGCATCCCTTTTGTATCTTCTTGGTCCTCTACGCTAAAACGCAAAACATCGGGCTCTCCAAAAGAGAGTCGTGAGAGTCTTGTTCTCATTTGTCTATCGAAATAGGCACCAGGACCGTTTGCTTTCTTATCGACACTCAACGACCAGCGAATCCCTGTATGCCTGAAGGTACCTGACGCAGTACCGCTTGAGTGCCTTGCGGCGGTTTTTCTACCAAGAGCTCCAAGTGCAATATGCTGAGAGTCGGTTGTAAAAGAAAGCAAAACACCGGACGTGCACCGTGCCATTTGGCGATAGAGTCCGGGATGCCAAGCCAGACAACTGCCAAGAGCGCGCATTTGACTTTTGGAAAATCGCTCAGGACGAACCCAGCCATCTCGCAAAGCTCTTCACAGCATAAAAGCTGACCCTGTAAAAAGCGGGCAGCAGGACAAAGCGAAGTGAATACCTGATATGTCCTGCTGCAGTTTTTGTTATCCGCTTCCTTATCGTCACGCCACCGCATAACCTACTTCTGTATTGGCGGCTCCTTCGAAGAAGGCACTGTTGCAGCATTCTCTTCTTGGACACCGTCACTACTAAGCGTATCGTGACAGAATTTTTTATCAACCCATCCGGTAATGATCGGTGCAAAAAACGCCGTAATGACCACTGCCGCCGCAATTTGAGCCGTAGCAACGGGGGCGATGGCGGTATAGGACGCGTCGGCTTCCACAAAAGCTTTTGGCGTTGTAGCGGCGGTTCCTGCGACCGTACCGGAGGCAACACCGGCTTTGCCCGATCCTCCGCACAGTTTCTCAAAAAGTGAAGTCAAAATACCAATAACAATGCAGAGCACCGCGAGAAGTACTCCGGAAAGACCACCTTGAATAAGCTGCTCAAGGCTCATGCCGCAGCCAAGAGAAAAGCCTACGACCGCAATGCAGGGGTTGATGCCGGGAACCAACAGGTTTTTCAAAAACGGGCTTGCGTTTCCCATGATGATGCCCAATACCAAAGGCAGCAGCGTTCCCACATATACCAAAGGTTTGATGTCGGCAAGGCCGGAAACTCCAAGGGCAAGCATGGTAATGGTCGGGCCTGCGGTAAGGGCGAGAAGCGCCGTTGCTCCCTGCTCTCCTGAGTCGCCGTATTCTGTCATGATGCCGGAATAAAGAGCAACATTGCAAAAATGCAATACCGCTAATAATGGACAGTGCGGAAAGGCCAAAGAAATTGTTTCGCAGAAAGCGGCTACACCAAGGCCAAGGGCAATGGAAGAGCCAACTTTGGCACAAGAACCACAACGCCCGTCTTCAAGGCTTCGGGAACTGCACGTAAGTTAATACTTTGCACCCATAAAGATCAAAAGCAGACCAACAATGGTAGAAGAGCCTTTGACAACCGCCGTTCGTAAAGCTTCCAACGGCAAGCACCTGTGGACAAAAAGAGTTTAGAAGCAGACCGACAAAGAAGCGGATAGAGCATGATGTCTCCTGGGATACGCGGAACCTTGAATCCCTTTTTGTCCTGCTTCACTGTTGAGGTCACTTCTCTGTCCTGCCTCTTAGTAGAATCTGCCATACGATACATACCTCCCCTTGCGCCGTGCTCACGTACTGTCAAACGCTGCATTCAAGCAAAACGTTTCAGCTACTCTAACAGCTCAAAGATTGAGATCTTTGAGCTTTCGAAAATAATTAACCATTTTGGTAGCAAACGAGAACTACACTTTCCACCCTCAACCACAATGGTCTCCGGATCAACGTCATCACCGAAAACCGGTTTGAGCGTTTCTTCATAATCTTTGTGAAAGAAGTTTTCTTCTGCAAGCGGCCCCGTGATTTCATTGTTAATAAACTCAAGAAGCGACGTATTGCCTTTATGCACGGCAGCGGCAATGGTATCGGCATTTCCCTAAATCATCTACACCCCACCACAAAGCCGGGGTTAGATTTCACCCATGCCAAAACCTCGGTGTTATCGGTTGAAAATGCGTCTCCACGACCGTCCAAAAGCGCATTGTAGGCATCGGCATACAGGTCAAACTTAACCATCGTGACCTCAGGATAGTTCTTCTCAAAATACGTCTCGGCAGTAGTGCCTTTGGATACGATAAGTTTTTTACCCTTGAGTTCATCGACACTTTTAATAACCGCCGACTCAGGGGAAACAATGCCGAGCTTGATCTTCATGTACGGAAGCGAGAAATCGACCTTCTCGGCACGCTCGTCGGTTACCGTAAAGTTTGCAAGCTAATGTCTGCCTTGTTGGACTGCAAAAAGGGGAAACACGATTGAGGCCATCGGTAGAAATGTAGTTGGCCTCTACCCCAAGGTCTTTTTGCAAGTCAGTTGCCAAAACCACATCGTAGCCGGCAGGTTTGCCGTCCTTATCGACATAGCCGAAAGGAGCCTTATCGGAAAAATATCCAATATTGACTGTTCCTGCCTTTTTGATGTCATCGACACTGCGGAATGTATCGGATGCGCCTGCAGCACCGCCACCCGTTGCCGTTTGACCGCCACCATGGTCGCATGCGGAAAGGAGCAGTGTGGAAAAACTTGCGGCGCTCGCAAAAAGAAATGCGCGACAGGATACGTTTGCAAATAAGTTGTTCATATAAACTCTTTTCTAGTCCGAGGTAGTATGACGAGAGGTCTATCAAACTCAAAAGTTTTGGAAATTCTTTTTGCACGAGTTGTTGCGGGGGCCGAGAACTTCTCGGCATCATCCGATTCCTCAACAATCTTGCCCCTGGTCAATGAACACGATATGGTCAGCCACCGCATTGCAAAATTCATCTCATGCGTCACGATTATCATCGATGCGACCTTGCTTGCGAGCTCCATCACCACTTCCAGAACTTCGTGCACCATTTCAGGATCAAGAGCTGCGGTAATTTCATCCAAAAAGCATGACCTCAGGATTGGTCATAAGGGCTCTTACAATAGCCACCCGCTGCTTTTGCCCACCCGAAAGAGATGAAGGATACGCCTCGCGTAAATCCCAAACCCACACGGCGAAGCAGCTCTTCCGCCTGCGCATATACCTCTTCCTTGTTGCGCTTTTTGAGCAATGAGGGGCGACAAGGACACGTTTTTCAAAAACGTTCATATTGGAAAGAGATCATAGCTCTCGAAACACCATTCCGATACCTGAATGGACGTGAGCGTGTTTCTCACGAGATTTTAGTCCGCGAGGATAACTTCTCCCCTTGAATGTCTTCAAGTCCGACAACGCAACGCAAAAGCGTTGACTTGCCGCAGCCGGAAGGACCCAAAACCACAACGGCCTGTCCCTTCTTGACGGAAAATGAAACATCGTCAAGCACGGGCGCATTACTTTTATAGGACTTTACGAGATTTTTAATCTCAAGCACCGGTGCCTGCGCAGTACCGTCCATAATACCGGTGGTTTTTTCAGGAGTTTTCACGGTATTGATGCTCATTTTTGAGTGCTCCTTTCAAGTCTGCGCGCAAGAAGCGACAAGGGAAAACAGGCGGCAAAATACAAGAAGAAAATGGCACCATAGATCCACAAGGCTCCCGTTGTCGGAAATTTGAAACGATAAAAATCAGTGATCTGAGAGCCGACACGAATGACTTCAACAACTCCGATCAAATTACAAAGTGCCGTCGTCTTAATCATGCGTGTAATAAGGTTGATTGCAGGCGGGAAGCAAGCGTCGTATTGCCTGAGGTAAAACGACTCGTAGAAATGTTTGACGGCGAGAAAGGTCCCAGCACAAATGCACTGTCATATTGAGAACTTGGAATTGACGTAAGTGCGCCGCGGACAAGATCTCCCATCTCGGCAGCTCCCCAAAAGGTAAACACTGCAATTGAAGCCTCAAATCCGTCAAGGTTGGCACCAAACCAGGCTGCGGTGCCAAAAGACCACGTAGAGTAAGACAAGCTGGGGCATCACGCGAACAACTTCGAGATACATCCTCAAAATCGCACGGACAACTTTGGGAACGGGGACGTCATCAAAAGACCAACAAACACTCCAAGAGGAATCGAAAGCGCGACGGAAAGAAATCCAATCTCAACGGTGACCCACAACCCTCCCAAAAGGCGAGAATAACACCCTCTTGCAAAAGAATATTATCTGCGAGCATAGTCAAACCTCCTCTCAAGCCGACTTCCCATAAGAGAGACAGGTACCAAAATGAGAATGTAGGCAACCACCAGCATAAAGAGAGCTTCTGTTGTGTTGTACATCGTGCCGATGAGATCTTTTGCAACAAACATAAGATCGGCCAGAGCAATAGCCGAGACAACCGACGATTCTTTAATGAGAAAAAATCGTATTGGCAACAAGGCTTGGCAGTGATATGGAGAGTGCTGTGGGAGAACCACATACCAAAGCGATTGCTTCCGTGAGAGACCAAGCACCCACGCCGACTCCTCCTGTATGCGCTCTACAGAGTCAAAAGCCGGAGCGTAAAGCCTCGGCCATATAGAGCCGCTCAAAAAGTTAACCCGACTACCGCCGCCACTTCCGCATCCATCTTGATACCGATTTTTGGTAAGTCCAAAGTAAATGAGAAGAGCTGCACCAATAAGGGGTATTACGCGAGAGTTCAACGTATACCGATACACATTGTCTCAGTACGGGAGTTTTTGCTTGTACAACTACCGTGCAGATTAAACCCACTATAAGTGAAGCTACGATACCAAAAAAATGAAATACCAATGGTTATGCGTGCAGCCGTGGCATACAGGGGAAGATATTTCCCGATGAAGCTCCCAATCCATGCGATTACAATCCTCTCCAAAGCTTGCAGCACATTTTGCATATACAAGCCAATTATCTGCGTATTATTTTTCCGAAAGGTAAAACAAACAGCTTAACGCCCGAACCCTTACCAGAAGAGGACACAGAGCACCCGACCCCTGGCCATAGCAGACCCGGGCTTTTGACAGATTGCGGTGTATGCACACGGCATGGTGTATGTCATCGTCTTAAATCGCATGAGAATAATCCTACTTGCAACTAGGAATTTGTCAACCGCATCATAAAATCGATAATCATTTGGAAACAATTATGCTATCTGAATGCCTCTGCCGTTTTTCCGTACAACAGTAAACGCCGAAAATTAAATCGTCCAGAGTCATGCGAGCATTCGCGGGGACTTGTTGACGGCAATGACGTAGCGAAGAGGTGAGTTGTCGGTTCAATATGGCGATGGTAGAGCCGTGTAGCCATGCCTCAAGCGTATATATCTGCACAATGTTTGCCTGCTCAAACAAACTCGCAATGTCATTGGGAACCGGATTTTCAATGCTCGCATCACTGGCGCCTATAATGTCACACGCCTTCAAAACATCACAGATGGCCACATGGTGTAGGGTGGCAGAAAGCGTATCTTTTCTTCACTGCTGTCCAAGGGCTTCTCGCCCCAAAGACCGGCCATAACACGCCAAAAACGATTCTGTGGATTACCAAAGTAAAAGCCAATTTCCCGAGATTTAGGACTTGGCATCGAACCCAATAACAGAACGCGAGAATCCCTATCTATAATGGGAGGCAAGGGATTTACGATATGCTCGCGCCTGGATTGTGGGAGCTTTCCCATGTATTTAGTCTCCCACCTGAAGCGGCTCGGTAAATTCCGCTTCATCATCAAGACGAATTACGCTCACCTGTCCGTATCCTGCTCCCCCTACGGTTCCGGTATCAATGCCCCACTTATCATGCACGTTACCGGTGGCGGGAGTTGCGCCAGCGCGGATATACTGCGCAAGGCCCTCCTCGTTTTGCGCACTCCGATTAATATTTGAAGCACCCACGGAAGCGAGGTATGGCGTAGGGGTATGTCCGCAAATGACAATGGGACGATTTCCTCCGGAATCAACGAGTCCGGTAGGTCGAGACCAAAAGTCTTCGCGAATCCACAGGAGATCCTCCGTGTTCTGTAACTCTACAAACGAATGCAGAGTCTCAAGGTTCCACGCCGGAGGCACCGGAGAAATACCTGCACGAATACCGGCATGCACAAGAATGTACGGACGCCCTCCTGATGCATTCATAATGCAAGGGTAAACTTTGCAGCCACTCCAAAAGATCAAATCGTTGCTGCTGAGAGTAGCTCTTAAGCTGATCGCGCGTTGTCTCGCCGCCGTTGTATATCCACGTAATAAGCGCTTCCGTATCGTCTTCATTCGCCAAAAAACGCCCGAGCATCTGCTCATGGTTGCCCTGGAGAACTACCACGTGCGGCAACGTTTTGACCGTTTCGATGACACCAAGCGGATCAGGACCGCGATCAATCATATCGCCAAGGCAAATAAATTGATCCTCATCTTGAGGCGCAATGCGTTCAAGTATCCGCCTGAGCGGCTTAGCGTGCCCGTGAATGTCGGTAAAAACGTATGTTGCCACAAAACTCCTAACGATTATGCGATCCCAAACAGTCTTCCACAGACGGCTTGCCGTCAAGTGAGGCCATGCGTCAATTTTCTTGCAGCTTCAAATTAAAAATCATGCGAGAAAAGAATATGTCAAGTGCATAGGGAACATTGGCAAGTGCGGCATCATAGAGATCCCAGAAACTTTCATGGCGTTTTGTACCTGTTGCGGGATCAATCCACGCATGGCCTTCATGGTTGTCAAAGTCAGAATCAGCCCGAAGCCCGTGGCCGATGCGAGATTGCTTCCATGAGAGAATACCGATGAGGGAGCAAAGGTACGCTCCACACGACTCAAAAACTTCGCCTTCTTACCATCGGGAGAATATATCAAACGCTGAATCATTCGATTATCCACAACGGCAGACGAGAAAAATCCTTGTATCGGTCGGTTGATCATGGGGTCCACAAAAGTACATAAAAATATACACGGTCAAGCACATAGCGTTCGCAGCGATGCGCGCAACACCTCGGAATAGGGACGATAACTTTTAATGGTTTTTCCCCGTTCGGGCATAGAGAATCGCTTCATCAAGGTCACGTTCTATCTCAGCGTGCACCAAAGGTCCCGCTTTGCTCATCAAGCCCTTCACGCCCATCGACGTCAGACTGTCCTGCAAGGAAAACACAAACGGATGCGCCGTGGTGTCCAAAAAGATAGTGGCGGAAAGCCCGCACAATATGCACGTGCAGCAGCAACATCTTGAAGCGGTAGCGGTGCAGAGCATCGCGCATGGAGCAATAGCTCAGGAGTACGGGCTTTGTGCATACGTGAGCCCATATTCGCCCAACGGTGCAGCAAAGGGTCTACCTGCAGAAAAAGAGGGGGTCGGACCTTGGTTGCCCAGCAAAAAGGCTTTCCCTGCTCTTCGAGCGTAGGCAGCCAAGCCTGCCAGCCGCTATCTCAAAAGGCATCTTTGCCAAAAAGTCATGAGTGAAATTGCCCGGCATACGCTTCCCTCTTAGACACCCACTCAACCTTCTGATACATACACCCGCTTATGGGGTGAATATATGCTACCCATTGTACCCGCTTGTACTCTAACTATCCAAGCTCTGCAGGCCCAAGGCAAGCGCACCAAGAATACCTTGATTTCCACTGCAGCCATCACTAACAACATATGAATCAATCGCACTAAGTTCGGCTGTGATTGATATAACCGTTAAGGTTTTCAAAAGTTTTTGGCGAATAAGCGGAAAGAGCTGAGTCTGTTTCATAACGCCGCCACCTAAAAATAATACGCTGCGGCGAATAGCAAAAGTGCATACACTGCCAGAGCTTTTGCAAGATAGGTAGCTTCCAGTTCCCACACTTCCTGCTTTTCATCAAGCTCGGAGGCCGGAAGTCCCCAGCGCTTCTCGATGGAAGGACCTGAAGCAAGGCCCTCAAGACAAGATACGTGATACTGACAAACGGACATCGCCAGCGGATCATCTTTCTCCCGCTCAATCGGAATGTGGCCTGCTTCCGGATGCAACATGCCATGCAGAAGCTTTCCGCCCAAAAGAACGCCCGCTCCGATACCCGTTCCTACCGTAAGATAAACAACGTTTTTCAAACCACGTGCCGAGCCAAAAAGAGCCTCCCCTAAACACGCGGCATTGACATCCGTATCGTAGCCAATGGGCACACCAAGTCCTGCTCTCAGCGCCCCTAAAAAAATCATAGTTGACCCAACCTTGCTTAGGCGTCGAGAGTACCTTGCCATAATCGGGCAGCTCAGGGTTAACACGTAGGACCAAAAGCTCCCACTCAAGCGCATCAATCTCTCGCTCGGCAAACCAGGCAATCATCTTCGAAACGATGCCCGTGGGCTCTGTGGTGAGGCATAACCTCACGCTCGAAATTTTCCTTCTCGCGTTCCTATCGTTAAAACCATCTTGGTTCCACCGGCTTCAAAGCGCACCGATGCGAGGTCCATCTGCCATGATAACCCTCCTTATCGCTTAAGGTGTCTTACGCAATACTCGCTTCAAGCCGCGTTCTTGACTGCGGCAATAAGCGCTTCGTCGAAACGGCACCGTCAAACTCAACGATGGCAGACGCATCTTCAAGCGATACTTCCACGACGAAACACCCTCTACGGCTTCAAGCGCCTGAGTAACGTGGGCAACGCAGTGCTGACAGCTCATTCCTTCAACATTCAATTTCTTTTCCATACGCTCTTTCCCTTTCCTTCGGTGCCGATACGATTACAGGTGTTGCTGTTGTACATACGGGTTTTTGACTGCGCATCAAAACCTGATTGAACCTGAGTTTCAACGGATCCCGCATGACTCATCAATTTCTTTTGGTTTCCACGTACGCAGACGCAGGGCGTTGTCACCACAAAACTGACGAGAATCCCATGGCTGCCGCTCCTATCATCGGATTGAGCGTAACGCCCAAAAGGTGCCAAAGAAGCCCATGGCAACCGGAATACAAATAGCATTATAGAAGAGCGCCCAGAAGAGTTCTGCTTGATATTTCTGAGGTTGCTTTCGGCTCAATGGCTCGAGCAACGTCTGTCGGATCTGACTTCATAAGCACAATGTCTGCCGAGCTGATAGCCACATCAGTGCCTGCTCCAATAGCGATACCGATATCTGCCCGAGCAAGTGCCGGAGCATCGTTAATGCCGTCGCCCTACCATGATGACATTCTCGCCGGACTCTTGAAGACGGCGGATTTGAAGTTCCTTCTCGCTTGGTAAAACGTCAGAAATCACTCGGTCAACGTTGAGTTTTTCCAATCACTGCCGCCGTGGTTTTCTGGTCTCCCGTGAGCATAATGGATTGTATGCCCATGGCTCGCAGCTTCAGGATTGTCTTCGCACTTGTTGGCTTTATGGTATCCGCCACGGCGATAATCCCTACAAGCTTGCCGTCTCTCGCAAAAAGAGTGGTGTTTTGCATCGGAGGCTAAGGTATTCGCGGAAGCTTCAAGGGCCGCCAAGGTCAACGCCCTCCTGCTCCATAAGACGCCTATTTCCTGCAGCGATTTTTGAACCCGCAAGAGTCGCCGTAAGGCCGCCTCCTGCTACCTGCATAAAATCCGTGAGCTCGGCGTTCTTCTCGCCTTGTGTTTGAGTGACCGGTACGCTGGCAGAGTGCATATCGGCATAGGCCACAATCGCCTGCGCGAGAGGATGCTCGCTTTTACGCTCAAGGGTTGCCGCAAGAGCAATGAGATCTTCTGTCTCCACACCTTCGGCGGCAATTACGTCAGTTACGCTGGGCTTACCTTCGGTAAGAGTTCCTGTTTTATCAAAGACAACCGTAGTGGCTGCTGCCGCACTCTAAGCGCCTCGGCAGACTTTACCAAAAACGCCCTGAGAAGCGCCCAGACCGGTCCTACCATGACGGCGGTCGGCGTTGCAAGACCAAGTGCGCAGGGGCAAGAAATTACCAGCACCGACACGGCATGAGAAAGAGCGACGGCAAAATCACCCGGCGCAAACACAAACAGCCAGCCGACAAAGGTGAGAAGCGCCAATACCATGACCACCGGCACAAAGACGCCTGCAATGGTATCGGCACGGCGCTCTATAGGAGCCTTTGAGCTCGTTGCCTCATCAACAAGACGGATGATACCGGCAAGCGTTGTATCATCGCCTACGGCCTGCGCTTTGCATCTTGAACCAGCCTCCGACGGAAACGGTGGCGCCGGTTACATGCGCACCAACCGCCTTTTTCCACGGAGTGCCTCGCCGCCCGTGAGCCGACTCATCTACCGAACTCTCCCTTCCACCACCACGCCGTCCACAGGAATGAGCGCTTCCCCGCGGACTACCAAAATGTCGCCCCGTGAACGTCCGCAGCAGAGACGGTTTCTTCTTTGCCGTCGCGCTCTACCACGGCCGTCTTAGAGTAAGGTTCATCAAAGCCTCAATGGCTCCGGTGAGTACGGGCCCTTTTCCGCGCGAGCTTCAAAGAACTTTCCCAGCGTAATGAGGGCAAGAATCAAACCCGCCGATTCAAAATACATGCCATGCATGGCTGTAGCAACTGCCCAATCCCCTGCGACAAAGGCATTTGCCATTTGATAGAGGGCTGACCACACTGTAGGCAAAACTTGCGGAAGAACCAAGCGCGATAAGTGCGTCCATAGTAGGTGCGCCATGGATAAGCGAACGAAAACCACCGATAAAGTAATGTCGATTGATAAAAAGTATGGGAATGCAGAGAAGAAGCTCAGTAAGCGCAAGATTCATCATGTTGCGCATACCGGAAAGCTGTGGCGGAACCGGCCAGCCAAAGCATATCCCCATGGCTATGTAAAAAGCGGAACGGCACATGCAGAGACTCTATAAGCTGCCGTTTTTGATTCAACTTCCTTTTGAGCGGCGTCCGTCGCACGAGCCTCAGATGAAACAGCAGCCTTTTTGTTCAAGACGAGGATGCGCCTCATAGCCGGCCTTTGAGACGGCAGCGCTCATATCCTGAAGCGTCTTTTGATCGCCGTCAAAATCAACTTCCATTGAGTTCTTGAGCAGGTTGACCCTGAGCTTCTTTGACACCGCTAACGGAAGCAGCCGCTTTTTCCACATCGAGCAGCGCAGCTTGCGCACGTCATTCCCTATGACATCAAAACGTTTTTGATCCATCTTGCAACCTTGCTTACATAAACTTCTTGAAGAGATCCATGACCTCATCGATAACGTCAGTATCGCCTTGCTGTACACGATCGACCACGCAAGACTTCAGGTGGTCTTGCATCACTTCGAGAAATCGCCTTACCGCAGATTCCACGGCAGCAAGCTGGATAAGAACGTCTCGCAGTAGCGATCGTCCTCGACCATAGTTTTAATACCACCAGGCTGTCCGATCACGCGATTGATACGCGGCAGTGCACATGATTTAAGCTCCTGCGAGCGGGGTTTGTTTTATGAGCACACAAACAGGTTCCGATTGAGACTGCGCTTCGGTCTTTGACTCTGTTGCTTTTTGGTTGACTGAGTGCCGAACATGTCTCTCCTTTTGCACACTTTTATGAACACCCTTCTGAGGTGCCCTATGCTATAAAGCATAATACCCCTAGGGCATATTTATACTCACATGTATGTAATCTTTTAATCCATGTACCATTGATTCAAAAAGAACATCGTGAATACACCACTATTACATTAGCCAGCACACATGAAATAATCTTAAAATATCGGCTTTTGTCTCATTTCCACGTTACGGTTGCTGCAAAAGAGAATAGTAACAGGAATCAGGACCATGCAAAAGTACTGCTTATAAGCGAACTTTAACAAAGGTTGAGCAGTTACCTGATATGATGTCTCAACTACCAGTAGCCTCCGACGCCATTTGAAATCTATGTTCATGGCTCGTAGAGACTCTCACTCTCTTTTAACAAAAAGCTCCCCTTAACCTTATTCGCTATTATATAAAAAGCATCAAATATGTTTACTAAAAGGTTACTTTTGTTCGGTAATAGGCTCATAGGATCGGCGAACGTAGCAATTGTCTGATTATATTGAGTACATCTCTAGATTTACAATGAGGTTTTGACACGTTTGCATTCAGCCAATTTAAGTAGAAATAGCATTACTCTAGTAAACAGGCCATCGAGAAAACCCGATGACCTGTGAGTCTGTGTGGGCAGTTACAGATTTTGAACGGACCTCTTCCGTGTCAGGGAAGCGCTCGTCCCTGAGCTAAACGCCCGAATAAAGCTGCTCAATTGCAGCGAGGGATATAAGCACAAAAACTACGATTGGCGCAAGTGCCATTTTGCAACTTTCTTCAAAGCTTATGCATCCCTATTCTTTTGAGACTTGTATACCTTGCACGAAGTACCACCGGCAGCCGTAGACTTTTTCTGTCCCAAGCGCTTCTCGCCCGAAATAAATGCGGAAAGAGAAGTTACCGCTCTTGTCCAACGCTGATATACCGTCGGACCGCCATGAGACGCAGGCTCGAGGAGCATGGACGCAAAAAGAGTGTCGAAGAAAAATACTCAATGGCACGCCATCATACAGAAACCCGCAACGATCTTCTGCCATAGACGATGTGCAAAAGAAACGCAGCCGCCCTCAGCGCCACCCGGTACCTCCGGGAAGCGGAATTGCTCGAGGTGAGAAGCTCAGCATGGAGCCGAGACGCCAGGCAGGTCAAAAGATCCGCAGGCTGTCCGAGGGCATTCAACACAAAGTACGGCAAGGGAGTACAGACATCCCAGCTGAAAAAGGTGATGACAAGTACGACGCACATCTCAGAATATTTTTAGCGGCATTTTTGAATCCAGCCAAAACTCAGTGTACCTGCAGTATTAATAATCTCATGCCAATGGTCATAGCGCTTTACAATGCCAAAAACGTGAAAAGGATCCGGAGTCTCTAATTGCCCAGTGCAACAACCATACATCGGAGCAGACAGATTGCAAGCATCCCTCCGACCATGAGAATTTTTGCACCAAAGAGAACAACACCGACAATCGTCACATCGCCAAACTGCTCAGAAAGTAATTGAACCTGAACAGCAGAATAAGAGCAGCAAATATTCCTCTCACTTCACTTACATCACAAACCGCGTAAACGAAGCGCCTGCCTCGTCCCACGGAAATGCCTCGCCTTGTAGAGCGGAAAAATCTGCGCAGGAGCGGCTCCTGCTCCGTTGGGCGTGAGGTTCATAAAGAAGATACCGCCGCCTCAACGCTCTATAAGGTCGCGGATGCCTCACGGGACATTCCCGGATCGGTACAACCGAAATGATGATGCAAAAATTCCCAGCAACATAATATGCAAAGTATGCAAAAAGCGCGGCTATAAGCCAGCTGGTATCAACACCGGCAAGCGCTCAACAAACTCGTCGAACTGTCCGGAAAATACGATGTAAACACCGTAGAGAACACTCACTAAGCACCAAAAACAGAACGCTTTTGCGAACCTGCCCATAACTTTTACGAGCATCTTCTGCACGATTCGGAAGCGGAGTTTGGGCTCACCGCCACCTTCGGGGTAATTTTACTTTAGGCTTGGTCGCCTTTGGAGATCCAGGCTTTACGCTGTTGACTTTGATGGAACAACATCTTTCCGGACGATCCATGAACACCTCCCGACCTTGCTCTTCCTCGCAAAATTTCTTATCCCTAACGTATGTAAGTATACCTGCAACAGACGCTGCCCTGAGCGAGACAAACGCGCCGTCAGCATTCTGCAAATTTGGCAGAAGCTTTCATCACGCTCAATGATTCCGCCACCGATGCACACCGGGCCACTCGTAAAAACCGCCGATTGACCGGTGCTACCGTACGTACCGGAGCCTCACAGGTAATACGCATGGTCGTGTATCACTTTTGTCAACATGCGAGGACGCAGCTTTCACCAGTATGGCGCGTGCGCACGGTATGCGCCATCTGCCGGCACACATCCGGAAATCCAGTGTGTATCCAATATCCATCGTCCCTTTGTCCGAAAAGTGCGTACCTTCATGGGATCAGACGTTACATACACGGTGTTTGTATTGGTATCCGTTGCCACCACATAATGAGCCAGGGCCTCCTCCAACGGAAAGTCCTCTACGCTTCCTATGGTAAACAGCACCGTCATGTTCAAGCTTTTTCCCGCTCTCCCACTCAATAATATCGCCTGTCTTTGCGCTCAAATACGTCAGTAAAAACGTACGCAGAGCCCAACCGGTCCGATAAAAGCAGATCCCATCGAATCAGGCTTATTCTCAATGCCGAGACCCGATCAGCACACATGGCGCGCACCTCAGCCTTTGTGGAATATCGCCAATCGGAAAAATCGTTCTGTCGAAAATCTCACCGGAGACACGCCAGAGAAAAATACGTCTGATCTTTGTGCTCATCGGCGGCGCGCATAAGGCGAGAAGTTCCGCTGCCGCATTGCTCCGCCATCCCGGTCGGTATTTGCACCGCTACACAGGCGTTCTCGCCGGAAGCGAGGCGCGCATACATGGCCCCGTTGCGATATAGTCGGCCCCTTCGGCAAGGCTCGCTTGCAAAACGTACCAAACCCTGACGGTTTTGGTACACATGACATCGGGGTTGAGTATACCCGTGAGCATAGGAATCAAGCAGATAGTCAACGACCGTCTCTTTGTATTCCTTCTCGCAGTCCCACAGCCAGATCGATGCCAAGAGAGACGGCCACGCGCTCCGCATCGGCCAACGTCTGCCCACGGGCAGAGTGAACCAGGAAGATCACTGACCAGCTGCGCATATACACGCATGAACGTCATGCCTGTTCCAAAAGAAGTGCTGCCGAAAGCGCCGAGTCGACGCCGCTCATGCCCAAATACACTTTGATCCGTTGATGTCTCCATACGATAAACGCGCGTCTTCATCGCGATCTTGCTCCGCATGAACCGCACGGATAATGGCCTCGGCTGCACATAAGATATCTGCCCGGTTGTTGGGTGTCCAGCGTTAAGCGCAGACTTGCAGCTACCTCACGGGGTGCCCCTGATGTCCCTGAGGACATGCGGATATATGTATTTTTGACGCTGCACAAGCTGATCCTGTTCCACCGAAACGCCTTCGCGCTCAAGCAGAACAACCAAACGACGTGCTTCAATCTCAGGAAACGATACGCAACAAACTGGGCAGACGCTTTGTGTTTTTGGACCGGAACGATCATCTGCGGAAACCTTTGACAAGCAGCTGCTCTCGCAAAAGATCACGCAGGCGAGAAAGACGGTGGGCTTCGTCTTTTTGTCGCCTGTGCCATCTCGCGCACGGGCAAAAGCCGATAATACCGGCAACGTTTCCGTACCCGAACGCACGCTCCCTCTCGTCCACACCAGCCGCCGCGGTCGAAGCCGCACACGCTCATCAGGCATAAAGTCCCACCTGCTCGGGGGCCTAAATCTTAGCGGCGGAAAGCGTCATCATGTCGACCCCGAGAGAAGACACGTTAACCGAAAGCGTGGAGCGGCCTGTAAGCGTCGGCGTGGACAATGTGGCGCTCGCCCGCCGCCTTTAAGCGGCGATTACGCTCACACGCGCGACAACGGCGGAAATCTCGTCAAGGCGTTGAATGGTGCCAATCTCGCCGTTTGCCAGCTCGGCAGGAAACCAACTGCTCAGGCCTGCGCTGCGGCAACGCTTTTGGATCCACGCTCCATCTGCACCCACAAGCGTCTTGCGGCTGGAAGCTTCCCGCGCGACGCGAGAATGCCTCACGCTCAATGGCGTCGACAATGACGTGTCCGTCTTCCTGATACCGTCGCAAATGCCAGGTTGTTGGCTCGTAGCGCCTGCCGTCAAGACGATATTTCCCGGTCTGGCCTCAATGCCGTGCCAGTGATGCGTGCTCGCTCCACCTCATCTCTGATCTGCTCGAGCACGGGCGTACGGAGCAGACGGGTTGAAGAGTTCGGTATAGTACGGCACTGCTTGAACAAACCTCAGGGTCCATGGGCATGTGGCCGCAGTCGAGGCACACCAGAGCGGTTCTTCTCAACTATGCTCCTTTTGGTCATGATATGGTCGTCATTCTCGTCGCATCTGTCACGTATCGTCACCCGTCATCTCGTCACGTATCTCGTCATTCATACTTTTGCTCATCATGCTATTTTGCTTTCAACGCTGGTCGAAAGACTTTTGGAATCGAGCCGAAATGAACTCATTTGAATATGCATATCTACCCACTGCTCAAAACGCATTTTTGTGGCGGAATGCCCACGTCCCGCGCGGTGGCTCGCATAAAGCAGGCTACCGTCATTCCTATATCAGCCACAAAGATACAGCGATATAAGCGTAATAAAATGGCTTGGATGCCGGAAGTTGGTTCTCCTATATGATAGAGCGCGCGAGGCATACAAAACGGCACCATATCAGGCCCAGAAGCTAGAAAAACAAAAACCGCCACGCGACAATTCAGTAATGTGACGGAAGAAACGCACGGTCCATGACTGCATGTGAAAATGTCAGCATCCCCAGCCGGTAATCTCCTCAAGGAGACCTCCGACAACGGCGGAGATGCAAAAACCACCACGTAAGAGGGCGTGTCTTCTACGAAGTTGATAGCTATGAGCGTGAGAAGAACGGTGCCTGCGCCATAAAGCGGAGAAAACTGGTCCTCACACAAGTCCCACTCTGAGTTTCCGGTGAGACCGGCAGTGATAGCATCCAGATTTTCTTTGAGGAGCAATCCTGCCATGCTGCCTACCACAAAAGGATTACAACCCGATACCAGCCCATATGCATGGCACGCATAACTCTCCTCTTTGCTTTGTGGAATGTATTTTTCGGACATGAGAATATGGCGACGACTCTATTTTTGTAGGTGATTTAGCCGCGGTTGCGGCTGTCCGTATCACGCGCCGCGGGCGCGTTGTGGTTGCGGCCGCGTTGACGTTATCGTTGCGGAGCGGCGTTGATGCTGCAGGCGCCGTTGCCCGTTGCAGGCGTTGTCGCTGTCGTCGTCTGTCGCTGCTGTTGTGGCTGCCGCAGCAGCCGCAAACACCGCGACTCTTTATCTTCGAGCTCGCCATCTGAAAGCTCAATCGACAAAGAAGCGGAATGCATTGGCAAATCCGCGTACGACGAGCCATATACTTTCACAAAAGCGCCGTAGCGACGCGATGATAAACAGCATGAAACGGTTCCAATCAATCAGTCACCTTTCTAGGATACGATATTTTACGATATGAACTGGAGCATCAGAGGTGAGACGTGCATAAATTCTGCACATACTCGGTCTTGATACGCAAACGGTAACAGTCCCATAAACGTCCGAGCATCCAAAACAAAAGTTTGCATGAATTTCATGTTTTCGCTTGCATTGGTCGCCACGGGTTTGCGTATATTATTCCTCGCGTTCGCGGGCTTAGCGTCAGTTGGTAGCGCAACCTCGTAGCAAAGTTGGAGGTCGTGGTCGAACCCCGTAGCCCGCTCCATGATTTTCTGGCCGGACTTGTTCGGCCTTTTTATACGTCATCTTTGGCGAGATACGGCCATGCAGCAGAGGCCTGCAAAGCCTTATCCCCGGTCTCGAATCCGGTCTCGCCTCCAGTAAATGTTAAGCATCTGGGTGCATCAGATGCTTTTGAGACTCCTGAGCTGGACACCATGAGACCTCGTAGCTTTTCCGAACCCGTAAAAGTGTGCGGCAACCTGATGGCATTTCTTGTAACTTGCGTGTAGATTTTGACCTCATCTGTGACCCTGATCTGCTCAGACCTGTGATGCACTTTTCGCTTCTGTAGCAGGGCTGTGATGTGCTTTTTGGCGAAAACCGGTCTTATCGCATAGCAGTGCATCACAGCTCTGCAAAAAGTACTCACAGGTTTCGCGGCTACCGTATAACCACTCTATATAACGCACTGATATCTCCTGACTTACCACTACGGTATAGCAAACAACAGGCTATATCGTCAGGATAACGACAAATATCGGCCAAATAACTACTGATAAATCCATATAAAAACCACCTCGGCTTTTGAATCCGCTCACTACAATACGCATAGGAGATCGATAGAGATCTGCAGGAGATCTATAGGGGAGGCCTATAAAAGAAGTCCATGAGAGTATTGATTTCACATAAAAGTGCCTGATTTTTGATGCGACAAGAATCTTTTCGTCGCTTTGCGGTAGCTCTTTGCAAAAATCTGCATTTTTGCTCCGCGAGAGTTTCCTAGTCTATTTGATGTTGCTGCAACCCATGAGTTTTTTGCAAAATCTTTTTAAAACGCAAAAGAATTTCCTCTTGATGTATTGGTTTCTAACCCTCTTTGCAGGCATCGATCGAAAGAAGGTTCGGCTTATGTTTTTGAGTAAGCCATCACTGGAAAACGCTGCTATCCACATTACTGGAGAGCTTTTATTGTGTTTTCCATCATTTTACCGGTTGTTGTCACGAACGCTTAGCATTCTTTGAGCTAGTATTTTTATCTCGGAAATTTGTGGTCTTATACTTTTAAGGGCGAAGAAGAGCCTGTACTTTATCTCCATCAATTTCACTTACAACAATAGCCAGCATCCAGCACTTCAAACAACTTGAAAGCGGAAATGCCAAAACCCGAGTCCTCAAAGGCTTTTATCTATGCTGCGGACTGGCCGGTTGCCGCCGATGGAAACAAAACTGTATATCCGTGCAACTCTTCCATTTTCAAAAGGCGGATACAACCTCGGAAAATAGAGGGTCAATAGAGCGTCATGGTATAACGAATGACTTCTCGCATGAGAGAACGGTCCATAAGAAAACCCTGATTTGCTTTTGCTTTTAAGGATGTTCCGACGCAAACGGAGAAAAATGGGGCATTGTTTTGAATATAACGGCTGACATCATGGCTAGATCAAAAACAACATCAGGCTCGATGATATGCGCAGAAATGAGCTGCAGGCTTTTAGGATAATTGAATATGTCATATGGAAAGAGGATTGCGACGATATCGTTATAATGAACAATCTATTTGAAACGATTCGCAATGAATTGAACATGCCCGTCCATAAAGCCCTCGCAAGCAGATCGAAACTCAGGCCAGATTGAAGTTATGGAGTATGATCCTAGAGCAGGCAAGCGGCTCATACTACCAAAACTGTGCGCCATTTGATTGAGGCTCTGCCAACAGCAACCAAGTTTACTAACGAGGACGACCTGTGATGCACGTGCAGAGCTGTGGGAATTACTCAGAGCTGCGATGCACTCAGGCTGTAGGGTGCTCATGGCGATAAGATCGCTTTCGCCAAAAGACACGCACAGCTGTTTTGGAAGCGTTAGGCACATCGCTAGTTGTGAGCAGTATCACAGGTCGCAGGATGTACATCTGCGCCGCTATAAACACTCGACGCAAAATCTCTACCGCACGAGTTTTCACGAGATGCATCATCTACGGTACTTCTCGATGGCTGTTTTCTACCGAGATAGAAACGCATCAGAGAAGTCGCATCAGCTTTCACCCCGACACTCGCTCAGAACAACAGCTCACTTCCGGAGGTTCCTCGTCAAAGTCTGCCGGCGTGTATCCCGCACCGCAATCAGCCACATCAGTGATTACTGATCGGGCGTACGCCGCGACCGTTGTCAAAATACCGCCCTCACGGTATGGTCGGCGGCGCTGCCACGCCCCCTCCCGCAAGCTTCAAATCAAACATCGCGTCGCTGGAAAACGGCACGCTGGCGAGCAGCTCGTCAAAGCCTCGTGCGAGCCATGTGCAGCGTGCGATCGGACGCTACCCGAAAGGTTGCTCCGCGCGCGGGTGCACCGAGATCCAACGGAGCAATATGCTCACGTGCTCCCACGCCGCGCAACCGGCAGTACAGTCCACCAAGCGCATACGAGACAGCCCGCAGGACACCGGCTGCGAAACATTGGTCAAACTCGCAAGCCCGCCCATCGAGCGAATACGTCGTAGGCGCACATGATAAAGCTCATACTGGCGGAAATTGGCAACAAGAAACGTCCGCCAGTACTCGCTATGGGCGATTCGCAAACATCCCTGCTTTCTAAAAGCTCTCGACCTCGCGGCGGACGGCAGGAACCGCTGGCAGACATCAAGCGTCGAACTAGGAAAACTGCACTACTACGTTGGGTTTGTTCGCCTAGCTTTCCTCTCCACATGCAAAATTATGTTTCAGAGCCAGAGCCTCAAACACCTCGACCGTGCGTCGCCACACCTCGAGCAGCACGCTAACGATCAAATGCACGTTGTATACATGATTTGCTTGATGCACATCGATTTCTCGGCACCGATTTTGCACACCGATTGCATAGCGCACCAGTAAAGCTACCGCACCGGAAGACTACGAGACAAAGGCGAGAAAAACCGCAGCGCAGCCATAGTGACGTCATCTTCGAGCCTGCGCCCGAGTATAGCTGTCAAGCGTTGCCGCCAAAACGGTCGGCAGTTCCTCTCAAAGCCGCGAGGAACCTCGCTCATAACCATATCGCGCAAGCCTGTTTCGCCAAAGAAAGCTCTCGTGCTTCGCTGGCAGGTCGTGCGTCGGTATAGAGAAACAAATGTCATCATCGTTTATGCAGCTCAACATAGCCGTGCCACGCCGCTATCTTGAAATGCTCTCACGACCGGTTTGCGTCCACATTTGCTGCTGCTGTCACCGTGCAAAGCACGCACGAGCGCCGCAGCGCGATGTCCCGCCGAGCAGTACGTGAGAACACCTTTGCAAGATCGACCACGCGCCGACAAGAGCGTCGCAAACGTCCAACGCGCGAGAGCATGCAAAGCTCGTTCAGATTTCGCCACCATACGAGCGGGCCCTATCCCTCCCACGCATATGCGAAAGCGCGACGTGACCACGCGACGACACTGAAGACGGCATCGATGCTCTTTGCCGGGCTGCCTCCCACGATGATGCACGCACGTCGCCCCGAAAAGCCTCTACCAGACTGTAAAAGTCACCCCGAAACCGGCCGTTGCAGACGAATAAATCCCCTGCGCGTCAATACCATCAACATGCTGCAGTTCGTTCTTGCATCCGTCATCAACGCCTGCGAGATACGCTATGTTTTGCTGGCTCTCTCCGCGCCCGCAACAATCGCGCGAACGCTACGCCACGCGGTTCAAAAGCTCCAGATCAAGTCACTCATGGGCTCAGACCCATACTCACGTAAAAGAGCCAGGTACGACATGCCCCTAATTTTTCCGGGCAGAAGGCGCGCCCACGACGGCTGTCCGCGCGTGAAGCGCTTCGCTCAATCTCGACTCAGGTGCAACCGCAACCACTTGAGCTTCTCTTCTTTGTTGCGTCTCCCTGGCAGCCTGCGAAGCTCAAATACGAGCCCTGTGGGATGCACCACCTCTTTTCCCGATACATCACCACCAACCAACCGAAAAACAACCGCATGTAAGAGCTTCGGCGATCTCTTTGCATGATTTCCGGTAGCAACTCAAAAAGCAGACTTTCTCCTCGGTATTGGCCGCCGCAAGTAACCGGTTACGGATATCAACCGAAAGTTCGGCGTAGCTCTGCGCGGCGTTGCGTGCGCATGGCGGAAAGCGCGCCAACAAGCTGTACCGACAAGTATTTGAAAATAGAGTCCAGAAGGCGCGTGTCATCGGAGCTTAAAGGGATGCCGGTTTTCATCCTACCTCGATAAGCGCTAGGAGTTTGCCCGCCAAAACCATACGGTACTGCGATAAAAGCTCATGAACGGCGGTAGGTGATGCCGCAACTGCGCAAACCTCGCGTGTCATCGTTCACGACGCTCGGAAGTCCAGCTGTCCATTGCGCAGATCCTCGCGATCCGACGGCATTATCCGCAGACGCAATGCGTGACCCGCATCTGAGCAGGAGCTGATGGTGCGACCAAAACCGAATGCGAGGAGACAGGGCTCTTGAAACGGATTTCGGTTACCCAGCAATGAAAGCCGTCATTTTCTGCAAGATATATCAGCGGCCGTCAGCCTCCATGGTGTCGGAAATCTCCGTAAGCACGCGCTCTAGCAACTGACCCATATTCTCTGAGTCCAATGTATCCAGCACAATGTGGAGGGCTCCGAAAAGTCTCTTATTTGCTCGATGAAGGTCTTCTCATCGTACGCAGTCTTCTCGATTGGAAGTACCTCATTGTCTACCGGAGCGGCAACAAGCACGAAAGCCTCTGTAGGCGTCCCTACCCGCTCAGAACGTCCCGGCAGCCAGGTTCACCGGCAGCACTCGAGCACCGTTACAAGCGCTGTGCTCCCGTCAAGCGCGAAGGGCAGTGACCTCGAGAGAGGCCGTTGACTCAACTCCGTTGTAGCGGGTGCAAAAATATGTGCGATGTCGGATCAACAAAGTCTTCCTCATGCCATCCAAAAAGCCTCACCGCCTCGTCATTGGCGAGAAGCACGGCCGTCCACATCAAAAATAACGATGGCATCTCCTACAAGTTGCAAAATACGCGCAAAGTGTTGCGGTAACGGTACCGTCGATGATTCCATCAACAGACTGCACGCTCAATTCTGCTTTTACGAGACTCCGCCAGGTGTCACCTTTCATCTCTCAAATGGTATTGTGCCACGAAATCAGCAACGAGAGAGACTCTGGGCTATTATGCAATCAGCAAATTACAAACTGTCCCATAATTATGGGACGTTGAGGTTTTGGGATTATACAGATTTGAACAGCATGATTATAGAGGTTTAAACAGCATGAGTTTTTAGCAGCATGGTGTACAGATTTCAGCAGCATAGGTTTTACACGGTTCGAAACAATACGACTTTAGGCAGCACAGCGGGCCCCGAAGGACCCGCTTTTGGCGCACGATAAAAGATATAAAACAACAAGGTCCAAGTGGTGCGTAACCGCTTACCCTTACTTCTCCAGCCGATATCCTCGGTACGAATGTCAAGGTACAGCATGGTCCGACATTGGCAATACCCTTCTTGGCAACAATAACTTCAGGGCCGGAGTAGACAGGCAGGTAGCCGTGGGTAGCCATGCTCTTCTTCTCGGCATCGTTGCTCGACCTTTGACCTGTTTGGCGTGGTCGGAAATGGAAGGAACCCTAGAACTCAGCATCACTTCTGCGTTTCCGCACTTGGCAAAGAGTTGGACTCCGGACTCAGGATCCATAGAGCTGGCCGCTGCTCCAAATGGAAGTTGCGGTGCCGCTCCATCCAAATACTAGCGTGTCCCAATCATAGACCAATACCTTGGAGAGAACTCGGAGGACGGGTGGTTGTCGATCAGCAACCTCAATGCCGGCGTCTCAGCCATCTTCTCAGCACTGCAGCCGCACGGTTCTGGTGGTAGCCGAATCTAGCCAAACGTCGCAAGCAAAGGCCGCTCTGAGTGCTCGTCCTGCAGCAGATTCCGTCGGAGCCGAGCGCATAGCCCGCATCCTCAAGCGTTTGCCTCTTTGCCGCCGCGCATCGCGGCAGCACTGTCGCTTAGATCCTTAACATCAGAGGGCAGGCAGCACTCGCAGCCGTCAGACCACGCCCGAAGAAGCATGGAGCTCAGGGCTTCTCCTGCCACCGACGCGCCCTGGAAAACGAGTGGAGACGATGACCGAAGGATCAATGGATTGACAGAACGCCCGCGGATCGTTGATATCGGTAAGAGCGCCACGTGTGGAGTTGATCTCACGTTGCAGACCGACTTACCGTATGCGCGCCGTGTATCTGTGCGTCCTCCGTTACGCTGTTGAAGTTGGACAGCATCGTGCAGAGCCAGCTTTGAAGTTGCGCGGTTGTATCAATCTCTCCGTTTTGAACGCGTGAAGAGCCTCAGCTCCATCTGCCAAGTGGAAGACAATCGTGTCAAGCTTTGGCTTATCACCCCACCAGCTGTTTTGCTTGAAGGTGCACTGCGTGTCATTGACAGAGTCACGTATGATAGCGGACCGCGCCCCAACATCGGTGGCTGTGATTAGTGGCCCAGCCATTATTGAAGGTATCGACATCGGCTGCAGATGGTGTGGGCAGACAGCCATAAAGAGCGCTCATCGCCGGATACACGATTTCGTCATGGTAACAACGGCAATCTTGTCGGTAACTCACCTTTGGTAACACTCGTCAATCTTGTCATAGCCGTCGCAGTAGCAGAAGGCGTGTAGTCGCTACTGCCACTCATAACGGTACAGCAGCGTAAAAAGCTCTGCCGAGTCCATTGAAGCCATCGTTAAAGCGGCGCTTCTCGGCATATTCAACCGTAATGATCTGTTTGCTTTGGTGCCCGTCGCTGTAATGGACTTGATGAAGTCTGGATTGAGTTCAATCTTGGATCCCGTAGCATCACCCAGCACGCACAAGCGCAGGCATGTAGCAATTCCAAGCTCGTGCACGTGACAGTGTTTCCGCTGCACATTAAGTGGTCCAAACCGGTCCAATCTCAGTGATGTGGGCAGCGCAAGGGTGCCACGCAGTCCTTAATCCTCGTCACGCTTTTTGCGTTGATGTGAGACCTGGCCCTTCTCGGGAAAGAGGAGAGTTTGTCAAGAGCCGTGCAGCGGACTCTCCTCTACCGTGGCTCAGCGTCACCGGACACCTTATTGGCTTCCGTCGTTGGCGGCGCCGCGTGTTGCAGCCGACAACACCAGAAAACCCGCGACGGCAGCACCGAAAGCGTTACGAACGACGGGAAAGATTGACGTCATACGATCACCCATTCGCGTAACGGTGAGCTGCTGGTTGCTCAACTATAGCACGTCAAAAATGAGGATGTAATCGAAACAGCTGTTCAACATATGGAACACGATTGTTTGACGTGATGCAGGCGTTTCTGTTTGCAGATCGCGATAAACACAGGCAAGCGAGCGCTCCGAGCTCGCCACTCTGTCGTGTCGGAGGCGGACTTGAAACCATCGACCGTTTGGTACCACTAGCACGTTAGCGCGTCTGCCAATCTGCCACCCGACATGCTTACAGCGAGGGATATACCAACATTCTGCATTATGCGCGAGAAAATCAAGAAACTCTTAACACAACCTTCACGAAAACGTATCAAGTCTTTTCTGCCAGCAAAGCATCAGCAGCAGGCGTGGATCTCAGAGGAAGCGACCGTAGTTTGCCAGGACCATCTGACAACAGAGTGAGCCGAGACCCGGTGAACAGAGGCAGATAGGCATAGAACCATCAGCTTCTCTCGGTGGCATTGCGTCGCTTTCAAACTACGTCGGCTCACCTTCTTTGATGGAAGCGAACCTTTGACCGACTCAGCGTCGGTGCGGCGGCACCCTGCTTGCCGAAGTTTGGAAGAGACTCCTGAACCGTGGGCAGCTGACGCCTGGGTCCAAATGGAGGTTGTGGTGCCGTTCCAGCCAAGAACGGGTATCCCATGCACCGGAGCTCAGGTCTTGAGAGAACTCAGAAGATAGCGGTTGTCAATGTCAACCTCAATGCCTGCATCCTTGCCATCTTCTAGACCTGGCAGCGGAACAGTCTTCTTAACGCTTGTGGAGTCACCAGAGTTGGTAAAGGAGAAAGCTTGCCTGAGTGTCGCTTTCGCTGCACAGATGCCGTCAAGAGCCGCCTCGCACCCGCATCCTCGAAAGCCTCTTTTGCAGCGCCAGCGGTACGAGCGGAAGTCCTATGAGGTAACTTAGATCATCAGGACGGTTGTCCTCCAGACCGTCTCGCGCTCAGCATGGAAGAGACATGGAGCCGGCGCTTCCTCTCTGCCACGACATGACCTGGAAAACGATGGAAACGATGCAGTCGCAGGATCGACCGCCCTGGCAGAATGCCCATGCGAACTCGCACATCCTGAAGCGCGCCCATGCGGAGCGAATTCATCTCAACGCGCAATGGAGGTAGAAAGGCACGAGCGAATCATGAGCGTCATCCATGCTGTTAAAGCTGGAAAGCATCTCCAGCGGCGGTACGGGAAGCATTCCGTACGACAGAGTCAACCCGCCGTTTTTGAAATCGCGTGAGCAGGTGGCCTCGAGCTTCCATCTGCGTTTATACGTTACGGTCGCCGGACTTTAGAGCATCTCCCACCCTTGGGATTGGGCATGACGTGGCGTGCGTATCATCGAAGGAATCGACGATGGGCGACCGGGCACCATATTCAACATGTGGATTATCAAAGAGCGCGTTAAAATCGTAAACAGCATCAAGAAATCCGTGAAGCACCCTGTCTCACAAGAGCATCACACGGACAGACTCGGCTCTTTCACGGTAATAACTATACGCCGTCTTTGCGGTATCGCCCACAGTAACCGCGATGCCAATCTTGTCAGCGTCCGGTTCCGCGAACCTGACGGTCGCTTACTCTGGCCGTGGAGAGGCACTTCCATGTCTGACAGTCGTCTTTCCGTCAATGTACGGTGCCGTCGTTGAACTTGGCCTGATCGGCATACACAACGGTAATAACCTGCCGTTTGCCCACGGTCGTCAGGAGGAAAGCGACTTGATATAGTCCGCATTTAGAACGTGTACTTTAGAACCGGTTGCATCGGCAACAACCATACCAATGGGCATATTACAAAGCACCACAGCCAGTTCATGTAGGCTAGGTCATTACCTTCAGCCCCACATGGTTCAGTTTGGGCCGACCTCGACGATGGCCAACGTTACCGTTCCGTCGCCTGGACGTCGTCGCTGCTTGGGTTGTTGGCCGTCTTTACCGCTACTCAGGAAAGCGGGGAGCTTTGTCGAGCGGTCGTTGCCGGAGAGCCGTCCTGTTCGGCTCAACTCCTGTGGTCGCCGGAACCCTCCTGACGTGCCACCGTTGCTCACCGCAAGCAGTAAGTCCACACCTGCTGCAGCAAGACCGGAAACCACGAAAGATCGACGGGTCAGACTGTTAGCCATAAAATCACCTATTCCGTTTATTGGCACTACAGATTCAATAACCATCAAAATATACGCTTCTTTTAGCCGTTTTCGCGAAAGAAACATCGTTATGTAAACATCTGAACACTAGAGATCCTCGGGGTTCAAAAGACGGCGAACGACGAGTAGCGGCGCATCGCTAACGCACTTCGCGACACAGCTATCTAAATCTCGTCTCGTCTTTGGCGGGCTCTCTTTAACTCCTACTCGACGGTAATACGCTCTGCCGAGACGATGCTATCGTCTTTGTAGATAAGACGCTCAGCGTACGTTCAATCTAGGATCCGGAACAGGGGTGCGACGTACCTTGGTAGGGATCTTGAGGATTTCAAGAAGACTTCTCAGGTCTCACCGTACTCCATACTCCTATGCATAACACCCAACGGTGTCGGAAAATATGCCGATAACCGCAAGGTCACGCGCAACAAAGAGATAGGAGATCTTCAGCTGAATTTGAAGGTCTTCAAGCAGGTTAATGATCCGGCCTGAATGGAAACATCGCGAAGCAATGGGCCTCGTCCACCAGCAAAAATCTAGGATTTGTTGCAAGGGCGCGCGTGATGGCAATATGCCACGCTGGCCGCCCTGAGAACCGAGACGGGAAGCGGTCAACATAGTCGGGGTTAATACCGACAAGCACACGTCACCAATGCGCTTATTGACGTCGGCATCTTTCCATCCCCGTGCTTTCAGAGGCTCTGCACAAAACGTCATAGATAGGCACTCGGATCAAGAGAACTCATGGGGGTCTTGGAACAACCTGAGATCTTTTGCGAACCGCACGGCGTGCATGAGCGGATTTGAGCTCTGCCGTATCCTGCCTAGCACAACGATGCGGCTGTCCTCAGGCTTCAGAAGATCCATGATCTGCATGATGCTGGTGGACTCTGCCTGAACCGACTCACTGACAAGAGCCAGTGTCTCTGCCCTCGTGAATCTGGAAAGCTCCGCGTGATCAACAGCAGTCATTAGTGCCCTCTCGCGGCGAGATAAAACCTTGTCTATGAACGAGGGAACGTCTTGGTAAGGTTTTATCCACCTCGCTAATCAATGGGCTGCTCGAGCGAGGCACGTCTGCCCATTTAGGCAGCAGCTGGCTCAAACTCAGGATATCCTCTGCGTAGGTGAGATTCTTTTGCAAATCTCATCCAAGCGGTGACGATGCCAAATGACCCTCCGCGGCATCGTTGCAAGCGTCAACTCAGGCTCAACGCGCGGCACTTCTCGGTTGCCATAGGGCAGCGCTGATTGAAGGGGCATCCTGAAGGAATGGCCGCAAGCGAAGGTGGGTATACCTTTTAATTGCGTACGAGTCTGTGCTCTGCGGGCAATGCGGCTTTGAACTGCACCTAAAAAGACCCATGGTGTGCGGATGGCGAGGCTCGGCAAAGAGCGTATCACACTTGCACGCCTCGACTCCGCGACCTGCACACATAACCATAACGTTATCAGCGGTACCCGCAACGACACCCAAGTCACGCGTAATCAGGACAACGGCGGCTCCCTGCCTCTTTTGCGCCACCTTCAAAACGTCAAGAATCTGCGCCTGAATCGTTACGTCAAGAGCGGTGGTAGGCTCGTCGGCAATGATGATGTCGGGTTATTGGCGATTGCGATGGCAATGACCACGCGCTGACGCATGCCGCCTGAGAATTCATGCGGATAGGCGTCCAGGCGCTCTTCCGGATTGGTGATGCCGACAATCTCAAGAAGCTCAAGGCAACGATTGTGGACATCGGCGCTGGCATGTGAGGGTTATGAGTCAGCGGTGCCTCAGCAGTTGATCGCCGATGGTAAACATAGAGCCAAGCGCAGACAGCGGATCTTGGAAAATCATGGAAATCCTTGTGCCGCGAAGCTTTGACATCTCTTCATCGGTTTTGCCGAGCAGCCTCGTCTCCAAGCTTAATTGAACCCGTGACATGTGCATTGTCATCAAGAAGTCCGATCAAAGAGAGTGCGGTGACGGACTTACCGGAGCCGGATTCACCAACGATACCTAAGGTACGACCGCCCCAAAGGTCAAAGTTAACGCCACGGACGGCATCAACACGGCCGGCTTCGGTGTTAAAGGAGACCTTAAGATTACGGACGCTCATAACAGGCGCGTTCTGCGGAGCACCCTCTGGTCCGTTGGACCCAACATCTCATAGAGCGAAGAACGTCGTCTTCCACCATGTTCTTCTCAACCGTTTTACTCATATCAATATCAGCCATTACGCACGCTCCGTCGTATCCGTATCCGTTTTGGCGTTACGTGAACTCTCCGAATCCTGCGACTTCGGCAGCATCGTCATCGTCCTCGACCATGCCTCGCCGCACGAGAATAAGGATCGAAAGCATCACGCAAGACCGTCACCGATAAGCTGCATGCTTACGCAAAAGAATAATCAACAATCGATGGAATCAAATGAGCCATGATGGACAACACTGCCGAAGAGTCCCGCACTCAAAAGATAACCCAGTGAGGTGTCAGGAGCCTTAATGCCAAGGCCCAAGAAGCTGTATGCCGTTTCGGAGTTAATACCGCCGATAACGCCAAGAACCGTGTCAATGATAAGGAATTGAAACTGAGGTTCGGAACAAGGTGGCGAATGATGATCTTAATTGAAGGAACACCCATATATTTGGCTGCACGTACATAATCACGCTCGCGAAGCGAAAGTGCCATGGTGCGCAAGGGTACGAGCATAGCCAATCCATCCGAAGGCCGTCATACCGATGATGAGCATAACCCATCCTGTGGTACCGGAAGCCGCACGAACAATCATGGCAACCAAAAGGAAGCTTGAATGACCATGAGCATGTCAAGAATCCTATGCCAATCTTTCGAGAACGTACGGATGATATGCGATGGCGGTACCGATAACGGCCGCAATCACCGAAGTCAGAGTGCATAGGTACTACCGATGGTCAGCGACGGCCACAAGAGCCATGCACAACGCTGGTATACAAATCATCGCTCGCTCCGTTCGTACCAAAACCAATGCTTACATTAGGGGCTTGGTTAATGGCGGTAAAGTCCGGGTCAACGTAGCTAGTACGGGAGCAGATACTTACAAAAGAGCAATAAGAATCAAAAAGCAAGATTCCCGCTTTATCATGGCAGAGCGCTGACGCAAGAAACGTCTGCCGATAAGGCAGAAGTAACTAATACGCTTAACCTCTCCGGGAACCAAGAGAATCGAGCTCTCAAGCTCGGCGTTTGTCATCTGTCCCATTGATGCGGTAAGAGAAGCAGCGAATCTTCCACTTTTCAGTAACTTTTCTTTATCGTTAGCATTGCTGCCTCTAGCTCATCTTAATTCGTGGATCAAGGGCAGCTGCAGAGAGATCGGCGAGAAGTGCGCCGCTAAAGCGTACATGCAGCAGAGAGAATGCGGCGACTGCAACAGCACCATGAATGTTGTTGTTATTGATACGAGTTGATAAAGTATCACCAAGACCGTGGATAGCAAAAGATCTTCTCGGTCATAACGAGCGCCCGTAAAGATGCCTCGCGATAGAAGGCAACGTTTGCTGCCGTTGGAATGAGCGAGGCCCGCGCAGGCATGTCTGCGAATGGTCCGCCTGCTTAATCCAGACTGCAGTGCGTACGTAGTCCGTCATGCATCTCATCCAAGAGGTAGGTACGCTGCTGTCAGGTGATAGCTAACAGAGCTGACAATGGTCAGAACAAGCGTTGGCAGAAGATGACTGCAAGAAGTCAAGAGCCACTCAAAAACGTTGGGAAATTCCTCGCTGAAAGACCCGTAACGTAGAAAATCCTGCTGCCGGTAAGAGCGTTAATCTCAATTGCGGCAAAGACAATCAAAATGGCGAGAAACAACGGTTGGAAATGACTCATAAAGAGCGAGGCCACGCAGCGAAGAAACGATCTTGCCACTGGTATTGTCGCTGTGCGGGTATATACGCGTAAGCCCGACACCTATAAAGATAGACAAAATGGCTGAACCGTCAGCTTTCGAACGGGAAGCCAAGAACTTTGAGCTCATCTGCGTATTGATGGAGCTGCCATCCGAGAGCCATGCAGTCAAAATGAGTAACGACACCGACAAGCCGCTTTTGGTATCTCTCACAACAGTCTCCGACGCATCAGATTAGCCTGCCGAGCGACTGCCTCGATAGAATCCTCGAGGTGGACGAGAGGAGCGCTGCCCAGGTTAGGGAGCGAGGACTCGCATAAATGCGGATGCGAGGACGTAAGCGACGTTGCGACAAAATCATCACAATGTGGCTCAGTATCCTCTTTGGTCAACACGAGACCAAACCGTGCCATTTTACTCTCGCTACCGCCATGCCGTCTCGCCGAATACAGACGAGGAATTTTTCTAGAGCAATCGAGACATTTCCAACGAATACCACCTCTTATGCATGAAAATCCCATGGGACACATGACACTGTAAACGGCACTTTTATCACGAGAAGCGCGCAATCAGCCAAATTACTCCAAGAAAATGTAAAACCGAGCAATTACTCACCGTGTTGAGCAGCCAAAAAGAGCACATATCGCAACAAAATCATGTCTTATAATGACAGTGCTTTTTGGAGCAGTATACTGAGAAAATGCCCATTGTTTACCTTTTTGTGAAAATGTACGCTGCCAGATTTGTGTGCCTCGCCTCTATATGAATTTCAGGTAAGTTGACCGCAATAAAGCCGTCGCTTTCAAACAGAAAGTCCATAACACTAAAATATGACAGGACCAAACCTTCCGCCATACAACAGTGTTTTACACTCTCAAAAACCTTCAACAAGACGCACATGGCATCTCCAGGGGAAGTTTCTTATCCAATGTTCATAGAACCCAAAGGAAACGTAAGCGATATAATGACAATGAGAGGGATAAAGAGATGTGGTAGTGATGATGGTCAGACGATCAAGGTTCTTCTCGAGAATACCCGGTACCTGCGTTGGAATTGTACATGGATGCAGCAATCATGTCCGAGATGCCCGTTCCTTTACCGGAATGTGCCAGCACCAAAAAGATAGTTAAGATACCCGGAGATACAAAGCAGTACCAGCAAATAGTATTTAGTGCACCCAAAAAGCTCCTAGGTTACGCGGTTTTACCGCATGTAGTTAGCGTGTCAGAAACAAAACCTTCTAACAGACAAAACAGCTAATAGAATAACACACGCCATCTTTTGAAAATGCAGCGTGTGTATTTTCGCGACACGTATACGATCAAGACGGCTCGGCGCGTGCGCTTTGCGCTATAGAGCACCCGCCGTGCGCTCAAAGCCTCTCTTAGTTCATCGCACTCTTTTACCATAGCGGCAAAAGAGTCAGCCTGAGTGATGCGCCGCCTACCAGCACCGTCCACGTCCCTTTCTCGAGAAAGCCGTTGATGTTTTCGGGCTTTGCCGAGCCGCCATACAAAACGCGAATGCCGGCAGCAACTGGAGCCGTAAACTCAGCTAACGTCTGCGGATTGCACCGCACACCTCTTGCGCGTCATCAGCCGTGTGGCAGGTCTTTCCGGTGCTGATGGCCCAAATAGGCTCATAGGCAACCACATACCTAGAGGGATCTCGTAATCTCAAGACCGGCCGTATCGGCTTTAATCTGCTCGACGACAAACTCAACATGCTTTCCGGCTTCGGCGAATCTCCAAAGACTCGCCGCAGCAAGAAATTGGGATAATATCGTGAGCCATCAACGCCTTTGCCTTGCGGTTGATGTCCTCGCTGTCTCTGCCAAATATCCGCGACCGCCTGAGGACGCCAATGCAATGCATGGTGGCACCTACGGACTCCAGCATGGAAGGTGCGGTTTCTCCGGTATATGCACCGGACTCCTCCCAATATACATTCTGTGCGGAAAGAGCAACGGAAGAGTTTGCCTGAGTAAGAACCTCAGAGACGCCTTTGAGGTCAACGGCGGGAGGAGCCACCACGACATCAACGTCTCCTGTGCCTCGCTGAGAGCTCATCAACGATTCCCTGGGCAAGTACGATTGCCTCAGAGAACGTCTTATTCATCTTCCAGTTGCCGGCAATCATACGCTTACGCATCGAGAAGCGCCTCCACTCCAGGAAGAGCCTTACCTTCAACGAGCTCCATGGATGCTCCACCACCCTGTGGAATCTAGCTCATCTTATCGGCAAGACCGAACTTATTGATAGCGGCAACGGAAATCGCCACCGCCGATAATGGACGTGCAATCGGAATCTGCAATGGCGCGAGCGACCGCCCTCAGTACCTTTTGCAAACTGATCAAACTCAAAGACACCCATCGGTCCGTTCCAGAAAACGGTCTTTGCGCCCTTAATGGCATCGGTATCAGAGCTGAACCGTCTTGGGACCAATATCCATACCCATGCGATCATCGGAATGTTGTCGGAATTGACGGCCTCCTTTTGCATCCTCGCCAAAGTGATCGGCCACAACGTTGTCAACGGGAAGCAAAATCTGCAGCCCTTAGCCCGGCTTTCTCAAGCATCTTCTTTGCAGGCTCAACCTAATCAGGCTCCTGCAGTGAAGTGCCTCACGGTATAGCCTTTGCGAGGAAGAACGTATACGCTATACCACCGCCGATAATAAGGGTATCGGCAGAATCAATGAGATGATCGAGGACGCCAATCTTGAAGAAACCTTCGACCCGCCGACAATGGCGACAAAACGGACGAGCGGGATTGGCAAAGATTGAGGTCAGCGTATCAACCTCTTTCTCAAGCAGGAAACCGGCGTAGGCGGGCAGATAGGCAGCCGGTCCAACGACAGAACCCTGTGCGCGGTGAGCGGTACCAGCATCAAGTACAAAGATGTCGCCATACCGAAGCAAGAATCTTTGCAATTTCCAGGATCGTTTTTCTTCTCGCGCTTATCAAAGCGGACGTTCTCAGGACAAGAACCTGGCCACCTCAAGGGAGTCAACGGCTCCTTGGCCTTCTCGCCAGTACGTCCTCTACGAACTTAACCGGCTTGCCCAAAAAGCTCAGAGAGCTTCTCGGCAGCGGACGCGCGAGAGCCTCAGGCTGGAAGCCCGTGCCATCGGGACGGCCAAGGTGGCTCATCAAGATGACCTTTGGCGTTGTGGTCAAGCAAATACTGAATGGTAGGGCAGAGCTCGCACGGACGAGTATCGTCGGTTACAACGCCATCCTTTAGAGGCACGTTAAAATCAACGCGCATAAGAACGCGCTACCATCGACATCGGCGTCACGAACGGTCTTCTTTGGTGAAAGCCATGTCATCTCTTCTCTCTTCACGTTTCTTTGAATGCTGATTCTTCTTACCTCGGATAAGAAGAAATGCAAGCCAAATACAGACGTACAGGCTACATACTTCCTCATAAAAAGCGCAGCCGCGGCAGATGCTGCGACCGCGCCGAAAGCGTCACATATGTGAGCGCACTTACGCAACGAACTTCCGAAGTACTTGATGGTGCGGACCATCTGAGAAGTATAGGAGTTCTCGTTATCGTACCAAGAGGTAACCTGAACGAGCGTCTCACGTTGCCAAGGTCGTTGCACATGGTCTGTGAGCGTCAAAAATGGAACCGTGGGTCTCGCCAACGATATCGCGAGAAACAATCTGATCCTCGTTGTATCCGGAAGGTCTCAGGAATGGTCTCAGCATATGCCTTCATGCAGCAGTTGACCCTCGTCAACAGTTACCTTCTTTATCAACGACGGCATAAAGATTGCGTGATGGAGCCGGTTGGCGTAGGAACGCGCTGAGCAGCACCGATGAGCTTGCCGTTGAGCTCAGGAAGGACAAGGCCGATTGCCTTGGCAGCACCGGTTGAGTTAGGAACGATGTTCTCGGCACCGGCGCGGGAACGACGGAAGTTACCCTTGCGCTGAGGGCCGTCCAAAATCATCTGATCGCCGGTATATGCGTGAATGGTGGTCATAATGCCGGAGACAATGTGCTAAAGTCATTGAGACCCTTTGCCATAGGAGCAAGGCAGTTGGTGGTGCAGGAAGCAGCAGAGATGATATTGTCATCTGCGGTAAGAGTCTCGTGGTTAACGTTGCAGACAATGGTTGGGAGATCGTTTCCTGCAGGAGCAGAGATAACAACCTTCTTAGCGCCAGCGCTAATGTGAGCCTGTGCCTTCTCCTTTGAGGTGTAGAAGCCGGTGCACCCAAGCACGACGTCAACATTAAGGTCTCCCCAAGGAAGGTTGTTCATGTCTGCCTCTTTGTAGATGATAACTCACGACCATCAACAATAATGGAGTGGTCGGTGGACTCAACCTGTGATCACGAGCATAGTTGCCCTGGGTAGAGTCATACTTCAAAAGGTAAGCAAGCATCTCTGGGGACGTAAGATCGTTGATGGCAACAATCTCGGAACCCTCGTGGCCAAACATCTGCCTAAAGGCAAGACGACCAATGCGGCCAAAGCCGCTAATAGCAACTTTACTGCCATACGTATGCCCTTTCGATGACGTCAGGGCTTCTCAACGGCTATAAAACATATAAAACCGTACACCGTTTATATTACCGCACTCACCGAAAAGTTAAACGGAGTTATTGAAACTTTTCTGCTTTCTGTACTATTTCCTCAAGTCGGAGAAGCCGATGATACATTGCCGATTTCGACACGGACGGCACAAGAGATTCTCCCAGCGCCGCAAGTGACACCTCGGGTTTTTCTCGCCTGGCCCGACAAAACTCTTTGCACCGCGGGCGGCAGTTTGCCCAGTCCTATAAGTTGATCGGCACGATCAATCAAGCTGAGTTGCGATGCCGCCGCATTAGAAGAGCGCCTCTGGTTGGCAACCTCCGCGTTCACTCCCGATTGACATTATTGCGAACATGCTTCATCTGGCGAGCCGCAAAGACAACCTTTGCCATGTTCTGGAGCCCCAATAAACGCAAAAATGCAATGATATCGTCTCGAGCTTTGAGATACACCGCATACAGCTCACGCGTTCGTTCTGCCTGAGACGTATGCTTATTCCGATGATCTCGCGGCCGGTGACTCTCGCCGTGGCGAGAAGAACCACAAGATCCTGGGCAAAACGCTCTCCGTTACGGCAATCTCCAAATGAAAGTCCTTGCGAGGGTCAGCAACAAAACCACCGGCCATAAAGCACCGCGGAGAAAAAGCCGCAGCGCGCTTGTTTTGTTTTGCAGAAGTTCTCGTGGTATTCCCTGGTTGATGCCAAAACTCGACGTCAGGATACCCAACTTGGCCAGGGCATCGCCCAGCGCTTTGATCGGAAATTTCGCGGCAGCTGCGTTTTTATGCATAATGGAGCGTCGATATTCGATTGACGTGCCTAAACCAAAAAGCTGGCGGGACAGCGCCAATAACGGTGGACGTGCTACGGTACCCGTCTCGGTTACAATGCGCACGCTATACGAGCGGGTCCCGTGAAACGACAGCGTACCCGTCACGCGTATCAGTGCGGAGAGCTGCGCTAAATCGGCCTCTTTTGACGCGGACACGACGCGCGAAAGTTCATTTTTTACCTCGGCGGTAAATGACATAGACCCTCTCTATTACCCTTTTGTCTGCGTGTTTGCAAGCGCAAGATCACGGTGTGAAAGTGTAGCACGATAGCCCGCCTGCAGAAGGTGCTCGCTCGTTGCCTTTGCAATGGCCACGCTTCTATGCTGCCCTCCCGTACAACCGACCGCAATGGAGAGATGTGACTTTCCCTCTGCCACATAGCCGGGCATAATGACGTCCAGCAGTTCAAACCATGACTTTAGGAATTTCTTGGTTGTGGGGTTATCGAGCACGTATGTGGCAACGCGCTCATCAAGCCCCGTCATGGTGCGCATTTCGGGGTCATAAAACGGATTGGGCAAGAACCGCACGTCAATCATAAGATCCGACTCAACGGGCATACCGTGCTTAAAGCCAAACGAGAAAACATTTACTTCAAGAAGCTGCTGGTCGGAAAGCTCCGAGAAGATACGGCGCAAGCGATTGCGCAGCGTTGTCGTGCGCATGGTTGACGTATCGATGACGACATCTGCCGCCTTGCGCACCACCGCAAGCTGCCGCCGTTCGCGCTTGACGGCCTCTCCAGAGATTCACCCTGTTGTGCCACCGGGTGCCGACGGCGATTCTCGTCATAGCGGCGCATGATGACCCTCATCCGACGAGTCGAGAAAAACCATGCTGTAGGTCAGCTCATGGTCGGCAAGCGAATGCAGGACCTCAAGCATGTCGTCAAAAAGTCCCTGCGAGCGCAAATCACACGTGACGGCCAGATGACGGCCTATGCTTGAATTGATTCCCACCACGTTTGCAAGCTGCAAGATAAGCGTCGGCGGCAGGTTATCAATGCAGTAATATCCTATCTTCAAAGACGTGCAGCGCCTGCGTACGCCCGGAACCCGACATACCGGTAATAATCACAATGTCAGGCACGGATACTTTTTGCCTTTGAATAGGATTATCTTGACCCATAAGCCCTCTTCCTTTGCAAAGCCGGCGGCGAGAAGTACTTCTCGCTCTGTCTATGATTCAATCGCTGCTCTGAACCATGACGTAATTGAAGTCGGATGCGTGATGCCCGTGCCGGAGACAACCGCCCAAGCACCGGCATCAATGGCAGCCTGCATCTGCGGGCGTGTGCACGTGTCCCTCGCAAATGATGCGCAATACCGGAAACTCGGTGGTCGCCTGACGGAGCAGCGGCAAATCAGGACCGTCGTCCAAGGTGGTATCGATTGCCGCCTTGTTATGCGAAAGCGTCGTTGAAACCAAATCGCAGCCGCACGCCACGGCACGACGTATGTCATCCATGGTCATGCAATCGGCCATGACAAGCGCGTCCGTACGCTCACGCAAAGAGCGGACCGTTTCCGCAAACGTCCTTCCATCGGGACGGGCGATCGGTTGCATCAGCGCCACCACATCTGCGCCTGCATTAACGACCGCAAGAGCATGACGCAAGGTTGGCGTAATGTAGACGCCCTCGTGTCCCTCTTTCCAAAGACCGATAACGGGGATTTCCACCCGTCCTTTGATGGCGGCAATATCGGAGAGTCCCTGGCACCTAATGGCGACAGCGCCTCCCAGCTCGCAGGCGCGCGCCATCTGTGCCATGGTTTCAGGGTGGCGAAGCGGCTCTCCGGGATATGCTTGCACGCTTACGATAAGTCCATCCTTTGAGAGACTGTACCAGCGGATTTAATGACATGTGTTCCTCGTCTCCAAATATGCGGGATCAAAACAGATTTTCAACGGCACCAATAAGCGGTGCCTGGGCACCGAGCACACCTTTTATGATGGGTGTCGATTTGACAGGCGGCATTGCCTGACTCTCAAAGGCAGCATGCAGGGCGTTTTGCCAATACGGACCACACTCGGCCACGGAACCCGAAAGGATGATGGCGGCGGGGTCAAGCATATTGCACATGCTGCCCAGCACTTCACCCAGTGCCCGGCCGGAGAGTTCTTCGGCGGCTTTCGCACGCACGTCTCCGTTATTTGCACGAAAATCAATCTCAGCACCGTCCACGGGAGAACCGTCGTCGCAGCTGTCAATGCCTCCAAGCCGCAGATATTCGCGGATGATACCGGGACCTGCGGCAACGGGCTCAGAGTGTCCCGTGGCTCCGCAGGAACAAGCTACCCTGCGGGCCGCCAAAGCGGCCACGTGTCCTATGGGCGGCCCGCCTCGTCATGAGCCCCGAGCATGATGATGCCGTGATTTACAAATGCACCGCCGATACCCGTTCCACGGCAACCACCAATACCGAAGAGAGTTCTTTTTGCCTCCGCCGTGGCGTGCTTCACCGCGCGTGAGCGTGTACGTCGTTCAAAACCGTACAGGGAAGACCGCATGATTCGGTTACGGCAGTGCCAAGAGGAGTGCCTCCCCACCCGGGCATGAGATCGTTTGCAAAGGTAATGTTTCCGCTACGTGGATCTACGACACCCGCAGAAGAAAATGCCGACTCCCACGGGCTTTCGCCACGCTCTTCCGCGCGAACAAGGGCATCTTTAATTGATTGATAATCCAGCTCAAGCTACATGAGCTCCACCCAAATCCGCTTCCGTAGGGATGACATCATGTACCTGCGGCATTTTCTCCGCATCCAGATCAACAAGGCCACATGCAATTTTTGTACCGCCAATATCAACGGCAACGGCAGTTTTGCGTGCATCACATTCGTAGGACACAATCATCCCTCCTCAAAAGGTTACGTATCAGAGCAGATTATTCTCAACAAGAACAGTGCGGATTGCTTCGGTATTTTTCAGCGGAAAGAGGCCTACGGGACGAGGCATCTGCGGCGTGTCAAAGACCCCATAAGGTGAAGGGGCATTTGAAGGCACCGACGCCGGCCCCTGTATCCCCTGTACGCCCGAGGTAACGTCAAAAAAATGTGAGATATTTCATTGAGACGGTTTTGCTCGCGCTTAACTCGAAGCCCAATCTCCCTCTTGCGCAGCCTTCCACATGCGAACGTACCCTTCAGGCTCAATCGTTTAGTAAGACCCGAACGATCCATCCGCCCCGGCGAGAAGCGCTCCGTCAACCACAATCTCATGACCGGTCAAAAGCGCCATGGGGTGACCGTTTTTCTCGTTTTCTTAGTACGAGATATCGGAAAGACACGTCATCTCCCTGATGAATCTTTACGCCCGCAAGGGACTCCCTCTGCGCCCAGACGTGCAAGAAGTTTCCACGGAAGCTTTGGTATGCACACATACCGGGATGTCATAGGCAAAAGAGGGGCGCGTCAAGCTCGGCATGAAGGATGCGGAATGTTCTTCTATCTCGGCGGTTCCGCCCAGCGTCAAAACGGTGTTGCCGTTACAAGCGCGTCGGCTCCCGCCTCAAGCGCACGGTGTCCATGCTCGAAAGCACGCGCTCGGTCTGCGTGTCAATAATGCCCACCAACACGGGGACACGACCCGCAACGATACGGACTGCCTCGGACAATCTGGTCACGCCTCATCGGTGGCAAAGACAACTCCCTGATGAGCCGAGGAAAAGAGGCCGTCAACGCCGGCATCAATCATGCGATTGACGGAGCGCTCAAAGTGAAGCCACATCAAGCTGATGGTCTTTGGTATCGGGGTAACGACAGGAGGAATAACCCCTCTGAATGCAAGATTTGTAGACATGTACCGAATCCTTTTCCGGTTGAATATCATTCAACGTAGTCATTAAAGTCTCACCGCCTGAATACGTCAACAAAAAGTTAATTTGCAAGTTTTCAAAATCGTTGATGCGCTCATGTGCGTGTCTGGGATAGACCGCCATTCGCTTTTGCTCCGCAGGAATACGGTTATATGCCGCAAACGTTCCTTCGGGAAGAGACGACCGGTCCTCCAGCGAGCATGCCATCAAGGTTGGACAGGTGATGCGCTCGGCAAAAGCTTGCGGTATCGAGAAGACCCATGGCATCTGCAATCCGTACGTTTTTCGGTGTTTTCCGCGCACTATAAAATCCACCCGGCACGCACGCTGCGGAGTCGGCAAAGAAGGTTTTGTGCCACGACGCCTGCGCATTGGGAGCCGAGCAATGCCGCCGTATCCAGCCAGTGTCCCACCAAGTCCTTCTCCCAGGTCATCAGACGACCCTGTCAACAAAGGGAAGCAGTCGTGTGGCATGAGCCGCTGCATACGCATCGGATATCAGCTGAAAGAGAGGAGCTTTGCGCATACTCAGCGGCGGAATCTTCCGCTCGATCGAGTGCGTTTGTATTGAAATAGTACGCCGTCAGATTGTCTGGCGCTGACCTCACCTTTTCCATGCTTTCTCAAACGATGTCCGTACCGCCTGGAGGGAAGCCTGCGAGATTTCAGGAGCCACCACGGCAAAGCCAAGCGACGCAAAGCGCGCCAGATGCAGCCAACCCCGCACTTCTCGACCACAATCGGTATACAGTATGACGGTTGGCAAAGAGGCCACTCCCCCGGGGCGCAGTATATGAGCTTTGAGAGAGACACCGTCAGAGGCGAGGTACGTAAACCTCGCAGGTAAGATGAGCAGTTTACGGAAGCCTTCCGCACTTCCTTTGCTTCGGGTTTATTTTCCTCGCAAACGCTGCCCAAAATTCGTCAAAAACGTCCGGGCAAAGCGTGCGTCCGTGATAGGTTTTAAGAAAAACTCTGATATGACGAGACGTCTCATGAGCATGCCTTTCCCGCAAGCCAAGCACGCGCATCATTTGCGTCAAAAAAGTCAATGATCGTATCGTCAAACGCCTGAATCTCCTCATGCCCGAAGCCTTCGAACAAAAGGTGTCGTTTTGGACACGTCAGTACGTTATAGACGGCAAATTGTGTGGGAACAGGACACACTTTATCGGCAAGGCCGGATCCAAAAAGTACCGGGCAGCGCACAAAACGAGCAAAGTTGACGCTGTCGACATACGCAAGCTTGCCGTACTGCATCTACAGCGCTCCCCGCGCGGATCAAACCAATGCATGTAGTAGCGAATCCCTCATACGCTTGGGTATCAGCACCCAGCTCCCAAACGGCTTTGAAGTCTGAAAGAAACGGAAAGAGAATGGCCGCGCGGTTAATAAGATCTTGATTAAGAGCGCAGCAGGCAATACCCATACCGCCGCCTTGCGACTGCCCGTTTACAAAGATACGGTTCGCATCAATGCCTTCAAGTTGGCTCGCAATACGGCAAAAAATTCGAACATTTTGATAGAGGCGTACGTAATGAGATCTTTTTACGGGTCCATCAAGTCCCGCGACAAGATGTCCTGCCACCGTTGTTCCTACGTAGCGTTTGCGTCCTGACTTCGCCCACCTTGACCGGGATTTGTCGGCAAGTGATTGCACAGCCCATACCTACAAAAAGATGCCTGCTCAAACCAAGATCGAGAAGCACCCGGATACCTGTGGAATTGCAGTACCAAGGGCACGTTCTTCTCGCCTCTTGGAAAGAAACTTGGCATACAGCTTTGAGCCTCCCATGCCCTCAAACCAAAGATCATAAAATCCGCAGCTTTGAGCTTGAGGTACTTCATCGGAAGACACAAGTTGCCACCTCAGCGTCACCGCGTCGGCCTCAGCCATACGAGCTCCCAGAACCGCTCAAAGTCAGCGGGCATCGGTGTGCGGGCGCGTTTTACAGAGTTCACTATGGTCAAGCTTTGAAAGGGACATCCTTAATCCTTCGCGTTTCGATACGATACGCTAAGGGCGCACCCGTTTGGATACGCCCTCACTGCCTGATTTATTTGCCAAGCTTTGGGTGAAGCAATGAAGGCGCAGCTCCAAGCAATGTCTGGTATATGCATTCTGCGGATGCTCAAATACCTGCTGTGCCGGACCGTCTTCCATAATCTGTCCGTGATTCATGACGATAATACGGTCGGATACATACCGTACGGTTTGAATGTCATGCGAAATGAAGATCATCGAAAGACCCAGTCTCGCTCTTAAGATCGGTGAGCAGATTCAGGATTTGAGCCCTTACCGAAACGTCAAGCGCCGAGGTTGGCTCGTCGGCAATGATGGCAGAGGGGTTCAGCGACATGGCACGAGCAATGCTCACACGCTGGCGCTGACCGCCGGAAAAGCTGACCCGGAAGAGCGCGGAGTGCAGAATGAGGAAGCCCTACTCAGCCAACAAGTTCATCGATGCGCTTCGCGCTCCCTCCGGCGTTCCCACCTTGTGTGCCCAAAAGCGGATCTAGGAGCTGGTCGTGCACAATCATGCGGGGGTTGAGTGCCGTTGCGGATCTTGGAAGACCACCGAGACCACACGACCCATCTGTTTGCGCAGATCGGGGGTACGTTTGGTCACATCTTGACCTTTGAAAAACACGCGACCCGACGTAGGTGATTGAAGACCGCACATAACGTTTGCAGTCGTTGACTTTACCGCATCCCGACTCGCCCACAATACTCAATGGTCTCGCCGGGCATGAGTTTAAGCGTAACGTTTTTGTACTGCGTGCACCTTATTGGGATGAAATATTGATCCCGTACGCGTTTTTGAACGTAACGGAAATATCATCCAAAAATGATGGGTTGTTGCTCGGTCATTTAGTCCACCTCCTGGTATTCATGCGTTCAAGATATGGCGTAAGTCCGTGTCTCTCAGGTACTCGTCAGGAGTTCCGAAAACTATGATGGCGACCAGGAATCTCTTTTAAGACCGGATGCGCCTCAAGGCCCAAGCTCGGGATGGCTTTGAGCGCGCAAAAACGATCACCCGCAGGAAAGTTCGGGAGAAGGCACCGATCCCTGGTACCTGGTGAAGCCTTTGTTCCGTCCTTTTGCTCCCTCTTCGATCGAAAGTACCGATCCGAGAAGACCGCGCGTATACTCATGTACCGGATTTGTTAAGAGCTCCGTCGTGGGCGCTCGCTCAATTACCCGTCCGGCATACATAACGGTAATCTCGGAAGCCACTTCCGCCACTAAGGCAAGGTCATGACTCACAAAGATCATGGCAAAACCCAAGCGATCCTGCAGGTCATTCAAGAGTTTGATAACCTGCTTCTGAACGGTAACATCCAACGCCGTCGTAGGTCTCGTCGCAGATAACAAGCGACGGATCACGCGTAAGCTGCCATGGCGATAGTACGCGCTGCCGCTGTCCGCCGGAAAGCTCTGCGAGGATAGGATTCCAACGTACGCTTGGGGTCAAGGCCCACGAGCTCAAGAAGCTCCTCGGCCGAGCGAGTACCGCCACGGCTCGTAAGTTGTTTCATCTGAGACGAAATGAGCATTGAAGGGTTCAGCGATGACAAGGCATCCTGGTACACCATGGCAAGCTCATGCCCCAAAAGACGACGATGCTCGTCTTTGAAATCTTGAGAAGGTCTTGTCCCTTATAGAGCACCGTACCGGTAATAGACCTTTGGGATCGGTAGCACCATGATGACCTTGGTGGTACTGACTTACCGTAACCGGATCTCGCCACGTGCCATGCACCGACCGCGGACCTCAAAACTCACACCGTCAACGACCTTGACGGCGCCGTGAGACTCAAAACTGATGGAGAGATCTTTGACCTTAAGTATTGGATCAACGGAAAAGTTCGGCTTATGCCTGTCCGTTCTTGCAAGCTCAATCGCTTTCAGATCACCCAAACGGCGATTGAGAGACTCTGCCTGCTCAGCATAGGCGCGTACGGGGTCTGAGGCGAGAATATCGTCCGCTCGACGAGACTCGGAGGAGTCAACGTCAACGGTGCACCCGGAGCCGCAGCCATGGCATCGGTCAGGCCTTCGGAAAGAATGTTGAGTGCAAGGCAGGTGAACATGATGGCAAGACCTCGGGAAGAACGCCTGCCACCAACGTCCAGCTCAAAACGCCGCCACGGGCATCGGCTAAGATGTTTCCCCATGTCGGTGTGGGTTCTTGAATACCGGCACCAATGAAGGTCAGCGAGGCCCTCAAAGATGATGGCATCCGCCACAAGCGTAACGGTAAAGACCATGATGGGAGCGATACAGTTGCGAAGTACGTGTTTCCATAAAATCCACGGAGCACGGGCGCCGGAAACAATCGTGGCACGCACGTAATCCTCGCCATACTCGCTACGATATTGGCTCGTACGATGCGTGCAATTTGCGGCGTATACATAAAGCCGATAGCAAAAAAATAATGGACGGGATGCTGTTACCAAGAATGGACACAAAGACCGCTGCAAGCGCAATGCCCGGAAAAGACACGATGATGTCCAGAAGACGCATGATAACCCTCGGACACCGCTTTTCTTGATACTGCCGCAATGGCACCCACAATGGATCCAAGCACCAAAGCCATGCCCGTAGCGCCAAAGCCAATGACGAGTGAATAGCGCCCACCGTAGAGCATACGAGACAAAATGTCACGGCCCTTATCGTCCGCACCAAAAAAGAAAACCGTTTCCGGGAGCCTGGCGGGCGGTAAAAGTCTGAAGTGGATCATGGGGAGCAAGAAGGGGTGCCAAGACTGAGGCGAGCACCACAAGCACAAGGATGACCAATGCGATCTTGGATGTGGTCTTCATATTCTTGAAGCCGCTGAACTTAAGTCCTTTTGCCGCAGCCTCCTCGAGCTTCTCGGTTTGTTTTTTTCGTATCTCAATCATGGCTACACCGTCCTGATTCGCGGATTGATAAGGATATAGAGCATGTCGACCACGATATTGATAATGATGAAGGACAGTGCCACAACAATAACAACCCTTGCACGAGCATAGTCTCGTTGCCCTGAATGCCCTCAAGAATTGCCTATAGCCCATGCCCGGTAGGTTAAAAATAACCTCGATGACCACGGCGCCGCCCATGAGATAGCCGATCTTGAGTCCCAGCGTCGTAACCGGAGTAATGAGAGCATTGCGCAAGACGTTACGCGCAATGACGATGGGCTCGGGAATGCCTGCACCACGCGCGGTACGGACGTAATCGCGATCAAGCTCTTTCAACCATTGCCGTACTGAACAATACGCGTCATCTGACCCTGTAAGAGGGAACGGGCCAACGCAACGGCCGGCGATGATAATTCGAGCTATATACCCGGAAAAGTTTTGGCCGGATCGGGCAGCATACCTGATGCCGGAAGTGCTTTGAGGGTAACCGCAAAAAGCAGAATCAGGAGAACCGCAAGCCAAAAATGAGGGTGTTGCAAGTCCTGCGATGGAGAACACGCGAATAATCTGATCAGGGCCATCTGTCTCGATACAGTGCGGCAATGACGCCCAACAAAAATGAAACAACGGCTCCAATGATGAGTCCAATAAAGGTAAGCTGCATGGTCACCGGCAAAGCTTTTTGAAATGCGCTCCGCTACCGAGTAGTTTGCCGTACCGTACGTGCCCAAATCACCATGAAGTAAATCTCCCACTATACCGCACATAGCGAACGGGCCACGGGTCATCAAGACCGTGCTCGGCATGATACTCTGCAATCGCTTCCGGTGTTGCGCTCTCACCAATGCATTGTACGCAGGATCAACATGCGAAAACGACATCAGGAAGAATACAAGAAACGTAACTCCCCAACGCCATGATTGGCAGCGCGATCAAACGGCGTCCAATAAGACGAAGTAGATTATTCACACTCTCCCCCTCTGAAGAACATCGAAGAAAAAAGGCTCGAGCGACATTGACCCGCCCGAGCCCTATAACTACTGCATAATCCGGCAGGTTCAGTTACTTTGGGCAACCGTATTAACATCAACGAAGGACATGCCGGTGGTGCTAATACCCTTGAAGCCCTGAAGCGCTACGCCATTGCCGTTGGGCTTCTCGCTCCAAGAAGCGGTTGAGGTCTTTGCAAAGAGTACCGGATACAGAGGCACGTTCTCAGCGAGAAGATCGAAGCACTCGTTCCATGTGGACTGCTGATCAGCACCGGACCGGGTCAGTGCCTTGTCCATGAGCTTCATGCAGCTTCTTCCATTCTGTCCGTTTCTTTCCATGGGCAGCGCGTCTTCATCCAGATGTTGTCTCCGTACCACCAGTTCAGAAGCAAAGTCGGTATCGCCACCGAAGCAGGAAGGATCTCCCGGTGCCAAGAGCATATCCCACGATCCGTCAGCGGCGTCGATTGCGGAATAGGTGGCAGGTGAAGTATCGGTCTGGATGGAAACCGTGAAGCCAAGAGCATCAAGATTTTGCTTGACCTCCGTAGCCATATTCTTAACCTGCTCGTTATCGGTTGTGCGCAGGACAACCTCACCCGGAGTAATGCCTGAATCTTGATAAGGCTCTTTGCCTTCTCCTCGTCATGGGTATAGACCGTAGCAGCCTTTGGTGATAATTGGAGAAGGAAGACGGCAGATAGCAGGTAGCGGCTTCAGCCTGACCGGCCAGTGCATTGGCAATCATCTTGTCGGTATCCAGTGCATACATCACTGCCCTGGCGAACCTTAACGTTATCCCACTGGAGCCTTGGAGAGGTTATACATCAAGAAGCGAACACCAAAACCCCTGAACGGTATCAACGGTGCAACCGGCATTCTTCAGCTGGTCAATGGCATCGGCAGGTACCATTTCCATGGCAAGCGTCGTGCCATCGGTCTGCGCGGTCAGACGAGCGGTAGGATCTTTGAGGATGATCGTAGTGAAGTGCCTTATCCTTAGCAGGGAGTTACTCCGTTATAGTTTGATTTGGCTCAAGATCAAGAGAGTTGTCGCTGATGGTCTTATACATCCAAGGGCCGGATCCAACGGGCATCTTTTTCATGTCGTCTTGAGCTGACTTTGCCGGAACAACGCGGACAATGGAGAGACGCCCTTCAAAAGCGAGAAGTTTGGCACATTCGTTTTGATGGTAACGGTAGCGTCATCTTTCTTTTCAACGGATGCGATGGGAGCAAGCATTGAAACATAAATGTTGCCCTCGGCAGTTGCGCGCTTGAATGACTCGACTACGTCGTCAGCGCTTACCGCCGTTCCGTCAGAAAACTTTGCGTCTTTTCTGATGCTTACCTCAGGTTGTGTCATCAACCTTCTGAGGATCGGCCGTTGCAAGCTCATTAAAGACATGATAGTCATGGTAATTCATGCCATACAGACCCTCGGAAACCTGCCAGTTAACACCAAGTGCAAGAGCAGATGACGTGGACGAAGGATCATAGTTTTGTGTTGAATATGCAGCGCCGGCAGTAATGGTACCGCCCCTGCTTCACCCTTAACATCGCTCGTATTTGAAGCGTTGTTGATTGTTGTTGCCGCACGCCGTAAAGGCCCATTCCCGCAGCAGCAAACAGCTCCGCCCAGGAAGGTGCGACGTGATAGTTGACGACCAAAAAGCTTGCCCATTTCTGCCTCTTTTCTGAGTATCTCAGGCCACAGACGTGGCTCCCTTGCCACAGACGTGGCTTTTCTCCCCATCATATTGGATATACTCTCAGAAAGGGAATGACGATTCGGTAAACGGAGTTTTAAGGTCACGAGAGACTCGCAGGTAAAAAAGAATAAATACTACGGTATACTGTATAGGATTCGCATTTTAGATAGATGAAGTATAAAGCGCTGTACAGCAACTTTATTGGTTTTCCTCTAAGAGATATATCAAAAATTACCGCTAAACCATTGACGGAAAAATTAATACCACATCTACCGTTTCACTGGCAAAAATCATACCGTTTACCCCTATTTTTACCTATGAAAACTGGTCTCTTATTTAATACCACATAGGCTTAAACCAACATACCAGTGTGAACGTCAGATTCACACCGTATGAGAATCACTATGTTTTCAGGATCGCCATGCTTTCAGTTCATCAAAGATTGTCTGAGCAAGTGCCAAAGAAATCTTTAACGTCTGCAATATCGTCTGCAGACGCTGCGTTCAGCTTTTAAATGAACCAAAGTGACGCATAAGGTCTTTTTGTCGTTTAGGACCCACACCTGGGATTTCATCAAGAATCGACACCGTCATGGCCTTGTCGCGAAGCTCACGATGAAACGTAATGGCAAAGCGGTGAGATTCATCTCGTACCTGTTTGATAAGGTACAGTGACGCAGAGCCCGACGGAAGAACAATAGGGGTATCGTCCCACGGTACAAACACCTCTTCGTCAGACTTAGCTAGGCCACATACCGGAATATCCAAGCCCAGATCAGCAAGCTGTTGAATGGCTGCCGTTAGCTGAGGCTTTGCCGCCATCAACTACCAGCAAATCAGGACGTGAACCAAAAGCGTTTGTCAGCCATACGCTCAGGACTATACCGCCGGCCAAGCACTTCTGACATAGACACAAAGTCATTTGCTTCATCAAGCTCGGCGTGAATCTTAAAGCGGCGATACTGTGATTTATCGGGCTTTCCATTGGTAAATACCACCATGGACGCAACCGTGAAACTACCGTGCAACGTAGAAATATCAAAGCATTCTATACGCAAAGGAGGAGCCTTCAGAGCAAGTGCTGACTCAAGCTGTAAGAGCGCTTGGTTACTGCGATCATCAGAATAACCCGTGCGAATCATATGGCGCATAAGAGCGTGGCGTGCATTTTTGGAAGCCATCTCAAGCAGACGGAACTTCTCGCCACGCTGTGGAAGATGAAGACCACATCTGTGTCCACGCTTATCGGAGAGCCACTCTGAGATAACCTCCGCATCAGAGAGCTCAAGAGGTACATCAACTTCTGCGGGAATATCGGCAGTCTCGTCATAGTAGCGCTTCACAAAAGCCGGAAACCAACTCGCTCTTCCGAAACGTCAAGACCCTTATCCAAAAATAAACTCAACGGAGCGAACGGTACGGCCCTCCCGGACAACAAAGACACATGCGGCAGAGATGGTTTCTCGCGATAAAATCCAATGAGATCCAGGTTAACCGAGGTGGGAAATGTTACCTGTTGCTCTATCGTCAAGAGCGCTCAGCGCATCAAGACGTCCTTTCAGGCGCGCCGCCCGCTCAAAGTCCAGATTCGCTGCGGCTTCCTGCATCTGTTCTTGAACCTCCATGACAATCTCAGATCGGTTGCCCCGCAAGAAGTTTTCCACCTGCCGCACATGCTTGCCGTACCAGCCGTTGAAATGGCACCCACACACACGCCGGGTCCGCGCCCCACGTGATAGTCAAAGCACGGTCTTCCTTCGGCAAAGACCATGTGGCCACGGCCGCTTCATTGGGATGCTTTTCCAACTCACGCCGGCATCGCTTCCATTCCGTACAACTTGCCGTACAGATGGGCACCACTTTTCGCAGCGTATCGATAGTCTGACGAGCCGCATACGAGTCCGTATACGGGCCAAAGTAGCGCGTTCTCTTTTATGCTTTTCGCGCGTGTACTTTGATGGCGGGAAATACGTCAGACTCCGTGATGGCGATGAAGGGATAGCTCTTATCGTCCTTAAAATCAACGTTGAAATATGGCCGATACTGCGCAATGAGGTTGCGCTCCAATACCAGCGCTTCATGCTCATTTTCCACTACGATGTAATCAAAGCCCGCACCACCTGCATCATCAGAGGAATCTTGGCGCGATCGTTCTTGCAGCGTCACATACTGTCGCATGCGACTGCGCAGGTTTTTTTGCCTTGCCCACATAGATAACTCTTTGCCCGAACCGTCCTTCCACAAATAGCAGCCGGGACTTACGGGAACCTGATCAACCTGCTCTCGTATGGAAAACCAAATCGTCAAAATCTTTGTGACTTGGAAGTTCTACACCGCGAGAAGAACCTCGCCATGTTAGCGCCTCAGACGACCAAGCAGAGAGCGAATAGCCGCCGCTTCCGGGAACTCTGCATATAACAGCCATGCCATACGTTACCAAGACAGCCGGAATACCTGCGGCAAAGCAGTTTATGATGCCGCGCAAAGGAGATCCGATGACCGGGCCAATGAATGCTTCAAGGACACGCATGATCAAAACGGCCACGGCTGACCTGAGAAGGCCAAGACCCAGTGAACGAACAAAGGCAAATGCCATAGATACCAGTCCGATATGTCCCAAGCGCCTACGGAGCGCAAGGAGCATAACGATGTCACTGATCACGTTAAATATTGCTGAGGTTGCGGCTACAAACCCCTAGGCCAAAGTATGGTGTGCCAAAAGATGAGCAACGCTACCTGAACCCCTAGAGCCAAGCGTTGCTGCAACGGCATATAAAGTCATCCGTCTCATGGCGGAACAGACTTTTGCAGATACATACCTACGCCGTACAGCGGTAACGCCAGAGAAAGTCCGCTTAAAAACTCAGCGGTCAACAAAGATATCCTCTGCCTCAAATTGTCGCGACGAAATAATGGAGATCAGAGGCACCGAAAATACAATTAAGTACAGCATAAAAGGCACGGTAAAAAGCAGGATCTGACAGATACCTTGCGTGAGATCTCGCTTGAATGCCGCAATGTTCTTTTTTGCCCAGTTATCGGAAAAGTCCGCAAAGAGTGCCGTGGTAGAGGCACCGTGAGAATGGCATATGGCAGCGTATACCAAAGACGAGCATAGTTTGAGATAGCACCACCTGCTGCGCTGACTGAAAGCTGGGAGGAGTTTCTGGACCGACACGGTAATGAAATTAGCAATGACAACAATGAGTGCCGGAGCTCCAATTTTAAGCGTATCCTCAGTGCGGGATCATGGAAAATTAATGCGCAGTCTGAGCCTGATACCATTCTTTTTCAGGGATGGGATTTGTACCAAACCCTGAACCAATACGCCCAACGGATTACCGAACGCCAAAATCAGAAGGCCCAAAGAGGGGTTTACTGAGCCAAAAGCGCGTATGCACAGGAAGCCGTAGTTATGAAGTTATTAAAAATAGGTGCCGCCATCGGCTACTAACTACGCTCCGCATTGAGCACTCCGGAAAAATAGTCGAGAAGCTGTACAGGACTATCTCAATGGCAAAAACCGGAAGAAATAGATGGCAAGCTCAGAGTCAAATTCAACATTAGCCGAGAAGGACTGTGTAGATGACTTGTCCTGCAAAAACAATGCCTAAAATAGAAGTGAGCAAGGTGGCTATAACTCACAATCGAAAGCAAGTTTGACGTGTATGCATTTGCTCCCTTCTTTACCAATCTTCTTCTTGATGGACATATAAACCGGCAAAACGCCGTGGTCAGCATACCCGCCCCAACAAGCTCATACAGCTGATCGGGCAGCGTATTGGCAATCGCATAGCAGCTGGCCAAAACCGTAGTGCCAACGGCAATCGATTGAGCCCATGTGCGGGCAAAGCCGGTGAGACGACTGATAATAACCAGCACGCTCATCATGGAAGCAGAACGGCTCACTTCTTTCTGACGGTCTTCAGCAAGAAGTCCCGGTTCTCTTCAAGCGTCTTTTTGGGATGCCGTGCGCGCATCATCATGCAAGAGAAATTCATTTTGCTTTGCGTAGACGTCACGCATATGTTTTGGTTGATAGCTCACAACCGTGCCTCTCGAACGATATCGGCAAATACTGCATGTATACATGATGCTACCGCAATCGGTGAAACGGTGATCCCAAGACCTTTACGACCTCCTGAAAGGTTAATCTCATCAAACAGCTGTGCGGTTTCATCAATAATTGTGGGGAACTGTTTTTTTCATCCCTATCGGCGTACAACCACCTCGAACATAGCCCGTAGTCGCTTCAAGGTTTTTAACGGGCAACATCGAGAGGTGCTTCTCGCCTACCACTGCCGCGGCCTTTTTGAGATCAAGCTCTTGTGCGACCGGGACGCAACACACCACATAGCCGCCGTCGGCACCCTCACACACCAACGTCTTAAACGATGCATCCACATCTTCACCCAATGACTCTGCAATGCGCACACCCAGCTCACCTGAAGGGGAATACTGTCGTCCACATCGTATTGATGTACCTCAAACGAAATGCCGGCGGCTTCAAGTTCACGCATGGCGTTTGTCTTTTGAACCCTCTGTGGCTTTTCTCGCTTTTGTCATATTACGCCTGCTCCCGAGCCAAACGTTTGCGGTCTCGCTCAAGAATGGGGCGAGAAACCTCCGGTATACGAGCCCCTTTACCCTTAGTCACCTGCTCAGGAGTGCCATAGGGCAACCACGGTTCCGCCACCGTCTCCGCCCTCAGGGCCCATATCAATAATGCGGTCGGCCATCTTGATGACGTCGAGGTTATGCTCAATGACCAGCACCGTATTGCCTGCGTCCACAAGACGCTCCAGCACGTCCACCAACTGACGGACGTCCTCAAAATGAAGACCCGTGGTAGGTTCATCCAAAATGTAGAGGGTCTTACCCGTCTGCGTCCGGTGAAGCTCTTTTGCCAATTTCACGCGCTGAGCCTCACCGCCGGAAAGCGTGGTGGCCGGCTGACCCAAATGAATGTAGCCAAGACCAACGTCATGCGCAGGGTTTGAAGCTTGTTCTTGATCCGCGGAATGTTGGCAAAAAGGCAAGCGCCTCATGAACCGTCATATCGAGCACGTCGGAAACGGATTTGCCGTGATAGAGAATCTCCAAAGTCTCGCGATTATAGCGCTTACCATGGCAAACCTCACAAGGAACGTAAATATCAGGCAGGAAGTTCATCTCGATTTTAATCTGACCCGTCACCCTTACAGGCTTCGCAGCGGCCTCCCGGTACGTTGAACGAGAAGCGTCCTGCCGAATATCCTCGGGCTCGAGACTCAGGAACGGACGCATACAGCGCACGGAGATCGTCCCAAAGTCCGATATAAGTTGCCGGATTGGACCGTGGCGTCCGGCCAATGGGGCTCTGATCGATATCGATAACCTTGTCGATAAGATCAATGCCCGAGAGTTTCTTATACTCCCCGACGGCTCGCTTGGAATGTTGAACCGCATTGGTGAGTGCGGGTGCAAGAGTATCCGTTACCAAAGAAGACTTTCCCGAACCGGAAACGCCCGTTACCAGGGTAAGCGTGCCCAGCTCTATTTTTGACGGTTACGCCCTTGAGGTTGTTTGCCGACGCGCCGGTAATTTTAATCGCACCTCGGCCGGGCTTACGACGCTTTTTCCGGCAGCCTGATTTGACGTTTGCCCGTAAGGTAGGCGCCGGTGATGGAATCGATTTTCGATAATCTCTTCCGGTGTACCGGCAGCAACCACTTTGCCTCCCAGCTCACCGGCACCAGGGCCCATATCTACCACGTAGTCCGCCGCGCGGATGGTGTCTTCGTCGTGCTCTACCACCAGTACCGTATTGCCGCGGTCACGAAGTTGTTTCAGGGTTTCTATCAGGCGGTTATTGTCGCGCTGATGAAGTCCGATGGAAGGCTCGTCCAAGATGTGACAGCACGCCCATGAGGCCCGCACCAATCTGGGTTGCCAGGCGAATACGCTGAGCTTCACCGCCGGAAAGCGTGGCTGCCGCACGTGAAAGCGTCAGATAATCAAGGCCAACGTTTACAAGAAATTGCAGCCGCGCCACAATCTCCTTCACAATGGGGACCTGCAATGAAATGCTGGCGTTCCGTCAGCTTCAGAGCTTTGAAGAACTGCAGGCTTTCCCGACAGGACATCTCCGTAACTTCCCAGATGTTCTTCTCACCAACCGTGACCGCTAAAATCTCAGGGCTTTCAGCGCGCTCCATGGCACGCAGAGCATGGCATCTCGCGGATATAGTGCTCAAGATGGGTTTTCATCGTCTCTGAAGTAGTTTCTTGATACTTGTCAAAGAGAATCTTGCGCACGCCTGCAAACGTGGTAAACCAGTGAGTATTGCGGCCGTCACGCGTTACATAATCAACGCGGATCTTGGTTGCCCCAGACCGCCGAGCAGCGCATCTTGAACTTTTCTTCGGCAGCTTTTCCCACGGCGTTGTATCAGAGACTCCCAGGTGAGCACAGACGGCGGAAAGAATCTGCGGATAGTAGTTGGAATGACCAAAAATACTGCCAAAAACGCCCTCGGAAACGGAGAGTTTAGGATCGGTGATGAGTGCCGCAGCATCAATGATTTTGCGGACACCAAGGCCATCGCAGTCAGGACACGCGCCATAAGGAGCGTTAAACGAGAAATCGCGCGGCTGCAGATCGTCCATGGAATGGCCGTGAATGGGACAGGCGAGCGCCAGAGAGTACTGCAAAAGCTCGTCGGGCATATGCTCCGGATCACTGCGATCCGCAAGAAGAAATACACCCACCTTACCTTGGGCGAGCTTGGTGGCTTGTTCAACCGCTTCAACGACGCGGCCGAGAGAATCCTGCCTGATCACAATACGGTCCACCACGACTTCAATGGTGTGTTTGAGGGTCTTGCCCAGCTTAATCTCTTCCCCATCGAGCTCGCGCACTTCTCCGTCTACACGAACGCGAGAAAAAGCCTTCTCTCCTGAGATCTTCAAACAGCTTTGGTATACTCGCCCTTGCGACCCAAAACAACGGGAGCAAGCACGAGAGCACGGCGTCCCTGTCCGGCCTCGAGGATCTTGTCGGCAACTTGGTCGGTAGTCTGACGCTCAATCACACGACCGCACTCGGGACAATGCGGAATGCCGATACGGGCATACAAAAGACGCAGGTAATCATAGATTTCCGTAACGGTTCCAACAGTAGAACGGGGATTTCTACTGGTGGTCTTCTGATCGATAGAAACCGCCGGCGAAAGGCCGTCAATGGAATCAAGGTCGGGCTTATCCATCTGACCCAGAAACTGGCGCGCATAGCTTGAGAGTGACTCAACGTAGCGACGCTGACCTTCGGCGTAGATGGTATCAAACGCAAGACTTGACTTTTCCTGATCCCTGAAAGACCGGGTGATAACTACTAATTTGTCGCGCGGTATATCAATGTCCACATCCGCCAGATTATGTTCACGCGCACCGCGGATTGCAATTTTGCTTGATGCCATACTTCCTCACTTGGTATATCAATACTGATAGGGCAAACCCTACCGGACGACTTTTTTCTAATCTTCTAGTTTACCCAAGCCGACATCCTTCAATGAGTACTATCTTGAATTTTTGAACGGAGAACCACAAAAGCGCAACGCATGGAGGCCCTTTTGTCACCTCACAATCTCGCCATTCCTGATGTATTGTGAAGTTTCAAAAAAGCTTGGGTAGAATAAAGCTGCCATCACCAATTAACGAGCAATTCCGGTCGTTTTATAAGGAGAGGAAATGTCCGACGTTACCATTGATAAAGAGGCCTTGAGACGCGAGGTTGATGAAGCCCTTCACGGCCAGAAGAAAGAACCCGTTGCGCCTTCCGGCTTTGAGCTGAATGCAAACTCACGAGTAAAACACGTCATCGGCGTGGTTTTCGAGGCAAGGGTGGTGTCGGCAAATCTTTGGTAGCCGGCATCTTGGCAACCAATCTTATGCGTGCGGGAAAACGCGTGGGGAATCCTTTGACGGAGATATCACTGGCCCCTTCAATCCCCAAGATGTTCGGACTCTCGGGCGTTCATGCACACGGTGAAAACGATCAGCTCGTCCCCGTTACCGAAGCACGTGGCATCAAGATTATGAGCGCCAATTTGGTGCTCCAAAATGAAACCGATCCCGGTGCTTTTGGCGAGGCCCTGTAGTTGCCGGTGCAATCCAGCAGTTCTACGGACAGTGCAACTGGGGAGAACTCGATTATCTCCTTATCGACATGCCTCCGGGAACGGGAGACGTTGCGCTCACGGTATTTCAATCACTGCCCGTTGAAGGCATTGTCATTGTGTCTTCTCCCCAAGATTTGGTGCAGATGGTGGTAGGCAAAGCCGTTAAGATGGCCAACATGATGGGCATCCGCGTGCTGGGTCTTGTGGAAAATATGGGATACGTACAGTGCCCGCATTGTAACCAGAAAAATTGAGCCGTTTGGTCCCCAGCCGCCTTGAGGATACCGCCGACAAGTTTTGCATTTCCGCTCTTGGACAGCTACCCATTGATCCTGTTTTTCCAAACTTTCCGATGAGGGAACGTTTAGCAGCAACCTTCCCCACAACCTTATCCCCCATGCCACCGAGTGCGTACTTGACTTGGACAGGTAATGGCAGCTCAGCGTAAAAACGTCTTTTCGCGTACCGAGAAGAACAATGCGCTTCTCGCACAGGCTGCCGCCTCTAGGTGCCTTCCGTTGCCGACGTTGTTGTGGTGGGCGGAGGCGCTTCGGCCTTACGGCCGCCATCAGCGCGGCGGAGGCACTGCAAGATGCGGGACATCCCGGCACCGTCGTTGTTTTTGAACGAGCACTGGAATGTGGACGAACCATCCTTGCGACCGGTGGCGGGACGCTGCAACTTTTACCAATGAGGACATGCGTCCTGAAAACTATCGGCATCCGGCATTTGTGCGCTCCGTTGTGGGCGGCAAATACTTAAAAGAAGTACTGTCGTTTTTTCGCACGTGCGGACTTGCGTGGATTACCGAAGACGAAGGGCGCATGTACCCCGTTACGCGCGAGGCATCTTCGGTGCGAGACGTTCTTCTCGCCCGCGCCAAGAAAAGCCGGCGTCATTCTCGCGTGTGCACGAGAGATCGTTGACATTCAAACAACGTCTCAAGGCTTTGAGGTGGCCTGAAGGAAACGTTTGAAGAAGAGGAACGCTATACTCTGACGGCACGCACCGTTATCCTTGCCGGAGGAGGAGCTTCACCTCCGCCGTTACTCATCACCTTGGTCTTGCCATGGTTTCGGAGCGGCCGGGACTTTGTGCGCTTGCTTGTCTGCCCAAAATTCCTGCGCAACTGGACGGCAAGCGTGCTCACGCTCGCGCGCACTTGATACGCGACGGGAAACTCCAAGCCACAGAGTGCGGAGAGATTCTTTTTCCGTAGCTTTGGCATCTCGGGCATCATGGTGTTTAATCTGTCTCGCATGGCTCATAGCGGCGATACAATCAGCCTTGATTTGCTTTTTACGAAGTTGACCGTGGTGCCCTGCAGGCCGCCATTGAAGCACAGACCACTGACGGTATCCTCGATTCCGCACTTGCCGAGTTTGTGGCTCCCGGCACATCCATTCCCGCAAAAATCAGCGCAGCGCAGCATCTTGTCCTCACCGTTACCGGTGTCGCACAAAGCGTGCCTCCGCAAATCACCATCGGTGGACTTGCGATAGAGAATTTTGACCAAAATCTTGAAGCCCATGCATGTCCCGGACTTTTTGCCTGCGGAGAAGCACTTGACATTGATGCTCCCTGCGGCGGATTTAACCTTGCCTGGGCATGGAAATCCGGCATGGTTGCAGGTATATCTGCCGCACGACATTTGGTATAGCACATCCTAAAAGAAGGTCTTGCATGCTTGAAGTATCAAACATTAAACTTCCTATTTCGTCTCTTCATGGCAACACAAAAGCAGAAGCATCGGCCGGACGTACTGCCCTATACCAAACGCTGCATCTGAAGCCTGAAGACATATCTTCTATAGAACTACATCGGCGCTCCATTGACGCACGAAAGCGCAATAACATCATATTGGTACTCACGTATCGCCTTACACTTCGCGGCGGATTGGCTGCCGAGAAGAACCTGTTGCATAAGCTTTCGCGCAAACCGATAGCCAGGCATGTCAAACGCATTGAGCCCGAAGTATTTGCACTTCCAACAATGCTCCCTCAGCCTCCCCGCCAGCGTCCCGTGGTGGTAGGCGCGGGCTGTGCAGGACTTTTTGCGCTTCGTCCTGGCGCGTGCAGGCCTTGCTCCCCTGCTTATTGAGCGCGGCGACGATGTGCAACGCCGCACCGAAGCCGTAACTCATTTCAATCAAACCGGCGAACTCGATCTTGAAAGCAACATCCAGTTTGGCCTCGGTGGCGCGGGCACCTTCTCCGATGGCAAGCTCAATACCGGAACTAAGAGTCCTTCTCACCGCTTCATCCTTGAGGGCGTTCGTTGAGCCGGTGCTTCCGGAGTATTTTATGGGACGCAAAGCCACACGTCGGAAGTGATGTGCTACCAACCGTTGTAACCAATCTCGTACGTATGATTAAAGCCGCCGGAGGAGACGTAGCGTTTCGCACGCGTCTTGTTGACTTTACGCTCAAAGACCAGCAAATACAGTCCGTCACTGTTGAGCACACCGACGCTCACGGTAACATCAAAACTGAAACCATCCCCGCGACACAGGTTATTCTCGCCACCGGGACACTCCGCACGAGACGTCTTTTGAACTCCTTAACCACCATGGCGTCCATATGGAGCGTAAAACGTTTGCCATGGGTGTACGCATCGAGCATTTGCAAGCCGATATTGATCGCACTCTGTATGGATCTGAGGCCGGAAACCCCGTGCTCGGCGCTGCGGCATACAAGCTCTCGGTTCATCTCCCCAGCGGTCGCTCTGCCTTTTCTTTCTGCATGTGCCCCGGAGGCTCTGTGGTAGCCGCTTCAAGCGAGAAGAACGGCGTGGTTACCAACGGTATGAGCCTCTCCAAACGCAACGGCACAAACGCCAACTCAGGACTTCTCGCCAACGTGTTCCCCTGATGATCTTCCGAGAGACAACGTCCTTGAAGGCATTGCCTTACAGCGCACCTGTGAGAGAGCCGCATTTGAAGCTGGAGGTGGAGCGTATGTGGCTCCGGCACAATTGGTGGGTGATTTTGTGCGAAGCCAGAAATCCAGCGGTGTGGCAAAAGTGCAACCAACTTACCCGCGCGGCGTTTCATGGGGGTCTATCTGAAGCTGTCTTCCAGACTACATTACGAGATACGCTCCGCGAAGCTCTTCCCCACTTTGATCATAAGCTGCACGGCTTTTGCTGCAGATGACGCCGTACTTACCGGCGTGGAAACACGCTCCAGCTCTCCGGTACGTATCACGAGAAACGATTCGGGACAAAGCGTAAATGTCAAAGGACTTTGGCCTGCTGGAGAAGGCGCGGGATATGCCGGCGGCATCATGAGCGCCGCTGCCGACGGTATCCGCATAGCCGAGCTGGTTGTCCCAGCGCTATGAGCAGCGTATGGCTGCCATCTAATTGCAACAGTTTCTCTATCTCGCTTTTTAAGCGTGCGACCATACTCTGCCGGATCCGCGCTCATTTTTGTACAGTGACCGTATCCATCCCAGACTTTGAGTCTTGCATAGGGATACTTTTTAGGAAGAACTTTCTTTGCAGAGCGTAAATCAAACTCTTTCGAGCTATATAAAAAACAGGCACGCCTCTTGTTCTTCTTTGGATAATTCCGGAGGATTGACAAAAGCACAGTCGTGAAAGATATTCTTGAGGCTTTGCTCGTCAATCCGTATGAAGCGCTCTGCCATGGGAGTTGCTTTCTCCCCATAGAGACCTGTCATTTTCTTTATCGCCAGCTCCCTATTACGAATGGCCTTTCGGTGCTTTATGGAGAAAAACACTTGTCACAATAAAATTAAGAGTTTTTGCATGCTCCCATAAGCTGCAGCCCTCAAATACCACTGCACGCACTTTGATATCTTTATAGACAAGTAACTGCAAGAGCACCACACCGCCCAAAGAGGCACCGTATGCGAGGGCTAGTTCTTGTATATGGTGGTTGACCAAATATTCATGTATCCTTTCGCTTTCCTTTTGTACAGACTCGTATACTTCGTTTGATAATTCCCCGTGCGCAGACAAATCCGGAAGAATATAGCGAAACTCTTCTCCCATATGGTCAGCTATGATAAGTTTCATTCCATGAGCAGATGACAGCATGGGATGGATAAGCAGGACAACCTTTTCCTTGTTCTGATTCAAGTCAAGCAATTTTTGCTCTTCTCCTTAGGAAGCTTTTGCCTTACCACCTGCTTAGTATATTCATAAGCCTTTCTGTCAATATTTAATCTCGTCTCCCTGCATTCTTTTGGGTATTCTCTTGCTGCCTTAAACATAAACCTTACAAGCAGTCCGGAACCAATGGGAAGCATCAGTTTCAGCATAGACTCGGGGAACACAGAAATGTGTTCCATGCTCATACATCAAAGCCTCAAAATCACAGGTATGCGGCAAGCTTTTCAATCTCTGTTGCATTCTTCGAATGTATTTACATGTATCCCATAAAGCATCGTCTTCAGCTCCAATGCAGACAACTTTTCCGTTGATACGCTCAATCTTGATCTTTTCTTCCTCTGTTAAGGGATGAAGGCGCTCTGATTCATCAAACATGTTGCGAGCAGCCAAGATATTATCGCTTGCTTTTTGCTTCTTCCTTAATCTTTTGCCAATACGTTGGATGCCGATACGCATAGGGTAAATACGGCAGTGGACAACCCTTCCATGATACGGAAGATTCCTGATCCCCCGGACGTTCGAGAGCTCCATCCGCTTTATCTCGGTAATACCCTCTATAACAAAGTCCGGCGGTGTCATTGCGATAGTAAGACTGATATCAGGGTAATAGGAAGCGGCGACAAGAGCCATCATGCCTGTTGCAGACGCACCCAAAACCCTGATTTTTTCACAACCTTGGCTATGTAAAAATGCAATCGCTTTTCCCACTCGTTCCAGCGGTTCATTATGCCTGCCAAGGGCTTTCTTCTCGGGAGATACGGCAAGCGCATGAAATCCCTGTCGGTGGATCCATGTTGCTCCGGAGCGAACCATTCGACTATCCGAAGAATCGCCCAGCATGAGGATTATGGCACGAGCGGATTTCACCTTGGAATTCGGATACCAAACCCCATAAAATCCATCGTCATTCACTGAAAGCGCTCGTTTTTGCATTTCTTTCCCTGTGTAAAACGCCTTCTATCTCGCCTTTTAAGCGTGTTTCTATACCTTATACACACTTCTTCCGCCAAGATAGGTTTCTTCCAAAACAAGATCTTTGTTCAGAACAATGAAGTCTGCATTATATCCAGGGCGAATGTATCCGCACACATCATCAATGCCACAAGAACGCGCAGGTTGCTCTGATGCCATGCGAACCGCTTCTTCAGCCGTTGCAATCCCCTCAGTCAAACACGTTTTTGAGACCTTCGCAAAGACGCAAAATGGATCCCGCAAGACTGTGAGATTCGTCTAACAGGCGCGCTGTTCCATCTTTTACAATGACCGGGAAATCCCCAAGATTGTAGTTACCTTCAGGCATACCTCCCGCACGCATACAATCGGTAATAAGTACCATATGGTCAATGCCTTCGTACGTACCAATGCACGAGCAGCTATGGGATTTACATGATGTCCCGTCACATATAGCCTCGGCATAGGTGCCGTGCGTAGTCATAGCGGCGCCTACCATACCCGGTTCACGGTGATGCAGACCGCGCATGCCATTGTAGGTATGAACAAAAATATCCGCACCCGCATTAACACAGGCAAGTGCCTGGTCATACGTTGCATCAGAGTGTCCTAAAGCTACATGGACTCCTCGATCCGCCATTTCCGAACAGAACTCCGGAGCCCCTGCACGCTCAGGAGCAATCGCAATCTTTGCTATCCACCCACGGGCATGCTCTTGCCATTCATCAAATACGTCAACGTCAGGATCGAGAAAAATATGAAGGATTCTGGGCACCCTTTGTGCTTCTCGGTAAAAACGGACCTTCCAAAAAGATACCTTGGATACGCGCAGCATCGATACCGTTGGCATCAATACCATCTGCGGCGTCAGCAACGGCTTCGCATGCATCTCCTGTTTGTTCAATCGATGCAGTAAGGGTTGTAGGAAGCCACGAGGTAACACCATTGGACAACAGTCCTTTTGCAATCTCAATAACGCCATCGGGATCACAGTCCATAATGTCGTGATCAAGATACCCATGGATATGTGTGTCTACGAGGCCCGGAGCTACCCAACTGCCGGTATAGTCTACAATTTCACACGCAGGCTCAACGGTAGTAAACTGGCCAAAAATACCGTCTTCGATTAAAACATATCCCGACCAACCGGAGCTCCCGGAAGGAAAAATTTGTCTGCCTTAAGAGCATAGGTATCCATACATCCAACTCCTTAGACGCTCAAATAAGTATCCTCTACATTACACCTCAAACGGATGAATAGTAACACCCTTTACAACACGATTTACCGTTCCGGATGGCGAAGGAGTATCGGGGTATTTCCTACATTCATTTTTAATTACGGACATGCACCACTTTATAGTGAAATTGATCGGCCCGTGCAACAGAGAGCGTAAACTCAACAATACCATTGTGGTCACTATATGTGGTACGCTCAAGATTAAGTACTGGTGCTCCCTCAGGGATATCAAGCTGCTCTGCATCACTTTGTTTCGCGATAGAGGCCTTAAACTCTTCTTCAGCATAGTGAATGGTAACGTTATATTCAGCTTCCATAATATGGTAGAGCGAGTTTTCTTCTAATTTTTCTCTTGAGAATGATAAAAATTGTGAAGTAGGGAATAAATGTAGTTTCCAGCATCATAGGAACATTGTCAGCAAGACGAAGGCGCTTAATACGAAAAAAACCTTATCACCAATCGCAAGTTGCATATGTTGTGCAAGAAATTTATTTGCCTCAATGGTTTCAAACTCTAGAATAACCGTCTTAGGTTCACGTCCAAGATCACGCTGCTGCTCAGAAAAGCTATACCCACCAGTAAGATCGGTTACACGACCAGATTGATCTGCTACAAAGGTTCCACGGCCATGTCGGCGATAAATAAGACCAATACGTTCCAGCTCTTTAAGAGCAAGGCGAACCGTTGTACGAGACAGTCCATAGCATTCAGAAAGACTGCGTTCAGAGGGAATCAAATCATCTGGCTCAAGATCATTCTCAATGTGATCTCGCAACGTATTTGCTAACTGGCTATAAAGCGGTTGTTTTCCTGTAAGCACGGCCATAATAACCTTCCGTCAACAACATATATCAACACGGACTTCAATATGAGTTTGTTTAGATTAACTGTAAAATGATATTACTTAACCTCTGGCATATGGTCAAACTCTAGGATTATAAAAAGCGTAGTCAAACAACGTAGCGCCGCAGCACACATAGCATCAAAAAGTAGTGCCAAAACTGATAAGCCTGGCAAGACGCTCTTTCGAGAAGTTCTTGCCAGGCTCTTCTCACTAGCAAATCTTAAAAATCCATCCCTTTGGAGCTTCAATCTCACCAGACTGGATGCCGGTAAGGGTATGACGGAGTTTGCTCATCACAGGTCCAACTTCAGCCATACCGGCACCAAATACAATTTCCTTCTCTCCGTCAACCACCTTACCAACAGGCGAGATAACGGCAGCCGTACCACACATACCACACTCGACAAATCGATCAATTTCGTCAAATCGAACGGGACGCTCTTCAACTTCCATGTTGAGATATTCCTTAGCCACATGAACCAAAAGAGCGCCGTGTGATGGACGGCAAGATGGAATCGGTGAATGATTTGGGTACGACAAGCTTCCCTGCCTCATCAACAAACAGGAAGTTTGCTCCCGACGACTCCTCAACATACGTACGGGATTGAGAATCCAAATACATACTGTCCGCAAAAACCGTCCTTGTGCGCCTCCGTTGTGGGGAGAAGCGACATGGCATAGTTCAAGCCTCGCCTTAATGTTACCCGTACCATGCGGAGCTGCTCGATCGTATTTTGGATACCGTCAAAGCAACCGGCTTAACACCGCTTGAATAATACGCACCAACAGGGGTTACCATAATACGAAACTCATGTACGTAGACGAAGGCTGAACACCAATGGTATCGCCCGTACCAATCATAAGCGGACGGACATACAAAGACGCTCCCGTTCCAAACGGTGGAACCCATATGGCATTTGCCAAGACAACTTGCTTGACCGCATCAAGAAAGCGCTCTTTTCGGAAATGGCGGCATAACAATGCGCTCGGCTGACGTTGCCATGCGCTCGGCATTAAGATCAGGGCGAAAACACACGATATCGCCTTGTTTTGTGGTGTATGCCTTAAGACCCTCAAAGACTTCCTGGCAATAATGGAGGATGTTTGCGCACTCTGAAAGATGCAAGGTATGATCGCGCGTAAGTCCACCCGCATCCCACGCACCATCTTCGTAGCGTGAAACATAGCTATAGTCAGTCTTGCGATACTTAAATCCAATGGTTGACCAGTCGAGATTCACTTTTATCAACCGTATTAGCAAAAATCTTCGCTCTCAAAAATCTGTCATGACGTTCCCTTCAGTCACAGAGGACTCGTATTAAAATCAATCCTCCCCTAACAGCAAAGCCTCCTCTATACAAGCACGGTCTTATCGTTTATAGGGTCGAGAAGTGCATCTGTTAACGTGATATTTATTTTTCTGTTCGTTTTTTGGCTCTGTTCAATCATCGCAACATAAACGGGTATAAACCATTAGGCATAAAGGTGAAGTTGTCAGAAGAAGGCAAACTATGGATATCCAGATCAAACGCACCTATGAAGCTTCTGAACCGGCGGATGGTTACCGCGTACTTGTTGATCGCCTGTGGCCACGGGGCATTAAAAAAGAGAATCTCCACATGGATCTTTGGGCAAAAACCATTGCTCCCTCCACTGAATGCCGTAAAAGCGTTTAATCACGATCCCGCTCGTTTTGACTCTTTTGTTGCACAATACACGCAAGAGCTCAACAACAATCCGGATACCGCACAATTTATCAAACGATCTCACTGCAACAAGTGCTTCTCGCATAACGCTTTTGTATTCAGATAAGGACACCCAGTACAACAATGCCGTCGTTCTTAAAGATTGGCTGCAAAGAAAGCTCGGCTAAGCGGCTTAATCAAGCTCCGCCGTATGAGCTAACAGGCTTCAATAGGTGTTAAGAAGAATTCCTTGTAGAGCTCAATTTCCTGCGAACCCACAATGCTGGAGCGAAACTCTACTTGATCAAGCGGTGTATCAAACGGAATGGCAGGCTCTTGAGCCAATAAGTCTTCCGTTTTAAGGAGTCGATGCAGCTGCTGCGCTGCTCCCGTGCCACCGTCATAAAAGTCCACATTGCCCAAAACGGCACGTATTTGGCGTGTAATAAAGGGATAATGCGTACAGCCAAGTACCACCGCGTCAACCGTTCCTCTATATTGGCCAATGAGCTTTTCAAGTAAATCATGCATTTGAGGCGAGTTGGCTTTACCTGCCTCGATGAGCTCCACAATGCCGGTACCGGCAATGGGAATAATTTGAGAAGTTGCTCCCCATTGCGCCTCGAGTCTGAGGAATTTGGAAAGTGAAAGTGTTCGTGCGGTTGCCATCACAATAATGCGACCCTGTGGATGCGCCAAAGCAGCAGGTTTCAGTGCAGGTTCAACGCCAACAATAGGAAGTTGCGGATATCTTTCTCGTAACATCTGAGCCGCAGCGGCTGTTGCGGTATTGCATGCAATAACGATGGCTTTTGCTCCCTCATCTACAAAGGTATCCGTAATGGCCCCTGAAAGAGCTTGCACCTGCTGTGGAGTCTTGCTTCCATACGGAGCATGCGCGGAATCGCCATAAAATATAAACCGTTCATAAGGAAGCTCAGTAACAAGACGTTTCAAAACACTAATGCCACCAATGCCTGAGTCAAAAACCCCGACAAAGGCATCTTTGGTGCTACTCTTTAGCGTTACTTTTGGTATTGCTCTCTAAGCTATTCGGTATACTGTCTGTCATACGCCTCCCTTGATACATAAGTCATTCTAGCCGTTCTTAATTGTCGCGTTGTGCCACAAGTGCAATGGGTACACTAGCGACGATATAGGTACATGGCGATACAAAGAGATTCTGTGAAAGTACAGATATCGTACAGTATCCGGTTCACAAGGAGTTTTATGAGCAACGAGGGCAAAAAAGTTAAAGTACACTATGTTGGTACCCTTGATGATGGAAGCAAATTTGATTCTTCCAGGGATCGCAATGAGCCGCTCGCATTTACGTGCATGGCCGGACAGATGATTGCGGGCTTTTGATAATGCCGTCAAAGACATGAACGTAGGCGACGTTATTGACGTCCATATCCCCGCAGCCGAAGCTTACGGCGAGCGTCGTGAAGAAGCAATCCAGAGCATTCCGGTAGCACAGCTTCCCGGGTCAGAAAAGCTCGTTTCCGGTCAACAGGTAACACTTGGTACACCCAACGGCTACCCCATCAGAGCAACGGTCGTTGAAAATGACGGGACCACTATTACCTTTTGACACCAACCATCCCATGGCAGGGTAAAGACTTGAACTTCAATATTGAACTTCTTGAGGTTGAAGATTAGCTAACGAGAAGCTCTTCTCACCTGAGAAGAGCTTCTTACTAAAACAACGTTTTCAAATTTCATCAGTTATAACTTATAAAAATCATGATTTAATCATAAACTTTAAGATATAAGTGATAACTTACTGTCGGTAGTTCTCACGTTTACAGCGCCGCTAAGGCCTGCTCCACATCAGCTACCAAATCTTGAGTTCCTTCAATCCTGCAGGAAAGTCGTACCGTATTAGGGGTAATACCGGCGCCGATTAACTCTTCATCGGAGAGCTGTCGATGCGTTGAGCTTGCCGGGATGCAGAGCACAAGAGCGGGCGTCCGCCACATGGGTTTCGATTCTGAAAATCTTCAGATTGCCCAAGAACTTCTCGGCAGCTTCACGACCTCCCGCAATGCCAACCGAAACAACACCGCATGAGCCCTGAGGCAGATATTTCTTCCCAACTCAAAATACGGATCGGTGGGAAGACCCGGATAGCGCACCCATTCAACACGCTCGTTCGATGCAAGAGCCTCGGCAACTGCCTGGCCATTCTTGCAATGCTGCGCCATACGAACATGCAACGACTCCAAGCCCAAGTTGAGATAGAATGCGTTTTGCGGCGACTGAATTGCACCAAGATCGCGCATAAGCTGTACGGTTGCTTTTGTGATATAAGCTCCGCCCTGACCAAACGCCTGAGCATATACCAGCCCATGATACGAAGGATCGGGCTCCGTCAAACCAGGGGAACTTGTCCTATGTGCCATCCAATCAAACGTTCCGCCATCAACAATGGCACCGCCAACAGCCACTCCATGACCGTCCATATACTTTGTGGTGGAGTGAATGACAATATCGGCTCCCCACTCAATCGGACGACAATTCACTGGCGTCGCAAACGTATTATCAACAATCAAAGGGACGCCATGCGCATGTGCAGCCTTTGCCCAACGCTCAATGTCAAGCACCACCAGCGCAGGATTTGCAATGGTCTCACCAAAGACGCACTTGGTCGTGGGCCTGAATGCTGCAGCAATTTCTTCATCGGAGGCATCGGGCGAGACAAACGTGCACTCCACACCCATCTTAGGGAAGCGTTGTAGAGAGTAGGTTAAACGTGCCGCCGTAAATAGTAGAAACGGCAACAACATGACTTCCTGCCTCAGCGATATTAAAGATCGAGAAGAACGCTGCTGCCATACCGGATGCCGTAAGCATTGCAGCGCTTCCGCCTTCAAGCTCACAAATCTTTGCCGCCACACTATCAAGCGTTGGATTTTGCAGACGAGAATAGAAATAACCTGATGCTTTCAGGTCAAACAAATCTCCCATCTGCGAAGAGTTCTCATAGGCAAAGGTGGTCGATTGAACAATAGGTACTTCTCGCGGCTCACCGTTCTTAGGCTGATAACCTCCCTGCACACAGCAGGTCTCGACACTTTCAGACATACGCTCCTTCTTCCTAAAACTCCGCATTACCAACGGTGCGCGGATGCGGGATAACATCGCGGATATTGTCGACACCGGTTAGGTACATGACCAAACGCTCAAAGCCCAAACCAAAGCCCGAATGCGTACAAGAGCCATAACGACGCAAATCAAGATAGTACTTGTACTGTTCAGGATCCATGCCCAAGTCTTTGATGCGCCGTTCAAGCACGTCTAAACGCTCTTCGCGCTGAGAGCCGCCGATAATCTCACCGATACCGGGTACCAAACAATCGGCAGCAGCCACTGTCTTGCCGTCATCATTTGTGCGCATATAAAACGCTTTAATCTCGGCAGGATAGTCCGTCACGAAAACCGGCTTTTTGAAGTGCTTTCTCCGTTAAATAGCGTTCATGCTCGGTCTGCAGGTCAATACCCCACTTAACGGGATAGTTGAACTTCTCGCCTTGTGAAATTGCTTCTTCAAGAATGGAAATGGCATCGGTATACGATACGCGGGCAAACTCAGATGTTGCTACATGGTGCAGACGCTCAAGCAGACCCTTTATCTACAAATTTGTTAAGCATCTCAAGCTCATCGGCGCAATGTTCAAGCACGTAAGAAATCACGTACTGAAGCATTGCCTCGGCGATATCCATATCCTGTGCCAGGTCGCAAAAAGCCATCTCGGGCTCAATCATCCAAAACTCCGCCGCATGACGACGCGTATTTGAGTTCTCGGCGCGAAATGTAGGACCAAAAGGCATACACATCACCAAAAGGCCATGGCAAAGTTCTCAGCCTGAAGTTGACCGGAAACCGTCAGATGCGCGGAGGTATCAAAGAAATCCTGCGCGTAATCAACTTTTCCTGCATCGGTACGCGGAATGTTCTCCAAATCAAGCGTAGTCACCTGAAACATCTCTCCGGCACCCTCGGCATCAGAGGTGGTAATAATAGGTGTATTAACGTAGACAAAGCCTTGATCCTGAAAGAATTTGTGGATGGCATATGCGGCTACCAGAACGTACGCGAAATACCGCACGGAAAAGATTCGTACGCGGACGAAGATGCTGCTGTGTGCGCAGATACTCAAGCGACTGGCGCTTTTTCTGCATAGGATACTCAGGGCTTGAGGCTCCCTCAATAGCAATGGTATGAGCCTGAAGCTCAATGGGTTGCGGGCGCTCCGGCGTCAGCTCCAAAACACCGTGAATGATTAGAGCCGCACCAACACCGCATGATGCAACGGCATCATAATTGGCGCATGTCTCACGATTCATAACAACCTGTAAATCTTTGAAGCAACTTCCGTCGTTGAGCGTGACAAAGCCGAAGTTCTTCATATCCCTAACTGATCGAACCCAACCGGCAACGGTAACCTCGGTGCCTCCAAGCTGTTCCGCATCAGCATAAAGTGCTGCAATTTTGGTGCGTTCCACAAAAACCTCCTCTAGATCCAAAGACATTTTAGAGCGCAAAGGATCTAAAACCATCGTAACTATAGAGACTTATCCTACATTTGTTTTATGCGTTATTTCATGACATTGAAACAAGTGCGTCAATAAGTAAACTACGAACATACGCACTTGTTGTCACGCCTTCTTCCTTTGCACTGCGATCAAGTGCCATTTTTACCGGCTTTGAAATCTTAATGGATAATGTTTCCGTTGAAGTAGTTGCATAAGTCAGCTTTCCTTCAACAATATCGCCAACGTTCTTCCAGCCAGAAGGCCATTTGTCTTTATCAAGTGCTTCTGCCCATTTAGCTATCATATCTTCTGTTACTGTCTGACCATTTTCAGCAACAATACCCGTATGGACCTTTTTCATTATTACTACCTCCTAGATAAACCGCAGTTCATGTTTGAACTTTCTTTGTTGGTGGGACCATCACATGAAATACACACCATGTTGCAGAGATATCCATAAATCCAACCAATTCAGCAAACCGACCGTCAGGTAAGCTTCCGATTGCAATCCAAAGTGGAGGATCATCAGTTCCCATTCTTTGTCTACATTTAATTGGATGTTCCCATGCATACATCACCTCATCAGCCGTAAGTCCATGCTTTTAAAGCATTTTCGTGTACTCTTATCATTTCTTACCCTTTCGACTTACGTTTTAATATACTACTAAAACGTCTAAAAAAAGACTTACCTAGGTGTCATTTTTTAAGAATATATCCCCAAAGCTTGTTGCACCACAACTACTACTGTCGGGTTAAAATGAAATATCGTGCACGAGAAGTTCACACGCAAAAACAGAGCTTCTCGCCACAAACATGACAAGCGCACTATATACAATCCGTCCACAAAGGGAGACGCCATGGAAGACTACAAGCAGGAATTTATTGAGTTTATGGTCAAAAGTGACGTACTTAAATTTGGCGAGTTTACGCTTAAGAGCGGACGCACGTCTCCCTTTTTTATGAACGCCGGTGCCTATGTTACGGGAGATCAGCTCCATAAGCTGGGCTTGTATTATGCCCGCGCCATTCATGACAACTTTGGCCTGGATTTTGACGTTGTCTTCGGACCGGCCTACAAGGGGCATTCCTTTGGCCGTCATTACTGCCATGGGCTCTGCAGGAGCTCTATGGCAAAGAAGTTCGTTACTGCTCAAACCGCAAAGAGGCTAAAGACCACGGTGCAGACGCGGGCATGCTTTTAGGCGCCGAGCTTCACGACGGCGAGAAGGTCGTCATGGTGGAAGACGTAACCACTTCCGGCAAGTCTATCGAAGAAACGTATCCGCTGATTACATCCATTGCAAACGTCAAGGTCACGGGACTTATGGTCTCGCTTAACCGCATGGAAGTTGGAAAAGGCGGCAACGTTTGCGCACTTCAGGAGGTATCTGAGCGCTACGGCTTTCTCACCGCTGCCATCGTAACCATGGCAGAGGTAACTCGAAGCACTCTACAATCACGAGGTCAGTGGACGTATTGTAATTGATGACACACTGAAAGCCGCCATAGATGCGTACTACGCACGCTATGGCGTAAAAACAACTTTTAAGCCGGCTTGCATTGATACTTATTGCCAAAATTAATACTGCTACCAAATGATTTTACCAGTAAAACGGAGGATTGATGGCTCTCAAATACGAAACTGCCCGATATGAAGCCTCGTATGGCACAATCGCCCAGCTTCCCAAACCAACCACCCCCGAAGTCTCCTTCGTTGGTCGCTCAAATGTGGGTAAGTCGTCGCTTTTGAACCGCCTTTTAGGCCGCAAACAGCTTGCACGCGTTTCAAGCGTCCCCGGCAAAACGGCCAACATCAACTTCTTTGACGTTGACGGCGTGAAGTTTGTTGACCTTCCGGGATATGGGTATGCCAAGGTATCGCATACAGAAAAAAGCAGCGCTGAGCCGATCTTATCGGTGGATATTTTGAGCAGGAACGCAGCTTTAATCTGGTTATTTCTCTGGTTGATATTCGTCATGAAGCACAAAAGCTTGACCTACAAATGGTCGATTTTTTGACAGAAGCCGAACTTCCCTTTGTGGTGGCTCTTACCAAAGCGGATAAAATCATCCGAAACAAGCAAAACCAGGCCGCAGCCGCACTACGCTCGTCCTTTGGCCTCGCGCAAGAACAGATTATCATCACCTCATCGGAAACCGGTCTTGGTATTGACGAGCTCCGCCGTCGCATCGAAGACGCAACACTGTAATGCCGTACCACAACACGCTCGCAAGGACACTTCATGGATGAAATTCACGCTCAAGAGCAGGCACATCTTTCCGAGATCTATGCTATGCTGGTTAAAAAATACGTACCGATCTTGAAACGACGCTCAATACCACGCAAAAAGATGCCGCTCGAGACCTGCGTCAAATGAGTGAAGAGATTCGCCCCGACTTTGGCGGCGCAGATGAAACCATTGAGACCCTTGCCGCCATTGAAACACTCAACAGTGTTATTGACACCTATAACCAATACCACGATTTCACCGTCGAGAAACTCGGCCGTGTTGAGATGCTTCTCAGACAACCCTACTTTGCAAAAGTCCGCCTTAAGATGCGGCCCGGCCGTCCTTCTCGCGACGTGTACATCGGCGCTGCAGGGCATACCGACGAAGACAGAAATCCCTTTGATTGTGGACTGGAGAAGCCCTGTCGCCGAGACGTATTACAACCAAGAAATGGGTCAGACCTCCTACGAAGTTGACGGTAAAAACGCACGGTTGAGCTGGAATTACGTCGCCAGTTTGACATCGTACGCGATACGCTCAATATGTATTTTGACACTACCGTAGCCATTGAGGATTCGCTGCTTCTGTCTGCACTCCGCCGTCATCATACAGAAAAGTTGCAGGCCATCACGGCAACCATTCAACGCGAGCAAAACACGGTGGTCCGCCACGCCGACGTACCGGTACTTCTGGTCAATGGCATTGCAGGGCTCCGGCAAAACCTCGGTACTTCTCCAACGCATTGCGTACCTTCTGTACCGGGAACGCAAGACGCTTCGCGCCGATCAAGTGCACCTCTTCACCCCCAATGATGTCTTCGGGCGCTACATAGATACCGTGCTTCCAAGCATGGGCGAGTCAAACCCTCGCGTTACCACGTGGGACGAATTTCTCGGTAGCCTCGGACTTGCAGATCACGCTTCAGGGGCACGACGATCCCGCACTTCTCACTCAGCTTGAAGACGGTATTGCAAGCCTCGTACTTGAAGAAGATGATTTCCGAGGCATCTCCCTTAACAACCAGCAGCTTATTAAACCGGCACAAGTGGCAAGCGCGGTAGCAAAGTTTTCCAAATTCCCCGTTGGGCCTCGTCTTATTGCACTTGCCAAAGACGAACTCCATACGCGCCTTGAGCGACGCTTGGGGCAGATGGCTCACAAAGACAGTCTGCAAGAAGAAATGCTTGGACTTGATGTTGAAGAACAGGTACAGGTTTTTGGACACACCGTCAACCCGTCAAGCGATGAAGAAATTCTTGCCGCCACGCGCCAATATCTTGCATACCGTTTTGCCTCCGCGCATGACAAAATTGAAGCTGCCACGTGGCTGCGTATTGACCGCATCGGTATGCGTATTTTGAATACCCAAGCTCTGAGCGGTGCCGAATGGGTTTACTTACGCCTTTTGATCACCGGCTCCGGCGCCCAAAACGCTCGCTTCGTCACTGATTGACGAGGTACAAGACTATTCCGTCACGCAGCTTATGGTGCTGGCACGTTACTTCGCGGGCGCATTTCTTACTCCTTGGTGATGCGCACCAGGCTATCTATCAAGACTCGGCAACTTTTGATCAGATTCGTAACATATTTACCGAGACCCACGGCAGTGTTGAAGAATGTCGCCTCATGACGAGCTACCGTTCTTCTCCTGAGATTACCGAGCTTTTTACCTCGCTGCTTTCAAATCGTGAGCGCGTGCAGATAAACTCCGTCCACCGTGAGGGAACTCGTCCCGTTCTTCGGGAAGTTGTCAACTCTGATACGGATACGCAGCGCATTTGCTATCTTGACGCCTTGCGTGAGGCCATTGGTGAAGCAGCCGATAACGGCGGCCTCACCGCTGTCATTGCTCAAGACAAGCAACGCATGCGGTGGCTCGAAAAGCAACTGAGTAACACGGCACTCTCCCGCGAGAAAAACGATACACCTGCCGGTAAAAAGCAGGATGTACCGCCTCACAACAAACCGCTTGTAACCGTCGTAACATCACAGGACACCTTACCCGCGCAAGGGGTTGTCCTTCTCGACCTTGCACTTGCTAAAGGACTTGAATTTGATAGGGTTATCATTGCTGATGCGCAAGCGGAAGTATACGGAAATGACGAGCTTTCCAGGCGCAGACTTTACACGGCGATCTCGCGCGCCATGCACCGCGTGACCATTGTCTCACAAGGCCCTATGACACCTCTTTTGACCGCTCACCTGAAGGATGGTTGCGCTGGCATATAAAAACCGCATCCCTACACCACGCATACAACTCAAGACTATACTTTTGATATCAGGTGATCTTTGATTCATGCTCATATGAATGCGAGGATGCTATGCGTGCAAAAAGACTTGCAGCGGCTTTTTTTAATGGGATTGCTTGTTTCTTCACTTGTTGGATGCAGGCTACTTCCCCAAATCATACCTGATGACCAGAAAACAACGGATGAATCTACCGGCAACACAACGCAAACCGAGAAATCGACGGATGTTACTTCTCGCTTAGTCGGTACTTGGGAAAACTCCTATGACTCCACCTTTGACAAAAAGGGCTCTGCTCAAACTCGTCAAAAACTTTTTGACGACTCTTACAAAAAGCAGCGAGAAGAACGCGGGGGCAGACACTTTACCGTTCAATTTAAAGCCGACAAAACAGGTTCAGTAAATGTCTTTGGAAGAACCGAGCCGATCACATGGGAAATCGTTTCCTCAAACAAAACTGCATCAAGAAAAGCCGATTCAAGCCAAGAACAGACGAAGAGCAATCCTATAACAATAAAAATCTCATCTGACGATAAAGCGATTCCCAGCACCATCACCCTTAATGGCGATACTCTTACCATGACAATCTTAAAGGTGGACACTCAATTCAAAAAGATCAGTACCGAGTATGACTCCTATCATGAGACTGCAGAATTCCCTACTAAAGATCAACTGCCAGTAACACGGGATTTTTATATCAACGCACTTGAACAGGAAGAATTTGACAAAGACTACGAAGTCATCGACGAATCGTTTGATACCTTTATCGAGAGTGTCCAAAAGACCGATGAACTCAATCAACCCCTCATTGACAGCGAATATCTTAAGCTCACGGTCACTGGTACGGGCGTCGATTTCAAGGGTCGCATGGGATACATTCTCACTGCTGAGAACAAGACGGATTCAAAAATGACTTTCACCTCAAGCTTTGCGGATAACAATGACACAGAAATGTTTATGCCCGGCGCGCTCGCACCTCACCAAACCCGCACACTTTTTCTGTATTACGGTACCGATAACAATCCAAAAGACTATTCGGGAGTTCAAGGGCATCTTGCAATCTCTATAGAAAACAACCAGAAAACATACTGGTACAAGATTAAGTTCTAGGAGGGTCTCATGGGTAAGAAGTTCTTTGCCACTCTGTTTTTCGGTCCTTTTGATCTTCTCTCTGGATGGATGTGGGTTCATACCTAAGATTATTTCCGATAAATCCCAAAATCCGATGAAACTGCTACCGATACTCCCCAAAACGGAAAAAGCCAACCACGGAGGCTCCCTGATACCGGCAGCAGGATTAAAGACTCCACCCCTGTCATCACAGGGAACTTGGCTCTTTGACAAAGAGGATACGGACACCAAATTCGTCTATCCTAAAAATGATCAGGATGATGATTCCGAGCCTCAACCTCAGACTGTTTCCAGCAATCGTTTTACCATCCAGTTCAAAAGCGATGGCACGGGTGCCATCAATAATAAGGGTACAGTGAAGGCCTTTACTTGAGAGAGACCAGCCAAATCAGTTTTGGCAACGGCAGCTCAAAAAGGAACCATGTATATGATCAGCTACACTATTGGAGATAAATGGAGTGGTATATTTGAAATTTCTGAAGGAGCATCTTTACCTACCGAGCCCCCGGTCACACATACCTCTTTAAGAAGGTCAGTGATACCTACGACTCGTATGGAGATTTGAAGGGAATTAAACTTCCTTCCGATACATCCGCCTCATCAAAAGCCAATTCATGAATCCGTAACTGATGAGGAATTCGAAGAACTTTACGATGCCCTTGAGCCAAAAGACGATAGGTACGATAAGTTTGTGGACGCAATAACCCTCGACGAAGAAAAAGAACCAGGTGCTCGTTGATACGGAACGAGTCAAGATTACGTATCTTGGTAAATTTACCGCACCAAGCGGCCGGCCGGGTCTTCTGTTTGACGTAGAAAATAAAAACGGATAAGCCAATTTTGTCTCAGAATATCATCTCAAAGACTCAAATGATCACACGATAAGCGTATCCTGCACTGTTGCAGCCCACTCTACCCGAAGAATCTTCGGATTTTGTCCTGACGAATCAGTAACCTCATTCGATACGGTCTCAGGAAGACTTATTATCGGTTTTAAGGATAGTCTTGAGCTTTTTGGGGTATCTAGTAACCATAGAGTAGGCTTTGACTTACTTTAAACTCATATATCATGCAAGAAGACTATATACATGGAGGAGAAAAACCATGTCAGAACCCATTAAACCCGGCGTTATGAAAAATATCAACGCTAAAAGAAGTAATGGTTTTGAAAGATCAGGTAGCGTGCCTTCCCGGTCAGGTTATCAGTAAAACGCTCGCTCAAAATGACCACGTCAGCGTCACACTGTTTGCCTTTGGTGCCGGAGAAGAAATTGCAAGCCACCGTGCCGGTGGTGATGCGTTTGTCACCGCACTTGAAGGCAAGGGTGGAGATTACCATTGATGATGACACGTTTGTCCTTGAAGCTGGTAATTCTATCGTTATGCCACTTGGTCATCCTCATGCCCTAAGGCTCTTGAAAACTTCAAAATGATGCTTGTATTATTTATCCTGAAAACTCCGGAGAATAATATAAGTAACCAATACACAGAGACAAATAGTTATTTAGTTTTGAAATTGCCGTCAAAACCGTTATCACAAAGACCATAACGGGTATACTTATATTGTCTGTGAAGGCAGAAAAGCTGTTACCAATAGAAAGGTGAGCTATGAGCCAGATTTATGATGTCCACGCACGTGAAGTCCTCGATTCCCGCGGCAATCCCAACCGTTGAGGTTGAAGTTGTTCTCGATGACGGCTCCTTTGGCCGTGCAATCGTTCCTTCCGGTGCTTCTACCGGCGAGTTTGAGGCTGTTGAGCTTCGCGATGGCGACAAGAGCCGCTACCTTGGCAAGGGCGTCCTGAAGGCAGTCGAGCATGTCAATACTGAGATCCGTGATCTCGTTATCGGCATGGACGCAGAGGATCAGCGCGGTCTTGACCTCGCAATGATTAAGCTTGATGGCACTCCCAACAAGGGTCGCCTTGGTGCAAACGCCATTCTTGGTGTTTCTTTGGCAGTTGCTCATGCGGCAGCCGCTTCTGCAGAGCTTCCTCTGTACGCATATCTTGGTGGCGCAAACGGCCATACGCTTCCCGTTCCTATGATGAACGTCCTGAACGGCGGCGTCCACGCTGACAACAACGTTGACTTCCAGGAGTTCATGATTATGCCCGTGGGTGCTCCTGACTTTACCACCGCACTTCGTTGGTGCGCACAGGGTTTACCACACCCTCAAGAACACCCTCAAGTCCGCTGGCCTTTCCACTGGCGTTGGTGATGAGGGCGGCTTTGCACCAGACCTTAACTCCAATGAGGAGCCTCTTGAGTATCTCGCTAAAGCAGTTACCGAGGCCGGCTTTGAGCTTGGCAAAGACTTCCGCTTTGCTATGGATCCTGCTTCCTCTGAGTTCTACAACAAGGAAACCGGCAAGTATGAGCTCAAGGGCGAGGGCCGTTCCCTTACCGCTGAGGAAATGGTTGCCTACTATGAGGAAATGGTCGAGAAGTTCCCCATCATTTCCATTGAGGACGGTCTTGCAGAGGAAGACTGGGATGGTTGGAAGATTCTTACCGAGCGTCTTGGCAAGAAGATTCAGCTTGTTGGCGATGACCTCTTTGTCACCAATACTCAGCGCCTGAAGAAGGGTATCGAGCTTCATGCCGGTAACTCCATCCTCATTAAGGTTAACCAGATTGGTACCTTGACTGAGTCCCTTGAGGCTATCGAGATGGCTAAGCGCGCCGGCTACACCGCAGTTGTCTCCCACCGTTCCGGTGAGACTGAAGACACCACCATTGCTGATCTTGTCGTCGCAACCAATGCCGGCCAGATTAAGACTGGTGCTCCTGCTCGTACCGAGCGTGTTGCTAAGTACAACCAGCTTCTCCGCATTGAGGATGACCTCGGTGAGGGTGCTGAGTATCTTGGTCTCGACGCTTTCTATAATCTTCGCTAAGCTATTGCGTAACCCTAAAAGCAAGTTGCGTAGTATGAACAACAAAGCCGCACCTCAACGGGTGCGGCTTTTTATTACAACCGATTACTGCAGCTGAACTTTATTTATCAACCTCATTTGTAGGAGGATACATGGAGCTCACAATAAAAGAGATCTCCGACAAAAAAGAAAAAGAGGCCCTCTCAAGGGAAATACTTAATGATCTTCCGGAGTGGTTTGGGATGCCGGAAAGCACGGAAGAGTATGTTGTAGATTCCCAGGACAAGCCTCTTCTCGCCTGTTTCATTCATGACGAAGTGGCGGGTTTTATCGTGTTGAACGCCACAAGTAAAGACTGTGCAGATATTTTTGTAATGGGCATTAAGAAAAAATATCATCGTATGGGAATAGGAACAAAACTGAATGCAGCCTATGAGGCGATGGCAAGAAAGCTCGGGTACACCTATTCACAAGTAAAGACTGTCAAGATGGGACAGTATAAAGAATACGACATAACCAACCGCTTCTATATCGCCATGGGCTATAAAGAGCTGGAATGCTTCCCCACCTTATGGGATGAGTGGAATCCCTGCCAAATCTATATTAAGTATATTGGGAAATAGTATTCTTTACATTGTTGAAGAAATGCGGTGAGATATTTCACTTAAAACATCGCACATGTATAAGAAACAAAAGGAGATCTGACGAGGAATCATGCGTAAAATCAAAACCATCTTGGTAGGACAATCCGGCGGTCCAACGGCTGCCATCAACGCATCGCTTGCGGGTGTCATACGCACTGCATATAGTCATAATCTTCATATTCTTGGCATGCGCAACGGCATCCAAGGTTTTCTTGAAGGCCGCGTGGTTGATCTTACCCAAGCTCTTAACCTTGCTTCCTCCCCCCATACAGCCGAGCAAAACCTCCGGCTGTTGAGAAAAACACCTTCAAGTTGGCTCGGAAGCTGTCGTTTTAAGTTGCCTGAACCTGATGAAAACCCTTCCTTCTACCAGCGCGTCACCGCGCGCATGAATGAGCTTGGAGTAGACGCCATTCTCTACATCGGTGGCAATGACTCCATGGATACCACCGATAAGCTTTCTCGCTACTTTGCAAATACAGGCATTGACGTGCCGGTTGTTGGTGTTCCCAAAACCATTGATAACGACCTGGAGGGCACAGACCACCACCTGGTTTCGAAGTGCCGCACGCTTTGTAGCAACCGTGACCGCAGAACTCACGCGCGACGGTAGTGTTTACGACACAAAAAAACGTTACCTTCATTGAAGCTATGGGCCGAGATGCCGGCTGGCTCACCGCTGCCGGAGCACTTGCAGGTGATATCTGCGATACCGCCCCGGACTTTGTGCTTTTTACCGGAAGTCCCCTTGATGAAGAAGTTCTTCTCGCCCGCATCAAGGCACGCCTTATCGAAAAGAACAACGTAATGGTTGTGGTCAGTGAAGGTGTACATCGTGCAGACGGAAGTTTCCTGTTTGACACAGGCTCCGTCGCAACCGATACCTTTGGACACTTTGCGGCACAGTCCGGAACGGCGGCGTACCTGTCACAGCTGACAAAAACTCGCTTGGACGTAAAATCTCGCGGCATTGAGCTCAATACGTTACAGCGCTGTGCATCGCATGAGGCAAGCAAAGTTGATTTGGATGAAGCTGAAGCGCTCGGAGCCGCCGGAATTGAAGCCGTTCTCCGGGGAGAAACGGGCGTTATGGTTGGCATTCGTCGCTTGGGCGATACGCCCTATACAACTGAAATGTGTACCGTGCCAGTTGCAGATGTTGCCAATAAAGTAAAGCTCGTGCCTGCGGATATGATTTCCAGCGACGGTTTTAACGTAACTGAGGCAGCACTACGCTACCTGCGCCCTCTGGCAGCCGGAGCAGAAGAGCCTATCATTGTAGACGGACTTCCCCATTTTCTTAGTGCGCTAAACGAGTATCGTGTATAGCATATAAAAATATAAACTATTATTCGATTTTCTATCGCTTTTCTACCGCACAACTGCCGCTGTATCAAATGCCACATCAATATGTAACATCAGTGCATGGCTATTCTCCAAGAAACCGCACTTCGGGATGAAGATCAACGCCAAATTGGCGTTTGACTTCAGCCTGAACGTGTTCAATAACGGCATGAACGTCAGCGGCAGTTGCATGATCGTAATTGACGACAAAAGCCTGCATGCTTGTCAGACACACCGGCACCACCAAAACGATAGCCCCTAAGACCGGCATCGGTTTGCAAGCTTGCCCACAAAGTAGCCTTCCGGCCGCTTGAAGGTTGAACCGGCGGAAGGCAGTTCAAGTGGCTGTTTTTCTTCGCGGCGACGCGTATATTCATCCATCTTTTCACGGATCTTCTCACCATCGGCTCGTCGGAGCGCAAACGTGGCAGAAAGCACAACCATGTTTTCATCGGCAATGCGACTGTGGCGATATCCAAGATCCAAATCAGCAGCATCGATGGTTGTCTGCGTGCCGTCGGCGAGCAGCACGCGCACACTTTTAAGCACATCGGCGATGCAGCCGTCATAGGCCCCTGCATTCATATAGCATGCGCCACCGATGGAGCCGGGAATTCCGCAGGCAAACTCAAGACCGGTAAGGTCAAGCTCACACGCCATCTCAGACGCCTCTCTCAGGCCGACACCTGCTTGACAAGTGATTTCATTGTCCTCAACTGTCACGCCCGACATACCGTCTGCAATGGCTACAATAACGCCACGGTACCCTGCATCAGAAACCAAAAGATCGGAGCCATATCCAAGGATGAAATACGGAGCAGCCGCACTCTTGCACTCTTCCAGTACGTCGTGAACCTCATCGGCACCATCGGGAATAACGTATATATCTGCGGGTCCACCAACTTTAAACGTAGTATGTTCGCTCATTGGCTCATCCACACGGACGTTTTTTCTTCTCCAACAATCGAACGAAGTCTCGAGGCCAGGCTTTCTAAGTCATAGCCGCTTTCAGACATGAAACACACTCCTTAACGAAGAAACAACGTATCTATTCTACTTCAATTATGGTTTTACTTCATTGCAAGTGAGAAGTACCTGTTCCAAGAAACAGGGCCATATCTTTCGATATGACCCTGTTTTGTTCTTACTTTTGAGACTTAGCCAATGGGGGCGTTATTCGCGCTGGTCTCTACGACGAAGGTATACTCCTCCACCGATAAGAACCACTGCTGCAGAGGCAAGTGCGATTGCAATACCTGTAGCGTTTGAATCGCCCGTATAAGGGACCACTCCACCGGATTTCTTAGCAGGTTTTCTGTTGGACTTCTTAGGTGTGTCTTCTTTTGGCTTAGGGGTATCGTGAGGACTTCTGTGTTGGTAATGGTAAAAGCCTGTTGTAGCGTCTCCCGTTACCTCTGAGGTATAGCCTGAAACCTCATCCTCTTTGACAGTGTAGACAATCTTGGTACCATCGGCGTTGTACTTGTCCAAGCCAGAGAAGGTGTCTGTCCAGCTGTTGGAATCTGAGAGTGTTACAGTCTTGCCGGTATCTGTGCCGTTAGCCAGAAGATGTACGGTGACAGGACCTGCCTTAGGTCCAATCCACTTTTTGTAACCGAAACATCTACCTTCTCGGTATTGGTGTTGGTGATCATAAAGCCTGTGGTGGCGTCACCTGTGGTAGTGCTGGTGTAGTTGGTAATGTCATCTTCTTTGACGGTGTAGGTAATAGCTGTACCGTCTTTATACTTAGGAAGATTGCTAAACGTTCCTGTCCAGTTACCGGCTTCATCCAAAGTTATGGTCTTGCCGGTATCTGTTCCGTCAGCCAAGAGGTGTACGGCGACAGAGTTTGTTTTAGGTCCAACCCATACCTTGGTTACTTTGACAACTGTGGTTTCAGGAGTGTAGGAGTTTGTGATGTTGGTACCTGTTACGGTTGAAGTGTAACCATCTACCGGATCCTCAGAGACAGTGTAGGTAATCTCTGTGCCATCAGCGTTGTACTTATCAAGACCACTAAAGCTGTAGGTCCACGCACCTGATACATCAGGGGTAACTGTCTTTGAATCTACCTTTGGTACCATTCTTCAAAAGATTGACGGTAATGGAGACAGGACGCTTACCATCTTGGTTGTTATTGTCGTTCCATGTCTTGGTACCAGAAACACTGACCTTCTCGGTATTGGTGTTAGTGATGGTAAAAGCCTGTTGTAGCGTCACCGGTAATGGCGTTAGTGTGAGTTGGCAACATCATCCTCTTTGACGGTGTAAACAATAGCTGTGCCGTCGGCTTTGTACTTATCCAGCCGGAGAAGGTATCAGTCCAGCTGTTGGCATCTGAGAGTATTACGGTCTTGCCGGTATCAACACCATCTGCAAGAAGGTGTACGGTGACAGGTCCTGCCTTAGGTCCAACCCACTTCTTAGTAACAGGAACGTTTACCTTCTCAGTATTGGTATTGGTGATAGTAAAGCCTGTTGTAGCGTCACCAGTAATAGCTCCTGTGTAGTTAGGAACATCATCCTCTTTGACGGTGTAGACAATCTCAGTGCCGTCAGGCTTACATTTACGGAGATTATCAAACTGTCCCTTCCAACCGCTAGCTTCATCAAGCGTTACCGTCTTACCGGTGTCAGTACCGTCAGCAAGAAGGTGTGCGGTGACAGGTCCTACCTTAGGACCAATCCAACTCTTCTTTACAGGAAGCGAAATCTTAGTTGGCTTATTGGTGACTTTCTGAATGGCACCACCTGTAGGGGTTACCTGAAGTGTGTACTCATCAGTTCCAAGCTCATAGCCTTTAGGAGCAGTTTTTTCTTTAACCTTATAGGTACCTTGTACTAATACACCAGAGGCAACTGTGCCATCCGCTCCTGTAGTAAGTTCAAAGGTGCTACCGTCAGGTTTAGTTACTGTAAATACAGCATCCTTCAAAGGTGTCATGCCGTCTTCGTCAACCTTAACAATTTTGATCTTACTAGCAAGGTCACCGCTTGCACTACCGCCACTCTCAGCAGATTGATGCGCTGCAGTACTTCTTTCTGCTTCTGGTCAGAATTAAGCTTCATTTTTATTCTTGAGTATTGTACCAGGAACATACGTAGATCTATATATGAGTCGGTATTGATCGCTCGTATTTCCCAAATTAAGCGTAAACGACGTCATATCTGCCGAGAATTTTAATTTGCCACTATTAATAAGATCATTCGCCTTGTATTCTTCTAAAAAACGCTGGTCGTGTCTCCCATTTTGTCATAAACAACTTTTCTCAGAATAAAAGACTCTTTGATATAAGTCATACCTGAGGAACCAAGACTGTCAGTAACTACCGCATTGGTTAACGTAGCTTTACTAAAGTTAATTCGAGACCACCATTCTGCTTTATTCTTATCTGAATCTCCTGATCCTTGACCCCATTTTGTTAAGTATTCTTCCTCAGTGGCTTTTGACCCAGTAATATTTACACCTGTAGAGGCTGTGTGTGACTGTCCCGGGACATTACCGTTAACGGTCACTTCAAACTTGTTTTCTTGATCTTTTTAATTTTTGTTTCATCAAAGCGGGCTGCTAGGTTAATAGTTCCTTTTACGTTATATTTATTTTCTACACCTTTACCAAAGGTGACATGAACCTTGCCGCCAGTATCATTGGGACCAGGAGTTACATGGGCATGTGCAATAACATTTCCGCTATCATCTGTGATATCAAAGTCTCTTGCTGTTGTACCTGAAGGGAACTTCATATTATTTGGAAGATCAATATCAAAAGTAACTCCCTCATGCAAATCAGTACCGTGCCCCGTTGCACTCAATCCATCTTCAAAAAGGAACGTGTCTGAGTGAAAAAGAGTATCTGCCTTTTTATGATCTACAGTCTGAATCTCAAAATTCGTGATATTTACATCAGCAGCCTTTAGGTGCCGCAACGGCACTCGTAAGCATTACGGGAGTAATCAAATTACTTGAAAAATCTTGCTCAGCCATCGTTCCAGTAGCTGCTCCGGATAAAGGGCCTGCCCTTGTACCATTGATGTCCTGATTAGCACCGTCCTCAGATACCTGTTGCTCTGAAGAGGAGCTTTGCTTATCCTCGGGAACAGTCTTGATTTGCTCTTCTTGAGTCTCTTGATCTTTAGCCTCAGAGCCATTCAAAGCTTGCTCAGTAGCTGCCTGAGAAGCATTGTTTCCAGATGTACTCTCATCAGCAAATGCATTAAGAGCACCTCCTGGAATCATAAGGCTCACGGCAAGTACTACTCCCAAGAAATTGCAGAACTTCTTTCTCATGGTGTACCTCACCTTTCTTTCTGTAGCTGCCCTGCATCTAACATACCGACATAAAAAACCTTTTCCAAGCTGATGGCAACCACCGTTATCACACTTGGTAAAAGCTAAACAATGCTTGATAAGCATACTTTTAAATTTGTGGTAAATCAACTAACATATATAGCAACTTCATGAATCCACATTTTAACTACAATTACCCAAAGAAAAGTTTTGAACACTCAAAGATACTTCTTATTTTAGAAGATATCTATCTACCTGTATAATCATGAAAAAGTATTAACTAGTTAACCAATCAGATAACCAAAAGACTCAATACTCTTTAAGTTTTTAAATACACTTTAAAACTCTCTTGTCTGTCCGATAAAAATAATTAGAAGTTTCGATATCACTATATCCTTTTAAAACTTTCAACCCTCAATAGCCGAAAAACCTCTTATATAGAAGTCTTCGTTTTTTATTACTACCCTCCTATTAATAAAGTCTAAACGTGCTATAGTTTTTTGTGAAAGTTTCAGGGATGGGTGCAAATTCCCTACTGGCGGTAACGTCTAAGCGCATAACAGTATGCGCCATCAAACGAAGTCCGCGACCCGCACAAGCGGCTGACTTGGTGAGAATCCAAGACCAACGGTATAGTCCGGATGAAAGAAGCGGAGATATCAATATGTCTACAGCTCATACAACTCATCAGTCTCATGCAGTACATGCTACCAGCACATCTGTAAATGGCTGGTCAACCAAAAAAATTGCAATCCTTTCCATGCTGTGCGCAGTATCGGCAATCTGCACTCTTGTATTGCAATTCCCTGTTTTGCCTGGCGTAACCTTCCTTAAATATGATCCGTCCGGCATTATCGCCCTTCTCGCCGGCATTGCATACGGACCGGCAGCAGGAGCCGTTGTATCAGTCCTTCCCTACCTCGTACACCTCGCAACCGAATCGGGAATCTACGGAACCGTTATGGCTATCTTGGCGACACTTACCATGACGCTTCCTGCGGCTGCCATCATTCACGGCCACACAACTTCTACCAAGGTCATGATTTTCGGCCTTATTGTAGGCGGTATCTGCAGCGTCATAGCCTGCATCGGAGACAACCTCGTCGTCACACCAATCTATACCGGCATGAGCATAGATGCCGTTATTGGGCTTATTCTGCCTGCGCTTCTCCCCTTTAACATCGTTAAAGTTCTTATCAACGGCATCGTATGCGCCCTTATCGGTAAGTCTGCTCTCCGTGCTCTTAACGTCTTTTCTTCTCATGCATAATCCAGCGAACACTACGGCAAAAAAACAGAGACCATCGCATCTTTAGAGGACGTCACTTTTGTCTACGAAAACGGTACGGTGGCTCTCGATCACATTTCATTGAGTATTGAGGCCGGTAAACGTACCTGCATTATTGGAGCTAACGGTTCCGGTAAGTCAACCTTAGCCTCGCTTCTCTCCGGTCTTTCCGCTCCTGATTCAGGCTCAGTAACACTCGTTGGCGAGAAGGTCTTTGTTGCCGGAACACCCAACTTTCAAGCGTATGAACAGGCTCGGCGACAGCTCGGGTTGGTGTTTCAAAATCCAAAAGATCAAATAGTTACGAGCATCGTTGATGAAGACATTGCTTTTGGCCCTGAAAACCTGCAGGTTCCCAGCAATGAAATTAGTAGGCGCGTAGCACGGGAGCTCAAACGAGTGGCCCTTCTCGACCGCGCTCATGCAGACCCCGCAACGCTCTCGGGAGGACAACAGCAACGCGTAGCCATTGCCGGAGCGCTCGCCATGAATCCCAAGCTTCTTATTCTTGATGAGCCCTCGCTTCGCTGGATGTAATTGGCAGACGCGGCGTCATGAAACTGGTTGATACGCTTTGTGGTGAGGGTCGCACCGTTGTCCATATCACGCACTTTATGGAAGAAGTAGTTGGCGCTGGTCGCGTGGTTGTTCTAAGCCATGGACGGATTGCCTTTGACGGAACGCCGACCGACTTTTTCGCACGAGAAGCGCTTGTGACATCTCTCAACCTCAGAGAACCTTTTGAGGTCAAACTGGTAAACATTCTGCGTGCACACAACATAGCGCTCCCTGGACCATCTCGGCGGATGAACTGTTTCAAAATCTGTGCGCACTTCTCGGCCAAGTGAGTGCGCACTCAAAAGCTGGCGCTTCAAAACGTGATGAAGACAGCTTTGACCTTACAAAGTCTCAGTCGCCCACAATAGACACCAAGAGCCCCATCGTTCATGCTGAAGATGTTTCTTACGCATATACCCAAGCTGCACTTACCGATGTTTCGTTTGAGATTTTAGCCGGCACGACCACCGCACTCATTGGCGCTACCGGATCAGGAAAGTCCACGCTCGCCCGCCTTCTGTGCGCCCTTGAAGTTCCTGACTCCGGTCGCATTACCGTTGACGGGATACCCACGGATTCCAAGAAAAACCGTCGCCTTTTGCATGGCGTCATTGGCTATGTGATGCAACACCCCGAGCGGCAACTTTTTGCGCAAACCGTTTTTGAGGACGTCGCGTTTGGTCCCACTAACTTGAAGCTCTCCAAAGAAGATGTAAAAGAGCGCGTGGAAGAAACGCTGAAGCTGGTTGGGCTTTCTCACAAAGCGCAGGCCTCGCCCTTTGAGCTTTCGGGGGCCAGCAGCGGCTTTGTGCTTTAGCCGGCGTTTTAGCCATGAGACCGCGTATTTTAATACTCGACGAGCCAACTGCGGGTCTTGATCCTCACGGCCGAGCGCATCTGCAATCTGTTTTTGGATACCGTCCGAAAAAACGGTACCACCATCGTGGAAATTACCCATTCCATGGACTACGCAGCCCTTGCTGATCAGGTAATTGTCCTACACAAGGCTCACCTTATTACCACGGGTACACCACACGAGGTCTTCTCCTCCCTTAGCGAGAAGGAACTTCTCTCTTTGGGCCTTGGTCTCCCGCGACCACTTCTGTGGTCAAAGCGAATCCGGGAGAAAACCGGCATAGATCTTGGTCAGTCTCTTTCTCTGCGTGAACTTGCAAGTGCTCTTCTCCGCCAACTGAAAGATCAACAACTGCGAGGTGAGACGCATGGCGCTTAAAATCTCTGTCGGCCAGTATTACCACGCCAATTCTCCCGTCCACGCACTTGACCCTCGAATCAAGTGTGCATGCGCACTCACGCTTATGATTTCAACGTTTTTCGTACATTCGGTATCTCAACTGGCATTTCTTTGCATTAGTGCACTTTTTTCATGGGTATGGCAAAAGTTCCCGTCAGACAGGTTATTGCATCGATTATTCCCATTGCCCGGCTCTTGGTGTTTCTCGCCATCTTCAATGTTTTGCTTACACAAAACGGAAACCAGCTTTTTGCCTGGGGACCTTTTACCATTACCGATATGGGGGCGTGGTCGGCAATCCTCTATCCCGTGCGTATTTTTAGTTGCAATTTTGATTGGTGCGCTGCTTATGCTCACCACAACGCCAAAAAGAGCTTGGCGACGCATTTGATGCCGCATTTTCTCCCCTGTCGCGCATGGGTCTTCCCGGGCACGAGCTTGCCATGATATTCTCGCTCATGCTGCGCTTTTATCCCCACACTTGCCCACGATGCCGCCGCAATTTCCGATGCTCAGGCCTCTCGAGCCGGAGATGTGGCACGCGGGTCAATCATCGCGCGTCTGCGAACTTTGAAATCGGTACTGGTAGCACTTCTTGCGAGTGCCACTCGGCATGCAGAGAACCTGGCACGAGCGCTTGACGCTCGAAACTACGTGGCCGGAGCAGAACGTACCCGCTGGCATCCCTATACGCTGCACATCCGTGATGGAATCGCGCTTCTCGTTACGTGTGCGTATATTGGCGGACTGGTGGTTTTGAGGTAATGGACAACCAGATACCGCTATCAGCGGTTTAGCAGACTAAATTCCCATACCTTCAACGTGTCCTGTCTTTCTCTGAGTGCTCACGCTGAGCTTCCACAACAAAATCGCTGCAACCATCCAAAGGGCGAGAAGTGCCGTCAAAGCTCCGATCCATGCGGTGATTTCAGAGCTACCAGCGCTCCCAAGTTCTCTTGCCGCATCGGTAAGCCAGCAAAGTGGTAACAGATGCAAGGCTTTTGTAATTACAGGGGGAAAAATATGTAAGAGGAATGACGCTTCCACCCACAAGAGGAAATACAACGAGAAGGACGTTAGTTACCGCAAAGCCATCGGAAAAGAAAAGACCTGCTATAGAACCTAAGGCTCCAAAAATGCTGCCTCCCACGGTAGCGAAAAACAACAAGATGCTCAGCGATAGTAAAGAAAAATCCACCAAATCCTGCCAACCACACTGCAATACCCGATGTAATAAGTGAGCTCAGAAAACAAATGAATGTAATCACAACGTATCGCCACGTAAATATGCGGGCGGTTTGATGAGACGAAAGGGTCAAAAAGGTCGTAGTCTTGGCAAAACGGTCAAACACCACGATGTTAGCGGAGCATTGCAAAGCCAAAATCCACGCAGACCCCACAAATGCCGCAACCAGAGCAGACAGCGACGAGTCAGAAAGCTGCATGCCAAAAACAATAAAAAGAAGAGGTATGTCAGAAGTGGTTCGACCAAAAACTGTACTACGAATGCGTGCAGAGATCCCCAGCTCTGAAGTGACGTAAGGGCAATCCGCGTACACGAGCGCAAAGTCTGCGCATACCACCTCATGCGTTGACGTATCAAGAGAAGTCTCCTTCCCTGCGTACCCGCGCAAATGAAGCAGCAACTACCTTGCTTCCAGCAATGGCAAAACAAATCGAAAGCGCACAGGCAGCGATACAAAAGCAGTACCAGCTCTTGAGCGCTGACAGCCGAGAATCTTTACCGCAATGGTGAGCGGATGGATACAAAAGAGCAACTGCACAGGGTCTCGCTAAAGTTTGAAAGTGGTACTACGATTCCGGAGATAAGCCATACACCGGTAAGAATAAGACCTTCGTAAATTGAAGCTCTTCTCGTCAACAGATATAAAGGCAGAAAGACAAAGAGCAGACGCAGCACAAGCAAGTGTTGCAAGAAGAATTGCAAGCAAATAAACCGGGCGAACCACGACTTGATGAAACCAAAGGAAACCAAATAAAAGCGACACAGGGACGCCCAAAAACAAGTCCCAAAAACGCTGCAGATACAATAAGAGGTACAAAAACCGCAGGAATTCCTTGTGGACTTAGTAAAAGATACGGAAACGTGCCTTGAAACCGTTGGTAGCCGATAAGACCGGTAGCAAGGGTGGTAGCAGCCCACAAAGAGGCGATGGCCGAATACACCCAAAACGCTTCACTTCCAGCCGAATCACCTGCAAAGGAGAAGGCCTTCAGAAAGGAAAAACTTACGCCCGAGCCTAAAACGCTGATAATAAAAAACGGGGTATGTAGAAGCGTTCGAACATGAAAAATTTAACATCATAAGTTCGGAAGGCAAAAAGTCCAAAATGTGTATCTCTAAAATGCGCTTCGCTTTATCGTTCATCTTTCTTGCGCCTTCCACTCAAAAAGACCCAGATAGACTTCTTCCAGCGAAGGATTTCTCTCATTAACCTTTTTCCACGTAAACATTCGCTCGTCAAGCTCATTCGGGACAGACACGGTCCAAGCAACATCAATGTAGTACGAATCAAACTTATCGAGAACCTCAACGGATGAAACACCGACCTGTTCTTTAAGCTTTTTGATCTGGTCTTCAGAAACAGCATGCGCCAGATAGGTAGACACATGATTGATCTCAACGCTGTTTCTCATCTCTTCAAGAGTTCCTTTGAAAATACTCTTGCCATCTTGAATGACCACGACCCTGTCAGCCAAAAGCTCAACTTCCCGCATAGTATGTGTGGTCAGAAGAATACCGCTGGGGACATGACGCAACTCTGAAATGAGCTGGCGAACACCTGACGCGCTCTCTGGATCAAGCCCTGTCGTGGGTTCGTCCAACAATATCAGGCTGTTTTGTGCGACAAGGGCGCGTGCAATATGCAGCTTCTGTCTCATTCCACGCGAAAATGTTCGAACCGGCTGATCTCTAACTTCGAAAAGATTAACTTTTACCAGCGCTTCATTAATAAGAGCTTTCTGCTTGATCAAAGGAACACCGGATACCTGCGCAAAGAAAAGCAAGTTGTCCACCGCAGAAGCACTCAGATAAAAGCCGTCTTCTCCGCCAAGAAGCAAAGAAAGGTGCTTGCACGCCTTACGCGGTTGCCGTACCGCATCAACGCCGCAAATCTCCACAGTGCCGGAATCGGGAAGAAGCAGCGTGGACGCAATTTTTACGGTGGTAGTCTTTCCTGCTCCGTTGGGACCAAGCAAACAGACTATCTCTTGGGGATGTATATCCAGCGACAAATCAGAAAAGGACACTGCGTTTTATTCCCTTTACTTTATAGGAACGGCAGACGTTTTTCCATATGAAGTATCGGATGTGTATGTTGCATTATTTAAGCCCTGCCGATCAATTTCATGTATTACTACTCACAGTATAGCAATTACCTTCGTAGCACCTTCAGTTGATTTCAATACAACCTTTCACACTAAAAACTTGTTACAAAACAGACACTTCTCGCCAAACGCAACACCTGCGCTGTAATCGTACCGTAGAATAGAGATGGTTAACTGAGCGCTCTGCACGGGAAAAGGTGGACCTATGGTCTTGCGCGTTTATGTTCAAAGAAAGCCCGGTTTTGAGGGTGAGGCAACTTCCCTTCTCAAAGAGATTCAAGACTTACTTGGCATTACTGAACTGCGCCATATAGACCTCATCAATCGCTACGACGTTGAGGGCATCTCCGAAGAGCTTTTGAATCGTGCATTCCCACCGTCTTTTTCCGAGCCACAGTCTGACATTGCAACGCGCACTATGCCAACGCCGCACTACGCCGGCGAACAGGACCTTGGCGAGAAGAGCCTTCCCGTCCACACGTTTGCCGTCGAGTTTCTCCCCGGCCAATTCGACCAGCGCGCCGAATCCGCTGCCGAATGCGTGCAGCTCATCAGCCAGGGTGAGCGTCCGACGGTGCGCTCCGCTCGCATCTATGTCCTCACCGGAAACTTGAGCGAAGCCGACGTCGCCGCCATTAAGAACTATGTCATCAATCCGGTTGAGGTACGCGAAGCGTCACTTGACCTGCCTGAAACACTCAAAACCGCCGTTCCCGAGCCCGCCGATGTCGAGATTTTGAACGGCTTTCGTGAGCTGGACAAAGCGGGACTCAAAGATTTTCTCGCCACACGCGGCCTTGCTATGGACGCATCTGACCTTGCATTTTGCCAGCACTATTTTTGCGAGGAACACCGCGACCCAACCATTACCGAAATCCGCGTGATTGACACCTACTGGTCGGATCACTGCCGGCACACCACCTTTAACACCGGCATCACGGGCGTACAGATAGACGATCCCGTCATACGGGCGGCCTTTTGAGAAATATCTTTCCCTGCGCCACGAACTCGGCCGAGAAGACCGAGCCGTCTCGCTTTTGGGATATGGCTACCATCGGCGCCAAGTACCTGCGCCACCGCGGCGTCCTTACGACTTTGGATGAGTCCGAAGAGATAAATGCCTGCACCGTTAAGGTAAAGGTTGACGTCAACGGTCATGATGAAGACTGGCTTTTTCTCTTTAAGAACGAAACTCATAACCACCCCACCGAGATCGAACCGTTTGGCGGTGCGGCAACGTGCATCGGCGGAGCCATCCGCGATCCGCTCTCCGGACGCAGCTATGTCTACCAGGCCATGCGCGTAACCGGCGCGGCAGACCCCACGGTTCCCGTATCCAAAACGCTCTCCGGCAAACTTCCTCAGCGCACCATCGTCCGCACGGCGGCAGCCGGGTACTCTTCTTACGGCAACCAAATCGGTCTTGCAACGGGTCAGGGTTTCGGAGCTCTATCACCCGGGATATGTGGCTAAACGCATGGAAATCGGTGCCGTTGTCGGCGCTACACCTGCCGATCACGTCCGCCGCGAACGCCCCGCTGACGGTGATGCCATCGTGCTCTTAGGAGGTCGCACCGGTCGCGACGGTATCGGCGGCGCAACCGGCTCCTCCAAAGCTCACGACGCCTCTTCCATTGAACGCGACGGCGCGGAGGTCCAAAAAGGGCAATGCCCCTGTTGAGCGCAAGCTTCAGCGGCTTTTTCCGCCGCGGTGATGCGTGCCGCCTGATTAAACGCTGCAACGACTTTGGTGCCGGCGGTGTTTCCGTTGCCATCGGCGAGCTTGCCGACGGTCTGGACATCAACTTGGACGCGGTACCTAAGAAATACGACGGTCTTGACGGCACGGAGCTGGCCATTTCCGAATCCCAAGAGCGTATGGCCGTGGCGCTTGACCCCGATGACGTTGCGGAGTTCTGCCGCTATGCCCGCGAGGAGAACCTGAGGCTACCGTGGTTGCCCGCGTAACCGAAGATCCTCGTCTGGTGATGCGCTGGCGTGGCGAGAAGATCGTCAACATCAGCCGCGCATTTTCTCGCCTCAAACGGCGCTCCTAAGTCCACGACCGTACGGCTGAAAAAGCCTGAGACTTACACGCGTTACAGACACGCCTGGGCAGGATCTACGCTGCGAGAAAAGGCTCCACGCGTTGGTGCAAGACCTCAACGTTGCCTCCAACAAGGGGCTTTCCGAACGCTTTGACTCCACCATCGGCGCAGCTACCGTGCTTATGCCCTTTGGCGGCACACGTCAGCTGACTCCTGCGCTTTCCATGGTGGCAAAGCTGCCGGTTTTTGGCGAGACAACCACGGTCTCGGGTATGGCGTGGGGCTTCAACCCTCACCTCATGGAAGCCGACCAGTTCCGCGGAGCGTATCTTTCCGTTGTTGAGTCCGTTTCGCGCTTGGTGGCAACGGGCTTTGACCACACACGGCTCTACCTTACCTTCCAGGAATACTTTGAGAAGCTTCGCGACGATCCCGCTCGTTGGGGCAAACCTGCAGCGGCGCTGCTTTGGTGCTCTCATGGCACAGATTGACCTTGGGATCGCAGCCGTCGGCGGCAAAGATTCCATGTCCGGCAGCTTTGAGGACTTGGACGTCCCGCCCACGCTGGTCTCTTTTGCCACCGGTCTTGCACGCGTATCCGATGTTGTTTCACCGGAGTTCAAAGGTGCGGGACACCGGCTTGTTGTTATTGCCCTACCTACGATGATAACGGCTTGTTGCCTGAAGCGACATCTCTCAAGACAGTCTTTGAGCTGGTCACGTCACTTGCGCGCTCCGGAGCTGCCCTTGCAATTACCACACCCGGCTACGGCGGAGATGCCGAGGTGCTTTTCAAGAGCTGCCTGGGCAACGGAATCGGCGTTGAGCTTGAGCCGGAATATGCGGCCGATAAACTCTTCTCGCCGGCATACGGTTCTTTTATCGTCGAGCTTAAACCCGGAGCTTCCCTTGATGACGTTGACGGCATTACCGTAGCTCCGCTTGGGGTCACGACCTCCGAATACACGTTTTCTGCGTGTGGCGAGAAGATCGACCTCGCCTGGCTGCAGGAAGCATGGGAGCGTCCGCTTGAGGGAGTATTCCCGTATCGCAGCCACGGCGCAGGTGAGGATTCCGACGAAAGTGTCGGCGCCGTTGAGAATAGCACTATCAGCGGGAATGTTGACGCTGTTGAAGCGGTCACGTTTGACGGTACTGCCACACGACACAAATACAGCGGTCCCACGCTCACCCATCCTGCACGACCCGCACGGTAATCCCCGTTTTCCCAGGTAACAACTGCGAATACGACGTTTCTCGTGCCTTTGAGCGAGCCGGTGCCGAGCCCACGACGCTCATCATCAACAACCTTACGGCTTCTGACATTGCCGAGTCCGCAAACGCACTCGCCGCAGAGATCGACCGCAGCCAGATTGTCGCGATTCCCGGCGGATTCTCAGGCGGCGACGAGCCGGACGGTTCCGCCAAGTTCATCTGCGCGCTGTTCCGAGCGCCCCAGGTCACCGAAGCAGTCCGCCGACTCCTGAACGACCGTGATGGTCTTATGCTGGGCATTTGTAACGGCTTCCAAGCCTTGATTAAGCTGGGACTCGTTCCTTACGGCGACATTCGCCCATGGACGACACCTGTCCGACGCTCACTTTCAACACAATCGGCCGTCACCAGAGCAAACTCGTTCGCACTCGCGTGGCATCCACGCTGTCGCCATGGCTTTCTCGCTGTACGCCCGGCGACATCCACACCATTGCCATCAGCCATGGCGAGGGTCGCTTCGTGGCTTCCGACGAGCTTCTCGCCCGCCTCAAAGACGCAGGTCAGATTGCCACGCAGTATGTTGACGCGGAAGGCATCCCAAGTATGGATCTCTCGGTCAATCCCAATGGATCCGTTTGGGCTATTGAAGGCATTACCAGCCCCTGACGGTCGCGTGCTCGGCAAGATGGGGCACACCGAGCGCGCAGGCTCCGGTCTGTACCGCAACATTCCCGAGCTTACACCGGGCGACCAGTTCCAACCGCTCATCGAAGGCGGCGTTGATTATTTCGCATAGAGCAAGGGGGCGCAAACGACATCTAAGTATCTAGGTATTACCTGATTGGCTTAGGGTGTCGTTTGTGCTTCTCGACGTTTGTGTCTCTCGGCTATATGGCTATATGCTTTGTAATTTATATGCTATCTTACGGTGCTTCAAAACGAATGCGGCTTAATGCGCGCACGAAATTTCCGTACTTCAAAAACACCTGACAGCTCACTTTTAACGAAAGAGTGCATCAAACCCGGTGTTTAGTGGTGATTTGATTCACCACTAAACGCTCAAATTCGAGAAAACCACCACTAAATGCCATTTTTCCGGAAAAACTACCACTAAACCTCACAAATAGTAGAAATCCGAAAAAAACCTGTTTAGTGGTGGTTTTCTGAAACACCAAAGACATGCCAACATTAGGTGCGCGGCTTCCTTACTCTTTGTGGCAAAGCCTGCTCAGAACGGATTCGGCCATAGTCCGTCTCGTAAGGATCGGTGGCATCAACAACGTCGTCAAGCGAGAATACCGCGCGACATACATTAAGAAACGTTGCAAAACTCACCGATGGATCTCCGTTTTCAAGTCGCGAAATAGTAGCACGCGATACGGCGGCTTTATCGGCGAGTTGTTGGGAGGTAATACCATACAGCTTCCTCCAAGTAGCAATATTCTTGCCAATGCGCCTTGCTGCTATTTTTGTCTGCGCAGGAATTGGTCTGTACACGGTATCCTAACGTCAATAATCTGATACGATATAGCCATTAGTGTAGCATATTTATTTCGTTATGTAGTATGTACATCCGAAAGATCTCAGATCAAAGATTCTTTAGATTTTTCCAGATATTCTGTACGCGAGAAGAACCATTCCGCTATCAGTCTCACCCGCTGCCGCTCACCTTATGAGACTATGAGGCGTTATTCAAGAGGACCAGTATATCCTCGGATACCACCAATATTGCGTATATTCGTATAGCCCATCTGCTTCAAGGCCTTCTCGGCACGCGCACTACGGGCTCCGCTTGCACAGTACAGAAAGAGTGGAACCGTGCGGTCCGCAACGACTGAGGATATCCGCTCAATATCGGAAAGAGGAACGTTTACGGCACCTTTTATATGACTGGACGCATATTCATCTGCCTCGCGAACATCCACCAAAACAGCGCCCGAGGTCTCGCGAGCCTCAGCGACACCTTCGTTGATATTTGCCCCACCACCAAAGAAAGAAAAGATACTCATAGAATTCCTCGCTTCAAAACGAACCGCAACACACCCATACGGATAACAGGATAAAACATCCTTGCATTCTGAGGTCCTTAACGTTTTTATCATTTCAGCTTGACCCTTACGCAACGTAAGGGATTACTATCCTGTCATGGACCATGGCCATGATTCACGTAAAAGATGTTGGAAGTTACAACCGATGTTGAAGGACAACCGATACCGGAGGTTACAAACGTGGCAGAACAATACTCTGTAGGAGCGCTCGCCAATATAGCAGGAATTTCTGTCCGAACCCTGCATCACTTTGAAGCGCAGGGATTGCTGCACCCCAAGCGCCTGGCAAACGGCTACAGAGTCTACGGAATAACTGAGACAAACCGACTGCAGCAGATCCTGCTTTATCGCGAGATGGGCGTATCGCTGTCGGATATTCATCAGATACTTGACAATCCGTCCTTCGATCAAAAAGCCGCTCTCGCCCAACACCTCAAAGAACTGCAAGCACGCAAAACACACATTGAACGACTTATCGAAAGCGTTGCAAAAACACTTGAGAGCTTAGAAGGAGGTACTCCTATGAGTACGGAGGAAAAGTTTGAAGCATTTAAACAGGACCTTATCGATAAGAACGAGAAGAAATATGGAGCAGAAGTGCGCAAACGTTGGGGAGATACCATCGCTGACGCGTCAAACGAAAAGATGAAGGGACTCACTAAATCCGAATGGCAGCATCGCGATGAAATCGAAAAAGAGTTGAAAGCCGAGCTCGTTGCAGCAGTCAAAGAAGGAAACGCAACGGGCGCTCATGCTCTGCACGCCGCTCGGCTACATGCTGAGTACCTGCGCTTATCTTGGCCCGACGGACTATACTCCGCAGAAACGCATCGAGGGCTTGCACATGCCTATCTCGCTGACGAACGATTCAAGTCCTACTACGATGCTTGGATTCCCGGAGCAACCGAAGTTCTTGTAGATGCAATCGACCATTTGTTGTCTGAGTCCGCTGACTAAACAGCCGAGAGGGCCGCAAAGATAAGACTACAGCCAGAAAATTCAGCTGGAAAACTACACAAATATATGGCGTGGTAAAGAAATCGCTCGGTTAGATAATGTACTTTAAGGCTTGTAGGCGATGTACCACAATTATGGTACATCGCCTACAAGTACAAAATAAGAATCAAAGACACAAATTCATGACATCATAGAAATTTCCACCTACAAGGCACCCGGCTTTTACTAGAGCTTCCAAGCTTTTTGCTAAAGCGCCCATCCGGAAGATTGTTGCTGCAACTCAGACATATGGCGGAACAGACCACCTTCTTTTGCGCGCAGCTCGGCAGGAGACCCCTCCTCGGCAACTTTGCCGTCTGCCAACACCACGATTTTATCGGCATTTTCAACCGTACGCATGCGATGAGCAATCACCAGAACCGTCTTGCCGGCAAGCAGTCGAGTGAGCGCTTCTTGTACCTTAGTCTCGTTTTCCACGTCCAAGGAGGCGGTTGCCTCATCCATAAGCACGATTGGCGCATCCTTTAGGAGCGCTCGGGCAATCGAGATGCGCTGGCGCTCCCCGCCCGAAAGCCTGCTGCCGTTCTCGCCAATCATGGTCTGGTAGCCGTCAGCGAGCTTGTTGATAAACTCATCACAGTTGGCAGCGCGAGCCGCCGCCAACACCTCTTCATCCGTAGCGTCTTTGCGCCCGATGCGAATATTTGCCATCACGGTATCGTCAAAGAGCGTGACATCCTGAAACACCATGGTATAGTCAGTAAGGAGCACCTCAGGATCAATACCGGCTATGTTCACGCCGCCCACGCAAATCGTGCCGGAAGAAGCATCCCAAAGGCGGGCTGCAAGACGTGCGCAGGTGGATTTCCCCGAGCCTGACGGTCCGACAAGAGCCGTCACTTCGCCCTCCTTTGCCGTAAAGCTCACATTGTTGAGTACCGAAGACGGATCTTCTTCCTGGATGCTCTTCTCGCCATGTGCGCTTTTTGTTTTGTATGCAAAACTCACGGAATCAAATATGATATCGTGCTCGTCTGGGGCAAACGTGTCTGCTCCTTCAGCAACGGGTTCATCGTAGATAGCCTGCAGACGCTCAGCCGACACCTCGGAGATAAAGAGTTCCGCGATAAGCGCCAACGCCTGGTCAAAGGGGGCATATATGCGACTTACGGTAAGTAAATACATAAAGAAGACCAAAAAATCAATCTGACCGGCCAGCATGAGGTTGACACCCAAGATAATCGTTGTTGCCACGCCAAGGCGCATGATGACAGAGGCTGCGTTGATTACAAGCCCAACCCTCAGCTCCGCAAAAGCGGTACTTTGTTCGGACGTATCAATCTTAGCCTCTAGTTCACCAAGGTGGCGCTCAACCTGATTGGTAGCTCGAATCTCACGCGCGGTATCGAGCATTTCCTGAATGCCATCAGATACAATCAGGGCGTCGGCACGAGACCTTCTGGTGCTTTTGGCAAAGACTTTGCGCAGGCCAAAGAGCAAGCCAAACGCTACGGGCACACCCCACATAACCGCAATGCCCATACGCCAATCAAACGCAATAAGTGCAACCGCCACCACGGCCGTCGAAATATATGAGCCGTATAAATAACCAAGCACATGCGACCACACATGTTCCAAGCGATCAACGTCGCTCATGATGGTCTCGGCAAGATCGGCCAGATCACGACCGGCAAAAAAGGAGAGCGGAAGTTTGCGCAGACGTTCTGCCAAACTTATGCGGATTTTTCCAACCTCTCCGTATACGGTGCCGTAGGTATTCTTGTATTGCATCTTATGGGCAACAAACGACACCACCAGAAACACGACGATGCCGCCAACATACGGTAACAACTCCGGAGAGGGAGCACCGCCAAGAAGCGTCGCCATCAGTTGTTTCATGAGCATGAATAAAATGCCGATACCCGCAAAATCAATAAAGTTAACGATAACGGTCCAAAACGTGCCCTTCTTAACGTTTGCGACACCTTGGTCGGTAAGAGCAAACTTGCGCTTAAAAGCCTCACCAAACATTTACGCCACCTCCTTTGAAATCTTCCACGAAACGGCCTTCTGATAGTCGGCCCACATGCGCGCATACAGGCCGCCCCCATCCACCAGTTCTGCATGGGTGCCCTGCTCAACTACCCGTCCTTCATCAAGCACCACGATGTTATCGGCACCTACGACGGTAGAGAGCCGGTGCGCAATCATGACTACCGTGCGACCCTGCGTAAGCTTGGCAAAAGCCTTCTGAATGAGGGCTTCGTTCTCAGGATCGGCAAAAGCCGTTGCCTCATCAAGAACCACAATCGGCGCATCTTTCAAAATGGCGCGGGCAAGAGCAATGCGCTGCTGCTCACCGCCCGAAAGGAAGGTTCCGTGCGTTCCGATAATCGTATCCACGCCGTTCGGCATTTTCTCGATAATGTCGCTACATTGGGCAGCCTCAAGCGCGCGTAAAACTTCCTCGCGCGTTGCCTCAGGGCGAGAAGCACGCACGTTTTCCAAAATCGTTGTCTTAAACAGGCGGTTATTCTGAAACACGAAAGCAACCTGCTCCATGAGGACTTTGGGGTCAATCTCCCGTACGTCAACGCCACCAACCGCTACCGAGCCCGAATCGACATCCCAAAAGCGAGGTATGAGACTTGCGGCCGTAGTTTTGCCACCGCCGGAAGGTCCCACAAGAGCCACGGTAGATCCTGCGGGAACCGTAAATGTCACGGTATCCAAGGCTTTCTTCTCGGCCCCTTCATACGTGAAGCTCACCGTCTGAAACTCGATGCCATTACCTGCGGGTATCTTAGGATTTTTAGGCACGCTTACCTGCGGAGCGGCGAGAATGTCCTCAACACGCCGCAATGCATCTTCTGCCTGCATCATGCCACCAGCGGCAAACATGATCTTTGCCAATGCGGTAGACATGACTGCCGAGAAGATCGCATAAAACGCCAAGTCTGTCACGAGGCGCACAAAATTACCGGACGAAATTGCTCCCGGTACCAAAAAGATTGTGACGGGAATCAAAAATACGAAAGCTGCTTCAGTGAAACTGAGATTGACACTATACGGATTTTCGCAGACCTCACCTTGGTACTGCTCGGCCTTAGTGCTGTATTCGTCAATGGCTTTCTTGAATGCCGTAAAGGTATACACCGTCTGCTGAAATACCTTTACCACGGGGATACCGCGCACGTATTCGGTACTGGCCTTGCCCATTTTGTCGAGCGCCGTCTGATACTCGGTCATATAATTTTTGCCTTTACCGGACATTATCAAGGACATTGACGTTATGGAAATGATTACGATCATGAAACATGCAAGTCCCATGCGCCAATCAAATATAAAGAGAAGAACCAACATTGAGACAAACATCGAGATAGAGCCTGCGATATCTGCAAGGTTATGAGCACACAGCTGCTCAATATTGAGCGTTGCCGCATCCATACGACGTCGCAGGATACCTGATGCATGGGTATCGTAATAGCCCAGAGGTGCCGCCATCAGGCGTTTTGCGCACGCTTTGCGCATGTTGGTCTCAATACGAAATGCCGCAAGATGCGTACACATAAGGCCACCAAAGTAGATCACGATACCCGCAACGGCAAACCAAAAAGCCATCCACCCGTAGCCTGCAATACTCGTTGCTTCCTCCCACTTTGGTGCAACCGCAATAAGGTCGCGAACAACCAGCCAGATAAAAACATAGGGCATCATGGTAAAAACCATGGAAATGGCCACAAGAACACAGCCGATGATGGTAAGCGGCCGTCGTGTTCCTGCAAAGTCCAAGATGCGAGAGATTGTTCCTCGCTTCTTTTTATTGTCTTGCTTTTTCTTATCCACCATACAAGCCTTCTTCCCAACACTTCATTTTTAACGAATAATGTTATCGTAGGCTAACTTATAGAAAAAAGTAAGACTGTTATTCCGGCACTCTCATGGGTGCAATTGATTCTTAATTTGATTTTAGAGAAATTTTCTGATTTAAAGTGGATTTTGATTGAGCGTGCGACTCAAGAGAAGAGACCCCAGATCGACGGTGTACCATACCTTACCCGCCGATGAGGCCTCTACCCTATCTACCAGCTACGGTGTCCGGCCTATCCGTCAGAAACGATGCCGCGAAGAATCTCCAGACCGTGAAAGACAGGTTCGATAACTGCGGAAATATTTTCAACCGCAGCTTTGGGACTACCCGGCAAGTTAATAATAAGCGTGCGCTTTGCAATGCCGGCAACCTCTCGTGACAGACAAGCCTTAGGCGTTATCAGCATCGATGCACTGCGCATGGCCTCGGGAATGCCGGGTGTCAGGCGCTCACATACTTCACATGTTGCCTCAGGCGTTATGTCGCGTGGCGAGAAGCCCGTCCCACCCGTTGTCACTACCAGCGCAACGTTGTCGGCAACGGCAGTACGCAAGGCGGCGACAATCTCTGCGTGCTCATCGGGTACCAGTACTACCTGCGCTTCAACCGCAAAGCCCTTCTCGCCCAAAAAGGCAACGAGAGCCGGGCCACTGGCGTCCGCTCGCTCCCTACGTGAAGAGCGGTCGCTCACCGTGATAACGCGCGCCGTAAATGCTTCTTCGTGTGTCACGGCAACTTCTTCATGTGTCGCCGCAACTTCTTGGTGTGTCGCCGCGGTTTCTCTGTGCGTCACAGCTACTCCTTTACGATGAGGCCGCCCTCACCCAGCACTACGAAATCGTGCTTGGTAAGCTCGATACCGGCAGCAATACGAGGAAGCACCACGTCAAAGACGGTCGTAGCGCTGTACATGACGCAACCGGGAAGACCGAGGACGGGAATGGCAGAGGCGTCCTTGACGGCAGCATCAAGATATCCCAGACACATCATCGCACCCGGAAGCACCGGAGCGCCGTACGTTACAATTCGCGCACCGGAACGTTTAATAGCACCGGGCGTGTTGTCATCAGGATCAACGCTCATACCCCCTGTGCACGCAATTAGATCGACTCCCAAATCCCGCGCTTCATGAATGGCCGCAACAAGCGCGTCCATATCATCGCCCGGCTTTGCGCAGTGTAGCGTCTTAATGCCAAAAGCCGCAAGTTTTTGTTCAACGACCGGCGTGAACTTATCCTCGATAAGCCCTTTCTGTACTTCTGATCCCGTTGCGATAAGAGCCGCGGTCTTTACGCAAAATGGTGCTACCCGCATGAGCGCTCCGCGGTGCGCAACGTCGGCGGCGGCTTCTGCGGCCTCCACAACAGACGCATCAACCACCAGAGGAATAACGCGGGTACCGGCAAGCGGGGTACCCTTCTTCACCGCAGTATGACCGCGACGAGTGGCAATCATTACCTCGTCAACCGCATTGACGGCATTAAGACGCTGCGTATCAAGCTCAAAAACACCGTCAACCGCTGCGGTAATGGTGAGTTTTTCCTTCATGAGGGCTCTTTGGATACCACGCAATTCTCGCCATGGCAAAGCGCCGCCATGCGGTATGCCGCATCGTTTTCGTGAAGCTGATCCTTCCCCAGCTCCCACACAAACAGATGCTCCCTTTGCCCATGCTGAGCAGCACGGGAATATCGGCTTCTTCCACTACGTGGCCCTTCTTAAAGCGCACACCCTTAAAGCGCGTTTTGTCGTCAGCGCTCTCACCGGGAATGATTTGGGTCATGTCGTGGCACAGCACGTGCCCGACCGCATCTTCCGTTCTAATCTGCTTCATGCCGAAGCTCCTTTGCATCTAAAACATGAATAATATCTCCGGGTTTAATAATGCCGCCACGCAAAACCACCGTAAAAATGCCGTCGGTGGGCATGACGCACGTACCAATGAGTTTCCGAATCTCGCAGTCATGATGACAGGTCTTGCCGATCTGTGTCACCGCGAGAAGAGCTTCTCCTATTGCAAGTACCGTACCAACCGGCAGCTCGCGCAAGTCAATGCCGGAAGTAAGAATATTCTCGGCAAAATCTCCCGGATGCAGTTCTGCGCCCTTCTCGCGCATGGTATCAACGGACTCGTTGCCCAAAAGACTCACCTGACGGTGCCAGTTTCCGGCATGCGCATCGCCCCTGATACCTTCGCCCACACAAACCTCAATGGATTCAACGGGCTTTTTGCGTATGCCCTTTTTTTCACGCTGATACAGCAGCTGAGCACCGTACCCTCCGCAGCGGATTTCACGTTTTTAAAACTCATTCGCAATCTTCCTCTCGCACAAAATGACCGGATGCTCCGCCGTCTTTCTCAAGCAGGCGAATCCGGCTGACAACCATGTCTCGCTGGTGAGCCTTACACATATCATATATGGTCAGACAGGCAATGGAAGCCGCCGTGAGGGCTTCCATCTCAACACCAGTCTGCCCCGTACAACGACAAAACGTCTCAACCGCAATGCCGTCTTCTTCAAACAAAAACGAAATATTTACTCCGGTGAGCTGAAGCGGATGGCACATGGGAATGACATCCGAAGTGCGCTTTGCCGCCATGATGCCGGCTACCTGTGCCACTGCCAAAACGTCACCTTTTTTAATGCCGCCGGTACGCACCAACTCAAGCGTATCGGAGCGCATGAAAATCTTCCCTCCCGCACGCGCCGTGCGCACTGTTATATTCTTGGCGGAAACATCCACCATGCGGGCCCGTCCCTCTTTATTAAAATGGGTAAGCGCCATCTTAGCCTCCAATTTCATTCATCGCCCGAAGCGACTTTCTTGCGTGCGTCAAATCGATTGCATGACCTTTAGGGTTTTTGAGCAATCCCCTTGCTTAAAGCAGACAAGAGTTCCTCACCCGAAAGTCCCCGGAGAGCAATCTCACGGGCCGAATGCAGGCAAGGCTTTAACATACCGTCTGCGGTCACGCGGATCCTGTCGCAAGAGCCACAAAACGTATGCGTCATGGGGCGGATAAGCCCCACCTTCCCCTGCCAACCGGGCGCGCCAAACAGCTCCGCCACACCGTCTGAGCCAAGCGGTGTAAGTTCCGGCAACACATCGAGTACGCAATCGGCACTCACAAAACGCTCAGTCGGCCATCTTGAGCATTCGCCCATACGCATAAGTTCAATAAATCGCACGTCAACGGGCTCATTTTTAGCCATTTCTGCAAGAGGACGAATCTCATCTTCATTCAGGCCGCCCAACAGCACGGCGTTGAACTTCGTGTGAGTAAATCCCGCTTCCCGCGCCGCTGCAATACCGGCAAGCGCATCGGCAAGCGTTCCGGTACGACTCAGCCTTGCGTAGCGTTTTGGATCAAGCGTATCAAGCGAAATATTAAGGCGAGAAAGACCGACCGCCTTCAGATCTTTGGCGAGAGGTGCAAGCAAGGTGGCATTGGTAGTCATGACCACTTCTTCGATGCCGTCTACGGCAGAGATCATACGCGTCAGGTCCACAATACCTCTACGCACCAAGGGCTCGCCTCCGGTAAGACGAACCTTTTTCACACCAAGTTGTGCCGCAGCCTCAACAATCATGCGCATCTCTTCAAACGAAAGAATATCTTCATGGCAAAGCATGGGGACACCCTGCGCCGGCATGCAGTAGAGACAGCGACAATTGCAGCGATCCGTAACCGAAAGCCTGAGGTAGCGAATATTTCTTCCCAAATCATCACGCATGTGGAAACTTCTTTTCTTCCGCCGCGCCATACTCTTTTGCACTATCACGAAGAGGCATAACGCACTCAGGGGCAATGTAGAACAAAATCTGTTGAGGTTCACCCAAACTCGCCCAAGACTCTTTAGAACACTCGTAGCGAAGAAGTGCGCCTCCGGGTGTTTGGGCCATCACAATAGTTGAAAACGTATTGTCAATCACACGATTAACCTCACAGGGAATAACATTTTCGTATTCGGTAGCGCAGCCAATCACCTTAAAATAATGCGCGCGAATTCCGACGTATGTCACACTGTCATCCATGGGCAACGCGGTGGTAAGGTTCAATCCCCAATCATCACAGAAAAGGCACTTCTCGCCCACCTTATGAGCACAGGACACGTTCTTGCATCCGGAAATACGTGCGGCGGCAAGCGTCACGGGTGTCGAAAAGAGCTCTTTTACCGATACTTTTTTATCGGAGTTCCCTTGGTTTATGACGCACACGGAATCACAGAGGCGATATACCTCGTCGCGATTATGGGAAACGTAAACTGCCCCTCCCGGAAATGCACGCAGCGTATCACTCAGCTCAAGCTCAAGCTGCCAGCGAAGATAACTGTCGAGTGCCGAGAAGGGCTCGTCGAGCAAAATGAGATCGGGCTTGCTGGCAAGAATACGCGCCATGGCACAGCGTTGCTGCTGACCGCCGGAAAGCTCATGGGGACGACGGTCAAGAAGACTCTCAAGCCGCATCTTTTTGAGTTGTTCGAGCGCACACGCTTCACGCTCTGCCCGTGTTGCCCCTTGGGCTCCCACCAGCACATTTTGCATCACGCTCATGTGCGGAAAGAGCGCATAGCTCTGAAACAGATACCCAACGTGTCGCTCTTGCGGCGGCACATTGACGTGGGCTCCGGAATCAAACAGAACTCGGTCGTTGAGAACAATACAGCCACTGTCAGGGCTTCACGATACCGGCAATGCACTCGAGCGTCATTGATTTACCGCAGCCTGAAGGGCCGAGAAGCGCCAAAACCTCATTGCTCTTCTCGACGGCAAACGAAACATGCAGATCAAAAGCCACTCAAGTGCTTGGTAATGTCAACGGAAAGCGCCATGATCAAGCCCCTGAGCAGGAGTTGCCACATGCGTCCGGCGGCTCCCTTTTTCAAAAACATTAAGGGCGAGAAGCACCACGGCCGAGATGGCGAGGTTGATAAGCACCCACTGCATGGCAGCCGCATCGTCGCTGGTTCTCCACAGCTGGTATACCGTCGTTGACACGGTTGCCGTCTTACCGGGCGTATATCCACAGATCATTGAAGTGGCTCCGTACTCGCCCAGCGCACGTGCAAATGCTAGGACGGTTCCCGCCACAACACCTTTCATGCAGCACGGCATTTTGACGTGCCAAAACACCCACGTGTTTGATTTCCCGAGTGTTCGAGCCGCATCGGCAAGCGTTTCGTCAAAAGCTCTCAAATGCACCTCGAGCGGTACGGTACATAAGCGGCAAGCTCACCACAACGGTGGCAAAAATTGCCGCGTACCATACCATGGTGAGTTTTATGCCAAATACATTCAGTACCCAAAGGCCAATGGGACGGCGTGGACCCAAAAGCAGAAGGAGCAGATAGCCCACAACCGTCGGTGGCAGCACCAAAGGCAGCGTCAATATAACGTCCAAAAACCCTTTAACAACCCGAGGTGTCTTGGCAACAAAGTTTGCAAGAGCAATGCCCAACAAAAAGACAAGGGCAGTTGATGCCGCAGCAATCCTCAGCGAGTTATACAGCGGATACCAATCCATAAAAACCAATCCAGAAAGAAACGTGAAAAACCCAAACAACTATGCCTTTGAAAGCGGAGTAAAGCCGACCTTCTCAAAGCACGCGCTGGCATCAGAGGTCTTCAAAAACTCAAGGAATTTCTTTTGCGAGGTCTGCCTGCTTTGCATTTTTGGTTGCAGCAGCAGGATACACCACGCGTCCGCACATCTCCTCGGTTGCCTCACCGACCATCTGAAGTTTTGCAGAGGTGGCATCGGTCTTATAGATAACGCCACAGTCAACGGAAGCTTCTTTAACCTGTGTGGTAACTTCCTTAACATTGGTTCCGTATGAGATATGCCCCTCTTTGGCAAGCGCTTCTTCATCGAGCTTGTAGTACTTCAAAATCTTCTGCGTGTACTGACCAACAGGGGACATCTGAGTTGCCCATGCCAAGCAAAAATCTCACCTGCACCAAGCTTTTGAGCCATGTCATCAAAACTCTGAACGGCTTTGGGGTTATCCTGAGGAACGCACAGGGTAACCTTATTCTCAAGGATGTCAAAACGAGTATCGGATGCAATGAAGTCCAGATCTTTATCGTGATCTTTCTTGGCGTTTGCATCAAGCTGATTCATCTGCTTCTGGCCGGCAGAAATGAAAACGTCACAGTCGGAGCCCTCTTCTATCTGCGTCTTGAGTGTGCCTGAAGAATCAAAGTTGAAACTGATATCAACGCCTTGATTGTCATTCTTAAAAAGCTCTCCGGCCTCGGTTAGACTTTCGGTCAGTGACGCAGCCGCAAAAACAATGAGCGTTTGAGCATCGGCTTTCTTCTCGCCACCGGACGCGTCTTCCTTTTTAGCTCCGTTACCACCACAAGCGGCAAGACCAAGTGTGGCAACTCCTGCTGCGCCGGCAATGAACGAACGACGGGAAACACTGTTTTCGAACTTCATACAAACTCCTTTAAACGAACCTAACCTTATGTGACAGACCCTCCAACATGCTCCGTTGGAAAAGTCCGATACACCAAACTCTCTGCGGGCGAAAAAGTACCTCTTCCCGCAGCGCCACACCACGTATTTTATGTTGAAGACGGCCTCTTCTGATGCGGCTTCTCCGGGCGGAAATTGGCGCGACAACGAATCATCTCGGCTGCAATGGAAATGGCAATTTCCGACGGGGTAACAGCCATAATATCATCTCCGATAGGCATATAAATGGCGTCAGTCCACTCCTTGGAAATACCACGTTCCCCCAACGTTTTGCGGGCAAACGCTGACTTTCTCATACTACCAATGCAACCTACATACGCAGGCTTACATGGGTAGAGCTGTTCAAGTACGTCGATGTCAAAGGCGTGGCCGTGCGTTGTTACTACCGATGATAATCGCGACGGGTCACCTGCACATGCTCTGAAATATTTTTGAAGTCACCGCAAAAAACCGCTTCAGCGGCAGGGAAATCTTCCTTTACCGCCACGCCCTTGCGGTCGTCAAAAACCACAACCCGAAAGCCTACGCCGGCAAGCACGGGCGTGAGCGCACGGCCAACATGCCCTCCTCCAAAAATATATGCTACGGGATCAGGTCCCAACGGCTCCGTATACGTTGCCGTTGCCTCGTCCCACACGGGCATATCAGAAAGAGCACGAGGATCATCTTGCGACAACTCTTCAACAGGAAGTGCCTCAACGATTACATGAGCGGGATCTGCCCACTGTTCCGTAACGATAAACGGCTTTTTGGAATCAATCAGGCTAAGCAGCCGGTCTGCAAAAAAATCCTTTTGAGCAGGCGTAACCAAGCGCAACGCAATGAGCGCGTCCCCACCACATGCCATGCCTGTTTTGGCGTGGGTCATCCATTCGATCTGATCGTGCTCCGTACCGGCCAGTATGTCACGCGAGCGCTGTTGTGCCATCAGCTCGATGGAACCACCGCCGACGGTTCCCAAAAAACGTTCCGTCCTGCAAAAGTACCATGCGGGCACCGGCATGCCGTGGCATCGACCCCTTTGTGGAAAGCAGCGTCGAAATCACAAAACTTCGACCCGCTTCAAGCTCCGCCAGAAGACAGCGCACCAAATTCTTATCGCAAAGTGTACCGTGTGAATCCGCCATGTCAGCCCCCATTCTTACCTGATGAAACGCACGTCTCGGTTTCTCTTCTTGTCCCTGCGCATACTATCCCTGCAGGCTATCTCACACTAGCCCTACAAGCTTAATTCGCTTGGCATCCTGCGCACTTTCCTCATACTCCGTCATACGCCCCACCACACGAGCGGAAGAAACTTGTTCATCGGCGCAAAGCGCAGAAAGAAGCGCATCTGAATCTTCAGGTGCCACGGCAATAAGCAAGCCGCCCGAGGTTTCGGGGCAAAAGAGCACGTCAACTCTTTCACGAGCAATCCCCGTGGTCTCCACGTACTTCTCGGCATAGCGACGATTACGATACATTCCTGCAGGGTAAAATCCCAAGACGTGCAAGCTCAAACACATGGGGCGAGAGAAACTCAGGGCCGTCCACGTTAATCTCGGCAGCAAGATCTGCTCCTGGCACATCTCAAGCAGATGACCCATAAGCGAGAAGCCCGTCACATCCGTTACGGCATGAACATCAAAGTTCACCATAATGTCGCGGGCATACCGGTTGAGCGTCATCATGGAGCGCTCGGCGGCATCAACCTCTTCTGCGGTTGCCATATTGGCTTTTACTGCCGTGGTAATTACGCCTACGCCAAGTGCCTTGGTAAGGATGAGCACGTCGTCCGCATGTGCCTCTGAATTGGTATACATTTTTGACGGATTCACAAAGCCGGAAACCGCCAGCCCGTACTTGGGCTCACTGTCATAAATGCTGTGGCCGCCTACGATGTTTGCTCCGGCTTCATACACTTTGTCATAGCCGCCGCGCAAGATTTCATGCACCACCTCAGAGGGCATATCTTCGGGCACCGCCATAACGTTAAGCGCAACCTTGGGCTCTCCGCCCATGGCATACACATCGGAAAGCGCATTTGCTGCGGCGATGGCACCATACGTATATGGATCGTCGGCAATGGGCGGAAAGAAATCAATGGTCTCCACCAGTGCAATGTCATCGGTGACCTTATAGACCGCCGCATCGTCCGCCTTATCAAAGCCAACCAGTAAGTTGGGGATCTTTGCGTACCTTGATATCCGAGAGAAGCTTTGCCAGCTCGCCTGCACCAACTTTCGCACCGCATCCCGCACATTCGGCAAGCTTTGTCAGCTTTTACATCTTTTGCAGCCATTATCCATCCAGCCTTTCCGTAAAGTGACAGAGAGCCTCAAGTACGCCTCCGCCTATCGCACGAGCCTTATCGGATGCGGAAAAACAATGTCCTACCTTACAGCGAGGATCAATGTCGCCCGATTTCATACCCTTGGTTACCGGCACGCCTTCTTGCAAAAGACCTCGCAGAACACCGTCAATGGTCGCTTTGACCGGAATGCCTGAAACCATGGCCACTATATCGCCGCGCTTAACCACGTCTCCGATTTTTGCCACAGGGCTCAAAGATGCCCTCAGCCGGCGACCATAGCACGCGCTCTTTGGTAAAAGCCACCGATGTTGCCCGGAACACCGGTGTTCGGGATGGGCGTGCCGTCATAGATAACCTTTCCCCAGATAGTGGCCTCGCTTTGTCTCAATTACCGCATGACAGTCAGACTTTGAGTCTGTACCGGCCTTAAACCCCGGTCCCACTCCGATTACGACGGGAGCCATATCCTTGGTGGTACCAATATTTGCGTTTTGCGAGAATGGCATCTACCAACACGTCCGGCTTGAGCTCTGAAATACATGCACCTTCAGGGTCAACCAAAACCGCAATGTTCTTCTCGCCCACAATACGAAGCGCGTCTGTGATGTCTTTTGCTCGAACCGCCTTTGATGCCCTCTACCTGAGCTTCGCCCAGGCGAATGGCCTCGGAAAATGCAACGGAGCGACGCACTGCCGTGGGAACCTCCACATCAAGCATCACGATGCGTGCACCCTGCACGATAAAGTCTGAGCGCAATGCCTGAAGCAAGATCTCCTGCACCTCGTATTACTACCAGCATGTTTTTCCTCTCCTTGCCGAGTTTTACGGCATTGGTATCACTGATCACAACTCAAGTTCATATATACCCACCGGCGCAAAGTTTCCTTGTGCCGCTTTTTCACAAACGTCTCGCGCCTCTATCGGCATAGCCCACGCCAATCCACAATCCGCCTTAATTGCAACGGGAGTTGGAATGAGGCGGCCTGGTATCTCTTGTTCTTTGCAGACGCGCTCACATTCGAGCGCCTCATGCGTGGAATCAAACGCCACCACCGCCCGCAGATGCCGAACGCGTATCTGATGAGTATGTCCGCGCTGATCCGGCCCACACATCTCAACGCATCTCCTTGGCAAGCTCAATAAGTGCCGAAAGCGCAGTATCTGTCTCATCCTCTGTCGTATAAAAACCAAACGAGAAGCGCACGGCACCCGTCTCTTGCGTGCCAAGTGCCCGGTGCATACGCGGCGCACAATGTGCACCTGCGCGAACCGCAATGCCGTAGTTCATGTCCAAGGTCTCCGCCAACTCAGATGAAGTCCATCCGGCCAGATTGAGTGTCACAACGGGAGCGTGGTCACAACTTGGTTTGGAACCGTCAAGAACCGCAAGGTCATCAGGGTAGTCGCCATAGAGCACCACCCCGGGAATACGGCGAACCCCCGCAACAAAGCGCTTGGTTAACGCCAGGTCATGGGCGTGGATGGTATCTACTCCTTGTTCGGCAATGAAGGCAACCGCTGCAGACAGACCGGCTATGCCATGTCCGTTGAGTGTTCCTGCCTCAAGATGTTCGGGGTAACGCTCAGGCATACCTTCCTCAAAGGAGAGTACTCCCGTACCGCCTTGAACTACCGCCTCAAGGTCAACGTGTGAGCCTACGAGAAGAGCGCCCGTTCCCTGGGGTCCCATCAGTGCCTTGTGTCCGGTACATGCCAAAAGATCAAGGCCAAGGCCATCAAAGTCAATCCGGAAAGATCCCGCCGTCTGCGCAGCGTCCACCAAGAGCAGTGCCCCGGCCGCATGAGCAATGGCAACCGCTCGCACAAGATCGCAGACGTTACCGGTGAGATTTGAGGGCATACGTCACCACCACAAGCTTTGTGCCGAAAGTCACCAGCCGCTCAAACGCATCCCAGTCAAGACGACCCTGTCTGTCTGCGGGTACAAAATCAACGTTTACGCCGTGCTTCTCGCGAAGACGATAGAGCGGACGCAAGACGGAATTGTGGTCCCAATCGGTTGCCACGACGTGATCGCCGGATTTCACAATACCGAGAATTGCCTTGTTCAGAGCATCCGTTGCATTTGCGGTAAACACCACGTTCCGGATGGAAAAACCCCAAAAAGCGAGGCAAGGCGTTCACGCGCCACCATAACCGCTCGGGCCGCATCAAGTTCGGCGACCGCAGCTCCGCGACCGGTGCTTCCAAGCGAGCAAAGTGCGCGAGAAACGGCATCCACTACGCAGGGAGGACGCATATATGATGTGGCGGCGCAGTTGAGATATATCATTTCGAACGCCTTACAGCACCATTGCACCCGGCTGCTTTGAGATAATCTCGGCAATGGCGTAGAGGTTGGTAACTTCACCCACCGCCAGCTTGTCTTTAATGCCGTAGAAAATCAAGACAGGTACCGCAGGTCAAAATCTTGGTGCCGCGCGCCTCAAGCTCTTTTGATATCCTCAAGCGACTCCGAACCCTCACACGTCAGATGAGCACCGCCGTTGTAAAAACAGCATGGTCTCAGGGACGCTCTCTTGGTGCGCAAGAGCGTAGATGAGGCCTTTCATTAAAAATATGCCCAAGCTCATCATCGCCGCGACCCATAAACTCAGCATCAACCGCAACAACCGTAGCGGAACGATCGGGAACATTGCAGAAGAACGAAGCCTCGGTAGCTGCGGACGCACTTGCCGCGACTGCTTCGCGCGGGGACAAAGGTCATGACGGTTTCTTCACCGTCTTTTGTCGTTGTAAGCTCACAGTTCTTCTCGTCAGCCAAGCGCGTAAAGGTTACCGAGAGCAACGGCATCGTTTATCACCACTTCAAGCGCTTCTCCCTGCGCCAGTTTTGGCAACGCTTCAAGCGTCAGGATAACCGGTTTGGGGACACGTTAGGGTTGCGCGCATCAATTTTCATTGCAATCCCCTCTAAAATTGCACATCCTGCCTACGTATAGCGGGCAATGTGAGTGCTTTTGCAATAAAATAAGTATATCGCTAATAAAAAAACTTTTAGTTAGGCAACCACATGAACTGTTATGAAGTGCTGGGCGTTTTACCGGGAGTTACCTCAGTTGTCGGCAGCGGAGGCAAGACCACACTGCTCTCAAAACTTTCCCAAGAAGTTCGGGGAACGGTCGTTTTAACCACGTCAACGCACATCCTTCCGTTCCCGAATATGCCTCTTTTGGAAAAACCCCACGCTCTCGAGGTGAAAGACGCTTTGACAACACACCGCGTCATCTGCGTCGGAGCCTTTTTCAGGCGAGAAGCGCAAGTTGGGGCCCTCGGCACTTTGCGCCCAGAGCTGGCGTCGGTTGCCGACTATGTATTTGTGGAAGCTGACGGATCAAAACGGCTACCCTGAAGGCTCACGCCCCGCATGAGCCCGTCATTCTGAAGGTAGTCGGCGCACCATCCAAGTCGTCGGACTTTTTCCGGCTTTGGGCTGCCCGTCAACCAAAACCGTCCACCGCAGTGAGATTTTCTGTGACCGCGCGGGTTGTTCGCCGGACGATCTCGCTACACCAAAGCGCATTGCTATGGTCATTGCCGCAGAACACGCTTCAGGAGCCGTACGAGCGGACGTTATTCTCGCCAATCAAGCCGATTGCGAGAAAGACCTTGCTCTGGCAAGAGACTTTACAAAGGAGCTCCGTTTGCGGGGAGACAACACGCCCGTTGTTGCGGGCTCGCTTTTTAATTCGACTTTTTGCGGAAATGCGTGATAGGTGATCACCACCGGCGCATCTTCGTTGTACTTCTCGCCCACCGAAAACTTTTTATCTCCGTCAATGGTGATCTCTTTGACCTGGTTCTCGTGATTGAGCAGGCCAATCTTGAGGTCCTCGTCCTTTTTTGGTTGTGATGTTTTGTAAAAGCCCGCATGCTCAAACTTCTTTTGAGCTTCCTCATAGTCATACTCGGAGACGTCCTTGCTGGCGAGAGGAACCTCTACCTTCACCGGCTCTTTTTTGACAGTCTCGGTTTGGGTGGGCTGTACGGATTGCGCCTGTTGGTTTGATGTCCACGGATGAAACGCTATGAGTATCACGCACACCACAAGCGCAACGATTGCGGTTACTGCAACAATAAACAGCTGGTTATTGGTGGTTTTCTTGACCGCTTCCGCTGCGATTTCTTGCTTGCTCTGTATAGGGCCCGACGATTTTGCAGCGGGATGAGGCAGGGTGGCTTGCTCTTGTGAGAGCCGACGCGTAACTTTATCTCCAACGTCCAGCGTCTCGCCTGTCAGCAAATCGTGATCAAGCGAGTCCATTGCTTTTTGCACGTCGGTGTTGTTCTGTGTATCGGCATCGTCTTCACGGAAGTTCAACTCGTATCTCCTTTGTCCGCCACCGGACTGTCTTTCATACATACTATTTTCACACATATAGCGCTATAGAAATATTACAACACCTACAAAGATGGCAAGTTCATACTGTATTTTTTCATACTGTGTATTGCATAGTATGCCTGAGTAATATATACTATGTATCGCATAGTATATTGAAGGAGACGTATTGTGGATGCACAGCTGAAGCGTGGATTTCTTGATATCTGCGTCCTCGCAGCCATAGCCCGCAAAGATTCCTACGGGTATCAAATCATCCGGGATGCCCCTGCGTCGCTTGAGCTCTCCGAGTCAACGCTCTATCCCATTTTGAAACGTCTTGCTAAGCAACATTTCCTTTCCGAATACACACGTGAGCACAACGGTCGTCTCCGCAAATATTATTCGATTACTGACACGGGACGCTTAGAGCTCTCACGATTTATCGCTGATGAGGCCTCCATTACAGACATTCTCTCCTACATTAAAGAAGGAGCATCGTCATGAAAAAGGATGAGTTTCTTGCCGAACTTCGCGCAAACCTTAAGAAAAAGCATGTTCCCAAAAATCAGCATTGATGATGCTCTTGCCTATTACGACGAGGCAATACGCGACCGCATGGAAGACGGTATGTCCGAGGAAAAAGCCGTAGCAGCCATGGGAAGCATTGATGATGCGGTTCAATCAGCACTGGAGAGTATGCCTGCGTTTCTACGCGCAACTCAGCGTATCCGCTCTGATTCGGTACTTATGTCCATAACTATCGTGCTTCTCGTCATAGGCGCCATTGTCTGGATACCCCTTACGTTTGCCCTCGCACTTACGGCATTGAGCATTTATTTTGTGATTTGGGCACTTGTTATTTCATTATGCTTTGCAGTTGCCTGTGGTCTTTTCTGCGGAGTAATGAGCATCCCGGCACTTGTAGTGGGATTTCTGCACGACATGTTCCTTTCCGGCGCACTTTCTGCCGGTGTGTTTCTGCTCATAGGAGGTGTTTCAATACTGGTAATACCGATAGTAGCTCGCATAATGCATTCTCTTGTACAAAGCGCACGAGACTATGCAAATTGGATTGCTCATTTCTTTGCACAAGTTCCTGCCGAGAAGACACGAGTCTCCACGGGGCGAACAAATACAACGTCATGGTCTGAAGGACATTCGAAAAGACTGCTCTCGCTGTTCGGTGGCATTTTTATCGCAATTGGCCTTGTGTTGATTCTTGTTGCGTATGTGGGGTCAGGATGCAACCTTGCAGGTTTACCTGAGCTTCCTGCACTACAGATTTCTTCTTGCTCGCTTTATATGAGTCCGCATACTATTGCGTTTATGTAACTCAATTGACGCAACCCACACACGGATATCCGCAGGTATCCAGATTCTACGTTACGTATCCGGAATGATCGTGAACAACATATAGAAGGCTTTTTATGCGTATGGGTTGCGGGATCACTTAATTTTCGGTTTCTGAATCCAGTGCCGGACCTATCGCTTTTATGAGATATCCATTCTCATCGAACTCATAATAGTAGTCATCAACTATTGCTAGCCCATGTGAAAAAAGGTAGCCGTTGATTTGTCGGTACGCTTTGTGTCCATCAACCGTTACCCAACCGAAGGGAAGTTTCCATTCAAAAGGTCCAAGTTCTACAGAGCCGTCTCTTACTTCCTTGTAGTCGTCAAGAGAAATTTCCTCCAAATCCACGAGTTTGAAGGACTCGTAATTGCCGGCAAGAGCGGAGAACCTTAAAGTTCCGAGCTCTTGCATGACATATCCCACAGGTTTATCTCTATATCGAATCTCCCAAATAAGGTTGTTCCGGGTTTCTGGTTTTACTCCTATATAGCAACTGCCAAGCGTGAGCTTCATATAGTCGATGTCTTTGAGGTAAGGCTTTCCGCCGTCTCCTTCTTGCCTGGCGGTATTGATAGCTTCTTGTGTGGCCCGCTCTACCGCTTTTTGCTGAAGTGAGTCAATTGCTCATGGGTAGGGCGTAGCAAATGCATTCCACAAGAGGAAGACAGTGGCCATAAGAAACAGAACTATAGAGATAATCTTTAGAGGCAGCCATTTATGTTTCTTGTTCATAGTCATCACGCAACCTCAAGTAATTAAGAACTTGGCAGCTCATTCCTCTACAAAGCGCAAGCTCCTTGTATAAGACCACCTACACACCAAGAGCAAAATTTATAAATCCGGTCAAACAAAGTGTCTTCTTCTGGCTCTGATATCTTCCTTGTGTAACAGAGAGTTTATAAAGAGCCTCATTAGAGTCTTTAATTTCATCTCTACTAGTTTTTCTATAAGAGTTGTATGCTCATAATGCCAAATATACGAACCTGAAATAACATACCAATCATGCGAGTAAAAATCCGTCACAATGGTTATATCTGAGTAATCATGTCTTCTCCATAGTAAGCCCTACCCTCAATTGATGAAAACTGATCAGATAGCTTTGATCCATCTTTGTCATATCCTGTCATATAAAAGGGCAAAAAGTTTTTCCATTGGAGTAGATGGGATAGTCTACAAATCCGGTATCGGTAAGCTTTCCGTTTTTGAAACTATAGGTCTTGTACCCTTTACCTATAATGACATTGTCAAGATTGATCTCATCGGCCTCATCAGGAAACAAAAATTGTTTTCCTTCTTCATTTATCTTTGAAAGAAACTCCCTTATATGTTCGTTTACCGCCTCATCCGGATTAGGGACGATCTCAGAGGCATAGCAAGGGGCATATACCTGCCAGAACAAAAAGCCAGCAGCTATAACGAAAAAGGAAAAATAGCTCTGTGGACCTTCTCCCTCATACTAACCTCCCATAACCATAAAAATTACAAAAGGATAGCTATTCAGATTATTCCATGATTTGATTTTTCAATTACCAGACAATTCTGTCAATGGCTTAAAAAATATCAGCTAGTGGTCATTAAATTCTTTAAGAACCTTACGCTGTATTGAATACCCATCACTATCTCCCTAGCAAAAATGTTATAGTCAGAAATCCGATAAGGTGAGGCATCCGAAAAATTAAGGACGCAGTGTGATTCTTGAAACAGAACGGCTTATACTTCGTCCATGGGAATTGACTGATGCAGAATACCTATTCCAATATGCCAGTCATCCTGACGTTGGACCCATTGCAGGATGGAGTCCTCATACCAGTGTCGAAAACAGTCGCGAGATAATCGAAAACATACTCTCTGCACCAGAAACGTATGCGGTAGTTTTAAAAGAACTCAGCCATCCGGTAGGTAGCATTGGACTTATGATTGGATCTGCCAGCAACATTGGAATCCCTGATACCGAGGGAGAAATTGGCTATTGGATAGGAGTGCCCTTCTGGGGACAAAAGCTCATTCCCGAAGCCACTCGCAAGATAATGCAACACGGATTTGAAGATTTGGGACTCCAACGACTCTGGTGTGGATATTTTGACGGAAATATCAAGTCAAAACGTGTCCAGGAAAAATGTGGTTTTACCTATCATCACACAACAAATAACGTTCCCTGTGCAATCGAAGGGATACTGAGAACAGAGCATATTACCTGTATAACAAGGCAAGAATGGGAAAGATTGCGCTAAAACCTGACTATATACTCTATAATCGAGTTGATAAAAGGTACTGCAAATTAACAGGAGCAGCACGTGACACCAGAAGAAAGAGCAGAGAAATGGTTCCGCGATGTCCCGGAATCAAAAACGATTAACCTTGAAAAGAAAGTAGAAATATCCAAGAAAGCATCCTTGAGAATAGCATTGATATTTTTCCTTTTGCTGGTTATTGAGTGCGTTGCGCTATTTCAGATTAATGATGGAGCGCTGTTTCTCTGGCTGGCGGATGCGGTCAATGGATTTGCAGAGAACAACCATACCTACAAAGGACTAGCTCTGTTCGGTTCTATCCTGGTGCTACCTCTTTTGGTTTTTCCGCTCTTAATCGCATTTATATTTGGTAAGAAATGGATCCGCTCTGAAAGCATGCAAATACATACAACATCAAGAAAGAGATAACTAAACAAGGACTTGCCAAAAATATCAAAGGCTGGAATACCTGTTGCTACTTGTCAAGGACTTTTTATCAAAATCATCTTTTTTGTCCGATTTTCTCCTAAGCTTCCTCAGCATTATCCTTGTAAGTTTGTCTTGCATTGTTTCAGTTGCATTTTCATTGAAATGGACAACAACCCTCATAGGTGGTCTTTCCAATCTCTCTTTGTGCTAATGCTTTTTATCTGTGTTCTTCAGTTCTTCCATAAATTCTCCTTTCCGTTTTTGAATTTTTGACAATAAAAAGGAAGTATCGGCTATTTGCTTTTACTTCCTCTCTATAATTTTATTTAATTGCTTTACTTCGACAAACTGAGATTTAGATTTTAACCCTTACAGAAAATAAAACGGGCTATTCTCCTGAAGTATATTCTATAACATTAGAGTTTAATGCAGAGCGTAGCTATATAGTCATTTCCATAACGTGATAATCTATGTCTCTTATCGCATGATTCATAAAAATCTATCATAGCAAGACCATTTTTAAGTTGTCCTCTAATCTGAGTTTCTAAGGTATGGCTAAATTCATATCCATATTCTGGATTTATGGTTATTTTGCCTTCCTCTTCAAGCTCTCTTGAATTAAAAGGTATTGAAAACTTTAAAAGTAATTCCTCATCGGGTTTGTCCCATACAATGTCAGCATCATACATGTATATCCAAGGATTCATAAATCCGACCATTAACAGTCCGCCCCTTTTTAATACTCGAGAGGCTTCTTTATACATGTTTTCTAAATCTTCTATATATACATTTGAAACCGGATTAAAAATAATATCAAAAGTTTCATTTTCAAATGGAAATGGTTTTGTCATATCGCCTTGAACTGTATTGATTTTTAAGCCTTCTCTTTTAGCAACCATCTCATCTCTTTGTAATTGTGATTTAGAAAAATCCATTATGGTTACGTCATAGCCCTTTTATGGCAAAAACTGGACCCTGCTGTCCACCACCACAAGCTAAACCTAATATCTTTTTTCCGTTTGCTTTTTCAAACCATTCTTTTGGAACTTTTTTCCCAACAGTTAATGCAACAGAAATTGGATTATTTCTAACTTCTTCTAATTCTTCATGTGTCAAGGGCTCAGTATAATCATTTTTTTACATTATTCCATCTATCTTGATTTAATTTTATATAATTACTCATCTTATAATCTCCTCGTAATTTTATATTATTTCAATTTAAGTTGAATATGTTGCCATTGCATTTTTCTCATCTCTACAAATTCAGTCACGTCCCAAAAAGCGGTGTAAGGACTATTTCCTTACTACCTTCTAGCTTACATTATGCCACCTCCTATAAGACGAAGCATTGCTTGCTTGGAAGGAAATACGCCAACGACACAGCTGCTCCTTTTTGGATCTATCTTTTCATACACCTCACAGAGATGCTCAAAGCCTGTACGTACAAGGTTTGGTTCTGTCTTTTTAGCTTCTGTATTTGTGGCTGTAGCAACAACAGTTGTACGCTTGGTGATATGTCCTGCTTCAAGCTCTTCTACTTGCTTGACCATTACGGTATTTACCACATCTTCAAGCAGTGTTCGTGCAATACCATTAACCGCACTTCTTTTACATCACTGAGGTGCTTCTCTTACACCACTTTTCGGGACACGACCGTTTACGGGTGGTTTTTGGAAGCAAAACGCGTGTTTAGTGGTGGTTTTTCTCTGATTTGAGCGTTTGGTTGTGAATCAAAATCACCCGTAAACATCCAATTTGGTACCAATTGCCTGCGTCACATGAAAACCACCACGAAAGCAAAGCGCCTGCCTGCGGATTTGCAGACAGCCGTTGATACGCAATTTCAACGATCCGACAATAAAGCGAGAAAACCTAACGAGCATGATCATACTGCCTAGCGCTGCCAAAAATGCGCCAAGTATGGCTTGGACTGCCATACTTACTGCAAGTTTGGTATATATGAGCCATACTTGCTGCAAGTATGGTTAATCGTGCCCAACTTGCTGCAAGTTTTGGCAGCGCTGTTCCAGCACCATTATGACGACCCAACTTGGCGCATTTCTGGCAGCACCCTCTTGGCAGCCCATTCCGACGGCACCAACTTGGCAGTACTAAAGCAATCAAAGAGTTCCAGATATCTCGCGCAAAAATCAAAAGCCACCCGCATGCAGGTAGCTTTTGATGTTTCGTGCGTTGCTCGCGCTCAACAGGCTAAAGGCCTGAATAAGCTTTTGGAGCGGAATTTCTCACTGAAACCCGCTCCAAAGTCCCTATTGCTCGGATATGGAAACGCAAACCTAGATACGGGCAACGGCCTTAATCTCAACCTTGGCACCCTTTGGGAAGCGCTACCACCTGAAATGCTGCGCGTGCAGGATAGGGCTCAGCAAAGAACTCAGCATAGACCTCGTTCATGGCACCAAACTCGTTGATGTCGGAAAGCAAAACCGTAGTCTCAACAACGTCAGCCATGGAAGCACCGGCTGCCTCAAGGATGTTTTTGAATGTTGGTAAGGCTCTGACGTGTCTGGGAACGAATGTCCTCACCGGCGAACTCACCGGTTGCAGAGGTCAACCGGAAGCTGACCAGATACGTTAATGGATCCGTTTGCAGAAACAGCCGCAGAATAGGGTCCAACTGCTGCAGGTGCCTTGTCGGTAACGATTGCTTTCTTTGTCATAAAATTCTCCTTCTTTCCGCTCAAACACGAATGCGCTTGAGCAACGTACAAACCTTACATTAACTTCGGAATCTCAGCTTCACTGTCTCAGGTATCGGTTCTGATAAACTCTGCAAGAGCTTTATTCCGGTAAGTAATATCCTTCCTAACGGTAAAGCCCTGTTTCTCCCAGAAAGCATTTCCGATATCGTTGCGATTAAAGACGAGTAATGCCACCTTATAAATGCCTTCTGCCTCCAGAGCCTTGAGGCTATGTTTCAATAGCTCCTCAGCAATCCCCTGTCTTCTATATGCTTCAGCCACAGCCATGTGATAAATATAGCCTCTTCGCCCGTCATGTCCCGCAAAGTATGACTCCACAAGCGCATCTGCTTCTTCCGCTACGAAAACAGTATTCGGATTACGCAGCAAAAAACGATTAATACCTTCCCTGGAATCATCCAGATTATTGAAGCCCATGTTCTTACAGGACATCCAAAGCGTATACACCGCGTCATAATCGTCGATGCTCATGGTGCGAATCATCATCAGCTTTACCCATCCTCTAACGTTTGACGTATGCGCTGGCTTCGCGCCGGTTGGCTCGCCATCAACCACTGCCAGCTCTCCGTTGACAAAAACGTACGCCGGACGTCCGTGAATCTCAAAAGCCCTCGTATGGCGTATAGTCAACGTTTTGATGCTGGTTTTTCTCGCTGATGGTCCACGTCACACTTGGATCCCATACCGTCACGTCGGCATCTGAGCCAACACGCAGGACACCTTTGCGCGGATACATGCCAAAGACGCGCGCGGGTCCCTCACTCATGAGACGGGCAAAGTCTTGAGCACCCAAGCGATTCTCAAACGAGGTTATGATAAGCCCGGGTCGATGCTCTACACCGGGACCGCCGTTGGGGAATATGCGTGAAGTCGTCGATGCCGCGATCTTTTTGACCGTGAAGATTGAAGCTGCAGTGATCGGTAGCAATGGTATCAATCTCGCCGTCACATACGGCTCGACGCAATACCTCAATGTCGTGCGGTTTGCGCAAAGGTGGGCTCATAACGTACTTAGCACCCTCAAAGTCGCTCTCAAGATAGCGCGAATCATCCAGCAACAGATACTGCGGACAGGTCTCAACGTCCATCTTCACCTTGCCGCGTGCCTTGGCTGCACGAACGGCCTCAAGTCCAAGAGCACTGGACAGATGCACGATGTTGATACGGGCATCGGCAAGCTCCGCTAGATAACACAGACGAGAAATAGCCTCTGCCTCACAGGGCAGCCGGACGGCTCATGGGGATGGCCTTCAGGGGCCAGTAATGCCTGCCGCTATCATGCGCCGCTGCAGCTCGTTGACAAGAGTGCCGTTTTCGCAATGGACACACAAAACACCATCAATATCGCGGATACGCTCAAGCACCTCAAGCGTTTGGGCGTCATCCAGGCGCAGATGATCGTAGGCAAAGTAGGTCTTGAATGACATAACACCGGCATCACGCATGACCCGCATATCAGCCTTGGCCTGATCGTTCCAATCGGCAATGGCCATGTGGAACGCATAGTTGGCGGTACAGGTACCGTCGGCGCGCCGGTGCCATTCATCAAAGCGCTTCGGTCAGCGTCATGCCCTTGTCCTGCGTAGCATAGTCCACAATCGTGGTGGTGCCTCCGCAGGCAGCGGCGCGCGTTCCCGTCTCAAAGCTGTCGGCCGTCCAATCCATGCCCGTCCAGCACTGCATGTGCGTATGAGCATCAATGAAAACCAGGGAAATACGTATTTACCGGTGACATCGATAACGCTGTCATCTGCACTCGCTTCGTACGTACCTCCCACTTGGACGATCTTCTCGCCATCCAGCACCAAATCGCCAGAAAAGACGCCTTCAGGGCAACACAAGAAAGCCGTTCTTTATTACGTTCATCAGTCAACTCCCAATCTCTCGGTCGTCAAACCGTTTATAGATACCGATGTTTTTGCTGCCAGCGCAAGGCGTTCAAGTTCGACGGGAGTGTCAACGTCCATAAGCTCCTCAACGTATGCCGCCTCAACAAGCACGGCTGACGCTTGATACTCCGGGTGTACAGCAAACACGCCCGAACCTCCCGTATCTCCTTTGACCTCGCACAAAGCATCGAACAGGACGGCGGGAAATACCACGGGGCTTCCCGGCGTCTTGTGCCATGCCAAACGCAAAACTTTATCCGGCGCCGCCTCAAAACCGGCGAGAAGTGCCCTCAGGCTTGCAGGGCGCAAAAGTGGCTGATCGCCCTGAAGAAACACCGCTCCCGACCACGGCTTTTCCGGCCGCAGCGTCAACGTTTGCCTCTTTCATCCCGCAGCGAACGGTGTCGCTTTGAAGCGTGCCGGCATGGAGCGCAAGGCGCACGCCAAGCTGCCGACACAGAGAGACCACCGGCGCGTGAAACGCGTCATCAACGCTTGCCACGATGGGATCCAAGCCCGCGGCTTGAGCCGTTTTCAATAACGTGCCGGATAAGGGGCTTGCCGTCCAGCTCTGCCATAAGCTTGTTTGAGCCAAAAGCGCCGAGACGCACCGGAGGCCATGACTATGCACCCGATACGTGTCATAGCATGGCCTCCTTTCAGATATGTGAAACCTAATTACGCCTGGAACCAGCGAGGGGTATTCCCTGTTCAAGTGCTTTAAGTGTAGCAATGGGGATCCTTTGCCTTCTGCAAGAAAATCATTGCAGCAATAGCGTATGGCTTGTAAGAAGCCTCTTTGTAAAGACCGTCGCGGTGGTAATCAAAGACCTCATTAGCAACCTCGCCGTGCTCACAAGAAACACCGTTGATGTCTGCAGGCAGTGGGTGCATATAGATGGTATCCATACCATGAGCCGTCTTTGCCATAAGATCGGCCGTGCAGCACCAATCCTTGTGAGTGGCGTTTTCGGCGAGAAGCTCCTTCTCCAGAGCATCAATACCCGCATCATCGCCGGCGGCGTAGAGATTGGTACGCTTCTCCATGGCGGCATACGGAGCCCAGCTCTTAGGAATGACGATGTCAGCGCCCTCGAAGGCCTCTGCCATGTTGTACGTCTTCTTGAAAGTTGCCCCGGACTCGGCGGCAAACTTACCGGCCACGTCCACAAGCTCCGGCATGAGGTCGTAGCCCTCGGGGTGTGCCAAGGTAACGTCCATACCAAAGCGAGGAAGAAGAGTGATGAGAGACTGCGGGCAAGAGAGAGGCTTGCCGTAGGAAGGCGAATATGCCCACGTAACGGCGACTTTCTTACCACGAAGATTCTCAAGGCCGCCAAACTCGTTGATGAGGTAGAGGATGTCGGCCGTGGACTGAGTGGGGTGATCCATATCGGACTGAAGGGATACCAGCGTTGGACGGTGATCCAAAACGCCATCTTCAAAAGCCTGCTTGACGGAGGCAGATACCTCGCGCATATAGGCGTCGCCCTTGCCGATGAACTTATCGTCACGAATGCCAATGACATCGGCCATGAAGGAAATCATCGTTGCGGTCTCGCGGACGGTCTCGCCATGAGCGATCTGAGATTTGCCCTCGTCCAAATCCATCAGCTGGAGACCAAGAAGGTTAGAGCCCGATGCATAGGAAAAACGCGTGCGAGTTGAGTTGTCACGGAAGAGCGAAACAGCAAGACCTGACTCAAAAAGACGGGTGGAAATATTGCGCTCACGAAGATTGCGCAGTGCATCGGCAACTGCATAGAGTGCCCTCAGCTCATCGGTTGACTTCTCCCACGTCAAAAGGAAGTCCTCGTTGTACATCTTGGAAAAAGTCAAGCTTTGCAAGCTCGTCAAGATACGGCTGGATGGTGTCGGCCATAGTAGATCCTCTCGTTGAAATTACCAGTCCCAGATGGGACGTCTACCTGAACAAACGGCGAGAAGTACGTGCTTTGAGCTTCAGTGCTTTGAAATCAGAGGTGCTTCTCGCCGGAAAAACTCTACATCGGGCGGCTCCAGTATGTGAGGAGTGGGTTGGAGCCGCCGATGCGTATGAGGGGGTAGCTTACTTGATATCGTTATCGGTCAAGCTGGCGCGGAACTCAGTGGCATCGCCGGTAACGGCAGAACCATCGTAGAGATTCAGAGCTGCAACATAGAGTGCTGCACAGGTAGGAAGATCCTGCTTGAACGTAATCTCGTTGGGAGCGTGTGCCTGAGACTCAGCGCCCGGTCCAAAAGCCAACACACGGAATGCCATAGCGACCCTGGATGGAAACGCAGTTTGTGGAGAACGTCCACTTGTCGCACAGAGGACGACCGGTGCGGGTTGCCATGGACTTCTCGCAACCAATGCGCTCATCGCCAAAGAGTGCCTTGTGAGCATCAACGAGCGCCTTAACGTGTGGTGCAGACTCTTTGTTGATCCACGTTGGGAAATATGCCTCAGTCTCATAGACCTCGCCGGTCCAGGAAGGACGGTCATACATATACATGGAGACCTTGACGTCGTCGCCATACTTCTTAACGGAAGGAAGATCTTCAATCTCCTTGAGGCAGCTCTTGTAGGTCTCACCGGCAGTCATGCGGCGGTCAATGGAGATGGAGCAGGAGTCTGCAACGGCGCAGCGAGAAGGACTGGTGAAGTAGATCTGGGAAACCGTGCAGGTACCACGGCCAAGGAAACGAGCATCCTCATAGTGATCTGGGTTGTACTTAGGGATCAAGCATCTTTGCGAGACCACGAATGGCAGTGGACTCCTCGGCACCGTTGTTATTAAGTGCACGAACGTCGTTAATGATGTCGGCCATCTTGTAGATGGCGTTGTCACCACGCTCAGGAGCAGAACCATGGCAAGAGATGCCCTTAACGTCAACGCGGATCTCCATACGACCACGGTGACCACGATAAATGCCACCATCGGTAGGCTCGGTTGAAATAACAAACTCAGGCTTGATTTTATCGACGTTATAAATGTACTGCCAGCACATGCCGTCGCAGTCCTCTTCCTGAACGGTACCAACAACCATAACCTTATAGCCCTCAGGAATGAGGTTCATGTCCTTCATGATCTTGGCAGCATACACACCGGCGCACACGCCACCCTCTTGGTCGGAGCCACCGCGTCCACCAATGAGCTGGTCGTCCTCAAAGCCCTCATAGGGATCGAAGTTCCAGTTATCACGATTACCAATTCCAACGGTATCAATGTGGCCGTCAATAGCAATGATCTTATCGCCTGTGCCCATGAAGCCCATAACGTTGCCGAGGCCGTCAACCTTAACCTCATCAAAGCCGAGCTTCTCCATCTCTGCTTTAATACAGGCAACAACCTCGCCCTCTTCTGAAGATTCACTAGGGTGTGAAATCATGGCGCGCAAAAATGCAGTCATATCCTTTGAATACTTGTTGGCCGCATCCTTGATTGCACCGTAATCCAAATCCTTCATACATCCTCCTTTATTCTTGGAGTGAAGCCGGGATCTTCACTTCCTTCAGTACCCAACTCGTCTTAGAAGCAGATGTGCATTCACAGAGATACATGAGCTGTTTATACATCTGTCCTCGTGTTACAAACCTTTTTTCTGCTTACCAAACTTTTTGTTTGGTACCATCAATTAAAGCACTTGTGGCCGGTATTGCAAGAGAGAAAGAGCAAACTTCTTGTTTTCTCGGCAAGCGGCACCTTTCAAGCGGCAAATGGACTGTACCCACGATAATTCTGTGTAAACGATGGTTCCGTACGATAAGCGCTACGCAACGCAGCGATTAGCGAACCTCATCCGTTGACTGCCACGCACCATCCCATACAATCTCACGATACCGTAGCGGATCGGTGTCGCCTTCGGTTGAGAACAGAAGAACCTTGGAATCTTTGCCAAGCTCAAGCGCACTACGGAGCTCTTCATACGCAGGATCACCCATAAGCGTTGCAATGACTCCCATGCCGACGGCGCCGGACTCGCCTGATATGACTGCCGGATCGCCCGCAACAGGAGCCGCAAGCATACGCATACCCTTTGCGGACACCCAGTCCGGGCACGAAATAAAGGCTGTTGCGTGGTTGCGGAGAATGTCCCAACCAATGGTATTAGGGCTCTCCGCATGCAAGACCCGCCATAATGGTTTGGAGATCTCCTCCAACGATACGAGGCGAGCCATCGCCCGCAAGAGCTCCTTGATAGAGACAATCCGCAGCGCCGGCTTCCATAATGATAAATTTTGGAGGATTTGACGGGAAAAGGTTCGTAAAATAGCCAACCATAGCCGAAGCAAGAGAACCAACGCCGGCCTGTACAAAAAAACATGGGTTGGACGATTTACTTCAAGTTCACGGAGCTGCTCTGCGGCTTCGTTGGCCATGGTGCCGTAACCCTGCATAATCCAGGATGGAATTTTTTCATATCCATCCCACGCAGTATCCTGAACGATAACGGCATGTTCGGTTTCTTCCGCTTCTTTTGCAGCAAGGCGGACGCAGTCATCATAGTTGAGTTCTTCGATGGTAACCTGAGCACCCTCTTTTGCAATGTTGTCAAAGCGCGTCTTGGTAGAGCCCTTGGGCATATGAACTACGGCTTTTTGACCCAGGCGATGAGCCGCCCATGCAACACCGCGGCCATGATTACCATCGGTTGCGGTAAAGAAGGTTGCCTGGCCAAAATCTTTCTGGAGTTGCTCTGACGTGAGGTAGTCAAAGTCACATTCCGCAACGTCTTTGCCTGTCTCATCGGCAATGTAGCGTGCCATCGCAAAAGAGCCGCCAAAGCACTTTAAAAGGCGTTCAGGCCAAAAACGATACGATTCGTCTTTTATGAACAGGCCACCCAAACCAAGATCTGTAGCCATGCCTTCAAGGTTAGCCAGAGGTGTCACAGAATACTGCGGGAAGCTCTTATGGAATGCACGAGCTTTTTTGACATTCTCAAGCGACATTACCTCAAGGTTCTTGTCCTCGCTTTGAGGCATTTTGTTGCATACCCACTTCATCTTTGGCTGCATAGTACAAACCCCTTTCTCCCCTATTCTTTAACGAGCATTGCATACAAGCATTACATACCTAGCGCACTTCAGCATCTTCCATATCATTGTACGCGAGCGGACGAAGGTTCTTCTCATCAGGCATTTCTTTGTTCTCCGGCGGCAAAACGCTGTTCAAGATGATGGCCATGATGGCGCAGGGCGTAATAGCCGAAGTGCCAAAAATAGTATTCACCCATGCAGGCATACCAGGACCGGTGAGAGACCCTGCAACCTGCGCAATTCCAAGACCAAACGCTACCGAAATACCAAAGACCGTGCATGCACGCGGAGTCAATCCCATCTTTGACAAGGATTCGGATACCGTTTAGGGGTAATCGTTCCCAAAAACGCTGATGGTAGCTCCGCCGATAACCGGCTGCGGAATCATTAAAAAGCGTTGCCGAGAGTTTGGGACAAAGACCCGCCGCAAGAAATACGAAAGCAGCTCCACCAAAAACCCAACGATTGATAACGCGGTTTGAAACGATGATACCGACGTTTTTGACCAAAAGGCCGATGTTGGGAAGACCGCCAAAAAACGACGAGATAATACTGACAACGCCTTGAGCTTTAATGGCTCCGCCAATCTCCCGCTCATTTGGCATACGATCCATACTGCCGGCCGTTGCCGCAGAAAGGTCACCGATAAGCTGTACGTTTACCATAACGTAGACCACGCCAAGCGTAATGCAGGCAGCCGGATTAAAGATGATTTCATACGGCATAAACCTTGGAAAAGAGAACCATGAAGATGAAAGAACTTCCGAGACATCCACCATACCAAAGGGAATGGAAATAATTACACCGGCAATAATTCCAAAGAAGATTGAGCCAAGTTTTAAGACACCCTTGCCAAAGTTTGCAAGGAAAAAATACTACGGAAAAACGTGAGAAGTCCCCACTATCCAGTTATTGATGCTGCCGAAATTTGCTGAACCGGCACCTCCTGCCATGTATCTAATGGCCGTCGGATACAGCGAGACGCCGATGGTAAAGATGACGGTACCCGTTACCAAAGGAGGAAAAAGCCATTTGACCTTGGAGTAAAACATGCCGAAGAGTATGGCGACAACACCGCCTACCAACTCGGCACCAAGGAGCGTAGGAAAATTAAACTGAAGTCCGACCGCTTGAAATGCCGGCAAAAATGCAAACGAAACGCCGGTCAAAATCGGAAGCCCGGCACCGATGCGTCCAAAAAGCGGAAATTGCTGCAATAAGATATCAATACCGGAAAGGATAAGAGCCACCTGGATGATGGCCGTTTCTTGATCCGGTGTAAAACCACACGTTACCGCAATCATCATTGCAGGCGTAATGACACCTGCAAAAGAAGCTAAAACATGTTGCAGTGATGTTGGAACAAGATCTTTTATCGGCGGAAATCCACTCCTGCTAAAGAGCGCTGCGGATAAATCTTGACCGGCGGTTTCGGATGCCGCTACTTCTGACGTACTCATAAAGTCCCCTCCCTGGAATTACCCACGTCTTTTGTAATTCCATGACTATTCAAAATAATAGTGAGCAAACCTTACAAATAGTTTGGAAAATTGAAAAAAAGAGTACTAAAAACCGTAAACGGTAGCTTTCAACGCATAAGCGGTCATTCAGAGAACCTGAACTTGAGCATACGCGTAACAAACGCACCATGCGCGTACGATACGCAAGATTCGCTACACTAAGAGTGACCGTCAAAACTGCCCGGACAGGAGAAGAGATGATAGACGTTACTGAAGCAAGGGCACTTGTCAAAAAGCCATCCCAGGCAGAAGTCGCGCCGAAGCCGACACACTTTCCACCGCTGCCATCAACTGGGCTATTAAAAATCTTATTGGCCGCACCGAAGCTCGCATACGTACCTATGCAACCTATGGAAAGACAGCCCTTGCGGTAAAAGATTGCCCCGGTGTCGAAGATGGGGATGGAAGCGGCAACTCGTTTTACAGCGATTTAGTTGCGGAGAGTAACACCGAAGTTGCCGATGCCATTGCCGATCTCATTAACGGTCGCGAGCAGACGCTCCTCTCGCCCATTCAAGTTTCTCGAATTCTCAACACCTATAACGCTCGTACCGTAAAGTTTGTACGTTCGCTCAGACAGCTGGGTTTCACGGTTAAGACCGGCAACGAACCCTACGGTAATGCCCGTCTTGATAACAGCACCATCGTCGTCATTTGGGAATAGGACGTATTTCAAAAAGCGGTGCCTGGGATGCAGACACCGCTTACGCACAATCTTGGCGAATGGCTTAAAGCAAACGTACCGCTTATGCCTCGCTATCAATAACCAATGGTACAAACTGGAACGTATCCGTATCCACATAGCCGCGGTTGGTAAGGCGCAGGCTTGGAATGCACGCCAGCGACAGCAGACCCATGGTCATGAACGGAGAAGGCATGGTGCAGCCCATGTTTCTCCCATGCAGCTTCAATGTTATCAACATCGGCCGCAACCTTCTCAACATGCTCGGGACTCATCAAACCGCAGATGGGAAGCTTCACAAGGCCGAGAATCTTTCCGTCCTGCACGGCAACTTCACCGCCGCCGCACTCAACGAGTGTCTTTGCGGCCAATGCCATATCGGCATCATTGTCACCGACAACAAGCAGATTATGCGCGTCATGGGCAACCGTTTGAGCAAGGGCACCATGGATGCCAAAGCCCTTTACAAAGCCGTATGCATACGTACCGGTATCGTGATGGCGCTCAAAGACAAAGGTCTTGAGAAGATCCTGCGACGGATCGGCAGTCAGGCAGCCATCAACAATGGGTGCCTGAGCCTCAGTGCTGCCGGTAATGGTGGAGCCGGGGGCCACTACCATAGACCTCACGGTAGCAAAATCGCCTGAAAGAGCCTTACCGTCTGCATCAACGGCCGGAATGTGGAAGGTATTCTCGTCAATCTTGACGGAAACATGCATGGTGTCCGTCATCCATGAAGGATACACGTAGCCGCCCGCCTCGAAGAGAGCTTTACCGTCTTCAGCCACAACCTCACCATCGATGATGGTACGCGTTACACGGAAGTCTTTGAGGTCCTCAAGGAACACAAGGTCTGCGCATTTGCCCGGAGTAACGGAGCCCATGTCCTCGCCCACCTGGAAGTAGGTGGCAACGTTGATGGTAACCATCTGAATGGCGGTAACGGGATCAATGCCCTCACGCACCGCCATACGCAGGATTCGGTCAAGGTGTCCGTCGGAAACCAGCGTGTTGGGATGGTTGTCGTCGGAGACAAGGTTGCACAGGCGCGTATCAATCTTGCCGTCTGTAACAGCGGGAGCAAGATCGTGGAGATTCTGCCATGCGGAGCCCTCACGGATCTGGGCATACATGCCCAGGCGCAGTTTGGCAAGGACATCTTCCGCCCTGATGGACTCGTGGCAAGAAGAAACACCGGATGCGATATATGCATTGAGTCCCACGGTCCGTCTCGCAAACGCTGTAGTGACCGGTAGCGGTACATCCGGCTTTCAGTGTTGCGTTTACCTCCTCAATGGCATTGTCCTGGCACGAAAGGATGCCGGGATAGTTCATCATCTCTCCGAGAGCGACCACACCGTCCCAGCTCATGGTTTCCTCAACACCCGCGGCATCAACGCTTGCACCGGTATCCTCAAAGCCCGGAACGGCTGGAACACAAGAAGGCGTGGTAATCATTGCTTTCAGCGGAACCTTTGCGGCAACTTTGGCAACTTCGGCGACACCTTCAAGACCGGTCACGTTGCAAAGCTCGTGGGGATCCCAATAGATGCCCGTGGTGCCATGAGGCACGACGGCGCGCGCATACTCGTCCACTCCAACCATGGAGCTCTCAACGTGAATGTGTCCGTCCATAAAGCCCGGTGCTACAAGAGAACCCTGAGCGTCAATGACACGGGTCTTCTCGCCAATGCAATGCTCGGCCGTATAGGGGGCAATGCCCACATACGCCACACGCCCGCAGGCAATAGCGATATCGGTATCCTCAAGAATCTCGTGCGTAGTAACGCTAATCAGGCGAGCATGACGGATAACCAGCTCAGCGGGCTCTTGTCCCTGTGCAACCCTAATAAGGGTCCTGTTGCACTCCCACAAAGGCATCTTACAAAACTTGTTAAGCATATCGGTCTCCCTTCGGTGTGACCATGAGTGATGCTAAAAACATCGCTACTTATATTGAAAAACAAATGGAACTGCCAGAACAGACCTAACCGGACAAACGGTTATACAAAGAAGTACTTGACAATAAACAGCAGTGCAATGACATACATGGCAATGCTGACCTTTTTACGGCGCTCTTTTCCTCCCAAGGCATTGATGATTACATATGAAATGAAGCCCGTTGCCATGCCCTCAACAATGCTGTAGGTAAACGGGATGGTAAAGAGACAGATAAATGCCGGCATTGCCTCGGACATATCGGAAAAATCAATGCTTAAAAGCGAAGATATCATCAAAAATCCCACAATAACCAAGGCGGGAGCCGTTGCAAATGAAGGAATTGCCAAGAAAATTGGCGAGAGGAACAGTGCAACGCCAAACATGATTGCCGTTACCAAAGAGGTGAGTCCCGTCCTACCTCCTGCGGCGATGCCGGCAGCGCACTCAACGACGGCAGTGGTTGCAGAGGTGCCGGTAGCGGCCGCGGTCATGCAGGAAACGGACTGCGACACAAGAGCGTTCTTAAAGCGCGGGAACTTACCGTTATCGTCAAGAACACCGACCTTAGTGGCTGAACCCACAAGGGCGCCGAACGTCTCGGAGATGTTGGTAAACAGATGAGGCAATAACGATGGTGGCAAATCCTACGCTGAATACCTGCGAGAAATCCATCTTAAGGAAGGTAGGTGCCATGGACGGAATGGCAAGGCCGCGAGAAAAAAATCAGGAATGAGGCTACCGTATCCGGCAGCAGGGATCGGGAACGTAAATACCTGCAAGCTGGCAGATGAGACCCAGACCCCAGGTAATGAGAATACCGAGCAAAATGTTGCCCTTGACGTTATAGATCATGAGGAGTGCCGTTATTACGATACCCAAAAGTCCCAAGATGGCGGAAACGCCTCCGGTAGAGAACGTGCCGGCCTCCATGCTACCGTGGAAGGGGAAAGATGGTTACCAGGGTAGAAGGACTGTCAACGACAATGCCGGCACTCTTGAGGCCAATGAAAGTGATGAAAGAGTCCGATACCGGCAGTAATGGCAAGCTTCAAGCTGTGTGGGAATTGCATCGAGAACCACTTCTCGAATCTTGGTGAGCGAGATGATGAGGAAAATGAAGCCCTCAACGAAAAAACGCCGCAAGAGCCGCTTGCCAACTGTATCCCATGCTCAAAACAACCGTGTAGATCATGAAACGCATTCAATCCCATACCCGGCGTAATGATGAAAGGATAATTTGTCGACAGCGCCATAAGGAGCGTACCTAAGGCAGATCGTAACCGCCGTGGCCGTAAAGACCGCACCACTGTCCATACCACCGGCGCTTAGTATTGACGGGTTGACTACAAGAATGTATGCGATGGTAACAAAATGTGGTAATACCAGCGATTACCTCGGTTTGAATATTGGTATTGTGCTCTTTTAATTTAAAAAAATGACTCAATCTTACCCTTCATGAGCACACCCCTCCTAACTACTCGTTTTATGTATCCCTATACTGTGGCGGTTGTATTTCGCCTCCCTCTCCGCCGAAATGACATGTTTTTGATATGCATGTCTCTATACACCGCTTTTTGTACATACAACCGAAATCACAAACGACGGTCATATGCGCTCAAAAAAACATACCGAACTTGATGAAGCAAAAACCGAGGAAACTCTCAAAATCAAACAAACAGTTTGTAATGCAAACTAAAAATACTGTTATGAATACAATACAGCTCCCTTTATAAAAGAGAGCTGTATCGGTGATTGGTCGAAAAATGCAGGCGACCGGTAGTTTTTTTCAGAACCGTATATAAAACTTTACAGAACCCTGACACCTGCCACATACTTCTGAGCTATCATTCCGCCCTCATTTGCGAGATATGCATAACGCTCGATACGCGCTGAGGAACGCTAGCTCGCGCACGCTGCGAATACCACTATCATCCAGTACGAGAGCATCGAATTCATATCCTTCAACAAAGCTACCGACCTTGCCAAAGAAAGAGCCTCCGCCCAGAGTAGCCAGATAGAATGACTCTTGAATGGTCAGAGGGGCAAAGTCTTGATCAACGCATCTCCAACGCAGTTTGAAACACCTACGGCATCGGAGATTGCCCTGAACATGGAAAGATTTGCTCCACCGGCAACGTCGGTACCAAGTCCAACGTTCAATCCTTCATCCAAATATCTCTTGATAGGCGCGATTCCGGACGAAAGGAACATATTGGATTGCGGACAGTGGGCAATATAGGTTCCCGCCTGTTTCATAAGAGCAATCTCTTCATCGGTCGAATACACACAGTGTGCCATGACGGTCTTGGTTGAGCCGCCGAGAAGACCAAAATGCTCATAGGTCTGGCCGTAGCAAGTTGACCAAGGACAAAGTCCCCTTAACCCAGTCGATTTCCGAGAGATTCTCCGAGAGATGAGACTGAACCGGCGAGACCATACTCCTGCACTAAATCGCCGAGGCCTTTCATAAGTTCATCGCTGCAGGTTGGCGTAAAACGTGGGGTAAGAATGGCAGTGTATTTTTGTACGTTCCCTTTAACTTTCTTCAATCCACTCCCTCGTTGCCACAAGGGAAGCCTCGGCGGAGTCCTCACAAAGGAATTCCGGACTGTTACGGTCCATATTCACTTTACCCACATAGGTTTTTAAGTCCCGTGGCTTCAAGCTTATCCATAAGAAGCTTTGTTGCAGGAACGTGCAGCGTTGCAAAGATGGCGGCACGAGTAGTCGGAGAATGCATCAGATCATCGACAAAGATGTCATACGCTGCAGAAGCATATTCCAAAGCCTCGTATTTACTCTCTTCAGGAAACGTATATGTATTGAGCCAGTCCAAGAGTTCCAAATCCATGGCAATACCACGGAATGTATACTGCGGAGCATGGACGTGGATGTCATTTAAGCCTGGCACAATAAGCATATCGCTGCAGTCCACAAGTGGAAGACCATGGTACTTCTCGGGAAGCTCATCAAATACACCCTGAGAAACTCCATTCACACAGACAACGTATGCATTTTTGCGAGCGTCAAATTGTGTGGGAGAAGCGCTGTAACATATATCACCCTTCAAAATGAAGGAGCATCAGATTTCTTATCCATAAGTTCTCCTAAGCTGTAATCGGCCAAAGCTAATTTTTCTCTATTCATTACGCTCTTATATAAGGATGTACTTGATAAGAAATGCAAGAGCCAACACATACATCATGGGGCTAATCTTTTTGCGCTTCTCCGAGCCACAGAAGAAATTCACCACTACGTATGAAATAACACTAAGATACATTCCCTCAGCAATGCTGTAGGTAAAGGGCATTGCGATGACACAGAGAAATGCAGGAATACCTCAGTAATATCATTAAAATCAACGCCAAACAGAGCACCCATCATCGAGAAAGCCCACGACCACCAATGCCGGCGCGGTGGCAAACAGAGGGATTGCCAAGAAAAATGGAGAAAGCAACAGAGAGAGCAAAAGAGCACTGCTGCCACCAAAGGACGAGAAGCCGGTACGTCCACCCTCTGTGATACCTGCAGCACATTCAACAGGGAGACGCAGGTCGGGTGAAATCCCAAAGGCACGCAGAGCATCGTAACCAAAGACTGTGTTGCAAGGGCACCTCTAGCCTTACGAAGACTACCGTCGTCTCAAGAAGATCTGCCTTTGAAGCAAGTCCCAAAACGGTACCGATGGTGTCAAACAGTGACGTAAACAAAATAGCAAAAAACAACGGTCAAAAATCCCACTTCCCCAATATGTGAGAAGTCAAATTTTTAAGCAAGATAGGAGACAAAGAAGGAATGAGATCCCCTGCGAAAAAAATCGGGGATCAGACTCATCCCAAAACCTGCATCCGGCTGTGGGACATATACGCCTGCAAACTGGCAAATAAGCCTCAAAGCCCCCACGTAATAAGGATACCAAGCAGAATACTCCCCTTTGACTCCTTTTGCCATCAGCACTGCCATAACCAACACACCAACAAGAGCCAAAATAGCCGAGATACCTGCGGTTGAGAACGTACCTTCGGCAAAACTTGTATGGAAGTTAAGCATGCTCACAAGCGTCGCAGGATTACTTACAACAACGCCGGCACCTTTCAGACCGATAAAGGGCAATAAAAAGACCGATGCCAGCGGTAATGGCGAGCTTGAGACTGGATGGAATTGCATTGATTACCATGTCACGAAGCTTCGTAAGTGACAAACAGCAAAAAAACAACACCTTCTACAAATACCGCAGCCAAAGCCGTCTGCCAGCTATATCCCATACCCAATACGACGGTGTATGCAAAGTACGCATTAAGACCAAGACCTGGCGCCAGAATAAAGGGATAATTTGTCGTAAGCGCCATCATGCAGGTTCCTATAAAGGAGGCAAGCGCTGAAGCCGTAAAAACAGCTCCGCTATCAAGACCGGCAGCTGAAAGCACACTGGGATTAACTGCCAAGATATAGGCAACCGTAACAAATGTTGTCATACCGGCAATAAGCTCAGTTCTTACTGATGTTCCCTCTCTTTGAGATGAAACCACTTCTCAATCGTTGTTTCCATGTAAACCACCTTTCAAAAACCTATCCTCACTCGCACGAAGCGAATACCTCCTGTTACGTTAAGCCTCGGGTGTCACGGCATCCTCGCCAACCATGCCGTTAACAAGATTGACGGCCTTCTCGACTGCATTAATAACATCCTGGTAACCCGTGCAGCGGCACAGGTGTCCGGAAAGCATTTTTCTGATTTCGTCACGCGAGTACGTTTTTCCGGTGTTGACAATCTCCATGGTACTCATGATGAGACCGGGAATACAAAAAAACCGCACTGCACGGCGAAACTCGTCAACAAAAGCCTGCTGAACCGGGTTAAGAGTGCCGTCAGCAGCCTGAAGGCCCTCAACCGTCAGGATATCCTTACCTTGCGCCCACTCAGTCAGATAGAGGCAGGTATCGGTAGCTACGCCGTCAATGAGAACGGTGCAGGCACCGCACTCTCCCACCTCACAACCACGCTTGACGCTGGTAAGACCAAGCCTGTTGCGCAAAGTATCCAGAAGTGATTCACGCGGATCAAAACCAACCTGGACTTCTTTGCCGTTTACCGTACATTTGAGAATTTTGTGGTCCATTACAGTTCAGCCCCTCCCCTGCGAGCCGCTTCAGCAAAGGAACGTTTCGACATTTCCTTGATCAGCTGAAGTCTGAATTCTTTTGACGCACGCCAGCTGTCGCGCGGATTGGTGTCGCCGGCCGCAAGTTCGCCGATCTTCTCGACAGCCTCAGCAACAGGCATACCACGCAGCGCCTCTTCAGTGGAAAGTGCACGCATCGGCGTTGGCCCCGCAACGCCGAAGGCAAGGCGAATATCCTCAACGGTCTTTTTATCTGCACTGAGCTTTACCAAACAGCAGCAGCCCATCGTAGCAATCTCAAGAGCCCTGCGTTTTCCATACTTAAAATAATAGCCGGTAAATCCCTCATAGTGGCTCTTGGGAATTCTGATCTTAACCAGAATCTCATCGCGCTTTTTTGTAGAGCGACCAGGACCTGCATACCACTCTTCAATAGGAATGGTTCTCGCGCCTTCAGGACCCTTAACGTCGAGAAGCGCGCCGTACGCATAGAGAGTGGATGCGGAGTCGGCCGATGTGGCAGCATTGCAGACATTTCCTCCGATGGTACCTGAGACACGAAGCTGAGGACCTCCGGGGGTATCGCAAGCCTCTCCCAACACCGGTACGGTCTCTTGGATAACCTTGCTTGTGGTTACATGATGGAACCACGTGATTGGCCCTATCTCAACGGTACCGTCCGTGCCAAGACTGACACCGTCAAGCTCATCATGAAGCTCATGGATGGACACCAGATGGGCACCGGCAAATTTGCCTTCACGTATCTTTACCAACACGTCAGTACCGCCGGCAACCACGATGGATTCAGGATCTTCCGAAAGAGCTCGGATTGCGTCGTCAACGCTGGTGGCGCTATACAATGATTCGATATCGTACATTTAAATCAGCCCCTCTCTCTTAAAGCCCTCGAACAAACGTTGAGGGGTCATGGGCTCTTCGTAGAACTTAACTCCGGTTGCATCCAAAATAGCATCGCGAATGGCGGCAGCCGGAGAAATGGTTGGTGTTTCGCCCACGGCCTTATTGCCGTACGGTCCCGTAGGATCTTCGGTCTCTACAAACTGAGCCTCAAGATCAGGCACATCCATAGTTGTAGGAATCTTGTAATCCAAAAGCGTAGGATTAAGCACGCGAGCGTTCTTCGGATCTACCAGAATTTCCTCGTAGAGGGCAAAACCGATGGATTGCGACATGCCGCCGTGAACCTGCTGCTCCACAAGCTTTGGGATTGATGAGCCTGCCGGAATCCTGTACGTTAATAATCTTGTTGATGGTAACTTGGCCCAAAGGCATATCCACCGTAACATCTGCAAAGCTGCAGCCAACGGCAATGGTATTGGAGTGTATATTGATGGTGGCGCGCCCATAGAGCTGATCGTTGTGCTCCATGTTGTAGTACGCCTCAAGGGCAAGTTCGTCCAGATTACAAACCTTATCGCCAACCGCATCAAAGATTGCATGATCGTGTAAAGTCAAGGGTTCCCTGTGCATTGGGATATATATACGATGCAAATTCAAGGATCTTTGATCTGAGTTGCTCGCCCGCCTTCTTGACAGCCGTACCTGAGACATAGGTCTGGCGAGAAGCATACGCGCCTGAGTCATACGGGGTTACATCGGTGTCTTGGAATGAAACGATATGCACGTCTTCACTATCCACTCCGATGGCCTCCGCTGCCATCTGCGTAAAGACCGTATCAGCGCCCTGACCAATCTCGGTTGCTCCCATCTGCAGCTGAACGCTGCCGTCTTGGTTAAGCGTTACTGCAGCCGTGGCAGTCTCAAGCGCAAACGGTGCCACCGCCGTCTTATAGACGAAACATGAAACACCAACGCCATGACGGATGGGGCCGGTCTCGTTTGCATACTCTTTCTTCTTTTTATCCCACTCGATATACGCCTTGCCCTTCTCGATGCATTCAGGCAGGCCGCAGGTATTTGCTGCAACATAATGTCCGGGACTGAACTCATCCACATAGCCTTTTTGAATAGCATTGGCCATACGGAATTCAATGCCATCCCAGCCCATGTCATACGCGATGTCGCCCATGAGACATTCTGCAGCCCAGTTACCTTCGGGAACGCCGTACGCACGCATGGCACCCGTGTGAGGTCCATTGGTGTGAACGGTCCATGCCTCGCACGAGATGGCATCCTCGCACGTATGATAGAGCCAACGGAACGTATTGACGGAATTCAAAATCAGGGCGTGGCCGTGGTGGATATAGCCTCCCGTATTAGACCATGCTTTGATGGAACGAGCATGCAGGCGCATATCGTCATCCACGCTTGCCTCAACATCAAAACTCTTGGGCTGACGACCACTCGTAGCATAAAAGAGCTCTTCACGGCTGAGTTCAAGTTTCACGCACCTGCCGCCTACCTGACGGCAGAGCCATGCATTCAAAGGTTCGTAATGTACATCCTGCTTGGTGCCAAATCCGCCACCGATATAGGGCTTGATAACCCGAATCTTTCCCCAAGGAATACCAAGTGCCTGACCAATCACACGGCGAACGATATGAGGAATCTGCGTTGATGAAACACAGACAATCTTGTCATTTTCCTCATAACAGTACGAAACACAGGTTTCAATATGAGCCTGGCTTTGCTCGGCCGTGGTGAGATGGGCTGAAAAATGATGATAGGCAGGATCGTGCAAGACCTCATCAACACTCTTGTAGCCTTTTTTTGGCAAGATCTTCCTCGCTGGTCTGCACATGCGTATGCGCAACCACATTGTCAGGCTTTTCCTTCTTGAATAGGATGCTCGGTACCTGCAAAGAGCGTCCTTGGGATCATAGACAACCGGCCACTCTTCATATTCAACTTTGATTTTGGCAAGAGCCCTGTCGCAGGCTACAGTGTCCTCGGCAACAACGGCGGCAATATTGTCTCCGTAAATGCGTACGCGCGCATCCAGAAGCTTACGATCGGGAAGATCGCGTTTCTCGGCACGCGAATCCGCATACCACGGGTGACCGGCCACAGGATAGGGATGTTCAGGCACGTCGAAGCACGTATAGACACCGACGACACCAGGCACCTTACAAGCCTCAGACGTATCGATAGATTTGACAATGCCGTTTCCTATGGTTGCATGCAAAATCTTCGCTTCAAGGCACGGTTTGGGACAGAGGTCATCGGTATAGTTAGCGCGACCGGTGACCTTGTCATACGCATCAACTCGTATGAGCGGTCTGCCAACTTCTTTTAATTTCTTCATTAAAACTTCCCTTCCTGCAAATAAAGTCTCGGTGCTCTTGCGTCAGGCAAAAGGGCGCCAATCCTATAGTCCGCACATCTTACAGACACGATATGTGCGATGACGCACGCACAGAGCTTTCAAGGTCAGACGCACCTACCTGTGCGCCTGACCTTTATGACGGCGCCTTACAACGGCACTGATTCTTATACGAAAGAGCCGTCGGAGATCTTCTTGACAATCTCTTCATACTGCGACTTAACGTCAGCAGAAACAGCATCGGAATAGGTACCCACGGCCACACCACCGTTGGAGAGGTCTCCATATACGGTCTTCTTGCCAAACTTGCCGGCTTCAACGTCATCAAGAACCTCATTGGTCATCTTGACGTTATCGGTCACCACGGAACAAATGATGCAAGGGCTATCCTTGGTAATGTCTCCCGGCTGTCCGATATCGTAGCGATCGCTGCCGGCTGCAACCAAAGCTTCACGGGCACCCGTATCAACGATTGAAGCATCACCAAACATGACATCGATATTCTGGGTGCTGATCATACCGCTTGCAAGCTCCTTGCCCTTGGCGGCATCGGAGAACGATCCCGCGTAGGCGGTGGTTACCTGGATGCTCGAGTCCACCTTTTTGGCCGCCTCGGTATATCCCTTAATCTTGTTCTTGGTGGTGTCAAGCTCAACGCCGCCGATAAAGCCGATGCTCTTGGTCTTTGTCATAAGTCCGGCAAGGGCGCCTGCAAGCTGACCTATCTGGATGGTGTTTGGAATGGTGCACTCGATGTTTTGCAACATCGGAGACCTCATCGTTAAAGATGCAGAACTTGGCATCGGGATTGTCTTTTGCCACCTGTTTTACATCGGCGGTGTACTGATTTCCCGGAGCAACAATCAGATCGTAGCCTTGGTCAACGTAGTTCTGCATGGTGGAAACCCAGTCTGCCTGAGCAACGGACTCAGAATATGCTGTCTCCCAGCCATGCTGCTTTGCGGAGTCAACCATAGCACCATAGCAGCTTGCACCCCAACCACCGTCATTGACGGGGCCGTCTAAAAACATGGCAACTTTTTGGTCTTTTTGGACGAATCCCCACCGCCCGATGAGGTTTCTTTGTCGTCACAGCCCGCAAGGGACAGACCCGCGGTTGTTGTTGCTGCCGCTCCGAACAGACCCAAGAAACCACGACGACTCACGTTACGATAATCCATGACTTCCTCCATTCAATGTACCGGAATCCTTTCCGGTACTTCTATCTCAGCGACAGCACCTGTCGCACAAACCCCACCAACATATACGTACGAGCTAACGTGACTCCCGGTAATACGGTTGACCGTTGGCCTTAGGACCAATCTTTCGGCTCCAAAAACACGAGTGCCAAAAATCGTAAAGACATATGGGAGCATCTGGAAGAACTGATACGGAACCTGTTGCGCAAAAATCTGCAAATTGATCTGGAATCCATCGAAGAAACCAAAGAGAAGGCAGGCGCCCAAAAATACCCTGCGGACTCCAACGACCAAAGATAACGGCAGCAGAGCGATAAAACCACGGCCGGCCACGATACCATCAGCATAGGTAGAGGTATACACCAGCGTCAAAAATGATCCGCCAATTCCTGCCAAGGCACCGCAAACAATGCATGCCAGATATTTTGTTCTAATAACATTCACGCCGAGCGTCTCTGCTGCCTGAGGATTCTCTCCTACCGAACGATAGCTCAGACCGGAGCGGAACTTCGTAAAGAAGATAATCGACAGCGGAATAGCAAGATACGCAAGATATGCGAGAAGAGACTGCCTAAAGAAAATCTTTCCGATAAAAGGAATATCGCTCAAGAACGGAATGGCAATAATGGGCATCGAGGCACCCTGGACAAGTCCTGAACTATCGCCAAAGATAATCTTATAGGCAAACATCGCAATACCGGGTGTGAGAATATTGATAGCCATGCCCACAACTACCTGATTTACGCAAAAGCGTAACGGTACAGAAGGCATAAATGAGGGTTTACAAGCACTCCTGAACATGCTCCCACCAAAACGCCAAGCCAAAGATTGCCACTCTTATATGCGACAACAAAGCCAATAAAAGGCGCCAATGGTCATAAGACCATCAAGACCAATGTTTACAAGTCCTGCACGCTCAGAATAAAGCTCACCAAGAGCCACCAGCAGAAGTGGCACGCACATTCTCACTGAGGCAGCAAAAATATCAGGAAGCGCAGCAATAAGAGCATCCATTATGCCTCCACCTCCGCTTTCTTAGAGTCGTTGCTCTTCTCGTCTGTCATCTTTCCTGTAATTGCAGGAAGAAGAACAGCTTTGATCTTAGGTAGCTTCAGCATGGCAATACCGGAAACCGCAAAGATAATGATAAGAGCGCGAATAATCTCGGTAATGGCGGTAGGCACCATAATGCCAACCTGCATGGAAGTAGCTCCGGTAGTAAGCATTCCGAAGAAAAAGCGCAACTACCATAGAACCAATGGGATTGAGTTGGGCAATAAAGCGCAATGGCTACGCCGTCAAAGCCAACTCCCATTCCAAAACCGGCGAGCAGGCGGTACTGCTTACCCAAAAATCTCGACAGATCCCTCCAAGGCCGGCAATGGCGCCAGAAATGATGAAGGAAAGCACCATGGGTTTGCCAACCGAAAAAGCCGTTCACGCGAGATGCAATGGGGTTAATACCAACCGCACGGATCTTAAAGCCAAACGAAGTCTTAAAAATGACGTACCAAAGGAAAAACGCAAGAAGAATTGCCAGGATGACTCCTACGTGAAATTTGGCAATACGAGGCAGTTGCGCACTATCGGGAATAGGAAGTGTCTCGGGGTTGTCCCCACCGCGGAAAGGTCCCGTATAAACCCAGCTCATGAACAAGACAGCCACATAATTCAACATGATTGACGTAATCATCTCGTTCAGGCCTCGAGTGATTTTCATAATGCCGGGGAGCAGGCCCCAGATGCCGCCAACCAAAATTCCCACGAGAAGCGCAACAACAATAGCCACTATGCCTTCAAGATGAAAACCAAGAACCGTCATAATGGCGCAGGTAGCACCCATGACAAATTGACCTTCTCCTCCCAGGTTAAAAACGCCGCACTTATATGCAAAGGCAGCACACAGTGAGGTAAAGATCAGAGGACACGCACTCATAAGCGTCTGTGCAATACGTGACTTACTGCCCACAGAACCTGAGAACAAAAGCGCGTATCCCTTAATAGGGTTTTTGCCCAAGCACGCAATGATAATGGCACCGATTATGAGAGCCAAAAATAATGGAAATAACCGGAACGAGCGCAGAAATAAGATGCTCTCTGTTGGTTCCTCCAAAAAAACGCTAAACGTTTTTCTTACTCACGAGACTGTCCTCCTGTCTGGCCTGCCATAGCAAGAGAGATTTCTTTGACAGGTGGATTATCGCCGGGATAAATTCCCATAATTTCGCCCTCAAAAAGAACAACGATTCTGTCGGATAGTTTCAAGACCTCGTCAAAGTCCGCACTAATAAGCAACACCGCGCAACCTGCATCACGTTGCGCAATAATCGAGTCATGTACAAACTCAGTAGCTCCAATATCCAAGCCTCGTGTTGGATACACTGCAACCATAAGCTTGGGATTTCCGTCGAGCTCACGAGCGAGAATAACCTTTGTTGATTGCCGCCCGAAAGACTACGGGCAGACTGATTCACGGAGACGCAGCGAATATCGTTCTTCTCGCGCATATCTTCTGCGTATTGCTGAATTTTATCGGTTCTCAACCATGCACCATGACCAAAGGAAAAACGCTCCGATGTAGTCTGCTTAAGAATCAGGTTGTCGGCAATGGACATGTCTCCCACAAGACCCATTCTGTTGCGGTCCTCCGGGATGTTTGCCATGCCAAAATCAATGAAATCTTGGGGCGAGAAGAGTGCAACTTTACCCTCCGTTGTCTCCACTTCACCCTTTTCAGGGAACAACAAGACCGGTAATTACCTGTGCAAGCTGAGATTGGCCATTGCCGTCAATACCTGCTACACCAACACTTCCCCTGCGTGTATGGTCAAAGAAACATCCTTGAGACCGCCGTGTTTGATTTCTGGATGAAGCGCCACGTGTGTCAAGGTCATAATTGGCTGATCGGAGCTGGTGTGTTTTTCGTAATAGCTTTCCGTAAATTCTCGCCCAATCATAAGATCGGCAAGTTCCTGCTCAGTTGTATCGTTGATGTTCACCGTTGCTATGGAGCGTCCGGCACGAGCTACGGTTATGCTGTCGAAAATACGCATAACCTCACGCATTTTATGAGAGATGAAGATAATGGATTTACCCTCGGCCGTCAGGGAGTTCATGATATCAAAGAGACCTTCGACCTCAATGTCTGTAAGTACGGCGGTTGGTTCGTCAAGAATGAGGAGGTTAGCACCGCGGTACAAAACCTTGAGAATCTCAATTCTTTGCTGTTCTCCGATGGACATCTCGGAGACTTTTGCGTCAAGGTTGACCTCAAGGCCATAACGAGCAGCCAAAGCTTCAATGTCTTTCTTGTCTTGCTCTTTTTGCATAATAGGAGATGCGTGCATCTTGGTTCCGAGGATGACATTTTCCAGTCCTGTCATGGCCTCTATCAGCATGAAGTGCTGATGCACCATGCCAATTCCCTGCTCCACGGCATCACGGGGAGAGTCTATCTTGACTTCTTTTTCCGTGCATGAATATCTTTTCCCGCCGTAGGGAGTATAAAGACCCATAAGGCAGTTCATGAGCGTTGACTTGCCCGCGCCGTTTTCTCCTAAAAGGGTATGCACCTCCCCTTCTTGGATAGACAGGCTGACATTACGGTTTGCATAAAATGAACCAAACCGTTTGTCAACGCCTTCCATCCTGAGAAGCTCTCCCATACCGTACCTCCTCTTTTAACGCATATCGATCAAATCACATACAATTACAAACGCTTTATGAGAACGCGCACAGCGCAACTCACATTGCATTACTTCTTAGCTTTTGGCTTGCTATAGTACGAGTCTTCCATGGGGAAGTTTGGTGCGCATAACGTGATCCAAAGCGTAATAGGCATTTGCAACGGCGGGAGCTGTTGGAATCGTTGCAATCTCACCGATACCCTTACCTCCATAAGCAACCGGAAGCAGATGTTCCTTCTCGACATAGATTGCCTCAATATGAGGGATATCAGGAGCATGGAAGAGCCCCAGTGTGGCATACCTTGATTTCGGAACACAATCCTGGAGCTTAAAGTTTTCCGTAGTTGCATAGCCAAGAGACATCAAGACGCCGCCTTCGATTTGCCCTTGAATCGCAATGGGATTGATGACCTTGCCCGAATCATGGGCGGCATATACATCGGTAACTTTAGCCCTCATCATCAAGCACTACGCATGTAGTGGCAAAGGCATAGCAGATATGGCTCTTTGGATTGGGCTTATCGGCACCAGAGCTTATCGGTTGGTTCAAAGTATACGTACCGAAATTCATGGCCCTCGAGCTTCTGAAGACCAGCAACGGGGTCTTTTGGATGGACGCCTCCACCCGCAATCAGCGCCTTTCCGTCTGCATATCCCAACGCCTCCATAGGGACGGCCATCGGAATAGACGATGGTCTTACCGTCACCGTTTGCCTCAACGGGCTCAGGCGATACTTCCTGACCGGCTTCAAGATCCAAGATAGCATCGCGCAGCAGGAATGCTACGCCACGGACGGCCTCACCGGTAACCACCGTCTGACGAGAACCGGAAGTAGTACCTGAGTCAGGCGCATTTTCCGTCGAACATTCGCCGTTGACGATAACCGATTTGGGAAGCCCTGTTGCTTCCGCCACATCCTGCAAAAAGACCGTATTGCAGCCACGGCCGATATCGGAGGTGGCAGAATAGACGACAACCTTGCCGTTTTCGATGCGGATATTTGCGCGTCCTGCGTCAGGAAGTCCAACGCCAACGCCTGAGTTCTTCATGGCGCATGCAAGACCGGCATGGTCTTTGTGTGCCTCATATACGTCTTTAACCGCTAAAAGTGTCTCTTTGAGGGCAGTGGACTGATCGCAGATCTGTCCATTGGGAAGTACGTCTCCGGGAGCAACCGCATTTCTCCAGCGCATCTCCCATGGACTTATACCCGACCTTCTCGGCGAGAAGGTCGATGAGCTCTTCAAGGGCAAACTCAGTTTGACAGACGCCAAAAGCCGCGGAATGCACCCGCCGGCGGATTGTTGGTGTAATAGCCAAAACCACGGATGTTGGTATTTTGATACTTATAGGGACCAACCGCATGCGTGCAAGCACGTTCAAGAACCGGGCCACAAAGCGAAGCATACGCGCCGGTATCAAAATTGACCTCACAGTCAAGACCGGTTAAATGACCCTCTGCGTCGCAACCAAGGGTAAAGTCAGCCTCCATGGCATGCCGCTTTGGATGGAAGGCCAAAGACTCGTTGCGCGTAAACTTACATTTGACGGTTCGCTGATATTTGTATGCGGCAAGTGCGGAAATATGCTGGACGGTAACGTCTTCCTTACCGCCAAAACCACCACCTACCAGCATGGTTTCAACTACCACACGATCAGGCGTCTCATCCCATCCAAACATGTGCGCGACTTCTTTGCGCGTATCATAGGCACCCTGATCGGTGGAGAGGATTTTGACACCGTCCTTATGCGGGAATGCAACCGCACATTCAGGCTCAAGGAATGCATGCTCGGTAAAAGGTGTCGAGAAGTGCCTGGTTACGGTAAAGGCAGAGTTTTCCAGCGCCTCTTTTGCGTTGCCGCGTGTGATATGACGGCTTTGACAAAGATTGCTCGTTGCTTCTTCATGTACCAGTGGCGCTCCCTCGGCACGAGCCTCATAGATATCACGTACCACCGGAAGCTCTTCATACTCAATTTTTACGAGTTTCTTTGCGGCTTCCAAGGTCTTCTCGTCTTCCGCCACAACCATGCAGAGCGCATCGCCCATATCGCGCGTAATGGAACCTTCGGCGATAAAGACATCCCAGTCCTGCTGAATATGCCCAACCTTGTTTACAGGCACATCTTCGGCTTTAAGAACACCAATCACACCGGCAGAGCTTCTGCCTCCGAGACGTCAATCTTTAACACGCGCGCACGAGGATACTTGGAGCGCACACATGAGCCGTATGCCATATCAGGATACTCAACGTCCGTAACGTCATCGGGATATTTGCCATAGCCAAGAACCTTGGGGCGCACATCGACACGAAACGCCTTAGAGCCAACGCCGTAGTTGTCGCCACGCTCAAGCTCCGGATCAATCTGTTCTTCTCCGCGCAAAATACGCGCAGCCTTCAAGATGCCTTCGATAATTTTCTTGTAACCGGTGCAGCGACAGATATTATTTTTAATTGCCTCTTTGACTTCATCCTCGGAGGGATTGGGGTTGCGGCGGATAAGAGCCGCCCCGCTCATAACCATGCCGGGAATACAAAAACCACACTGAACTGCACCGACGGAGCCAAATGCGTATACAAAAGCTTCTTGCTCTTCATGAGAAAGACCTTCGACGGTCTCTATAACCTTGCCGTTTGCGCGTTTGGTATTCATAACACAGCCGCGCGTGGCAACTCCCGTCAATAACAACCGTACACGTGCCGCAGGGCTCCTGCGAACAGCCATCCTTACGGACAGCAGGTGTAAATCATCACGAAGAAAACGGAGCAGCGACTTATTCTCAGTCGTTGTAACCGTCTTGCCGTTCACCGTAAAGGTGTACCGCTCAACCTCTTCAACCATGTGCCTCTCCTTACGTGCTTGGGAGAATGTTGTGTGTCGTACCCCAGGCCCGCTCGTTAAACAATTGTCTCATAGCAAAAGCGCTATCAAACATCTATCACATTAAAACAAAAATTTAGACTACCTAACAACTTTTCGGTGACCGTATGAAAGTAAGCGGCAAGCGAGAAAAAACTTATTTTCTCGCTTGCATTATGCTTCTTCTAGACACTCATAAGATAGCTATATGAATCCCGTACCGTGACAATCATCTTGCGAATATTCTCCGGAAGACCGCAAGCTTCATCATCAACGTTATAGATGGCTGTGCTGCCATCAAGACGAACCAAGAAGCCGTCTGCCGTGGGTAAGAAACCTTCGTTTTCGGAATTGTCAAAGTCTTCGCGACTCCAGAATGCAGTGAATTTATCCTTGTATGGACGACCCTTAGAGTATGGGCAAAAGACTGCACAGTTACCGCACTCATTACACATACCGTCAACGTGAATAATTTGCTGCTGGCGGATGCCGGGAACCTTAATGGCAACATTTGCACGGTTGGGGCATACCTCAACGCATGCCTCACATACCGAAGGACAAGAAAGGCAACGTGATTGCTCGCATGCCTCAGTATCACCGCAAAGCTGTCCGCGCTTACCAAAAGATCTTGGCAACGTCTTCCTCAAGGTTGGAAAGTTCCTTACCTGAGAAATTGAAGTCCGCTATGGCAACGGCAACCATCATAGCGTCTGCAATTCCCTTAACGACCGTTGCCGGACCGCGACGTCCATCACCAACCGCATAGACATGCGCAAGAGAAGTCTGAAGGTTGTTGTACACCACAGGGAGGCCCTTCTCGTCACACGCAATGCCGGAGGTAGTGTAGAGATCGGGTTCAACCTGCTCGCCAACTGCCGTAATAACAGCGGTTGCAGGGAACCGTCACAAACTCGCCCGTACCCTCGGGACGACGACGGCCGGACTCGTCAGGGAGCGCCAAGTTTCATGACCTCACAGGTAAGCTGGTTATTGGCCAGATCTCCCGGGGCGAGAAGTTCCATGAACTCCACGCCGTCATCAATGGCCATCTGCAGTTCTTCCTCATCGGCAGGCATATAGCGCTTGGTGCGACGGTACACCAAACGTACGTTTTGTACACCGGACACGCGTTTTGCCGCACGAGCCACGTCCATGGCGGTATTGCCAGCACCGATAACGACCACATCAGTGCCAAGATCAACGGACTCAGGCGCACGCTTGAACTCCTCAAGGAACTCAAGGGCATCCAGAGCCTCGCCGGACTTCAAGGTCTTGCGGCCGGGCGCCCACGCACCAATGGCTACCACCACGTCGGTATAACCCTCAGCAAGCAGGGCGTTTACGTCTTTGACTTCAACTCCGGTATTGAATGTTGCGCCGTATGCCTGACAAAGTTTGACATCGTTATCAATGGCTTCCTCAGAGATACGGAAACCTGGGATGACGTGGCGAACAATACCGCCCTAGTTTATTGGTACGCTCAAAGACAACTACCTCAATGCCCGCACGCGACAAGAAAGAAGCTGCGGAAAGACCGGCGGGACCGCCACCAATGATGGCGACTTTCTTGTCTTTAACGGCACCGCGAGAAGCAAGCGTTGGAAGCACTTCCATAAGGCCGTTCTCTGCTGCGGTAAGTTTGCAACTACGGATATGAACATGCTCATCAACATAGTTGCGCATGCAGGAATTGGTGCAGGTATGTGGGCAAATGGTACCGGTAATGAACGGCAAAGCGTTACGCTCGAGGATGATATGCAAAGGCATCGGCATAACGGCCTTCATCTACCGCCTTAAGGTATCCCGGAATGTCCTGGTGAATCGGACAAGAATCACGGCACGGTGCAATAAAGCAGTCAGTCAGCGGAAGTGCCCCTCGCACGTGGCGATCAGGCTGCGGTTTAATCTCTTTGTGATAGCGCGCGTCTTTAAGTGAGCTTTCAAGCAACGCAGACACCTTTGTCACGTCAACACCGGAAAAATGCTTCCGCATTTCCGTCCGCAAAAGAGTCCGGCAATCTGTGTCATGCGCTCATAGCCACCAGGCTTCAAAATGGTGGTTGCCATGGTAACAGGCCAAATTCCCGTATCGACAAGATCTTTTAATGTTGTTATAGTCTGCCCCACCGGAGTACGAAATACGCAGTTTGCCATCAAACTGCTCGGCAAGGCGCTTGGCCAGCGAAAGTGACAAGGTCCAAAGTGAGCGACCGGACATATACATCTCTTCGCTTGGCAACTCACCGCGAGTAACGTCTACCGGGAAGGTATTGGTCAGCTTGACACCAAACTCAACACCCTTCTCTTTGCACAGTTTCATAAGACGCTCAAGCATGGGCACTGCGTCAGCCCATTGCAAATCTTCTAGGAAGTGATGATCGTCAAAGGCGATGTAGTCAAAGCCGAGGGAGTCCAGCGTTTTACGCGCGTACTCATAGCCTAAAAGCGTAGGGTTGCACTTAATGAAGGTATTGAGGTGCTTCTCGGTAATGAGATAGGTAGCAATCCGCTCAATCTCATCTGGAGGACAACCGTGCAAAGTTGACTCAGTAATAGAATCTGAAATACGAGAAGGAATGGAATCAATAAATGCCTCGTCAACGTTGCGGAAGCGATTCACATTGGCCTTGGCCCATGCAATTGCTTCTTTAAAGACGGGAGTTTGGGACGCATCTTTCATGTCATTGATGTACTTGTCTACCTTAGGCGTCTTAATACCCTCGAGGTCATATCCAACGGACATATTAAAGACAAAACCGTCAGCATCTCCCAGACCAAGCTCTTGGGAAAGAATGTGGCAGATAACCCATGCCTTGACATACTCATCAAATGCCTGAGGAACCGTTAACTCCGTAGACCACTCGCAGTTATATCCCTCGTCGGATGCCAAAAATACAAGGGCTTGTTCACACAGGCGAAAGCTCTTCGCCGTCCATCTTCTGAACCGTCTTCAGCTCAAAGAAACGAGCACCGGTGACGTAGGACGCCACGATATTCTGTGCCAGCTGCGTATTGGGGCCAGCCGCAGGACCGAATGGTGTCTCAATCTTCTCGTTAAAAATGGGACGAGCTGCACCGGATGTTTTGGCAAAAGCGCGCACTCAAAAATAGTCTTCTGGGTTTCGTACTCGCCTAAAAATCCAGTTCATCAGGTGGTCGAATTTCATGGGACGCATAATGTCGCTCATTTTGGTTCCTCTCCTTTTTAACCAATGTGAGTTATAGTCCCCGCACTTATGGCGTCCGCGGGCGACGCCTTATCTGCGCGTATGCGCAAAGCGAGAAGAACTTCGCAGTTCTTCTCGCCATAACTAACAATACTGGCGGCCGTTGAGCTCTCCCCAGAGCTTCTTAGCCTCACCCATGGTCCAAGCATTAATCTTGTCCTCATCAAAAGCAACAAATTCGCGATCTTTATAGAGAACCTTGCCGTTGACAATGGTAGTACGGCAGTTCTTGCCCTCAAAGCCAAAGAGCATGTGACCGTCGATGTTTTCGTCAGAGAACGGCGTGAACGGTTTGTAATCAAAGATTGCAATGTCGGCGGCGGCACCCGGTGCGAGCTTGCCCAAAAGGCTTGCCGTTAGACTTTGTTGAGAAGTACTTCTCGGCCATCTTGACATTGTTCTTGAAGAGCATGGTCATAGCCTCAACCCAGCCAACATTTGGCATGCAAGCGTTATGGCGCTGCATGGGTAAGAAGACCTTAAGCGATTCAAGCATATCGTGCGTGTATGCATCGGTGCCCATGCATACGTCAATACCGCGCTTGAAGAACTCGAGCACCGGCGCACATCCAACCGCGTTACCCATATTGGATTCAGGGTTGTTGACAATACTGGTATGAGTGGCCGCAATGATGTCCATATCAGCAGGAGTTACGTGGATGCAGTGGCCAAGCATGGTCTTCTCGCCCAAAAGTCCGTGGTCAAGTAAGCGATGTACCGCGGTGGTACCGTGATTGAGGGCGGAATCATACACGTCGTCCATGCCCTCGCAGACGTGAATGTGGAAGCCGGTCAGACCGTTGTTGGCCTCAACCATTTTATCCAGCGTCTCGTCGGAAAGCGTAAAGAGCGCGTGCCCGCCAAACATGGCGGCAATCATATCGTCGTCTTCATCTGCCGCCCATTTTGGCAAACGCAACGTTTTTCAGCGATGGACTCATCACGTTTGACCTCTCCGTCACGGTCAGATGTCTCGTAGCAAAGGCAGGCACGGATACCAAGCTCTTTTGCAACGTCCTTAATGGCAAAGAGCGAATCGGGGAATCTCACAGAAACTGGCATGGTGATCAAAGATAGTGGTAACGCCATCACGCAGTGAGTCAAGGATGGTTGCATAGGCGCAGGCACGGGTGCCGTCAAGCGTCAGGTGACGGTCAATGTTCCACCACTGCTGCTCAAGGTTTTTCAAGGAAAGTTGTGAGGGTTGCAGTCTTTGATGGCAAGACCACGTGCCAAACCAGAGTAAATATGGGTCTGGCAGTTGATAAGACCCGGCATAATAACACCGCCGTGTGCATCAAGCTTTTCTGCATCGGGATAGGAAGCTTCAAGTTTCTCACGCGTATCAACGGCAACAATCTTCTGGCCTTCGATTGCTACGGCGCCATCTTCGATGTATGGATGAGCTTCGTCGCGCGTAATAACACGACCGTTCACAATAAGCAGCATGGGAACCCCTTTGCCACGTGCCGCAGATCAGCTACGGCGTATAAAATGACGGATGTGCCCTCTCCGACACCCCGTTCGGACGTATCTGAAGAGTCCGACTTCCCTGTATTGCAAAGCGTTTCTCGCTCTTAAGAGCGTTCTGCAAACAGTTAGTTATTAAACCTAACTTTTAATTAGATTTATGTTCTCATAGTTTCCCCGTATGTAAAAAGAATTATCGGTGTACGGTCATTTATTGGGGTAAACGGTTCAATTCAAAAATTTGCTTGCGAAAAAAACACAAAAATGTTAGGATATATAATGCGCAACGAAACATACACGAGAACCATAGACCACTTACAAGGAGTATCCGTACATGGATAACCAGCAAATTGAATTCTTGAAGCGCTTAGCCCATGGCATAGCTCTGCAATTTGGTCCCAGCTGTGAGGTTGTCGTTCATGACCTGCGATCCGACAATCCCGCCAGAACCATCGTTGCGATTGAGAATGGTCATATCACCGGTCGCAAAGATTGGCGATGGTCCCTCAAACGTAGTGCTCAAGGCGCTTCACTCCGATTCCGGAAAACTCCATGATTCCTACTCCTACCTTACTAAGACCGAAGATGGCAAGATTCTCAAATCTACGACCATCTACCTGCGCGACGATGACAATAAGCCCATTGCAATCTTTGCCATTAACTATGACATCGCGCTCTTCTCGGCAATGGAAGAGGCTTTGCACGCGTTTACCAGCACAGTGACCCTTCCGATGCAGCTCCGCAAACCATTCCGCATAACGTTACCGATCTTTTGGACGAGCTTATCGACCAAAGCGTCCGTTTGGTAGGGACGCCCGCGTGCACTGATGACAAAGGACGACAAGATCAAAAGCAATCCGTTTTCCTTAACGACTCTGGTGCGTTTCTTATTACAAAATCGGGTCAAAAGTTTGCTCCTACTTTTGGTATCTCAAAATACACGCTCTATAACTACCTTGACGAGGCAAAAAACCAAGACTAGATTGAGGGTATAAAAATCAGCGCATTAACCTGAAGCCTACGCTGATTATCCATGCCAAAAATCTGTCTCGTAAAGGTCTGGTGCTCCATGAGCGAGAAAATCCTTGGGTCTGTACTACATCTACCTGAAAGCCTCCCTGAAGTGGCACAACTTACCGCTCAGTTGGTATCGATTGAGAGCACTGATCCCGGTACTTTTGAGGCAGATATTGAGACTTTCATCAAACACTGGATTTTTGAAAACTGTACGTTTGAGCTGGCGGGGTCTACCTATCCCCTGATACAAGAGGTTGAAGCCCTCCCGGGGCGTAAGTGTCTGCGCGCCACAATTCCAAGCGTCAACTGTGGCGTTTCCAAAGACGCATCCTGCCCGCCTTCCGATCTCACGTTCATATGCCACATGGATACCGTAACAGACGGTGACGGCTGGAGTCCTGAAACGCCCGCATTTGCGCCCGTTTACAAGGACGGTCTTCTTTACGGCCGCGGTTCATGCGATATGAAAGGCGGTCTTGCCTGCGCGCTTCTTGCCTTCAGAGATGCGTGTCACACCGTTGCCCGCACCGGCATACTCCCCCAAAAATCCCTTTCCGCCATCTTTACCGTTGACGAAGAGGCTGACATGCGTGGCGTTGAGCGTGTTATTGCAGCCGGCTGGGTTGGCGAGAAGGGCTGGGTGCTGACGCCGAACCTACCAACAACCGTATCCGCGGCTCACACAAAGGTCGCACGTGGTTCAAAATTACCGTCAACGGTATTACTGCACATGCCAGCACACCGTGGGAAGGTGCCGATGCCATCGCCGCCATGGCCATCGTTATCAACGAAATCCGTACGAGCGTAGGCTCACTGCCCACGCATCCCGAACTTGGCTGCTCAACCGTTACCTTTGGCCAGTTGTGGGAGGATATCAACCCTATGTTGTCCCTGATAAGGCAGAACTTTGGATCGATATGCGCCTTGTACCACCGGCTCATACCGCAAGCGCTGAGAAGATAGTCCAGGCTGCACTGTTGAGGGCAGAGACACAGATACCCGGCATACACGCCCACTACGACATCACCGGCAATAGGTCTTCTGTGGTACTTCCCGCTGAGTCCGAGCTTCTCGCCACGCTGCGCTCTTGTGCCGAGGCGTGCGAAACACCGGCGGACCTTGATATTTTTACGGGCTATACCGATACTGCTGTTATAGCCTCTACGTGCGGAAATCCCGAATGTTTGTCATACGGACCGGGTGAACTTGAACGCGCCCACAAACCCAATGAATATGTTCCTGTTGTCGATCTTGAACGCGTATATCACGTATTTAAAGAATTGACCGCCCGAGTTCTCCAAAAACAGTAGAAGAAACCCAAAGAGATCCGCAACAGTCTTTGTGTAATGGAAAGTTCATTACACAAGCCTAGTGTTTCTTTCTATACCTTCTTCTTGTAGCATGAGCACTCCCCTTCGAGCACCTGCTTTGAGTCTCTTGATAACGTCATCAGACGTGGTACCTTCAAGCTGGCTTCTTATACGGACAATCTGATCGCGAAGCTGTGCCGCCCGTTCGTAATCCATATCGGTGGAAGCTTGAGCCATATCTGCCTCAAGATGAGCGAGCATAGTCTCAACCTCATTGCGAGGCAGCTCCGAGAATTCTTCGACCATGGCTTCAATGCTGTCCACCTCGCCGGGAGCACCCTGTGTTTCTGCTCCCTCACCTGAGGCGGTATAAAAAATGCCATCTTTGCGTTGACGCTTGTCTACGTTTTCAGCGGCTTCATCAATAAACTGTGAGATATCTGCTATAGATTTATGAATCGTCTGCGGAACGATACCATGCTTGGCGTTGAAGGATTCCTGCAGCTTACGGCGGCGCCGTGTTTCATCAATCGCAATGCGCATGGAGTCTGTTATACGATCGGCATACATAATGACCGATCCCTGAGCGTTTCTTGCCGCTCGACCCATGGTCTGGATAAGTGATCTTCTGTTACGAAGAAATCCCTCTTTATCCGCATCCAAGATAGCAACAAGAGACACCCTCAGGAATATCCAAACCCTCACGTAAGAGGTTAATGCCCACGAGCACATCAATCTTGCCTTGCCTGAGCTCTTTTATAATTGCAACGCGATCAAGGGTTGCGGTATCCGAGTGCATATAGTTGACTTTTATTCCCTCGTCAAGCAGGTGATCCGTTAAATCTTCTGCCATCCGCTTGGTCAGTGTGGTTACAAGAACCCGTTCTTTTTTGGCAACGCGTTCTTTTACCTCAGAGATAAGGTCATCAATCTGACCACGTATGGGGCGCACCTCAACGGAAGGATCGAGAAGACCGGTAGGGCGGATAATCTGCTCTACCTGTTGCTGTGCCACGGACTCCTCATAATCACCTGGAGTGGCAGATACGTAGATAAATTGTGGGATACGTGCTTCAAATTCATCAAAGCGAAGCGGCCTGTTATCAAGTGCTGACGGCAGACGAAAACCATGCTCAACCAAAGTAACCTTACGCGAGCGGTCTCCTTCATACATTCCTCGAATCTGAGGAACCGTTACGTGGCTCTCATCGATGATGCAAATCATATCTTTGGGGAAATAATCAATAGAGTGTATACGGGGGGCTCACCCGGAGCGCGTCCCGTCCAAATGCCGAGAATAATTCTCGATACCGTTGCAGTATCCCATGGTCTCAAGCATCTCAAGATCATAGCTCGTTCTCTGTGCCAGCCTCTGAGCTTCCAGCAGCTTATCGTTTGCTTTAGCTCAGTCACGCGATGCTCAAGTTCTTCGCTTATTGTCTGCAGTGCATGAGTAACCTTTGGACGCTCGAGTTACATAATGGGATGCGGGCCAAATGGGAACGGCATCAAACTCACGGATGACCTCACCGGTTACGTTGCTTATCTCAGCAATGGTTTCCACCTCATCGCCAAAAGAACTCTATGCGCAACGGATTTTTCCGCATAGGGAGGAAAAATATCAACAACATCACCGCGAACACGGAACATTCCGCGCTGAAGGTCATAGTCATTGCGGTCATACTGGATATCTATTAAATCCTTTTTATCAGATCATCGCGCTCAAGCGGAACCGATTTATCTACGTTGGGAGCAAGACCGGCGTAATCTTGCGGGCTGCCAATACCATAGATGCAGGAAACAGAGGCAACCACAATGACATCACGACGAGAAAGCAGGCTAGACGTTGCCTGGTGACGGAGCTTTTCTACCTCTTCATTGATGGAAGCATCTTTTTCAATATAGGTATCTGATTGCGGAACATATGCTTCTGGCTGGTAATAATCGTAATAAGACACAAAATAGACGACGGCGTTATGGGGAAACAACTCTTTCATTTCAGAGGCAACCTGTGCCGCAAGGGTTTTATTGGGCTCCATGATAAGCGTGGGACGATTAAGCTTTTCTATGGTTTTAGCCATGGAAAACGTTTTACCGGACCCCGTAACTCCCAACAGCGTCTGGTATCTCAATCCCTCTTCAATACCCTGTGCAAGCTTCTGGATGGCCTGTGGCTGATCGCCGGCAGGCTCAAACGAAGATACAACAGAAAGACGCTCTTCTCCGCTTTCACGACCAAAACGACGGAGCTCTGCTCCTACCCGTTCTGATTCTCTATCATGATTTGAAACTGCCACAGAGCCCCCTTCCCTTGAACCGTAGTGTACCTTATTTCTTCACAAATTACAAACATTTGTTCTATTTTTTGTATCCGAGAAACCCTGAGCCATCACGAATACGCTACACTTGATACCCGTATACAACCGACTCATTTCTATTGAGGAATCAAAATATGCCTTCAGAGCTTCCTTCTTCCAACACGCCATCACCAAAGCGCCCGTATCCTCCTTCCATGAAACTCTTTCTCTTTGTTTTGGGTACCGGAGGCACCGTGTTTGGGCTCTCTCAATTCGTAAGATCCCGTATCTCTGATGAAGCACATATGAGCGCAACACTTCTTATGATCTGCGGCATCGTTCTTCTCGTTATGTTGTTTCGAGATAACGGCACGTCTGCAGAAACCGTTCCCGCAACACAAACGGATACACCGCAGAACAAACCGCCAGCCATTCGCAGGACGCTGTTTTTACCAGAACCTGCAAAAAGCGCTCCGTCTGCTTTTGACTTGGCCATGTCTCGCTCAGACAATATTCCTGCTTCACTCAAAGATCTTATCGATACCAACCAGCTCCAAAGACCCGAGCTCCAAGAGATGCTCGTGCGTTCAGGCCTTCTTGATGCTCATCGGGTACCTGATACCAAGGGATTTAAATTTCCTAAAAACAAAGCGATACTGGCTCAACGCAAGGACCAAAGACTTTAACGAAGACCAGTACAATGACTTCATCGCTCTTGAAGCAACCTTAAACATCGCAGATGACATTGAAGCTCTGCCGGCACATTACCGCGACGGAGCACTCTCAGAAAAAATTTCCACGGTACTGAGAAATATACTTACCAAGATACCTCAGCCGCAAAACTATCTTCCCGCCCACACAACTCTTTCCTCCAATGAGACCGACTGGAACGTGAGGTTTTTCGTAGCGTCCTATCTGGAAAATCTCTCTTTGCCTTTTAGACAACCGACACTGTTTTGCTGTATGACCCGGACACGGCAACGCTTATATTTGACACTAAAGTACCGGCTCCCCGGGCATTCTCTTTTGTGTCTTCAGCGCAAAACGTACAAATTACCTACGCTCGGGCCTATGCCTTGCGGGTGGCCGCCGTTCTTTCCTCAGGCATCCTGAATAACTATCCAATTTCTCGTGTTGTCATCAATGAATTTGTCAACGCACATACGGAACACCCCATCCTTTCCTGCGATGTTAATGCAACCTCCCTGGAAAGCCTCGTTTCTGCAACTCAAAGCCCCACACTTGAAACCGATGAGTTTCCGCAGATATCGTGTCTGCGCTTTAGCCTTACCAAGGATGGTTGGTTTGAGCCGACAGAACCATATAAGGCGCTCACCAGTCCTTCCGAAGAACATCCTCTCTTCTATGCTCAGGCTGAAGTGCGCGATGAAGCAGCACCCAAAGACGTCCAAGAGATTACCTCTGCAAAACGCATCTCCGATTTAAGCTTTAGGGAGGATTGCGGACGCATTGAAACGTGGAACGCCATTGTTGCAGAACTTGGTGATTCAACTGCTCATGCCGTAGCCGTCCTTAAAAATGCACAGCAATCCACAAAAAATACCGTCACCATGGAGGCGTTCTCCCGTGTTATCCATGCGCTTGTTTCAGGATCGGTTGACGTAAGCAATAAGCCTGAGCTTGCTCACCTGTTTATGTCGGGTTCCGATCTTGATGGCGCAATTGCTCACATGAGAGAGGTTTTTTGATACGGAAGATGTCAGCAGAGAAACTTTTGTGGCATCTCTCAAGGTTCTTGAAGAAAAACTTGAACCCATTACAAACTTGGGAATGTACCTTGATGACACCGATTCGGTGTACCGATACTTTGATTCCATTACCGACCGTATCGACTACAACCGAGCGCACTCTTCGGATTCCCGACAGGTTGTTCTTGTCCCCGATGCATACTATGACGCAAATGCTCTGCTCGTACGTGCGTATAATCAAATTGACGAGCCGGAAAAAGGCGTTGAGGTATGCCGAAGAATGTATCCGCATAGCCCCTCTGAATGCCGACGCTCTGCTCTATAAGGACCGCACGCTGCAGGATCTCTCGCGCAATGCAGAAGCGGCAAAACTCGTTCGCGAGCTTATCCCCTATAAACTGCGCCAATATGATGTTGCGTTTCTCTATTACCGTCTCGCATATCTTGAGTGGCGGCTTGGACATGGAGACATTGCCGTTGCCTGCTATCAGCAAGTTCTAAAAATGGATACCGAGTTTTCCTATCACGCACAAGATGAGCTGACCGAGCTTATGAAAACCGATCCGACGCTTGTAAAAATCGATGACGATAAGCTCAAACGAGATTCTTCAACATTCATGGTATTCCCATTGATGACCAAGAGGCGCGCTACCAAATACTGCGCTCTGCAGCCATTGCGTGTACAAACAACAAAATATATGCGCCGGCAGCACTGCTCCTTCACCAAGCGCTTTTCATTACCTACGACGATGAAACGGACGCGGTACGTATGTCTCTCACGGCACCCGCTCAGTGACGCATATCAAGTTTTTGTCATCAGTGCATCCCACCACGCGTTCACGTACGTGGCGAGAAGATCCTCGTCTTTAGAGTTATCAATGACGGTGGCTGCCTTTGAGCGTAGATACTCATCAGACGGCTGACCTGCTACGCGTTGCTCAAAATCCTTTAAAGAAACTCCGCGCAACTGAGCTCGTTTCTTTCGAAGTTCATACGGACTTACCACCGCTACCACTTCATCTGCCAACATCAGAAGCGATTCTATGCGGTCGAGCAGGGGAACTTCAACTACACATACCGCAGGCGCATCCTCTTTGAGGCTCACCTCAACAAGAGTCTCCTTCAGAGTCCGGATAATATAGGGCATCTCAATGGCTTCAAGTTTCTTGGCGGCCGTGGGCGTTGCAAAAGCTCGCATGGCCAATTGATGTCGATTAAGCCGGCCGGTTTTTGGTCCACTACATCCTCTCCGAACGCGCGACAATCTCTTGCACACACCCAGACCCCTGGAGCAAGCACGTCTCGAGAAATGCAATCCAAATCAATCCGATATGCTCCTTTTTCTTCAAGCATACGAGCAACCGTTGATTTGCCCGATGCCATCCCACCTGCAAGAAAAACGGTATACATCAGGCCTCCTTAAGCTCTATGACATGGGCTTTCCCCAAAAGAGTTGCATCTTTCTCTGTCATGTGTGACCCAAAGCACCGTTTTATCTTCAAGAAGAGGCAGAAGGTAGGTCATAACCGTCTCTTTTGTATGATCATCCAAGCCTTTGAGTGGTTCGTCAAAAAGCATCACATCGGCATCAGACAGCACTGCCCGCAGAAGAGCCACACGACGCTTCTGCCCGCCAGAAAGCCCTTTAACCACACGATGTTCAAATCCCTGAAGGTCAACGCAGGCGAGCGCCTGGATAATACGCTTCTCAAACGCACGTTTTTCCGTACGATTCAGCCGGCTTTTTGCAAGAGCAATATTTGCTCTCACACTGAGGTTTTCGCAGAGTCGATCCTCCTGAAAAACCACTGCCACCCGTTGCCCACAGATTTTCGGAAGATTGGTAATCGTGCCTTCATCCGCTCCTTCAAGACCGGCAATCATCCGAAGTATTGTTGTCTTGCCGGTGCCGGACTTTCCTAAAAGCATGTTCTTCTCGCCGCCGTAAATGACGAAAGAAACATCTGAGAGCGCCTGCACGTCCCCAAATGTCTTTGAAATATGCCTGCACACAATGTCATTTTGACAACACTGCTTCATGCGCCCTCCTCAATACGTTTCACGATCATACGTATAAGGCGAGAAAAACCTTTTTCTATCAGCGCGCTAATACAGACAATGACAACGGTCCAGGGCAAAAAGATTTGGCGTATCGAGAAAAACCTTGGCACTATAGAGCTCCCCACCAATGGAGGATGCCGGCGTGAAATAACTTCTGCGGCAATTCCCGCCTTCCAGCAAAAGCCCAACGCCAGCGAGGTTGCCGCTTCAAAATAAGGAAGTACCTGTGAAAGGTAAAGAGAGCGAATCCGTGCACAACCTTGTATCTGAAATATGTCTGCCATCTCAAGCAGTTTCGTATCGGTGGACTCCAGCCCGCGCAGAAGATTGGTATAGATGATGGGAAACGCTATCAGATGAGCCACTACCACCGAAAGATACGACGCGTGCATCCACACCAAAAGCAAAATAACAAACGATGCAACCGGAATCGATTTAATGGCCGCAATAAGAGGAGATATCAAAGTTTTTAATCAGTCGTATCCGATACGATGCAACGGAGGCAAGAACTCCGCCCACAAGCGCACTAAAAAACCCAAGTGCAATATGCAAGAGCGAGTGAGCGGTAATTACCCAGAACTCTCCCGTACCTATAAGCGTACCCAGGCAGCCCAATGTCTCCAACGGAGAGGGTAAAATGAATTGCTTTCCCTACAAACAGAGCCGCAAGCTGCCATATAACCAGCCAAAGAGAATGGCGAGCAGGCGGAGCACTCCGGAAGAGAGCCTGTCCGCCTGCCCCTCAGAAACAGATGCGTTTCTGAAACTTCTTTGTGGCGTGTGCTTTGGCATTCGCTTATGCTGACTTTTTCACCCCAAAGTAAAAATCGTCCTCGGGAAGCTTTCCGCCTACCGATTTGGGGTTTGCATCAGCTAAAACACCCAGGTAGCCAGAAAGTTTCTGCTTCATGTCATTCCCTGCAATATAGGTAATATTACATTTAGGAAGTGCAACTTTGGCAATCTTTTCCGGAACAATATCGGCATCGGCAATAAGTTTTGCCGCCTCATCAACATGATCGTTTGCAAACTCAACGGAATCCTTGTAGTGGGAAAGAAATTGAGTGATGGCATCAGAGTTCTTCTCGGCAAAGTCTTTTGAGACGATCGTGACGCCGGTAACAAGCTCAGAGGTGGAATCAATGGCCTTCCACTCGTTGCCAAGATCAAGCGCTTCTCGAATACTTGGATCTTTGGCCTGCGCAACGCTTACAAACGGCTGCGGTAAAAGCGCAATGGCAGATTCATCGTTTGCCAGTGCCGCAACGCATTCGGCGTGTTCGCTCTTCCACTCTACCGAAACATCTTTTCCAAGCTCAAGGCCATTCTTTTTGAGAATGTAGGCAAGCACGTACTCGAGAAGCTCCCTTGCCCGCCGCATAGAGCGTCTTGCCTGCAAGGTCGTGTATTGAGTTAATGGCATTTCCGCGCTCAACGATATACAGAACATTCAGGACGTTAATGCAGAGCGCCTGAACCTTACCCCTCGGTTTTGTTATAGAGAACCGACGAGAGATTTGAAGGTATCGATGCAATATCAACGTCGCCTTTTGCCACCTTGGCAACCACTTCATCCGGAGAAGCCACAATATCAAAGGTGTAGGAATTGTCGGTAATTGAGCTTGCCTTTACATCGCTCATGAATTTTTGCAAGACCCATGGCCGTTGGACCCTTGAGCGTTGTAATACGCACGTCCACCGGCTGTGCTGCCGGAGCTTTTGTCTCCTCTTTCTTTTGCATCTTCCTGCTTACACCCAAAGAACGCCGCAGCAGGAGCAAGGGTAATGAGTTTCAAAAATGATCGTCTGTCCATGGACAATCTCCTTTCAAATACAACAGTATTTTAATCTTTTATGAGCTCTTCTTCGCATAGAGCGCCACAAGAGCCTGAAGCATATCGACCATTGCCTCCAGCTCAGGAACCGGTACAAATTCCCGTACGCCGTGAGCGTTGTAGTAACAGGCGGATAAATTGGCACACGAAACCCGCGGAACGAAAGTTGAGAACCATCCGTGCCGCCGCGCATGGGTATGCATGTCATTTCCTGACCAATGGCAGCGTATGCGACACGAGCATTTTTCAATCAGATGCTCGTTTTCAGGGCGCGTAATAACGTCTGCAAGATTGTGGTATTGATCTTTGACGGAAATTGTCAGTACCTCAGAATCAAGCTGGTAATTGATATATGACACGGCATCTCGCATCATCTGTTTGCGCTTCTCGACCTTTTTTTGGTCGTGGTCGCGAATAATATAATCTGCCTGCGCATACTCACAATCACCTTGCATGCGCTCAAGATAGAAAAATCCATCATAGCCTTCGGTATACTCAGGCCGATCCTGCGGCGGAAGCAGTTGATGGAACCGCATAAGAGCCTCGGCGGCATTGATCATAATGCCTTTGGCGGTACCCGTATGAACCGAGAGTCCCATTGCCTGAACATGTACCTCAGCCGCATTGAACGTCTCGTAACAAAATTCCCCCAACGGGCCTCCGTCAATGGTGTACCCGTATGCGGCACCAAATGTATCGAGGTCGAGAAGGGCCGCACCATGGCCAATCTCTTCGTCCGGAACAAACGCAATTGCAAGACGCGGGTGTGGAAGCTGAGGGTTTTCACGCAGACGATGCAGGAGGCTGACAACCATTGCCACACCGGCCTTATCGTCACCACCAAGCAGCGAGGTTCCATCACTTGTTACAAGGTCAAAACCTACCATGTGCTCAAGTTGTGGATTGGTTTTGGGGCTTATGGTTACTTCTCTCCCATCGCGATCCGTTCCAATACCAAGCACTCCGCCCTCATATCGAACAACACGTGGATGAACCTCGGCTCCAAACGACTGCCATGCGGTATCCAGATGACAACAAAAACCAAGGGTTGGAAGATTTTCCCGCACCGGCACTTGCGGGCCAGTGAGCCGTAACGTATGCATGCGTATCAACCACGATATCTTCGGCGCCAAGCTCTTCCAGGTCTTTGGCAACCGTCTGCGCCATGGCGTGTTGCGCTGGTGTTGAAGGTACCGTATCTGCAGTAAGCGGATTGGATTGTGACGCCACCTCGCAGTAGCGAATAAAGCGTTTTTAAAGACATCGCTTTGCTCTGACATAGTCTCTCTTTTCTGTTGATTATTTGGCGCAGGATATGCCACGCAGGCGTGATGCACGGTACTTGCGCGCGGCGTCAATAAATGACTTCCAAAGCATGCAGTCCGCCTTGCTGAATTTCCAGCCATACTCCGGATGCCACTGAACGCCTATCATCCAACGCTTATGGGGAATTTCGGCGCCTTCGATAATCCCGTCGGTTGAGTGCGCCACCACGTGAAGTTCAGAGGCCACCTTGCAGAGAGCCTCATCGTGAAATGAGTTTGCTTGGATGCTCTTCTCGCCACCAAGCGCGCGGCACAAGAGCGAATCTTCATCTACCTCCACCATATGTGCCGGAATGGTCAGGTCCACTATATGGGACCAATACGCATGGCCTTCCCTGGGAGCCGGAAGTTTGCGAAGCTCCTGGGTAAGCGTTCCTCCAAAAACAACATTTAAGAGCTGAAGACCACGGCAAATGGCAAAAAGAGGCTTGTCCGCTTCGTAGACCTTTTTCACCAGCTTGAACTCAAGCGCATCTCGGCGTGGATTCAAACGCTCCAAGTCTCGCGGCTCTTCCCCAGTTACGAGGGTCTACATCTTGTCCGCCGGGCAAATTAAAGCCGTCGCACATTTCAACATAGCGGTCAATAAGGGCGTCGTCATCGGTAAGAGGCATCATAACCGGAATGCCTCCGGCAGCGAGAATGGCATCCATCTGCACCTCAGCGATTGACTCCCCATCGGAAAAGCCGCGTTCTTTCATAAATCGTGGCGTAAGACCAATAAGCGGCCGCTCGTCAACGGGAATAGCCGCACTGTCTTGAAACACCTGCTGAGCAAAAGATGGAATCTCCAACATAACCTCTCCTGAACGAATTGTGCGTGTTCAAAACTTTACTGCAAACTGCCACGCATACGAACCACAGCGCAAAATTGCACGGTATCTCTTTGATTCTGTCGTCAAACCGTAACAAATCGGAGCCGGAATGCTCGACGTAGCACACAGATCTTCGTAAACTTCCTAAGACATCTGACGTACTTTGGTAATTTATTGTGCAGGCTGGGTATTAACTAGAAATCTACTTTACGAGAATCATCCAAATGGAAGGCCTCCTATGAATATCTCACGTACCGCTCTTTCCCGGCGCAGCTTTCTTGGTGCTTCCTCATGTCGGCTGTGGCAGCAGGTTCGGCAACGCTTCTCACCGCCTGCGGAAACGACGGATCCTCTGATGGCGATAAGCTCATTTTGAAGTTTGGCGTCAATAATCCCAAAGTCACCTTTGACACGCAAAAGACCTCAGGTTCCATTGGTGTCTCAGAGGCTGTGGGAGAATCCTTGCTCAAGCTGAATCCGGACACCAAGGAAGTTGAACCATGGCTCACCACAAAGCTTCCCGACATCTCCGACGATGGACTTACCTACTCGTTTGAGCTGAAAGAGGGCGTTAAGTTCCATGACGGAACCACCCTCAAATCTTCTGACGTAAAGTACTCCTTTACTCGTATGTTCCTGCCGGATACCAAAGCAACCTCAATCGACTCCTACATCTACATTAAAGGCGCTCAAGATATCGTTGACGGCAAGACCACTGAACTCTCCGGCATTGCCATAAGCGATGACCGTCACTTCACCATCACGCTTACCCAGCCCTATTCAACCTTCAGCGCACTTCTCGCCCAGTTTTATGCGTTCATTTATCCCGAGAAAAGCTGCTCCGAGGCAGGCGAAAAATGGGGATCCGACACCACCTTCTATGGCACGGGCCCGTTCAAGCTTGTCTCCAACGACAACTCAACCGAGGTAGTGCTTGAAGCCTTTGCGGATTACCATCAGGGTAAACCGGCCCTTGATGAGCTGCACTTTTGTATATATCGACGACGGCAATACGCGCATGATGAACTATAAAAACGGCGATATTGACCTGACCTTTATTAACCAAGCGCTGATGCAGCAATATAAAAACGACCCGGCTGTCTCTGATCAGATTGTTGACTACAATCCTGCTTCCACGCAGTTTGTAAACCTCAACCTTAAAAATACCTATCTCTCAGACGTACGTGTCCGCCAAGCGCTCTCCCTTGCAATCGATCGGCAGACGATATGCGACACCGTTCTTTCCGGTGTTGCCAAGCCTGCAACCTCATTTATTCCGGCATCCGAAACCGGTAACGACTCATCTCTTGAGGTATTTGAATACAACGTTGATAAGGCAAAAGAGCTGCTTTCTGAGGCAGGTGTTTCAAACATAACTCTTGACGCCCAGGTTCGCGCCCAAGACCAAAACCTCATGGTCGCCATCCAAGATGCATGGGCAAAGATCGGCGTTACCCTCAATGTGTCCGTCATTGATGCCGGTGTCTGGAGCGATGCGCGTAAAAACGGAGACTTACAGGTAACGCTGGTTACCTGGTCAACCCTCTCATTCCAAGGCATCGAGCATATGGGATCATACTTCCGCTCCGATCGTGCCGCTCTTAAAAGCTCGTTCTACAATAGCGAGAAGTTCGATGCACTCGTAGACGCAGCCCGCCTCACCGTCAATGATCCCGACAAAGTTATCGAGCTCACCAAACAAGCAGACGCACAGCTTACCCGCACCGATTACGGCTGCTTGCCGATTGACTGGACGCAGATGCCCTATGCGCTCAACAAAAAATTCACCGGACTGAGCGTGCTCGTCAATCCCCTCTTTGGCGGAGTCAAAAAGCCTAGCCTGTATTGCCGTTCTCTATGGACGGTAACCATAGCTCTCTGTGCCCGGCGTCTCAATTCAAAGCTGAGATACCGGGCACAGGCTTAAAACAACAGGCGAAAACCAAAGATGGCATTAACCTAACGCATTTGTAAGATTTGCCGCGTGGACGGCCTTCTCGGCAGCTTCAATGGCACGCGCTACTGCCGGTTTGCGCTCATCGTCACTCAGACTGTCATCGTATAAGTGACATGCGCAGTGATGCCCCGGCTCCGGCTCAAGAAGTGCAGGAACCCGCTGTGAGCACACGTTCATTGCACGCGGACAGCGCGTGTGAAATACGCATCCTCTTGGAGGATCGGCAGGGCTGGGAACATCTCCTTGTAAGATCTTTTTATCTTGGATACGTTCATGCCGAATACGCGGAATAACGTCGAGAAGAGCCTGCGTATAGGGATGCAGAGGATGTGTAAAGAGCTTTGATTTGGGGCAAACTCCATCTCATGGCCAAGGTACATCACCAAAACCGTATCGGCAATATGGCGCACAACAGAAAGATCATGGCTGATAAAAATATATGACAGACCATGTTCGATGCTGGAGCTGCTCAAGCAAGTTGATAACTTTTTGCTTGCACAGAAACATCCAACGCTGAAACCGGCTCGTCACATACGATGATTTCAGGTTCCAATACAATGGCTCGGGCAATGCCAATACGCTGGCGCTGGCCACCTGAAAACTCATGCGGATAGCGATATTTGAATGCAAGGTCAAGTCCAACCTCTTGCATGACTTCCTCAATACGGGCGTCACGCTCTGAGCGAGTGGCATACGTCTTGGCAATATCGATTGGTTCTCCGATGATATCCATCACCGTCATACGAGGATTCAGTGAGCTGTACGGATCTTGAAAGATAAGCTTCATCTTTTGCCGTGCGTCTTTCAGGGCAATCCCCGAGAGCTTTGTGAAGTCTTTTCCATCAAGCATCACTTCACCTGACGTGGGATCTGTCAGGCGCAATATGCATTTACCTGCCGTAGATTTACCGCAGCCCGACTCACCCACAATACCCAACGTCTCGCCACGATGAAGCTCAAGGGACACGCCTTCGACAGCATGGACGGTGGCATTTGCGCGGCCAAACACGCCGGATTTTATCGGATAGTGCTTGACGAGATTTTCAACTCGTAACACCACATCGTTCTGATCAATATTTTTTTGTGGGGAGCTTTTTGTATCCGTCATTATGCATCCCACTCCTTACGATATTTCCAGCACGCAACACTGTGACATGCATTTCCGTCAACCGCCTCTGACTGCGGGCGCTTCTTGCGACAAATGTCCTTTGCAAACGGACAGCGCGGATGAAACGGACAACCCTCTGGCATATGAGAGAGCATCGGCACATTACCCGGAATGGCATAGAGCTCTTCGGATTGCTCGTCAAACGACGGTATGGAAGCAATTAACCCTTGCGCATACGGATGGAGCGGATTGGTAAAAAGCTCTGCCGCTTGAGCATACTCAACGCGATGTCCCGCATACATAACCAAGACCCAATCCGCCATCTCGGACACCACACCCATATCATGTGTGATGAGCATAACGGCGGTTCCGTCTCAGTCTTCATGCGATCGATAATCTGCAGGATCTGAGCCTGAACGGTCACGTCAAGCGCCGTTGTGGGTTCGTCGCAAATCAAAAGCGAGGGCTGGCATGCAAGCGCCATGGCTATCATGACACGCTGGCGCATGCCACCCGAAAGTTCATGCGGATAACTTTTGAAAACTTTCTCCGGTGCAGGTATGCCCACCAGCTTGATCATCTCAAGCGCGCGATTATCTGCTTCTTTCTTCTCCATCTTGGGATGATGAACCAAAAATACCTTCGCGAATTTGATCCCCTGCCCTCATGACCGGATTCAGCGATGTCATGGGCTCCTGGAAAATCATACCTATACGGTTTCCGCGAAACGGTTTCATCTCCGTACGGGAAAGCGGAGCCAAATCAACGCCCTCAAAAACAATCTTGCCGCCCGTAATATGTGCGGGCGGTTGTGGCAAGAGTCCCATAACCGAAAGCGCTGTCATGGATTTACGACAGCCGGACTCTCCCACAACGGCAAGCGTCTCTGCGCGGCTCATGCTAAAAGAGAGATCATCCAAAGCGGGAAGTTTGCCGTCTTCGGTAGACAACGTAACGCTCAGGTGTTCTACGCTCAGAAGAACTTCTTTGTTGCATTGTTCTTCTCGCTGTTTACGTGTGGTTTCTTGGGCAAGTTTGCGCTCTTCAAGGCTGCAAAACTCAGCAATGTTTTTCGTGTTTCCCATGTTTTCCTCCTTACGAGCGCATCTTTGGATCAAGAGCGTCGCGCAAGGCGTCACCAAGTAAATTAAATGCCATGACCGTAATAATGATGGCGATACCGGGAATGATGCTGTAGGTTGGATTGCTTTTGGATATATGGTTGTGAGGCTGAAATCATCTGACCCCAGCTTGCCATCGGCGGCTGCACACCAAGGCCCAAAAACGACAGAGATGCCTCAGATAAAATGGCACTTGGAATGCCTAATGTAGAGACAACGATGAGCGTTGACATACAGTTGGGCAACAGATGGCGCAGAATAATACGTAGATTATTGCCGCCCGACAGAATGCACGATTGAATATACTCCGAACCTTTCAGCCGCATCACATCGCCGCGAATCAGGCGTGCGGTTGTTGTCCACATTAAAAGGCCAAGCGCCACGTACAGGTTGATAAGACCGGGCCCCATGACAAACATAATTAAAAATGGCAAAGAGCAGAAACGGAAAGCTCGAGAAGACCTGGATGATAAAGGAGATGACCGCATCAATCCAGCCGCCAAAATAGCCCGCCAAAACACCTGCCGTAAAACCGATAAACAGGGCAATGATCTGCGATATCACACCGACCGACAGTGAAATCTGACAACCGTATATAATGCGCGACAAGATATCGCGGCCAAAACTCATCCGTACCAAAAAGATGGGACGCACCGGGCTTTGCCAGCATGTTGAGAGCTCTTGTGCTTTAAAGTCGTAAGGGAGCAAGTACGGGTGCAAAAAGCGCTATAAGCACCAGAAGTCCTACGACAATCAAACAAAACACACCAAGGCGGTTGCGCTTAAAAATGTTCCAGCTCACCGCCCAATAACTCGTAGCACGAGTCTTACCGGTACGCGATACTTCCTCTTCTTGCGCACGGGCGGCTCGGGTGGCAACACGCTGCGCTTCCTGAACCTTCTTGCTGTTCTTATCGCCCGTAAAAATGCCATTATTCCGATACCTCCCCTCCGAGTCTGATGCGCGGGTCAACAACCGCGTACAAAATATCCACTGCCAAGTAAATCGCTACGCAAATAACGGCAATATACATGACGCTTCCTTCAATCAAGGGCAGGTCGCGAGCATTAATTGCATCGAGCAAAAGCTTGCCCATGCCCGGCATTGCAAAGATGGATTCAATCAAGATGGAGCCGGTGAGGATGTCTCCCAGCTGCGTACCCGCAATGGTAATGATTGGAATCAATGCATTGCGCAATGCATGTTTGATAATGATTGTCCACCGAGAAAGACCCTTTGCCTCAGCTGTCCGTATATAGTCCTGGCTGAGTACGTCAAGCATACTGGTACGCGTCACACGAGCAATGCTTGCGGCATAGCGTGTTCCAAGGGCAATAATTGGCAGCACATAGGCAGCAGCCGTCTTAACGCCGGACAGTGGGAACCACTTAAGATTGAGCGCGAATACAATCTGAAGCACAATGGCCACCCAAAAACCGGCGCGGAAATACCAAAAACCGCAAGCGACATAAGCGTACGGTCAAGCTCATCTTCCGTGGTTGACGGCGGCAATAATGCCCATTACAAGACCCAACACCACGGCAAAGATATAGGCACAAATTGCCAGCTGCAACGTTACCGTAAGCGCCTTGCTCATAAGTGCAATGACAGATTTCTTCTGCATGTACGAAGTGCCAAAATCGCCATGCAGCATTTTGCCAAACCAATTTGCATATTGTTCCGGCACGGGCTTATCCAAGCCCATGGTATGACGCACCTGCTGGACGGTCTGCTCGTCAGCCGTGTCGCCCATCATAACGCGAACAGGATCTCCCGGAACCACATTTAAAATGAAGAAAGTCAACGCAGAGATGCAGATGACAACTCCTGCTGCCTGAAGAATCCGTTTAATGAGAAAGAATCTCACCAACACTCCTCTCCTAGCTTAAGGACGAGGCGACGCTCACACGCCGCCCCTTCCTGCTCAAACGAGAATCTCGATTAGTCCTCGGGCGCCTTGTAATCAGCACTGGACGCATCGATGTCAAGATCAAAGAAGTGGTAAATCAGGTTTCCTACTTTAGCACCCTTAACGTAGTCTTTTGCCACAAAAGAGTTCTTTGGCCAAAAGAGCGGAAGAGTTGCATAATCAGTGCGGGTCAAAAGATTGTCCGCGGCCTTATAGTCCTCCGCGCGCTTATCTTTTGTCCGTTTCTTGCGTGCATCTTCCAGATAGGCATCAAAGTCGGCATTGTTGTAAAACGAGGATTTCTTTGCCGCATTCTTACTGGAGAAGTAGGTGTCCAAGTGCTGAGATCCGTCAGCAAAAAGTGCATACCAGCCCAGCGTTGTCACCTGAAGGTTACCACCTGCCCAATCCTGGTTCCATACGGCGTTATCTTCCACCTGCACATCAAGCGTTATGCCCGCTTTCTGCCAGTAGTCCTGTACGGCAACGAGGAGCTTCTCACTTGCCTTGCGGACCTTGCCCGTCAGTTTAAGATCGGATACACCTGCTTCGGCGAGAAGCGCCTTGGCCTTCTCGACGTCATACTCAAAGACCGGAGCATTCTTGTCGAAGCCGGGAATCTGCTGTGAAGCCAGCCTGAACAGGCAATACCATTGCCGTGAGCAAACGTATCCACAAGCTCCTGACGGTTGATTGCAAGAGAGCGCCTGACGAACTTTTACATCATCCAAGCCATTTCCCTCTTTGAGGTTCAAGTTAATGAAGTTCACGCCAAGGGTTGGATAGCTTGTAATCTGGTCCTTAATCTCCGCATCATCGGAATACTGCTTAAAGAGAGAAGACGGAAGATCACACCAATCAAGGTCGCCATTTTTATACGCCAAAAGCTTGGTGTTGTCATCGTCGTAGTAAGTGATGCGGATCTCATCAAGCGCAGGTGTGCCATCATGATAGTCATCAAAGCGTACAAGCTTCACTGCAGTGGTGTCGTCATTTTCCGCAAGCTTATACTTACCGGTACCGATAAGGTGCGTACCCGTTCCCCAATCCTTGCCGGCTGCTTCGCATGCCGTCTTTGGGGAAAGATGCACGCGTATGAAATGCCAAGTGCGCTCACAAAAGCAACGTTTGGTGCCGTGAGCGTAAAGGTCAGATGCGTGTCGTCTTCGACGCTTAAACCTTCAAGCTCCGTAGCCGTACCTGCCAGCATTTCTTTAGCACCCTTGATATCTGTAAAGAAGCTGGTAGAAAGCGCGCCTGTTTCAGGTTTGAACATACGCTCAAAGGTATATTTGACATCCGATGCCGTAAGCTCGGTTCCATCGTGAAACTTGACGCCACTTTTAAGCTCAACTTTGAGCGTAACGCCATCAGATTCAAACGACGGGACTGCTTTGGCAAGACAAGGTACCAGCTCATTGTCCTCGGTCCAACGCAAAAGACCCTCGCAAATTGAATCAGCCACGGCCGCTGATTGCGAGTTATTTGCCCGCTGCATATCCAGACCCTGCTTTGAGTTGGTAGAGCCAAAACGCAGGACCTTCTTTTTGTCGCTGCCACCGTCGTTCTTCTCGCCACCACTGTTGTTGCATGCAGCAAGCATCATAGATGCGCCACCACCTGCTGCTGTCATAGCGGATGCCTTCAAGAAATCACGACGGCTAAAAATTTTGTCCAGCATTGCGCACCTCTTTCATAATCGACGTTGACAGGCTACCCTGCTGGGAGCTTGAACACTATACAAAAGTCTTGAACCATCACAAGCGAAAGTACTGTCTATGAAATAGGTCGGTAACATTGAAGCCGATTGGTCTTCTTGATACGATTATGGCATTCCTGTTTTCTGATAATTATTGGCCAACTTCCGTAGTAAATATTGGCCAACTTCGTGTAAAATTTTGGCTAATAGTTTTAATCGATCAGACTGCTCAAGTTTGAACCGCACTCCAAATTGAAGAAGCGCCGAGAAACCACTATGATTAACCGCATTGAACAAGCAGACCACCCAAAAGCATCCCAAGGAGGGTTTATGCAACGTCCCAGCGCATGGAAGTCTTACTCACCTGAACAGCTCGAAGAGCTCCATTACTTCAACGAAGGCTACAAGGCGTTCATCTCCGACAACAAGACTGAGCGTGAGTGCTCTGCAACGGCCATTCGCCTTGCTAAAGAAGCTGGTTACATCCGTCTTTCTGATGCTATCGCAGCCGGTCAAAAACTCAAGACAGGCGATAAAGGTCTATGCCGACATCCGTGGCAAGTCCGTTATCTTTGTGCAACTTGGTAAGCAGCCGCTTCAAAACGGTCTCAACATCCTTGGCGCTCACATTGATTCACCGCGACTGGACGTCAAACAAAATCCTCTTGAAGAACGCAGCGAAATCGCAACACTCGACACACATTACTACGGTGGCGTAAAGAAATATCAGTGGGTCACTATCCCCTTGGCTATTCATGGTGTAATTGCCCTGAAAGACGGTTCAACGGTCCCGGTGGTAATCGGTGAAGACGAAGACGACCCCGTCTTTTGCATCTCTGATTTGCTCATCCATCTCAGTCGTGAGCAGTTGGGCAAAAAAGCTTCCGAAGCCATCGAGGCGAGATGCTTGATCTGATTGTCGGTAACCGTCCGCTTGTCCTTGTCGAGAAGAACAACGAGGTTGACGGCTCCAATGCCAGCGCACAAAACATCACAGCCGACAACGCATGCGATGCCGAAAACCCTTCCGCAAAAGAAGCCGTCAAGGCCTCTGTACTGGCACTGCTTAAGGACTCCTACGGCATTGAGGAAGAGGATTTCCTTTCCGCTGAACTCGAGATTGTTCCTGCAGGCGCTGCGCGCGACATGGGTTTTGATCGCTCAATGGTCTTGGGCTATGGCCATGATGACCGTTCTTGTGCGTATCCGTCATTGATTGCTCAGCTTGATGCTCATGAAGTTGAACGCACCGCAGTTACCGTGCTTGCCGATAAAGAAGAAATCGGATCACGCGGTGCAACGGGTATGACCAGTAGGTTCTTTGAAAATACGATTGCTGAGATTTTGGAACTTGCAGATGAAGGCGGTAGCTTAGCACTTCGTCGCTGTCTTAAAAACTCCCGTATGCTTTCAAGCGATGTTTCCGCCGCCTACGATCCCAATTTTCCGAGCAGCTTTGAAATTAAAAACTCAGCATTCATGGGCCATGGCCTAGCGTTCAACAAATACACGGGCAGTGGCGGTAAGGGTAACTCAAACGATGCCGACGCTGAATACATTGCACTTATCCGTCAGATTATGGATGACGCCGGCATTACGTGGCAAACCGCTGAGCTCGGCCGTGTTGACGCGGGCGGCGGCGGAACCATCGCGTATATGCTTGCCCGCTATGGTATGCAGGTCATTGACTGCGGCGTCCCCGTACTTTCCATGCACGCTCCGTGGGAAATTGCAAGCAAGGCAGACCTATATGAGGCCTATCGAGGGATACATGGCGTTTTTGCGTCATTGTGCATAATCCGCGCGCATAATCCGGTCTTTGTTTCTGGTACCACCTAAACTCGTCCGGCATAAACCGCTAAAATAGAGAGAATTGATTAAAACCGATTGCTTCTGTAACACTCTTGGAAGCACATGATTGGAGCTTATATATGTGCGGCATCGTTGGTTTTACCGGGCACCAAAGCGCAAAGACATCCCTCATCGAAGGCCTGAGGCGCCTTGAGTACCGTGGGTATGATTCTGCTGGTATTGCTTTGCAAAACGCAACCAACAAAGAGCTTACGGTCGTACATCGTGTAGGAAAAGTTGCGGGATTAGCTGAAGCGGTGGAGTACCTCGATAACCAAGCTCTTGTGGCATCGGACATACCCGTTGGGCAACGCATGGCGCTCCAAGCGAGCGCAACGCCCACCCGCACACCTCTTGCGACAACAAAATTGCCGTCGTACACAACGGAATCATCGAGAACTTTGCCGAACTCCGCGAGCAACTTGAAGCTCGCGGGCACAAATTCCGCAGCGACACCGATACTGAAGTTGTTGCTCATCTTATTGAAGAAGCCTACGATGGTAACCTCCGCGACGCTGTTGCTAAAGCGTGTTCACAAATTGTTGGCACCTATGGTCTTGCCGTCGTATGCTCCAGGAACCCGGCCGTATCGTAGTCACTCGTAAAGATTCCCCCATCGTTCCTTGCACATGGCGAGAAGGGCAGCATGTTGCATCCGACATCATCGCAGTCATCGAAGCCTCCCGAGACGTCTACCGTCCTCGGAGACAACGAATTTGCCGTTATGGAGCCTGATGGCATCAGCTACACCGACGCAGAGGGAAACCCCGTCCAACCCAAGAGTCATGCACGTCGATTGGGATGTTGACGTTGCCGAGAAGGGCGGCTATCCCCGATTTTCATGCTCAAGGAAATCCATGAGCAGCCCCGTGTCATCCGCGACACCCTTTGCGGGACGTCTGACCAACGGCGTGCTCTCCATCGATGAGCTGGGTATGTCCTGGAGCAGCTTCGTTTAATTGACCGCGTCTATATCATTGCCTGCGGAACTAGCTACCACGCCGGTCTTATCGCCCGTCAGCTTATCGAAGGCTGGGCACGCATACCTGTCGAAGTCGAGGCTGCAAGTGAATTTCGTTATCGCAACCCCATTATTACTCCGTCAACGCTGGTAGTTGCCGTTTCCTCAGTCCGGCGAGACTGCTGACACCTTGCCGCCATCCGCGATGCCCGCATCAAAGGCGCCAAGGTCTTTGGCATTACCACGTCATTGAAGCCCCTGTGGCCCGTGAGTCTGACGGTGTTATCTACACTAAGGCTAACAAGGAGATTGCCGTTGCCTCAACCAAATCTTTCCTCGGCCAGATTGTGAGCCTGACGCTTCTTGCCATGGTTCTTGCGCAGGCAAAAGGAAAGCTCTCAATCGCTCAGATACGCTTGCTCTTTAAGAACTTGCCGATACCGCCGAGCAGGTTGAGGAGTTCTCGGCGATACAAAAGCTATCGACATCGCAGCGCAGGCTTGTAAAGGATGCCAATGACGCTCTGTTCATTGGTCGCGGCATGGGAGCTGCCATTTGCTACGAAAGGTGCCCTCAAACTCAAGGAGATTAGCTATCTTCATGCTGAGGGCGTATGCTGCCGGAGAGATGAAGCATGGCCCCATTGCGCTTCTGTCCAAAGGCTATCCTGTCATTGCCGTGGCAACTAACTCCCCGGTATACGACAAGATGATCTCCAATATCCAGGGAATCCTCGAGCACGCGGTGCCATGATTATTGCCGTAGCAACCGAAGGGTGATCAGGAAATCAGAAGCATGCCGACTATGTCATCTACGTGCCAAAAGTCAGAGACGCATTCTCACCGATCATTGCCTCGGTACCTCTCCAGCTGTTTGCGCGCTCCGTGGCTCTTGCGCGTGGCTGTGACGTCGATAAAGCCGAGAAACCTTGCAAAGTCAGTAACGGTCGAATAAGACACTGACGAGCCTGAAAGAACGGGCGGATCAAAACCTCAAAAATTTTTCTAAAATCTTCTTGACAACTATTACGACTCTCGATATATATGGATAACGATATAACGTTACTCGATATATCGAGAGTCGTAGTTCTGTTTTTCGTCATAGTTACACAGCGAAAGGAGGTGTTATGACAAAGGCAATCGATTCCGGTGCACTCACTGAACCGACGTTTTACATTCTTCTTTCTCTTTATCAACCTATGCACGGATATGCCATTATGCAAAACGTCCAAGAGATTACTGACGGTCGAGGTTGCCATCGGAGCGGGCACACTTTACGGTGCCATTAATTCGCTCATTGAAAAAGGTTGGATAGAAGCTCTACATGCAATCAGCGACCGTAAAAAGTACCTGAATCACTCAGCAGGGGCAAGCAAGCTTTTTGCAGGAAGTTAATCGACACAGGCACTTCGCTAATGCACAAAGCGTCATCAACACAGCCAATACAAAGGAGGCTTGATTATGGCACCTCAACAACAATAAAAAAATTCTTTACCGACTTTGATGCAGAAGAAGCATGGCTCAATCAAATGAGCGCACAGGGTAGAACTGGTTAACTATCGCGGCGGAACGTACACATTTACTACAAGCGAGCCTCATGCGTGGCAATATGCCATTGAGATCTTGGGTACAACCTCAAAAGAAAGCCGCGATTACCTCAGCTTCCTTGAAGACATGGGTATTGAAACCGTATCCACCTATGCCGGCTGAGCTACCTGCGCAAGAAAGATGACGGAACCCCTTTTGTTCTCCCATAAGCGATCTAAGTCTGCCTCACCCAAGCTCAAAAGGCCAATTTTTGGCCCCCATTATAATTTCACAGCTTTTTCCTTGTACTGGTATGTTTGTGTAAATGGAATTCTCACTCAACAGGTATCTCCTGTCGCTTTCGGTATTCTCATTGGGACAAGCATTGTATTCATAATTGCTGGGCTATTGAATTCTTTGTTTTCAGAAACCGTATCGTGCGCATCCGCCAGCTAAAGCAGGAGCTTGCTATTAAAGAGTAGCGAGAAGAACTTGTCGTAATGTATGTGATAACTGTTCAGTAATTGTCATGTAAACTTAGTCTTAGTTGATACAAAGAGTCGTACAAACAGGGCCACATCTTTCGATGCGACCCTGTTTTGTTCTTACTGTAAGATCTAGTCAATGAAGTCGTTATTCACGGTGGCTTCCATCGACGAAGGTATATTCCGCCACCGATAAGAACCACGCGAGAAGACCTTACGAGCATGATCATTCCTGACTAGAGCTGCCAGAAATGCGCCAAGTATGGCTTGAACTGCCATACTTACTGCAAGTTTGGTATATATGAACCATACTTGCTGCAAGTATGGTAAATCGTGCCCAACTTGCTGCAAATTGCAGCACTATTATGACGACCCAACTGGCACATTTTGGCAGCGCTGTTCTGCAGCGCCAACTGGCAGCACCAAGGTAATCAAAGAGTTTCAAACCGCTCACTCAATAAAAGACCCCGAGTATGCAACATACCCAGGGGTCTCTTTTGCGGAAAAGCAAATCAAAATTTACTGCACTCAAACCCGCTCAGTACGCAAGCGTACTGAGCGGGCGGCTTAGCCGGATAAACCTTAGTTCCAGCCCTTACCGTCAGAGCCAAACTGCTTAATGAGCTCTTCGGTGCGAGCAACAATAGCCTCGCGACCAGGCTTCAGGAGCTTACGAGGATCGTAGCCCTTGCCCTCTTCAATCTTTGCCAGCCTCAACGTACTTCTTCGTTGCCTCAGCAAAGACAAGCTGAAGATCGGTATTGACGTTAACTTTAGAAACGCCCATAGTAATGGCCTTTTGCACCTGATCAACAGGAATGCCGGAGCCTCCGTGCAAAACGAGTGGCAGATCGCCGACCTTATCCTTAATCTTCTGAAGCTGTTCAAAGGACAGACCTTCCCAGTTTGCAGGGTAGATACCATGAATGTTGCCAATACCGCACGCAAGGAAAGTCAACGCCGAGGTCGGCAATCTTTGCGCATTCCTCAGGATCAGCAAGCTCACCTTGTGCAGTTACGCCATCCTCGGTACCACCGATACCGCCGACCTCAGCCTCAACAGAGATACCCTTAGCATGAGCGGCCTTAATGACTTCTGCAGTACGCTTGAGATTGGTTTCAAAATCGGGCTCATGGGAGCCGTCATACATAACGGAGGTAAATCCAGCCTCAATTGCCTTGAAAGCATCCTCATAAGAGCCATGGTCAAGATGCATTGCTACAGGAACGGTGATGTTCATGTCTTCAACAAGATCACGAACGATATCGGCAACAACGCGGTAGCTGGTCTGCCACTTTGCTGCACCACCTGTGCACTGGATAATCATAGGAGACTGTGTCTTCTCCGCTGCTTCCAGAATGGCAGACGCCCACTCAAGATTGTTAGTGTTGAATGCGCCGATGCCATAATGACCCTTTTTCAGCACTTTGGAGCATAGCTTTTGCGCTTACTAACATAGTAAAACCTCCGTTTGACGGATAATCGATACATCTAAATGATACCGCGATTCTCGAAGAATTATTCTCGCGTAATTGAGCTTTTGGAAATTATCTAAAGTCGTTATCTATCCGTTGACATCTTTGCAAAAGCGGCGTAACATCAGGTACTCACGGCTGAGCCTTCCACTTCCAACCAGTCGGCTCCGGCCTTGTATAAGGAGGAAACAAAGTGGCTTCTTTTGATCACGATACCTCACGAGATACCGTTTATACCAACAGCTCACACGATGTCGCCCATGCCAAAACCTTACGCGACAGCGCACCTACCAATATCTCACGCGACAGCACGCCTCAACTCAGTCGATGCCTCTGAAGAGTCTCCGTCACTGCTTAAAGACCTCTCAATGGCTCAAGTTCTTGCATCATCGCTTGCTGCCGTAACTGCCTTTGCTCTTTCGTCTCAGATTGGTATTGCAGGATCCATCATTGGCGTTGCCGTTGGTGCAGCAGCATCCGGCATTGCCTCTCAGATATACCAGAACATCTTAAAGAAATCGGCTCATAAGCTCCGTAACCTCACAAGCACCAACGAGGTTGTCAACTCACAAAACAATGGCTCTCAAAGCAATGGTTTCCAAAACAGTGGCTCGCCTTCCAACGGCAACTACAACCACTACGACCACTCTTTTGCCACTCATGCTGGCGCTCATGTAGCCACCCTCAACAGAGCGTAACCGTCAATATGGTCGTGTGGCACCAGACAGGGCTGCGTGAGCAGGCTGCCCATACCCATAATGTCAAGGTTGCTCGCCGTGTCGCATTGGTTACCGCACTTGTTGCGGTTGTTGTAGTGCTCGTATATGCACTTCTCGTCAATGTCTTTACGCAAGGAAGCGGCCTTGGCCCGCAAGTAGGCCTCACGTCAATCGTATCTACTCAAAGCAGCGACGCCGACAGCACAAAGGCAACCGACACATCAACTTCTTCAAGCGAGAAGACCTCGCAAGACACCTCGGATACAAACAGCAAGCAGTCCGATACCGACAGCACAACCAACGACTCAACAAAAAACTCCGCCGAAGACTCTCAAAAGTCCGGTTCTACCTCAACGGACAGCTCCACTGATTCAGAAAAGACGTCTAACTCTTCATCAAACAACAGCTCTACGAGCGACTCTTCAAACACATCGACAGATTCAAAAACTTCTCAGACCGGCTCGAAATCATCGAGTTCTTCAGCAGACTCTCATTCAGATGACTCAAGCAACTCGAGCAGCTCAGACACCAGCCACTCAAACTAAATGAATGCCTGCGTCCGCAAATTCGTGATCGAGAAGAGCTTGTACGCTCGTCAGGGTTGATTCCCACGACAAAATCTTTTAGGAGTTTGGTTTGTAAATCCGGCTTTAACGGCGTCAAAGTGCGGTTTGCTTGACGCAATAATCAGTTGCAATACCGGCTATGTAGACAGTGTCCACCCCAAGTAACCGCAGCTTTTCTGCAAGTGTTTGACCCGTAGCTTCTTCGATTCCTTCAAATCCCGAATAGGCTGCCTCATGCATACCTTTGTGGATTTGCGCATCAACACCATGTGCCTTAAGCGATGTTGACAGTGGTTCAACAATTTCCGCCCCATGCGTATGAGCGACGCAGTGCTTCGGCCACGTATCGATAAAATCGGGCTCATCCGCAAAGTGACTACCCGGATCAATATGCCAGTCTTGCGTGGTAATAATATGTGCAATGCCGTTTGCACCTTGGTCCTCAAACGTGGCAAGTCGGTTTGCGAGATTCGTTCCGCCCTCCACCGCAAAGGCTTCCGCCTTCTACAAAAGTCATACTGTACATCAACGATTATCAGTGCTTCATTTTGGCGTTCCATACACAAACTCCTCTTTCGCGGATCTTGTTGCCGGGCTTCCTGTCTTTCTCGCTCGCCTCAGGCAGCCCTCCCGGAGCAGCAAGACGTGGTTCTTCTCGCCTTGCCTCTTGCGGCTCTCTTTACCATTCTAAACTCACTGAATATCATTGTGCGGTCTTGACGTAAAACAAAAAGGGCAGCCGGAGCCACCCTTTAAAATACACTCTAAAAGACCTGCACATCGCGCCGTTGGCGTTTGTGCAAACCGCCGGTTTAAAAGCCGGTCTGAATTACTCGTCGCTCTTCTCGACCTCAGCGTCTGCATCGGCCTCAGGTGCAACCTCAGCCTCTGCGGCAGTCTCAGCCTCAGCGTCTGCCTGAGCAGCTTCCTTGGCGGTCTCGGTTGCCTCAGCGGCGGCTTCGTCTGCCTCAAGAGTTGCCTCGGCCTCAGCGGCGGCAGCCTCAGCGGCAGCGCGCTCCTCTTCAGGAAGAGGCTTGACGTCAATGTCAATTCCGAGAGTCTCGGCAGCTGCCTTCATGGACAGAGAGATACGGCGGCGATCAAGGGTCAATCTCCATAACCTTAACCTGGACCTTGTCGCCCACGGTGCAGACCTGAGAAGGAGCAGTGACGTGCTGCTTTGCCATCTCGGAGATGTGGGACAAGACCCTCAACGCCATCACCAAGGTCAACGAAGGCACCAAAGGTGACGAGCTTCGTAACGGTGCCCTCAACAATAGCGTCAACGGGGAACTTGAAACGAGAACGCGCCATGGATCCTCAGTGGTCTGCTTGAGACCAAGGGAGATGCGCTCACGGTTCAGGTCAACGTCCAAGACCTGGACCTCAACTTCCTGACCAACCTAACGACCTCAGACGGGTGATTGACGTGGTTCCAAGAAAGCTCGGAGATGTGAACCAGACCATCGATGCCACCAAGGTCAACGAAGGCACCAAACTCAACGATGGAAGAAACGGTACCCTGGAGCTTCATGCCAACCTTAAGCTTGCCAAGGATGTCCTGACGCTCTGCCTTACGTGCCTCTTCAAGAACCACACGGCGAGAAAGAACGACGTTATTGCGGTTGCGATCCATCTCGATAACGCGAGCCTCAATGCGGGTACCCATAAAGGTGCTGAGATCCTTCACGCGGCGAAGGTCAACAAGCGATGCAGGGCAAAGAAGCCGCGAAGACCGATGTCAAGAATCAGGCCGCCCTTGACAACCTCGATGACCTCGCCCTCAACAGTCTCGCCGGCGTTGAACTTCTCCTCAACGGCTTTCCAAGAGCGCTCGTACTCGGCACGCTTCTTGGAGAGCACCAAACGACCCTCTTTATCCTCTTTCTGAAGAACCAGAGCCTCAATTTCATCGCCCATGTGTACAAGCTCAGAGGGCTCAACATCCTTGCGGATAGAAAGCTCGCGGGCAGGAATAACGCCCTCAGACTTATATCCGATGTCAAGCAGGACCTCATCGCGCTCAATCTTGACGACGGTGCCGGTAACAAGGTCTCCCTCGTTAAAATCGGTGACAGTGCCGTCGATGAGATTGTTCATCTCCTCATCAGAGATGTCATCCAGCGAAAAGATGGACGAATTCTGAATCTCACTCAAAGGTGGACCCCTTCCAAAACGGGGCCCCGGTCGTCATGGTCTGTGCCTGCAGTGCCAAATCATAGTGGGCGTCTACGGAAACTTACATGCTCTCAGGGGCCAATAGATACGTTGTATGTCCTTGTGGGCATACGGTCATAAGAATAACGAAAAGAGCGTCTAGCTGCAAGTGTTTCGAGTAAAAAGAGTAAAAACCTTTAGGTTCTATGAATTTTTACACATGAAGTCTATAACCTGCAGATTCTACGGCCTTTTTGTATGCGTCAACATTCAAGGGATTCTTGGAACGAACGCGAGCCTGGCCGCCTGCAAGCGTAACGGTCGCCCAAGTTCCCTCTACGGAATTGAGAGCCGAAGTCACATGGCGCACACAATTCTCACACGTCATACCACCAATTTCATAAACTGCCGTATACGGATAATGAGATTCGTCTTGATCTTTTGGTGCACCGGGATCGGGAGCTTTTGCGGTGTTGCAAGTTGAGATACCGGTTCCTTCATCGCTGCAACAGCCCTTCTTGCCCGACGCAACACCTACGAACCGACGTAACGCCACAACAAGGATTATTACCACGATAATCCCAACAACAATGTTGATATCCATACACACCCCTCCTGCTTTTGACGAGAAGAACCCGAAAGATCCGGGTTCTTCTCGCTTAGAACTGTTTTGCCACACGCGAGCACGTCTGTCGCACGTGGTATTTTTAATCACGCGTAATTACACGTAATAATAGCTCGCCGGAAAGCTTCCGGGAGCGACGAAATCCTGGGCGGAAAGCTTCTCTCCCAGCGCCTGAAGTGCCGTAATTGCCTCGTCATCAGGCTCAAGGTTGCAAATGAGCGTGTCGACAACGTTAACGCCTGCCGCCTCGGCGTTCTCACGCCATGTGTCCATCCAGTCGCCGGTTCCCCAGTCATAGGAGCCGAAAAGAGCGACGGGCTTGCCGTCAAACTTTGGAGCGCACTCGTTCCACACTTCCTCGAAGTCAGGATCAAGCTCCTCATCACCCATTGCAGGGGCAACCAAATGCAAAAGCATCATAGTCAGCCACGGACTCCGGTGAGAATGTTGAAACCTCAATGGCTTCAGTTCCGGCAGCAGAAGCAAGCTCGTTTGCCATGGCCTCGGTATTTCCGGTCTGTGACCAATACACGACAGCAACTTTACTCATGTTTCCTCCTTTTACCCGAACTATCGGGTCTCGCCCAGCTTAATCGCATGTGCTTGGGAATTTTCCATCTTATGCAGCGGATACTTTGGTATCGCCTGCAGATTGAAGCAACTCAAAAAGCGACTCTCCCTGAGAAAATCTTGTGCGGAAGGCCTCGCTCAATGAAAGCAAGCTTTCTCAAAACTTGCCTGCGCCGCCGCCGCATTTCCATACGCCCGCCACGGACCACGGCAGGTCTCGCGCGCACCTGATATAAAACCTTTAACATCCTCAAGAGGATATCCAAGGATAAGTCCAATTTCATGAGGATATTCCTGCGACAGACCACAGTGGTAGCGTGTCAGTCTCACACGAAAATCCCTCATGATGTCCTGCCAGGAAGACGACGTAAAGCCGCGCTCACGCAAAAACTCCCACGACTGTTTCTTTGAGATGATGCTCTTTACATGCTCGGTTCTATATACAAGAAAATGAATTCTCTTATGAAGCGGGCTGATCGGTACAATCTTGACACCAAAAAGCTCAACTTCGCGAGCAAAATCGCACATCATTGCACGGTACTGCACGGCAGGACACGCCCTTGACAGACACGACTCGCAATGCGGCACAACCTCAAACGAATACAGGGCACCAGGCTTTATCCCCGCCACAACACCGGCGGCACAACGTACAAAAGCGCCTATGAATTCCTGACAAAAATCTGACGAAAAGGGCTTCTCGCAATGCGACGACACGTGCATATCAGAAACATCTGACAGAGGCATAACGTCCACACGGCTCCTTTCGTGCAAAATGGCGACGCCAGCCAGGTAGAGCTGGCATCGCCGAGAAAATACCGGTTAGCTGGGGAGAGGGGTCCAAGCCCGGTCGGATAAAACAGACGCGAAAACTAAGATTTCCTCACCTGAGATACACGGTAACGACATGCTCTCTATGAGTTAGTCTTAGTTAACAAGAAAAGTGTAAACTAAGACTAACTATTTTCTAGAGTTTTTGAACTTTTTGGATGACCGGTTTTGGAGCTTGGTTTTTGATGCTCAATATCCCAAACGCCCGACCCAGCAGCCTCTATCCCGCGTGACCGACTCTGAGGGTCTCTAAAAAAACGCTACGCCAATGATGATTCTCAAGCAAAGCCCGCGTCCCATCGGAAAGCTCGGCATTTTGCTTTTGCGCTCTTCAGCAAAGAACGCGTATTGGCAACCGTCACCGCAAACGTCAGCTCATTGTGCAGGAAGGCGGCCGTTGTCGTAGTGATGAGACCCGTAACGCCTCCGGCAATAAATCCCTGTGTTCAAAGCGACAATAGCACGATAATCCCGGTGAATCCGCTGCATGACACGTTGTGAAAGCAGGCGCATGATAACCAGAGACTCCAGAGACGTATTGCGAATGGAGATATCCGCAACGGCTCGTGCGATATCACTCGCATCGGACATTGCCAAAGACACATCTGATGCCGCCAGCGCAGGAGAGTCGTTGATGCCGTCCCCTACCATGGCAACGGTATATCCTTCTGCACGATACTTCTCGACGTAAGAGCGCTTGTCTTCCGGAAGTACGCGAGAAACATACTCGTCAATGCCAAGCTGTTCCGCCACATTTGCAGCAACATTTTCCGAATCGCCGGTAAGCATGACAAATCGCTTAACGCCCAATGTACGCAGCTGTGAGATGACCGAAGCGGCTTCTTCACGCAGAGGATCGCTGATACAGATTGCACCTACAAGCTTTCCGTCTTCTGCCATATAAATGATGGACGCAGTAGGAGCCAATGCATAAATACGCTCGCGTGCACCCTCTGGATATGCCACACCCTCATCGTCAAACAGGAAGTGCGAAGATCCTATGCACACCTCTTTGCCACCGACCTGTGTGCGAATGCCGTGCGCCACAACATATTTGACCTCAGCATGAAGCTCTTTTTGATGGTCAAGGCCGCGACGCTCAGCCTCGGAAACGATTGCGCGGGCCATACTATGTGGGAAATGCTCCTCGATACAGGCGGCAAGTTTTAAGAGCTCGTTTTCGGAGCGATCATCAAAGCTAATGACGCTTTCGACATGCGGTACGGCTTTGGTCAAAGTACCCGTCTTGTCAAAAACAATGAGATCGGCCGCAGCGAACTTCTCGAGATATTTACCGCCTTTTGACGGTCATACCAAAATTGGCGGCCTCATCCATTTGCACTACCACGGCAACCGGTGTCGACAACTTAATGGCACACGAATAATCGACCATCAGCACCGTCATAGCCTTTTGAACATTGCGTGTTATGGCGAGAAGCGCAAAAAACGCCGCAAAGTTATACGGAACCAGCGCATCAGATAGACGCTCGGCCTTTGACTGAGCCCCGGCTTTTAGCTGAGCCGACTGCTCAACCATCTCAACGATACCATCAATGCGAGAAACTCCTGGAGGCGCAGTAACGCGAATCTTCAGATCCCCCGTCTTCAAGAGCCGTGCCTGCATAAACGGTAGATCCCTCACGCTTGTGCACCAAACGTGACTCTCCGTCATGGACGCTTCGTTCAGCTCGCCTTCACCCTCCACGACGCTGCCGTCAACGGGCAAAACACTGCCTGCATTCAGATGCAGAATCTGTCCCTTTGTAACGGATGCAATAGGAATGCGAACATCTTGCCCATCAATAACTGCCCAAACGTTATCGGCACGGGTAATGAGACCGTTGCGGAGCGCAAGGCGTGCACGGCTTGCCACGTGATCTTCCATAACGCCCGACAAATTGAGCAGGAACATGATCTGTCCCGCTTCTCCCCAATTGCCGTTCATAATGGATGCGGAAATGGCTGCCGCATCAAGAAGTTCAACTTTAAGCTCACGATGTATAAGACGCTGCCAGCCTGCACGTAAAAACGGAATAGCACGCAGCAACACCCATATACGTTGCATTGCCAAAGGAAGCGGAAGAAGCCTAAACAACCAGCGCCGCATAAAGACAAAGGCAAGCTGCATTTGAAAAACGGTTATTCTCGCTTGCCATTTCAATGGCATTGCAAAAGTCTTCAAGACCGGCCTCGTCTTCGCGGGGCAGTCTGAGCGGATCAAAGGCCGCGATAAAGCCAAAACTTCCTCACGCCGGGCAGGGGTCAAAGCGCACCAACAGTGATTGGTTGGCGGGGTGAACCTCTGCGTGCCGCGCTAAACCCGAGCGCATAAGATCGTATGCGACGCCACGCGCTTCTCCGTCGTCAATGAAGCCAAGGTCGCACCGCAAACGGATGCGACCGGCTATTTCATTCGTAATGGTATAGCGCATAGGTTACGCCTGAGCGCCCTCGGCATCAATTTTCTTGGTGACCTCTTTGCGGATGTCCTCTTCCATCTCCGCAAGACGAGCATTGACCGCTGCCTGGATCTTGGACTCACGGCGAGCCTCAGCGACAACGTCATTTGCCTCGTCAACAACGTTCTGAGTTTCAGCGGCAACGCAATCGGATACGCGCAGGCCGCAGACGGTTGCCTTTACCGCCGCCTTGTGAAGCGTTCCGTTTGAAGCAAGGCCTGCAACAACACCGGCAAGAGCTGCACCCGCAGCACCAATGCAAAATCCGGTTCTCTTTTTCATGGCAAACTCCTTATCCTCTATGTTCCTTTTCCTGTACAAGATCAATCCCCCACAGGAAGGTTTGCAACAAATAATGTATCTGAACATACGAAGTTTTTTCTTACATTGCAAGGGTTAAATTTCACTTTTTTGGAATTTTTTGATGATGGCTTCCAAGGTGATTTTGGTACTACCTCCTCAAACAATTGGAAAAGCAGATTACAGTCACTTCTCCGTAAAATTTCTGAAAAAATTAGATTGTGTACAATTTATCTATTGTACACACGAGAAAACGGCTACACTTCTCGTATGCCACATGGTACACATACCTCAATATGAAAGGACTACGATGAGCACAAACATATACGACCTGTCCGTTACCGATCGCACAGGGTGCAACCGTTCCTCTTTCCAGCTACAAAGGAAAGGTGCTTCTCATTATTAATACCGCAACCGGCTGCGGCTTTACTCCACAGTACGAGGACCTGGAAAAGATTTACTCTAAGTTCCGTGACGAAGGCTTTGAGATTCTTGATTTCCTTGCAATCAATTTGCAGGACAGGCGCCGGAATCTGACGATGAAATCCATCAGTTCTGCACCATGAAGTTTGGGACCGAGTTTCCCCAGTTCAAAAAAATTGACGTCAATGGTGAAACTGCAGATCCCCTCTTTGTGCGTCTTGCCACGGCACTTCCCTTTGAGGGTTTTTCGGACACGGCCCCAAAGCTCTTATGCTCAAGCCTTTTGCCGACAAGAACAACAAGCAGTTTGGTGATAAGGCATATATCATGGAATTTCACCAAGTTTTTGGTTGATCGTGAAGGCAACCTCGTCTCGCGATTTGAGCCAACCGTTGACATGAAGAAAGTTGAAGCCGCCATTAAAGATCTTGTGGAATCCGATGTCAAATAAAGACAGCATGTCTCTTGAGGATATGCTGCTTCTTGATAATCAGCTGTGCTTTCCACTGTATGCAGCGACCAAAAGAAGTTGTGAGGCGATATACGCCATTCCTCGCGCCGTTTGACCTCACCCTACACCAGTACATTGCCATGATGGTTTTGTGGGAGAAAAAACCGTCAGCGTGAATGAACTTGGCAAACAACTCATGCTTGACTCGGGCACATTAACTCCCCTGCTTCGAAAGCTTGAAGACAAGAAGTATCTTCTTCGCGAAAAAGCGCCAAAAGACGGTCGTCGGCTGATTGTCTCTCTTACGCCCGAGGAGCATCCCTGAAGGATAAAATGGTTGTTGTTCCGCAAAAGATGGGGAACATGCGTGCACTTGTCGCCAGAAAGAAACTACCGAACTCAAAAGGCTACTCAAAAAAGTAACGGATAACATCCTTGCGAGCACAGACACTTCTATGTAAGGAAGGACATGAACGATTCCTAAGCTCACTCCAAAACAGAACCTAAAGCCAGACCGCATGGCCAATCGCGAGAAAGATCATCGTTCAAACCAGTATCATTGGCATTGCCGCAAACGTAGCACTTGCTGCGTTTAAGGCTGATCGTTGGACTTCTTTCCAACTCCATTGCCGTCGTTCTTGACGCCGTTAACAACCTGTCCGATGCCATCTCATCCATCATCACCATTGCAGGGCACAAAGCTTTCCAATCGCGCCGCAGATCGCGAGCATCCGTTTGGACACGGTCGTATTGAATACATTACGACCACGGTTATTGCCGCAATCATCATGTATGCAGGTATTTCTTCACTCATAGAGTCCGTAAAAGGAATCCTTAACCCCTGAAACACCCGAGTATTCAACAACTTCGCTGGTAATCATTGCGGTAGCGGTTGTCGTCAAAAGATTGTTTTAGGGCCGCTTTGTGCAAGCAGAGGGGACGTCGCGTTCACTCCAGATACGCTCATTGCTTCAGGATCAGACGCCCTCTTTGATGCCATACTTTCCACGTCGGTTTTTGCCGCCGCTCTGATTTTTACGTTCACAAAAATCGGTCTTGAAGCGTATGTGGGAGTTGTCATTTCAGGCTTCATCATCAAGGCCGCAGTTGAAATGCTACGTGGCTCCATGAAAGAGATTATTGGTATGCGCTCAGATTCTGAGCTTTCCATTCGCGTTGCTGAAATTGTAGCAAACGATCCCGAGGCAGAAGGGGTATATGACCTCATTCTCCACAGCTACGGGCCCGATCGCTATGTTGGTTCGTTTCATACTGAAATCTCCGATCAGATGACCGCAACTGAAATTGACTCCATGACGCGCCGTTTGACCAGTGAGGATCTCACGACCAGACTGATGGACAAATTATCGTAGCTGCCATTGGCATCTATGCACGCAATACGCAAGATAATACCATCATCGGAATGCGTACGGAAATTACCAAGATTGCCATGCGACACGATGGCGTCATTCAAGTCCACGGATTTACCGCCAACATAGACGAAAAATATGTTGCGTTTGACATGGTTGTCGAGTTTGGCTTTGATTCCGAAGCGCTCATGTACCACATCATGCAAGACATTCGCGAGAAGTACCCTGACTTCTCACTCAATATCAAAATTGATCGCGATACCAGCGACCTTGCATCCATGGCGTGCGATCTGGATGCCGATCCCAACAAAAAGTAACAGACGGACGTAAGCGAAACAGGGGGCGTAAGTGACGTGTGGCACACCCTAAACGCGGTATGGCTCGTTTATTGACGCAGCAGAGCTGCTCTTTTGACATAGTGTAGATTACATCAGCAGATACTTCATTGTTGCTCTTAAAAGGGGCGAGCCGCCGACACCCAGAGTCGGCGGCTCGTGTTCTTTGCCTAGAAAGTAGGGAGAGGGTCTACCGTCTTGGGCACGTGGAACCAAAGAAGAGAGCGATTAGGGAAATCGTCTCCCGGAAGGAGTATATCCATTCCGTGATATAAGAATAAGTTAACCTATAGAAACTTTCTAGTGAGAATGACGTTCTTCTCGCTTCTTCACAAAAATCTTCAAAGTTAGACAGATCTTACTTATATACAAAAAGCAGGCTGCGCACCCTGAGGTGCCCACAGCCTGTCTGAAACTCTAACGCTACCGCAGACATTTTACGAGGACACACCCTCTGCCTGCATGAACATCACCCCTACTTTTGCAGAAGCAACATTCAGGCTTGAAAGAATCTTGTCGTCCTTCTTATCCCACTTAGGAGTTGGACGGAACAGCTGGAAGAGAATGCCTGCCAGAAGCACAAATGCGATCACAGTCCAAACGCCAAACGTTCCGAGGACAAACAGCTCCCAGAGCTGGTTAATAATCAAAGCCGACAACCCATGCAAAGATGCACTGGTAACCGATTGCAAACCAGAACCACTTAGGGGCTGTCCATCTGACGGCGAATCGTACCGATTGCGGCAAAGCACGGAGCATCAAGCATGTTAAACGCCACGAATGCGCACATGGCACCGACGTGGAGAACGCCGCCTGCATCGGTAAACATGTTGCCAAATGCGGACCACATGTTGACGGATTTCTCGGAAGCATCGCCAAGGCCATAGAGTACGCCAAAGGTGGAAACAAGGTTTTCCTTAGCGATAAGTGCGGAGATGGAAGCAGAAGCCGACTGCCAGTTGCTGAAGCCGAGCGGGGCGAAGATAACACCAACTGCCTCGCCGATATACTTGAGCAGGGAGTATTCCATGGCATCACCAGGAGCGCCATCAAAGCCAGGCAAGAAGCCAAAGGCACCGGAGCCGCCGTCCCATGTGGCCCAACCAAAGTTGGAAAGCGCCCATACACCAACGGCAGCGGCAAAGATGATGGTACCGGCCTTTACGATATAGGCGGAAATGCGCTCCCACACGTGCATGGCCCATGAGCGTATGGAAGGCCAGTGGTAATCAGGCAGCTCCATGACAAACGGAGCAGGCTCACCGCTAAAGGGCTTTGTCTTTTTCAGCATGATGGCCGAGATAATAATTGCGGCAACACCCATGAAATAGAACATAGGGAGCAACCACCAATTGCTTGAGCCACCAATGAGAACACCCATCACAAAGCGCAATAATCGGCTGCTTGGCGGAGCACGGGATCATCGTGGTAAGCATGGCGGTCATACGACGATCCTTCTCGTTCTCAATGGTACGCGTTGAGAGAACACCGAGGAGACACCGCAGCCGGAAGAAATCAGAAGCGGAATGAACGATTTGCCGGAGAGACCAAAAGCGACGGAACACGCGGTCCATAACAAAAGCAACGCGGCTCATATAACCGCAGTCCTCAAGGGAATGACAGCAGCACAAAGAAGACAAGCATCTGGGATGAAGCCCAAAACGGAGCCGACACCGCCAATGATACCGTCAATGATGAGGCCGACAACCACAGGACTTGCACCGGCACTTTCGAGCGCACCCTTCACTGCGTCAGGGATACTCGAGGGACCAAATACCATAGCTGGAAGCCTCGGGTTCCTCAGCTGAGCCCTCGATAGCAGTCTTGAAAGCCATCGGCGGTAACGCCGCCGGCCGTCTTGAGAACCTGACCTTCAGCAAAGAATGAGGGTTGCCGTCGGCATCAAGTCTGACCGGATTGTCATCGGTGTCAATCAGATTACCGTCTTCATCGTGCAGCGGTGTGGTTGTCGCAATAACGTTTTTCTTTGAGGCTTCCTCAATGAAATTCGTAATATCCTCGGAATCCCACTCTTTTGCCTCAACTGCAGCCTTTGAGCAGCATCGACATCAATGCCGGCTTCTTCGGCAGCATCAAAGTATGCCATCGATGGTATCGCCATAGGATGCTCATCGAACTCTGCCTTCGCTGCTTTGTACTCGGCGTCACCGATACCAAAGACGTGGAAACCTTCACCAAACAGATTGTCGTTCACCCAGTCGGTAGCCGCGGTACCCACCGTTGAAATAGCCAGGAAGTATACGAGCGTCATGACTGCAATAAAATTGGCAGGGCCTAAAATACGATTTGTCTGTGCGGTCAATTTTCTCCGAGCGCGTGAGCTTCTTGGAGCCTTTTCTCCGCGGCTTCGCCAACCGTTGCAATCCACTCGGCTAGCGATCAGAGGATGATTGACTCGGCAGTCGTCGTCGCGTGATTTCTCAACAGCGGAGATAACCTTCTCAAGCTGCGCGCTCTTCTCGGCAGAAAGACCAAGAGGAGCGATGGCGGATGCATCACGCTCAAAGACCTTGATGGAGTACCAGCGGGAAAGCGCAGCAGGAGCAACGTCAGCAATGAGCTCGGCAATTTTTGTAGCGCTGTCTCTACTTCCGGCGAGAAGCACTTGGGGACCTTGAGCAGGGACAGTCTTTCTTGCCCTGCTTCATAGCAGCTTAACCAGCTCAGTAACATTTGTGTTATGAAGTGCTGAAACTTCAACAACGGGAACGCCAAGCTTCTCGGACAAAACTTTCGTATCAATAACGTCGCCGCGCTCTTTGAGCAGGTCAATCATATTCAAGCCAACGACAACCGGACGACCTGCCTCAAGAACCTGTGTGGTCAGATAGAGGTTGCGCTCAAGGTTGGTAACGTCAAGCAGGTTGATGATGGCATCGGGCGCTCGTTTACAATGTAATCACGCGAAACCGTCTCTTCCGGAGAATATGGTGAAAGAGAATAAATACCAGGCAGGTCAACGAAGGTAACGTTTTTATCTACGCGCCATGTTGCCTGCTTCTTCTCAACGGTAACGCCCGGCCAGTTGCCGACATATCCGTTTGATCCTGTCAGTTCATTAAACAGAGTGGTCTGCCGCAGTTTGGATTACCTGCAAGACCAATAATGGTTTTTATCGGACATCCGTTACTCCTCTAGTGAACGTCAGTGACTTCGATACTTGCCGCTTCATCCTTACGGATGGAGAGCTCAGTATCCACGAACGGTAAGCTCAATGGGGTCGCCGAGCGGGGCAACCTTCTTTACATGAACCTCGGTTCCTTTGGTAAGGCCCATATCCATGATGCGACGCTTTACTGCGCCGGTACCAGTCAACTGGGCCACGGTACAACTCTGCCCCACTTTCACTTCCTTCAAAGTGGACATATTTCCTCCTCCTGCCAGTTCCTCTGGCATCTAAGCCGCAAAATGCAGCGTTATACAACAACAAAATTGCCACATGAAAGCGTTAAAGAACATGGTTATGGTGTCACCATAATATGGTTGGACATCTGACGGTTAAGGCCTAGGCGAGCACCTTTGACGGTCACGATAACGTCACCGTTTACTCGTGAGACAACCGACACCTCTGCCCCATCGACAAAGCCTAATGTTGCAAGATGTTGGCGTAATTCAGAGGCACCTTTCACGCCCACAATATGAGCGGTCTCTCCCTCGCCAAGCATTGCAAGTGGAAGCTGTGGTCCCTCTTTGAGCACTGTCATGCTCTGTATCCATGCGTCCCCCAACAGGTAACAACAAACTAACTTAGTTTGTCTCATCGAACTCTAATCTTAGATAGTATAGGACCAAAAGTTATACAAATTCAACTTTGATTGCCAAAAAACCAAATTTGCCATTATCCCGTATTCTGCAAACCTGCCGCTACGCCGGATACCGTGCACAAAAATAAGATAAATAAAGCGCTCGCGTTCTTCTGGCGTGAGAGACTCTTTATGAATACGCAACTCAGACAGGGCATGTACCTGCGTAACCGAAAGTACGTTTACAAAGGGAAGGCGAAGGCGAATAACCGGACCAAGTACGCGACGGTTCTCAAGAGGCCATTTGATTGCCCGTAATTGCAAGCACCCATTTTCTTGTGAGAGCCATCTCGGACAGCACCATTTCAGAGAGCTCGGCCTGGTCTCCCAGTGAAAGATAGAGCCGCGCAATACGCGTATCAACCTTTGCCAAAGACATTTCGATATTGTCGATAAAGGTCGTAAAAAGCGGCCATTCCTTATATGCCGCACGCAGACGGCCCATATCCCCTATCGCCTCACAAGCGGTTCCCAAACCATACCAGGCAGCAAGGTTAATGCGAGCCTGAGACCACGAAAAAATCCACGGGATCGCTCTGAGATCGTCAAGCGATTTTGCCCCAAGGCCACGCTTTGCCGGACGAGAGCCAATGGGCAGAAGACCTATCTCCGTCAAAGGCGTGACAACCGAGAACCACTCGGCAAATCCTTTTGTATCCAGAAGTGTATGGAAGCGCTCTTGCGAAGCTTGGTCGAGCTCTTTTGCCAAAGACGCATACTTTATGGTCATGTCGGTATTAACCTGCTCAACGGAAGGCGCGGATTGCAAAAGCGTCGCTCCCGCCACGGATTCAACGTGACGGCACGCAAGCGTTGGATCTCCGTAGCGGGCAAAGATAACCTCGCCCTTGTTCGGTAAGCTTAAAGCGGCAATTCACCGAACCCTGGGCTGAGAGAGAACCGCGCGATTTGCCGGTCCTCCTCCACGTCCTACCGCTCCGCCGCGTCCGTGCATCAACACAAGATCAATGTCGTTCTTCTCGGCCCACTTTGCAAGAGCGGCCTGAGCGGCATGGAGTACCAAGGTGGCAGACGTTGGGCCGGCGTCTTTTGAAGAGTCGGAATATCCCAGCATAACCTCTAAGCGACGGCCTGTTTGTGCCAAACGCCGCTGCACGTCCGGCAGCTGAATGACCTTCTCCATTATGGTTACGGCGTTTTCCAAATCTTCAATTTGTTCAAACAGCGGAATAACGTCAAGCACGGGAGCGTCCTCTTCATGCGAGAAGGACAGGCGTGCAAGTTTATAGACGTTCTCAACATCCTCGGCACTGCGCGTAAACGAAATGATATAACGCCGGGCTGCGTTGATGCCATTCTTGCGTTGAATGGATCCGATTGCACGGAACGTATCCATAACCTCATGTGTCATGTGGTCGAGCTCGCCCTTCTCGCCCGCGCGACCATGTTCGAGAATATCTTCAAGCGCCCTCGTGTGCACGAGCGAATGCTGACGAAACTCCATTTCAACCAGATGAAAGCCAAACGTTTGCGCCTGCCAAATGATCTTTTGCATAGGTCCGTATGCAGCGCGAACGGCACCTGCCTTGGCAAGTGAATCTTGAACGATACGAAGATCGGCAATGTATTCCTCTGCATTTTGATACATCAGGTCCGAATTACGCTTAATGGTAGCGTTCAGGCGATCGGATATCACGCGCATGGTGGCGCGATGCAGCTCGGATCCCGCCTTATCAAATGCGTGTGACGATAAGGTCTCACTCATTTTCAGTCTGATGGCTCCACAGCTGGGTTAACTCATCAGAGGGCGGTGTGGAAATTCCATCCAGCGTAAGGGAACGAGAGATATCATGGGTTGCTCGAGCCAGAGCGTCCAACACGTGCACGCGGTACTTCTCGGCAACTTTGCGAGAAACACGTGCGGTGACGTTGGGATTTCCGTCCCTGTCAGAGCCAATCCAGCTCCCGGGATGGAAAAAGGGCGGGCACACGGGAGGCACCGTTCCTGCGAGCGTCTCCCAGCTCCCAGTCGTCAAAACGACGGTACACGCTGGGATCATTTCAAAAAGCGTTGTATCGAAAAGGTTCAGAATGGTGTCCGCCTCTTCGATTGGCGTAGGTTTCTTATGCGCGATTGGAGAAGTTCTGAAGAGCGCGTCAATTTCTTCAAGCATGCGGCGTTCATTTTCAAGACGCGCAATGCCGCCAAGCTGAGAGCGCTCGTCTAAGAGCTCCGAAATCGTGCGGATACGCTTTTCTATTGTTTTGCGGCGGGCTTCGGTGGGATGTGCCGTAAAGACAGGATGGAACTCCAGACGCTTTAAGGCACGAGCGTGCAGTTTCCTCTCCGCACTCCTCAATAAGCTGGCGATATGCCACCGTGATATCGTTGATGGGATTGTCGGCAGCCGTCGTAGGCACCGCTGCTTCTCGTGCGCGCAGGCTCTGCACGCGATAGTTTTCTTCACAAAGGTTTGCAAGATGGAAATATGTCACGAACGCACGCATTAAAAGCGTGGACTTTTCAACGGAAAGATCGTCAATTTTTGAAACAAATTGCAAAAACGAGTTGAGCGAGCGCTTCTCCGCATCCGCGGTTCGTGCAGAGTCAATAGCTGCGGCGATAGAAACGGCAAAAGCCTGCGGGTGATCCTTTTTCGCTTACGCGAAGCTCCTCGATGCGTGCCGAAGCATCATCGGGACCTGCTGCAATGGCGTTTACTAAGAGCGTATCAAAGCTCCGCCGCAGATCCTCATCGTATTCGCTCAATACTTTACGCACCAGCCGCAAAAAGAGCGCAAGATTGTCCCGCAGCTCAGCAGGAGCGTTAACGGCATCAATCACCGTCCGTGCCGCCGCAATTTCTGCATCGCGACGCTCTATACCAAAATCTCCACGCCGTACGGCACCTCTGATATCGTCAAGGTCTTCCTTTACCGCGCGAACATTTTCCCTGCTAGAACGAATGCTGTCTATCTTAGCGTCAGACATCACATCGATCCCTTCATGTCTGGGATGAGTCTCTTACTCTTTTACTTTACTCATTTGTAACAGATTTCGTGCAAAATTATGCTTTCTGTAACCAGATGTACATCGTGCCGTACAATCATACTAGTCTGTCGAGAAGAACTTGAACACAGCTCTTCTTGCCGGCAGAGCAACGTATCGCTCAAAGACGTACACATAGGCGCCCCATTGCCGAGGTGTACGCAGCGCTTGAAGACGTACTGAAAGGATTTCTGTCTGTTTATGTTTGGTCGAAAGCCACAGCCAACCGAAGTGCCCAAACACCGCACCCCTCGATACTCTGACAGGGCAATCGAAGCCGACCAGGGCAAAGGTGCATCCGGTACTTTCACATCATTGGTTGGACATTGGTGGGATCGGGTTATCTCGTCCATCTTCTCCGGAGGCCTTGCTCAGCAGAGCGCACAATATCTTGCCCACCAAACCAAGCGCGATTATTTGGCCAACATCGTAGGACAGAGTTCTTGGGGTGCACTTTTTCCCTTACTTACCGTTGTCTGCTCACAGCTTGTGGGAGTAGAGCAAGCAGGTCTTTTTCGATAGCCTTTGTTGTGGGTATGCTTTTTGCTCTTTGTCGCTCAATATGGGGTACGGACATTTCGGTTTCCGACCTTGACGAGATGCAGTCGTTTTCCGATTATCAGGCGCAACGTCTTGTAACCTGTATTGGCATGGTACTTGCCGGGCTCACGTGGTGTTTTCTTCGTGGCTATAGTGAGCCCATGCTTTCCATTTGCACCGGTATATTTGCGTTTCGTTTTGCCGATGGTATGGCTGACGTATATGAGGGTCGCCTTCAGCAAAAAGATAAGCTCTATCTTGCCGGTATTTCTCAGGCACTGCGTTGTATCTTGGGATTTTTAACGTTCAGTATTGTGCTGCTTATCACAGAGAAAGTCTTGCATGGGCCACATGGGCAATGGGTCTGACAGCACTGCTCACCCTTGTTGCGGTTACCATACCTCTAGCGCTTCTCGAGACCGAAAAAAGCACGCCGCTCACTCTCAGAGGCATTAAGAGGATTTTTGTACAATGCTGGCCACTCTTTTTGGGCCTCTTTTTGTATAACCTTATTGATTCAATCCCAAAGTTTGCCATGGAAATCTCGCTTTCCTATGACAATCAACTCTACTCAATGCCCTATCCCTGCGCATATGATCTTAATGCTATCAATTTTGATATATCGACCGCAGCTTGTTCGACTTGCCAACATCTGGGAAAATCCCGACTCCAAGCATCGGTTTGGCCTCGTAGTACTTGCAATGCTTGGTGTCATTATTCTCATTACTGCGGCTACGGTACTTTTTGTTGACAGCATTGGCATTCCATAATACCTTCTTGTATGGCGTTGATTTTGAATCATATGAGAGGTCTGGCGCGCGTGATGGTTATTACGGGCGGTATCTGCGCTGGTATCGACTACCTCTACCAAATTATTACGATTTTGCGCGCGCAGAGGAGCGTAACTCGAATTTATCTTATCTCAGTCATTATTGCCGTTCCCGTTGTCTTTATGATGGTGAGCTTTGACGGACTAAACGGCGCCGTCATCGGAAGCTTTACCAGTATGTCGATACTCTTCTTGTTACTGATAAGCGACTACATCAGTCTTCGACACCGTCAACGCCACGAATAAATCCATAAATGCGCAAAGCCCGAGCATCTACCGCCCTCAAAAGGGTAATCTACTCTTGGCTTATAAGGACTACTACCTTTCTGGGCAGTACAACCTGAACAACTGTATCCTACCCCCGATTAAAAAGCGGCTATATTACACAAGAACAAGACCTTGATGTATGCCTACACAGTGAGTAGCTTATTCTCCACGAGTACTACACGCGTTTCCTCCAATCAAGATATATGCTTTTGAGGCATTTTCTTTACGCTATTTAGAACTATTTCACCCCAACTTGAACAAAACTATCGTCAAAAGTCATGTTGTAAACATCGTTGTGACTATTTTATAGAACATCAGAATAATTTTATGAATTTTGCTCAGTAGGTTTTATCTGTTCTGATATCTATACGCTACTTTTAAAAATCAAAATCAGGTTGTCCTTGCCTTGCATAGTACATAGAAAATCTATTGAGAAATCTACAAAATTATTTTTGAACTTTAATTGAGAAATTCTACCTCATCTTTTTATCTCTAATATAAAGTTTTTCAAACTCCTCTTGTGTATAGGTAGTAATTTTTATTTATATATCCACCTTCAAAAATATCATTTTTGGTAATAGTAATATAGGTATTTTTATTCTTTACTAAAGATTCTATCTTCTTTTCTATTTTTGGGCTCTTTATATCTTTTAGTCTCTCCTTTTCTACACTTCTTTCTTTTCAATTTCACACTAAGAATTCGATCTGTTTTAAATTTTCCATCATAGTTTTGCCAAATCACATGGTGGTGATAAACAATAAAATTAACACCCTTATCTTGATATATTGTGCCTGTTTTCACCTCATCATGGAGAAAAAGTTGTACATCATCTCTTCTTTAATGTATGTTGGATCTTCCTCCTCAAGTAACTCCGTAGATTTGAGCTAATGTATACCTCAATAAAATATTTTTGTATTTACCTTCATTTAATTTACCTTTCCATATATTACGTCTTTTATAAAGAAAATTCAATTTTGTTTAGTGATCTTTCAATAACTCCTTTTCCACCTATATCAAATATTCCTGATTCAAAATCAATCTCAAATTCTTTGATTACAACTTCCTGCGCTCTCCCTTAATATACTGGAACTGGAATAGATAAATCTTCAATTGGTGTGCCAGTAAATATAACTGTTGGCACTCGATACTCATCAGATTATTTTCTTAATAATATCTTCTCTCTGCGTTTTTCATCTAGTTTGAGGTCAACAATAATGCCATTAAATCCTTGACAACCTCTCAAAAACCCTCTTGGTAAGTTTCTGCCATTTCTAGACTCATATAATTCATCGAAAATTGAATCATATCCTTATCCTTATCCTTATCCTTATCCTTATCCTTATCCTTATCCTATCCTTATCCTTAGCCTTATCCTTAGCCTTAGCCTTAGTCCTTGTAGCCTTAGCCTTAGCTTGATCATTCATCCTCTCAATAGTTCCCTTAAATGATTCTCAGCTACTCTTCATCATCATCAATATAGAAATTTATACATTTTCTTCCCCTAGTTCTTTGTACTCAAAATGAAATGTCACCAGCTTCACATTGTATTGCACTTAATCTAAGACCATTTCTTGTTGCTTCTCCTGCAATTGCTAATCCTAAAGCCGTTCCTTGCGGTTTCTGTAGTAAACTCAGGGGTCAAAACATACTCCACTCTCCAATAACGTATCATTGATGCCGGGACCGGAGTCCTTATATGATAATGTGAATCCTTCACCCTCTCTAACTACTGTAATATTTATATTTCTTATATCACACCTCTTTTCAGTAATCCAATAGAGACTGTTTTCCAGTAGGTTTACAAAATGATATATATCTGTTTCCATCCAACAATAGTAATATCTTTCGAGCACTCTAAGGAAACTCTTATCTTTTCTTTCTTAAATTCTTCTTTCATATACATCAAGTGCAATCTCGATGCATCTTTCACTCTTTCTTGGTCTCTCGGCGTTTTCGCAGCAAGCGGATCAAGTCGTCAAAGGAGTTCCACAAACCTGTCCCCGTTCTCGGATATACCATCAGCGATTACGTCTTATTTTAGTACTAAGATTTGGGTCTTATTCTCTTCAAACTCTCTCTCCATAATATTTTAAATTTGGGTTTGATTTTAATATAGTTAAGTGGTTTTCTCCTTCATGTAAAAATAACATTAACTATTTTTCCCCAATGTTGCTTGCCCTTGATAGACTGCAAACTGTACATATTTCCTCAATAGCTCTATTTTTGATACTCTTCTTGAAGGATAATCTCTGTTATCTCTCCAATAATTACCCCTGATATATCTGCCTTATTTAAAATGTCTTTTACATTTTTCTCAAGTTCAGATAATCATGTAGTCCCTCTCAGCTGTCTTTCAGCTCGGATTATTTAATCCAACCTTCCTTCTAAATGAATAGCGCCTGCTCTCTAGTTCCTGTATTATCTTACAGGTTATAGACTTCAAGGCTACATATGCATGATTATTTTCAATCCATCACGTGCACTTTTTCTTCAGTCCTGATTTTTCTTCTGATTCAATATGCATAACCAACAACCTGATTACCGCCAACTCGAAGCGATGGATTCTGAACCTCTGTTCGTTCAACAAGCCAATCAAAGTCTGCATCACCTAATGGCCGAATTCCCAAATCCATTCCTATATACACGATACCGTTAACATCGTTAAGTAATTGACGGGCTTGTTGCTTAGATACATAATTTCCTTGTTCATCATGAAGTCTCTCGAAATCAATTGATCAATCGCATCTTTGTCTCGATCATATACGCGTATATCTGTTTTTAGAGCACCACAGTCGGTGCTACCCATATTAAAGGCGAATATCTTCTGTTGTTCCATTCTTTACTATTCTCATACTTAAGTATACATATCCCGTCCGCAGGTTACCTCTCCACTTATACGGTAATCATAAAAGTCTAAAAATTGGATATGGTGCTATAGACTCTGTAAAATTATCGCACTCATTCGAGTCAAAACCATCAACTGAGAGTATTATTTGAAAACTTGTTTCGTCAATTCCTTCTATTTTGGTGGGATTAATTTTTAGCTCAAATCTCAGTTTTTGAAAAGTTCTTTTTATTCCAATAGGTATTCTCATGTGAGACTAGAATGTATGACTAAAATCGTTCCACTTTACGATCTGTTTTCTGTAGTCGAAACTGGAATGCATTTAATCAAACTCTCATATTGTGCCAGCTTCTGCCATTGAATTTGTAAGTGGTTTCTATGCCATTTTCATCTGTCGTTTCAAGTTTCAAGTCATCTCCCTAATATACTGCGCATATCGCCCAATACCTTGCGACACCTGCACCGTACGCCCAAAGAGGACTTATGCGTGTCTCCAACTTATAGTAGTTGGAGGGAACTAACCACGTGACTACATCATCTGTCGACAGCCATGTCACAGATCTTCAATCTAATCTCTAAATAACCCTCTTCGGCCTCTCTTTTAAATACTATTTTTGCATCTGGAGAATCTGCATCCTGTTCTACAAGTTCGACTATAGCTGCATACTGGATCTTGAATTAAGTCTTCCACCTATTGCAAAGAGATGTCTTCCAACAGGTCTAATTCCGTATGATTTAAGATGCTCTCTCTATTTTTCAACGCTTTTATTTAACAGTTCTTCTCTCTAAAGATATTTGTTTCCAAAGCGATTTTCAATTTTCGACAATATTTTTCTTTACCTTCATTACCATTTTCTCCAATAGCATTAGCTATTTCTCTGCCAAAAAGTACCGGAACCGCATTTCCAATTTGCTTGTATGCTGACGTTCTCGATGGTCGCTTGAATATTGACTCAAAATAGTAATCATCTGGAAAAGTCTGTAGACGAGCAGCTTCCCTAGGTGTCAACAGAACGATTCTGCTTTGCATCTGGATGAATAAAATGATGACCATCTTTGCGATGCGCAGTAACAGTCTGCAGAATAAAAGGTAAATCAGAGGCACCACCTGAATCTATCAAGAAAAGGTAACCATGTTGTTTTGTGAGCGTAGCCTCTCTGGCAAATCAGTATAACAAAGTCTTCTTTTTTCGTTGTTCCACAGCTGAACAGCTATCTTATAAATTTCTAAATCCCGTTCTTTATTCGGACTGCACAATGGAACGTCACTGTATCATCTTCTCTTCTTTTGATTTTCGCGATCGAAGATACTTTGCTGTGTATCCACTTATTTTTACTGATTCATATCGCCCTTCTCCAGCCTTAATTTTGGGTAAGTCCTCTAAAATCTCATTAACAGTATAACTATGCTCAACACTTAAAATATCCGGAAAAAAGTCTTTACTCCGACCATATTTCCCAACAAGAATAACTCGCGATCGATTCTGAAGAATTCCATAATCTCTCGCATTTAATTTCTATATTCAACTGAGTATCCACATGAGCCAAATAATGTTAGCATTTTTTCCAGATAGGTTCTCCCGCATCTATATCTCGCGCAGAGAGAAGACCTGTGACATTTTCAAAGACAAAGTATCTCGGTTTAAACTTTTTTAGGAATTCCGCATAAAGTTTGTACAGATAATTTCTCAAATCTCCCCTCATTCTATTTTTATCCCTAGCGCGTCCTACTAATGAGTATGCCTGACACGGCGGCCCCCAAGAACTAAATCTAGTTTTTCCCTCAGAAGTTTTTCGACTTTTTGAAAAATTTCTTCTAGATTTTCTTGTGATATCTCATAATTAAAAACACTTTCGAGGATTTCCTTGGGTGCAGATTTGTACAGCATTTCCTAGTTAATTCACCGTTTAAATACTCTGATACTTATCTAACTTTTGGTGTTCCAACAACCACTGATAAACTACCTCGTTTTTAATGTGTACACACGCTGCTCTGTCCATCTCGATATGTCCCAGGCTGAAGCCTGCACGAACAAAACCTTCTGATAGTCCTCCCTGCCTGCGAATATATCTAAATACCTGTACATAAATTTCTCCTGAGCAGCTCCGTCTATTCTTTAAATTCTAATCCAAAACCGTGACTACACAGAACTACGATATGTCCAAGCGACACTTTTTCAGATAAGTTTCTGTAATTCTACTGTCCATTAGTTCTCTATCTATTCTATGGGATAGAGAACTCTTACCTCAGTTCAATCTTAGCACTACATTATTCTATATATATTTACTATAGAAATCTCATCCAACGAAATTTTCAAAGCTTCAAAATCCTCCATGTCCTACAACAAAGTCGCATTCCTAAAGTGATATAAAACAATCCTAAGACGCGATTTTCTTAAACTTCCAGAAACCATTAACAACAAGGGAAAAGGACAACCAAACATAGTTCAAATCAACGTTACCTTCAACTAGGATAAAACTTACATTTGCTATAGAATTTCGGCAAAAAGGGTTTCAGAACACTTTTGCCAGAGTCTCTAACGTAATTCTATGTAACAAATCTGATGGCAACCAAACACGAGAACTACAACGATGTACAAACCTGAAAAATCACAACATACGTAGATACGACTGAAAACCCACGATTTCGAAACATCGAAATATACTTTCAAAATCATCATACTCGAAAAATAGGCGATTTTCATAAAGGGTATTACATTGAATGCCGCAAGCGACTTTGGTAAGAACATCAATGTTTTATTTTGGTATACATACTGTTTATATTAATCTCCGTTGAAGGAACAACCTATAGTGATACTCTTCTTACCATTACCTTGGTCATAGCTGAACCGCAGATCGGCATTCATGGAGATCATCATAACGTTCAACTCATCACTGCCTCTTATGGCGAACTTTACAGCACTGAGTGTCAACCAACTCATTAAGAGCTACTTTCTGTTGCCTTTGCTGACAGTGTAACTACAGATTCTTCAATCTAAGATTAAATTTGATGAATATAAAAATCAGCAGTTCATGTCTTCTACTGCAACACCTCTCTCAGAAATGAAAATTCCCCATGAACAAATCTTTGACTCATCCATGAGGAATTAAACTGAAGTCCTATCAGCAAGAACAAATCACCCTAGAAAGAGCACTCCACCAATAGTGCAAGATCCGCCGGCAGGTGCTGCGTCGTTCTTCTCGCTTGAATCCACATGGTCAACATCAGATGTTTTTACTCAGATGAGCAATGATGTCGTTTGACTCATACATCGCAGTGCCGTCAATGAAAAGGCACGGCACCTGACGCTTGCCGCCGACCTCAATGAGGGCGATTACGAGCAGCTTCATCGAGTCAATATCATGCAGAGGAAGCTCAATATTGTGATCCTTCATAAATGAAAGAACCTTGTGGCAATATGGGCAGGTGAGCAAAGAAAAGCTCTAGAGTAGGAGTAGCCATAATAGCTCGCTTTCTTCTATACAGCACACATGGCTGAGTGTTTCAATACATCCCTCATATACCCGCTTCAGGTCAAGCCTTTCAAGCATTCTCGTCTTGAGACAACGCTTACCGCAAAATAAGGTAGGATCACCGATGAACTGTGTGCATCTTATACAAAAAGCTATACACTTTTTGTATAACTTGTCGGCTTATCAGCTTGTCGGCAGCAAGGCAGGCAGCCGATTGCACGAATAAAACAACGCGGCACCTGCAAATTTGCGTCAAAAGGAGAGAAGATGTTATTTAACGTATATGGAGACCATGCCATCTTTCAGTGGCTTGGCTGGATTGCGTCTTTGTAGCACTTATCGTCACCAACGAAATTGCACGGCGCTCAAAGGCGGGCGGCATTTTTATGTTTGTTGTCCTACCGCTTGCCATGACCATCTATTGCATTGCAATTGCGATTGGCGTAGCAAACGGACAGGAATGGGCCATCAATAACCCAACCAACGTCTACCAAAACAGCTGGTTCCATTATGCCAAGGTATATGCAGCGCTTGCCGGCTGCCTCGGTTATGGTCATTAAATATCACTGGGGAAAGCTCCGGCAAAGCGCACTGGTTTAAGGCATTTCCTTTTGTCATCGTTGCCATCAATATTTTGATTGCCGTCGTCTCCGACTTTGAAAGTGCGTATCACTTCTTTGCACTTGGCGAGCAGACTTGGGTTACCTCAGAAGGCGCCACCCAGGTTGCCGGCTGGAACAATGTGTTTAACGGCATCGCCGGACTCTTGAACATCTTCTGCATGACCGCTTGGTGGAGCGTCTATACCTCCAAAGATGAACGCGACATGCTTTGGCCCGATATGACATGGGTCTTCATCATCGCGTACGATATCTGGAACTTCTGCTATACCTATAACTGCCTGCCGCATCACGCATTCTTCTGCGGCTTTGCACTCCTTCTTGCCCCAACGGTCGCCAACGCTCTGTGGAACAAGGGTGGCTGGATTCAGAATCGTGCAAACACGCTGGCCATCTGGTGCATGTTTGCTCAGGTCTTCCTGCCTTCCGAGAACAGCGGATTTGTGACTCATTCGGTACTCAATTACAACACCAATGTCATTGTGTCCGTCATTGCACTGATAGCGAATATTCTGGCACTTGGCTATATCATTTACCGCTCTAAGATGCAAGATATCAACCCCTACACGCACGATGTCTTCCGGGGTACTCGTGATTTTGAGCAGGCAGTCGCCCGTATTGCTCCCGGTGAGATGGAGTAGAGTCCGGGCATTCCTCTCGGATAGCTTGAGACTACCCTGCCATCAGCATTTGTTATCTGCACTAAGATATCCGGCTTGCACATGCAGGCCGGATATATCATATGTATTACATCTCATTTTCGGCGTACTAAGGAGTGTTATGTCAGAGATTTACCTTGCGGGCGGATGTTTTTGGGGACTCGAAGAATACTTCTCTCGCATTAACGGCGTCACAAAAACTACCGTTGGGTATGCAAATGGAACCACCGAGGCTACCGACTATCAGCAGGTACATACTACCGATCATGCAGAAACCGTCCATGTTACCTATAGATGAAGCCGTAATTTCTCTTACGGACATTTTGCGTTATTACTTTCGCGTTATTGATCCTCTCTCAATTAACAAACAGGGTAACGATGTTGGACGACAGTATCGCACGGGTATTTACTACAGCGTGAATACAGACCTTCCGGTCATCAATAGAGTTGTTGCAAGCCAAAAGAAAAAGCTTGGTACTGAGCTTGCCGTTGAAAATAGAACCGCTTCGTAACTACATTCTTGCCGAGGATTACCACCAAGACTATCTCAAGAAAAATCTGGTGGTTACTGCCATATTGATGTGAACAAAGCACATCAGCCGTTGGCTCCAGAGGAATAGAGTTTGCAGAGAAAACGCCAGAAATCACCGGTATCAACTTTTAAAAATTCTGCTCTGATTTCACGGTTTACGGAGGTGACTCTAAAGGTCAAATAGCTGTTTAGTGGTGGTTTTTCTCGGATTTGAGCGTTTGTAGTGGTGAATCAAATCACCCGTAAAACATCCAATTTGGTACCAAACCGTTGTCTCATATGAAAGGCACAACTAAACTAGCAAAACGGCTGCCTGCGGATTTGCAGACAGCCGCTGATACTCAATTTCAACGATCACGAGAAGACCTTACAAGCATGATCATGCTGCCTAGCGCTGCCAAAAATGCGCCAAGTATGGCTTAGATTGCCATACTTACTGCAAGTTTGGTATATATGAACCATACTTGCAGTAAATATGGTAAATCGTGCCCAACTTGCTGCAAGTTTGGCAGCGCTGCTCTGGCAAAACCAACTTGGCGCTGTTCCGGCAGCGCTGTTCTGGCAACACCAAGACAATCAAAGAGTTCCGGTATCTCGCAGCAAGAGGCAGCGACTACAAAGCCGCGCTCGCGATTTCTGAGCCAGCTACCAGACTCTGAACTGGTGACCCCGCTTTACGAGAGCGGTGCTCTACCAGTCAGAGCTAAGCTGGCACACGATACATTGTAAGGTCTCTTAAGACAAACCGTACAAGCATGTGCGGCTGACAACGCATACGGGAACACCGCGCATTTCAGCCATAATTTAGAGAAGACGCAAAATACCCCTCACAAGCCGCTCAAAATCATCCGCGTAGTGCTCTGCTGCTTCAAGAACGCTCTTGTGCGTAGTACCCCGAGCACCGGCGGGATTGGCAGCCAGTGTAAGCCCCAACACATTCATGTTCCAGCGCGCGGTCATAATAACTTCAAGCGCCGTTGAAACGCCCGCGCATAGAGACATTCATGGCTCAGATATTCCACTTCTGCCGGTGTCTCAAAGTTAGGACCGAGAAGACCGGCAAAAATCCCTTCTTCTACCGTAATACCCAGATCGTCGGCCACGCCTCGTGCAAGCGTACGGAGATAGGGAGAATACGCATCATTCATATCAACAAAGGAGTTTCACAGCATTCTTGAGGCCGCCCACTCCAGCAGCAGAGATTGGTGCCGGTGGTTAATCTGATCGGTAATAATGCCAAGACCGGTACCGGCATTTCCCGGAACGGCTCCCGTAGCACCTGCAAAAATGATATCGCGACAGCCCAAATGATGTGCGTGCTGCACTAACGCCGTTACTTCGGCTGCGGAATATCCATGGTATAGATGTACGCGACCTGGATATACCACAACAGGCACGCCGTCGATGGTTCCTATGGTAGCCTCAAAGCTATGTCCGGTAACCGGCTGGGCATCACCGGAAATCCCTCAATATCACGGTAATCAATGCGACGCACCGGCCTTCACGAGGTTTGCTAAATGTCCAAGACCGGTTCCCAACACAAGAGCAACAGGATGCTCAACGGATGGCTTTATCTCTTCGACGGTCTTCTCGGTAACCACACAAATCCCCTCCTCTTCTAAGTGACGGGCAAAATACACCACCGGGAATGAGTTTTCCTGAATATGTACCATCATAGACCCTCATGCACTCCATCAAGACGGGCTTTTAGCCTCTCAAAACGGCAAGCGTTGCTCCAAATTCTCGAGCGGTGGCAAGGAGCAGAGCGCTCCCCTCCAAAGCTGTCAGTAACCTCAGTGCCGTCCTTGTCTACACGACCATCCCGCTGTTCTGCCGGCGGCCGCGGAGTTGGCAGTCGGAGCGAACCTCCGGACACGAGTGCATTGTCAACCTTTGAAGCAAGCTCTCCTGACCGCACGAGATGTTTTTGCGCCGCCGTCATATCGAACGGGAAAGCCAAGCAGACACGCGCTTATGTAACCTTCATCACGCTTCCTATCTCAAAATAAAACCTGTAATCGTGATACTGATTACAGGTTTTATGATTATAGCTATCATGATTTTTGCTCACAAATTACACAACGCACATCGCGAGAGCATAAACCACCGAAACACAGACTATAGTGCGAGAGTAAATAGACACGGAGGACTTTTCTCGAGCAATTTATTTGCCGCATCGCGCCACTCCCTGCAGTTGCCTGAGCCGCCACCTGCTTTCGTAGGTTGCTGCCGGCAACCTTGTAAGCCTCCAGAGCTGCCTCATACGTTGCAGAATCGTTAGAAATTGAATAGCCGTTCAGCGCCTTGTAATAAGGACCATCGGTAGAAGCCCACGTGTTCTTATCGGCACTCCACTCATCGCCCGTGCAAGATCGATAATGTACTTGGATAATCCGCGGTTGCCGTATCTTGCCTGCCGTCGGATGGTGCGGTTGGCATGGTAGGAGTAGCAGGAAGTTTGGTGGTAATAACGGACTCGCGATACTTCTGTATGACTACCGCCTGACGGAGAATTCCTTTGGTAGCATCAGCTGAAAATCCGTACTGCTTACCGATAGCCTCGCAATCATCGGTCTGAAGGTTCTTCTTTGGCGTATTCAGCTATCTCATCGTCGGATGCGGAAAAACCGGCCGCCTCAGCGCCCTTGAGAATAACCTGATTGCGAGCATAGGTAAAAGTCTTATCCATAGAAGGAAGCGTATACGTACCGTCTTTCTGCTTAGCGCCATCTACGCCAGTTGAGGAATCAAGAACCTGTCGAGCGGTGATATTTTCAGTCTTTCCGTCAACCGTATATGAACCAATAGGAGAATCAAGCTCAGCTTCGGAAACCGCGGTCTTACCGAGTACTGAAGTGGCCCCAGCTCCTCCCGGAATGGGAAGGAAATGACCAATTACCACTCCAATAACGAGAGCAACCACAATCGCCACAGGCAGCACGATTTTGATGTTCATGTGCTTTACATCTACGTTTGGCATAACAAACCTTTCATACTCATACATTGCATACGTCAATTACTTACTTCGTAAGAAACCGTAAAAAGTGTACCCTATTGTGAAAGGTTGTGTGCCTCACGCACACTCTCCTTCACATATACATGCTCTCTTCTCTTCACATCCACCGTGGCGAGAAAAACTTCTTGCAGAAAATTAAAGCTATTGAGCAGCCGCCACAATCTCAGCAGAGAATTTCTGTATATATCCCGTTGCATTTTCTGCGTCGAACGCAAAGCGCTCTTTACGCTGCTTTCGTCTCTTTAGAAATGGCGCCTTTCGTAAAATTCAAAGTTCCGACAAGCATGTCATAATATTCTGCATCACCGTGGTAGCACTGAATTGCCTCATTTAAAAGCGGCCATGCCTGATCGGAGTGCTTTTGCGATGTTGCACCATAGCGTGTCAAAAACAGAAACGCCGAAGACGAACCGTTGATGAAGTGTCATCAAAAAGTGATGCCTCTGCACCGTCAAACGCTTTGATAACTTTCATTCCATAAGACTCACTTTAAGCTTGCTAAAGCGGTAAGAATCTCCCAGCGAGTCTGAGCTTCCGGTCGAGACAGCGCATCAATAAGATCTTCAACTCTACTTCAAATGCTTCGGGAGTTGTCTGCGCAATCTCTGCACTTTCATGAGCTGCTTCTTGACGCCGGCGGCGCTCGGGTTGCAAAGACTCTCAATAAAGGACTCAATTTCTTTCTTCTGAGCGGCGGTGAGACCCTTTTGATTTTGAATCCTTTTTGTGGGACTCACCAGAGCAGAAGTTTCTTCTTTGAAGCCTTTTTCTTTAGGGACTCTTCTTTTAGGGAGCCTTTTTGTGCAGGCTTCTTAGTGGAAGTTTTCTTAGCTGCGGGTCTCTTAGCTGTGGGCTCCTTGATAGTAGACTTCTTAGCATCGGCCTTTTTAGCAGTAGGCCCCTTAGCAGCAGACTTCTTAGTAGTCCCAGAGGCCTTCTTACTCTTTTTATCGGTCTTCTCGCCGCCCCTATGGTCAGCTTTCTCAACGACCTTCTTATCAGTCTCTTTTTAGTAGCCATCGAAGCAATTCCTTTCTCTGCTCTTCGGCTTACTCATCACTAAAACCGTCCACCATTGTTCCGGTTTTTCATCCTTATGAATTTTTAATAAATCCTAATCGCGAAGCTTCCTGAAGTAAAGCAGTAAACGTACGATATCCATATGTCGTTTCAGAGAAATCGGGACGCTTGCGTTTCATGGTCAGCTTGAGTTGTGAGGCATAAATTGCCTGGTCATTTTCGCTTTGAAGCGAATCAATTGTCTGGAATAACAACTCTATAGCAGCTCTGTTTATCTTTTGCGACTTTATTCTTATAGCTTGGGAAACGAGTAACCGCGCTAAATTTCTCTTTTTTCGCAATATCTTCATAAAAGATAAACTCATCACATACATTTTCAAGCAAGGATGCTGTTCCCTTTTTGCGCCCAATACCAATAACGAGTTTTTGTCAGCACTCTTTGAGCTTTGCCACAAGGGAGAGAAATCGAATCTCCTGAAAGGATGGCAGAAAGTATCAATGTGATCTTTGGTAAGACATGCCCTCAGCGCATCAACAGCCAAATGAATATCGGCGGAGTTTTTCCCTTTGTGAGAATTATCAGAATCTCAATAAGCTCAACGCCAAGCTCGTGCAGGGCAGGCTTTACCGCCTCGTGACGACTCCAGTCACAGTATGCGCGTTTTATGGTAATTCGCCCTTTGTCAACAAGCCGCTCAAAAACAAGCTTTAAGGCACCTCGAGACCCATTGGAACCTACCGGAAAATTTTCATAATCAATAAATACCGCAATGGAACTCTGCGGAGTTGTTATATCGCTCAATGTTGCTACTTTCTAGTGTTTATGGTGGTGATCGCAGGTGTGCTCATGACTGTCGTGGTGGTGACCACCGCAGCAATCATAGCCTTCATGGTGATGATTGCCCGCAGCAATCGCCGTCCTCGTGGTGGTGACCGCCACAGCAGTCGTGATCCTCGTGATGGTGGCCACATTCCTCTTCTTCGGAATCAAGCAGCGACCAATCAATCCCGGCGGCAGTTCCCGTTTGTTCATCACTATACAAAAGGGTAAGAGCTTGCGTACCCATACGGGATCCACCCACCTGGCACAGCATATCAAAGAGGGCAAATGCCGTCTCAGTGCCCGGAAGCGTAATATCCAAATCCTCAGATTGTGCAAGTGCCAGCGCAATATCTTTGCGGAAGTGCTCGGCCAAAAATCCGGGAGTAAAATCACCCTCGAGAGACTTAGGTGCAAGTTCTTGAAGTGCGCGAAGAACCCATGCCGGACGCAATCATCTCAAGTGTCTGTTTGACATCCAGTCCTCCTTGCTGGGCAAGAGCCATTGCATCTGCATAGCCAATCATGCAAGACGCAAGGGAAATCTGATTGCACAATTTGGCAATCTGACCCATACCTGCTTTGCCCATGCAATAAATTTTTGCAGAAAACGTTTCAAGAAGCGCTCGTATGGGCTCAATATCTTTCTCTTTAGCTCCAGCGATAAGCGTGAGCGTTCCGGACTTTGCACCGGCCTCACCACCGGTAACTGGACAATCTATTGCGTGCTTGTCGTCAATCTCTGCGGCATCATGAATATCACGAGCCAACTGCGGAGACGAAGTCGTTAAATCAATCATCCAAGCCCCACGCTTACTCGCACGAAGAATGCCATCGGAAGAGAGATAGACATCCTCGACGTCGCTCGGATACCCAACCATAGTAAAAATCACATCGGCATCGGTAACGGCATTGACAACACCATCAGCCCAATGAGCCCCCTTGGCGAGAAGTCCCTCAGCCTTAGATTGCGTTCTTGTGTACACCGTAACGTCGTACCCGGCATCAAGAATATGCTCCGCAATGGGCACGCCCATTATTCCTGTACCAATAAAGGCGATTTTAGAACTCTTGCCTAACAACATGTGTAAACCCTTTCATATACAAAGAAACTGCTTATGGTAAATCCGTTTATTTTTACCCGCATAAAACAATTACGTACTATTGCTTGTTACCGCGAACCTTACTTGCAATCTTATCGGCAAGAGAGAGCTTCTCGCGGCGATCGGTACCCCAAAAGACAACCGCAACCATACCGGGTCCAACATGAGAGCCAATAACTGGGCCAACGGTACTCTGGATGATGGTGATACCCTCACAGCCTTTCTCTTTTCTCAGCTGCGCCTCAACCCACTCGGCATCTTTCTTTGCGTCTGCCGAGACGATAGCCACGGGAAGCGAGAGATCGTATGAGTAGTTATCACGAAAGTCCTGGATAATAGCGCGGAGCGCTTTTATGCGACCACGACAAATACTCTTGAGCGAGAGTGCCCAGCAGCATCGAGGGATATCTCAGGTTTGACATCCAGCTTGCACCAATATTTGCCGCAGCGGGCGGGATGCGACCTCCGCTGCAAGAGCGTCAAGCGTTTCAATGTAAAATATCCATGCAGGAAGTAATGAGCATCGTTTGCCCACTCGGCAAGCTCATGTGCCGTGAGTCCGGAATTTGCCTGATGAACCGCCTCGATAGCAAGTAATTCTGCCGCCACTGACGGAGCACCATTATCTATCACATATAACTCAAAATCCGGATATTGCTCCTTAATCATCTGAGCTGCCTGCTGAGCCGCATAAAACGACGAGGAAAGAGCCGCCGGAAAGCAGAGATACACCGTTGGTATACCGGCCTTTGCCGAACGCTCAAAAACCTCAAAGTAATGACCAGGGGTTACCGCGGAAGTTTTATGGTGAAGCTGCTTGTCTTGCGCATACTTTCATAGAACTCATGCGCGGAAGCACTCTTCCAACCATCGTCGAACTTCTCGCCATCGGGTCCTGTATGCGGGAACTGGATAACCTCAACTCCCAGCTGTTCAGCAACCCTGGCGCAAAATCTGCGGTTGAGTCCACAATAATATGAACACCGCTTGGTTTATGGTACGCCGTGCTGAGCGTATGGTTTTGGTTGGCCGTAACCTGCTCAGTTGCAGAAGTTTGTACACTCGTCTCATCGACGTGTTTAGTCATTCTGTTCCTCAATCCTTGGTTTAATGATGCCGTATCCACCGTTCTTACGATGGTAATAAACATTCGATCAAACCTGTTGTAGAGTTCATAAAACATAAAATCGTGGCCGAGAAGATCTGGTCTGAACAAGTGCTTCTCTTCTGTCATAGGCAACAGATCAATGTACTTCTACGCACAAGCTGATCGTCAAGATCCTCAGCCAGTGTTTCAATCGAGGTTGGCCAGCTCTTCGCGAGACAGCGCACGTCCGCGCGTATTTTGGGCATGATGGTGCTTATCGACAATGCGCGTCTTATACTTGCGAAGCTGACGCGTAACCTTTTCTGCAGCCTCATCAATGGCACCATACATATCATCGCCACTTGAAACCACACGTACAACGCTGTTTCTCACAAATACCGTTACTTCAACCGACTTACGTTCAAGATTTGCGTTTTATCCACAATACAACGTCGCACGTCATAGGTTGATATCAAAAACCTTTAATGCGTCACCAATTTTTTCTTCAACATGAGAACGCAGTGCATCAGAAACCGTTACCTTGCGTCCGGAGATTTTGATATCGACCATTCGGACCTCCTATCGATGACAAACACAATCTTTGATACAAAGATTGTTGCTCATGTGATACCCATTAGTACTCCAGATGTGTCCGTAGATACCAAAATAACGGTAAACGGGAGAGGATATTCGGCAGACGTCTTTTGTCAATGCGCTTATATCTGTTACATCGGTGTATGTTTTCCCGTATGCCCACAACACTCATATAGCGTTTTGCATCAGGAAATGAAAGTGCCTCTCCAGCTGACCTGGTATTTGACCCCACACTCGCGCACTGGAGCGTTTGCTCAAGCGTTTGCTCAAGAAACACTATCACTGAAAGCTCTCTCGCCTGTGAGACTACCTGTCTCAAACATATCAGGCGGTGCGACTTACTTCTAGGGACGAGCCATGCTCGTTTGGAACCGCTCTTGGGTTTCAAACTTACGTGGATCCTTTTGACCTCGTCTGCCTTGGACTAAAGCGGACACCTGCGCATTTACGTCGTCTGTGTATTTACACATCCCTGCAATCACGCATTCTCGTCTGCTCGCAACCACAGACCTGGAAAGGCTCCTCAAGTATACTCTTTGCGCACCAAGCGTCTCCCGCCAAATACGTGCAGGTATCTCATCATACGCGTCCGTAGGTTGGCCGAATACCTTACTTTCACCAAACGCGCGCAAGTGCTGACCGTTACCGATTGCGCACCGTGAGCCAGCAAAACACGAGTTGCCTCCTCGTTGATGAACCTGTTGTAATAACATCGCCAAGCAGCAGTAAACGGGCGCCTTCCACGTCAGAAACTGAGTTATCGTTCCGCGTAAGTTTGCGGCGCGATCGTGCGCGATTAGAGTTCGCTGATCTTGTGCGGCCGGGCGTGCAAGCACATCAATGAGCGGCAGCTGTGATTGTTGGCAAAAACGCTTGAGATACCAGCTGCATAGGTCAAAGCCGCGGCGGATACATGCCTTTCTCGTAGCGGGTACAAAGCATACTCCGTCAATAGTTCCTGCGTCCCATCGCGCTGCAGACCGTCCTAAGGCTTCCCACCGCGCTGCTTCCTCCAATGCAGTTAAGATTGCGGCAGCCACAACAGGCGCAAGCCTGAGTTCATGAGCGTCTTTGAGATTGGTTACGATACACGCGGGAGAGTCCTTTAAACCCCATCGCACAAACGGCACTTCTGCTCTCCCATACCACGTGAGGTTCTTTTCTGGTTATACACTCAGAGCAGACAAGAGAGCCAAACGGAGCGCCGCAATTTGGACAGGCCCACCTTTGTTCAATCCACGGCAGCTGATATGCATTCTTTACAGAGAAGCTCTCCCGGCATGTCACACGCCACACAACGCGTTTGCCACAAAAGCTCGGATACGCCATCAGAAACGTAATGAAACGCCGGAATTAAGATATACCAAACCCCCGTATACTGGGGTCTTTTCTTCAACATCTGTAGCATAACGCCTTGCTCAAAAATCCCAAAACAGCACTGAGGAAGCATCCGACACATTTGATATGCGCAACTATGCCAAGACTAAGCTGCGACACGGCCGCTTCTACGCAGTCAGCACAACCATTCCTAAGATAAGCCCGAACCCAATGAAATCGGTCACACTAGAAGTCCCGGGACAATAACGGTCGTAATCGAGCCATTACCGGCTCAATGGTTCCAGGGAGCACCGCACGCATGGAGCCCGCATCCTGAACGCCTTGCAAATATAGCCCGTATGCTAAAAAAGTACCGACGGTAATACCAACAACCACAAGAATCAAACCAAAAGAATCAAGCGGTGGCATATGGTTCCACGGTTGATATACAACCTGAAGACACACTGGAAAAGCAAGAACGCAATTCCGTTAAAGACAAAGTTGCCCCACTGTTCCATAAGTTTTTGGGCAGAATCGACAGTGCGGTTTTGTGCAGAGGCACAGAGCTCCCAAAATACGCCGCGCAAAGGTAAACGTAAGCTAGAAAGATCTCCGCCTGTAACCAGCAGATAAGTGCCGATAAGAGCCATGGCAATCCCAAGCACTTCTCGCCTACGAGGTCCCCTGCGTGCTTAAAACACTGCAAAGGACAAGACCCCAGAGCATGCCGAGTGCCTGCGCGATAGTTGCCGTGGCTGAATTTGTAGCATCAACCGCATATATGTGGCAATCTGCGAAAAAGAAAATTGCCGTAAAGCTACTGATCTTTCAAAAAGCCTGCCTGGTCATGCATTGCTTGCGTCAGACGTTTACGATCGACAACAATCGCTGCTCCTAAAAAGAGCAATGCGAGAAGAACTCACGTACGTCAATGAGCCAAAAGCGGTTCAACGTATATACGTCCAGCAGAATGTTTGCAGCCGTACCAAGCTCCCCATGCCGCGCCTCCACATACACAGCATACCTCGATGAATGCGTGCCTTTATGCCTATCCGATACAAGACCAGCCAGAAGCCTCAGCTGCCTCTTGTTCAAACGTTTGAACATCCTCAGAGGTCTCTTTCACCGTGCTCTGAAGTCGCGTCAGATTGAGAGACCGCATGAGATGGAGAAGATGAACGATGGAGAAGGACAAGTCATAGAGATATAAATCTTTCGTTACAAATGGCGCACAAGCCATACTATCGTGCGCCAAACAGGTACAGTTAAACGTATAGGTAACCATACACGACTCAACCTATGTAATACGCGAGAATCACGCAAGAATTTGAGGAGCGTTTCATGACAACAGATACATCGCAAAAACTCCACGTCAACGACCATACGGTGACTTCGTCGTTACCGGCATTGAAAAGTTGCTGAAATATCGGAACCGCGTTTGTCTTTTCCCATGTGCCTCAGGGCTCGCTTTGCTCTGGCTCATAACGATGATGAAAATCGCTCATTTGCCATCGGCTTTAAGACGCCTCCTCAAAACGACACCGGTGTCTTTCATATTCTTGAGCACTCTGTACTTTGCGGATCAAAAGCTTATCCGGTTAAAGAGCCATTTGTGAACCTGCTGAAGACTTCCATGCAGACGTTCCTAAATGCCATGACGTTTTCTGATAAGACGATCTATCCTGTTGCCTCAACAAACGTCACCGATCTTGAAAACCTTATGAGCGTTTACCTTGACGCGGTTCTCCATCCTGCAATCTATCAGCGTAAACGTATTTTGAACAAGAGGGTGGCATCTTGGGGCGGACGATAAAGGAACCTTGTCCTGCATACGAGCGTTGTCTTTAATAAATGAAGGGTGCCTGATCCGACCGCGCTCTCTATAGCCACATCAGCGCCCGTCTCTTTCGATACCGCATACGGAAAAGAATCGGGCGGAATGCCACGCGCCATCCCTCAGCTCACGTATGAGAGTTTCTTGATACACATGCGTCGGGCATATACTCTTCAAAACAACTATACCATTCTCTATGGAGATCTTTGATATCGCGTGAACTGTCCGTTATTGGCGCGCATTTGCAGGTGCAGAAGCGCAACGCGCTGCCCAACCCTCCCACGCACAAAGGCCCGTCTCGCCGAAACCTACCAAATTTGAAAATGGCAGCCACGCCCGACAACTCTGCCGTGAGGCCTGGGTATGTTTTGGGAGCGCAGATCAGACACTACGCATGCTTGCCGCGACATCTCTTTGATGCCCTCAGTGGGCTCTAACGAGGCTCCTCTTAAACGTGCCATACTTGACACAAACCTTGCCGACGATTTCAGCTACTACTTATCCGACGGCCTTCTTCAGCCCTTCTTGTTCCTTGAGATCAAAGGCCTTCGCAGCCAAGAGGCACCGCGGAGCTTCCGCGCACTTGTCGAGAATACCTGCACGGAAATTGCAGCTGCCGGTATCCCGTATGCCAAACTCGAAGCATCCGTCGCACAAGCCGAATTTAATCTGCGTGAACATGACCTGCCCTTCTCTGACGGCATTGAATATACGCAAAAATCGCTTGAGAGCTGGCTTTATGACGATGCTCGTCCGTACGATTACATCAAGTATGAGGATGCTCTGACAGAAGTTAAAAAAATGCTTGCCGGTTCTGGGTGTCCAGGAGGAGCTTTTGAAACGCTGCTCCTTGAACTTGTCTGCCACAATCCCCACTGTGCGCAGGTCGAGCTTGTACCAACAGAAAAGGAGCAGGTGGATGAAGAAGCAGCGGAACTTGAGCGACTTCGCCAGCAGATGGATGCAAACGACATCGAGCGCATCCGCGAAGAGGTCAAAGAGCTTTGCAAAGAGCAGGAAACACCTGACGATCCCAGCGATATTGCAAAAGCTTCCGTTTCTCTCGCTCTCTGATATTGGGTCCGCAAAACCGCAACCACAGCCGATTGTGGTAGAGGCGCCGCTCCCCTGTCTTGCCCATGAGCTTGATACCGCATGGTATTGACTGTACGCCCATCACTGCACTTTGATCTCACACACGCCGTCTCCTACGATGAACTTCCTCTCGTGGAATCTCTCCGATAATACTCGGTAGCTTGATACCGCTCAACATTCGGCTTCTGACTTGGACACCTTATTGAAGCAAATCTAGGGGCGCTTGCATTTTTGCCGAAGTTTATTCGAAAGATCGCACTGACTTTGCAGCACGGTACTTGTTGTTGGCGCCTCCGCTGACCGATTGCACACAGCAGCTTGCATCTATCCCCGCCGAAATATGGAGCAGTACAAACTTTACCGACCTCACGCGCCTAAAGACATCCTTACGCAACGACGCATGGGTCTTGAACAGTATTTTATAAGTTCCGGGCACGCCGCCGCAATCAACCGCGCACTCGCTTCGTATGCCGCCTCAGCGGAAGTTACCGACATGCTCGGAGGTATCTCGTTCTATTGCTACCTCAAGGATCTTCTCGCTCACTGGGACGAACGTGCACAAACCCTTCCCACACAACTTGCCGATCTTAGTGCACGCATCTTTTGCGCCAATGCGATCACGGTCAGCTTTACCGGATCAGCGGAAAGCCGCGAGAAGTTCTGGCAAACCGCGGGGACTCTCGGACTTCCCACACAACCCGCACACGACCACACGCTTATTGTGCCACACCGACACTCAAGCGAGAACTTTACTATCCCTCAAACGTCAGCTATGTAGGCTTTGGATTTTCCAACGCGCGCGATGGAAAACGTGAAACCGCCGGCGCATGGCAAGTCGCAAGCCGCGCCATCACCCTCGACTATCTTTGGAATGAAGTGCGCGTCAAAGGCGGAGCGTATGGCGTTGGCTTCAGGCCTTCTCTTATGGGTCTTGACTCGTTCTTCTCGTATAGAGACCCATCCGTGGATGCCACTCTTAATCGCTATCTTGGCACCAATGAGTGGCTCTCACGGTGGACTCCTGACAAAAATGAGCTTGAGGGCTATATAGTTGCCTCGGTTGCAACCGTTGACGCTCCCGTTCGTCCTCGTGCCCTCGCACGTCGTCAGGATATTGAGCGCTTCAATGACCGTCCTCAAAACCGCCTCGATCAGCTCCGTGAGCAAATGTTGCATACTCGATGCCAGAGTTGTCAGGCCCGCCGGTCAATCGCTTCCAACGAGCGCTGCGAACCAGATCCATAGTGGTTTTTGGGTCCGCGAGACGCTTGAGCGTCGGGCTTGACTGTGAAATTATCGATTTGATGTGGTTGTCAGGTTGATACGGCCATCTGCCCTTGCCATCTCATTGCCGACTTTACGCGAAAAAGCCTCCGTTTTATAACGGGAGGCACTTCTACCTATATGCCGTCTTAGCTCTTAATCACGAAAGTGTTTGGCCTTATATGTCGCGCACCACAGAGGCACCGACAAACGCTGCGCCAAGCGAAGTAACAGCACCGGTGCCAAGTGCGCCGGCATCGCCTGTTTCAGAGCGAGGTCTGCGCGTTCTTCTTACAAGCGCCTCTTCTTGCCTGCCTTTTCTTAGCTTTTTACTTCTTTGCTCTGCGAATCTTTTGCGCAGGCTGAGTCTGTGGGGTTGCCTCTTTTTCAGCAGCCTGCCTGAGCATATGAAGATTTACCTCGGCAGCAAGTTTGTCGGAATCTGCCTGATCAGCTTTTGCTTTTGCATCATCTGTACGCAGCTTTCTTTTTGGGAAAGAGCTTCATCCGCTTGCTGAGCAGCATCGACGGCGCTATGCAGACGCTGGATATACTGATTGAGATACGTAAATTCAACATCGGTTATATCGGGAGTGTCTGTACCCTTATAATCAAGCGCTTGCGCACGCGTATTGGTATCGCGAGCGGAGTGCAGCCGAGCTTTTGCAGCAGCAAGACGTGCGGGGGCATCAGCGGCATTTTGCTGTGCGTCTGCAAGTGCAGCATGGGCCTTTATAGCTCCTTTGACGTTCATAACCTTTTACCGCAACGTTTATCTGATGACCAGATAAACGACATCCCACCCTATCATAAAAGGTTTTTGTTTACGAGTAAGAGTATGCTTACTCGCTTCTGAGCGCCTCAACAGGATCTGATTTAGAAGCTCTTCTCGCCGGTAAAAGACCTGCAAGAAAGGTAAGTACCACGCGGTGCCAATCAAGACGAACGCTGCATTCAAGGAAGCACTACAGAGATTGTCTACGATTAAACATCTGCTTTACCACAGCATTTGCTGGAATAATCAAAAAGCTGCGTAAATACGATACCCACTAACGCCAGAAAGAAGTCCTTCAATAAACGTTTCGCATTGAATACATGGGCAACGTCTCGACGAGATGCACCGATTGAACGCAGGATACCAATTTCCTTTTTACGTTCAAGCACTGAGGATGTGCGTAATAATGCCAATCATGATGCTTGAAACAACTAAAGAAATAGATACAAAGGCAATGAGCATGGCAGAGATCATATCTATAATCTGTGTGACAGAGCTCATCAGAACTCCTACCAAATCCGTATACGTAATGACTTTGCCGTCTTCCCCTGCTTCTTTTTGCATCAGCGTTATATCGATCAAGAATGGCGACAACCTTCTCTTTTCCTGCAAAATCCTTTGGGGTATATGTTAATGGAGGTTGGTTTGTCAAGATCAGCATAGCCCATCTTTGTAAGATTGCTTTCATAGGTTGCGGGCTGCGAGCGGATCATTGACGAAGCGATAGCAGCAATTTGTGACGGATCAGCATCAAGCTTAAAAGCACTTTTTAAAACCTCAGGATCAACATGCATGGCCCCTGACATATTTGTCATAATATTTTGCATGGTCTGATTCAGTGCTGAAGAAATCTGTACTTCAAGCTTTGTGGATACCTGCGTCATCACTGATGTCATGGCTTGCTGCGCCATGCGTGCTGATTGCCTTGGTAATTGCTTGTGACAACGCTGAGCAATTTCCTCCTGATACGCCTTCTATAATGCGCTCAGCCACGTCTTTTGCAGGCTTGATGCGTCAGCTGCTGTCCCAAGCTTTTCGGAAAAGTGCCGAGATAGAGTTGCTTTTTGCAGATCATCGGTGTCAACTACGTGATGCTACCGAGCTCACAAGCGGTACGCACCTCTTCGGTAGTAAGGTAGTCTGCCATAGTCTTGCCGGGATGAGCAGTACTCCACGCATTCCATCCGAGCACGATCTCATTTATTGCCTGCGAGAGAATAGCCTGTCCACGAGGCTTTAAATTTACCTTGATACCAGAGAATATGCTCAATATCCTCAGCGGAAAAGTTCTGGACATACCTCTTTTTAAAATGGAAGGATCAATGCCATTAGGCATCGCAGCGAAGAAGATCATCAGGGCTTGGATTCAAGTCTGCTGGATCAAGCTCAGGCAAGCTGATATCAGAAAAATCCAGTTCAGAGGACTTACATATTGGAAAAATTGATATTTGAAAAATCCAGTGCTTGAGGTTTATAGAAAACACTGACGCAGAGTTGTTTGCGTCAATATGAACCAATGATGACAGAGAGGCCTTCTATCCCACCATGTTTTCTCGTCAGCAAAATGATTTGCCGGTAAAACATTAATATCGGAACGAGTCTTTTGATCTGACTATCTAGGGAAATTAGCTACCCGCATCAATAAGACGCTGTTCAAGCGCGGGTGTGTAATGACAATCCGTGAAAGTGCTCCCGGTGCGGATGGGTCTGTTTTGCCTTTCGATACCAACAATCTTAATATCAGGAGCGTTTTGTAACCCAGAGTATTAATATACGCCTGATCTTTTGACATGTCCTTCCATACGCCCAGCTCCGTATCCCGGTATATAAATCAGCGGCATTTACGGCTTTTAAATGTTGGAGCCATAAGCTGCCTCGTAGGTATAGGTTGCATCAGATCTAACACTTACACCTACCGTCGGCAATCTGATCTACTATTTTACGCACGTCAGCATGGTCACGCAGACCCATACTATTCAATGGAGTCAGATATGGTGCCATCAGGACGTAGTACTAAGACAACCTCATTCAAGCTTTAGGGCCCAACGACCGGCTCGTGCACTATATAGCGGTTTCTAAATAGAAGAATCGGACGGTAGCTCCGCAAAGATGATGTCGAGCAAACTGCGCCATCGGACTATACGAGGGAATAATGGGGGCGATGCGCGAATATGTTTCGATCGGGATTAACAATCGGATCGACTGAGGGCGCTATCGGCTCGCCGTAAAAAGAGATACGCTTCAGATTGTATTGATACGTACAGCACTGGTATAGCTGATACTCTCCACCATTGGCACGTCGTGATGAAAGATTTTCAGAGATCGCAAGTCATTTTGTCGCGATACTCGCTGCGTCATCAAGCGACCCGTATTGGAAGCGAAATTGCTCCTTCAGGCGGCTGGTTTTCAAAGCTTTCTGGCCAAGCATCTTGCTGCTGAGCCGCTCTCTCACCATCTTTCTGATGAGCGAGGAGAAAAGCACTGGTCCACTTACACTTGTCAGCGGCAGATGCTGGGTACAACTCGACTGCTCAGAAATGGTAAGCGGACAGATTGACGCGTATCTTCAACAGCAGCGGACCATGGATATACGCATCGCCCATTTGCAAGAGCAAGAATAGCCGTAGTACCAATGATCCCAATAGATCCAGCAAGAGTGTCATAAAGGTCCGGCCCTTTTTGGTCATAAGGTTGTTGAAGGAAAGACCAAGCGCTGTTAGAAAGTCACATCGATGTACGACGTCCGGTTTTGCTTCTCGCACTTGAGATTGTAGTGGTATCAAAAGGATCAGAATCAGCCGTGATACACCCGTCGGAAAGTTCAACAATACGTGTGGCATATTCACGGGCAAGACTCCGGATTGCGTCACCATAATAACCCGGGCGATCACGCGCAACCTCTTTTGAAGAGATCCATAACCTGCACCATGTAGATGAATCAGGGCTCCTGTCGGCCTCGTCTGCCAGAAGAATCTCCGGATCATTGACGAAAGTGCTAGCGCAATAGCCAGCGCTGCATTGCCCACCCATGAAAGCTGACTGGGGGCGTTTTTGGCGCGATCTTTGAGGTCCAACGTTTTCAAGCGCAACAAGAGCTCTCTTGCGGCGATCGTCCTGGAAACCCCTGAGAGCGTCAACACAAGCTCTACATTGGAAGAAATGCTTTGATGTGGAATCAGATTGTAACTCTGAAAATACCAAATCCAACACGGTTATTACGATACATGTATCCCAATCACGTTCTTTGAATTTCTCGGTAGAGATTCCATCCGCAAAAAGATTACCTGGTCAGAGCGATCAGAGACCACCGATAACATTCAAGAGCGTAGTCTTACCGGTCGGAAGGGGCTCAAATACGCCACAAACTCATTGTCTCTAAACGCAACTGAAACACTATCGAGTGCCGTTTGCTCAAACGTATCTGGGCGTATAGCGCTCGCCGATATTTTCTAACTCAGCATACGCACTTCCTTGCCTTTACCACGGTGCCAACTCTGCACGTATGAGACTATGCCATCCAGTACTGGCGTCAACTTTAAAAGCGCTCGCGATGGAGTCAAGTACCTGACAAGACGATCTACGCGCTTTTAGAGGGAGTCTTTGGGAAAGTCTTGGGTTGAGAAGAGCCAGTCGCAAAGAAGATCTTTCGTCCTTCTCGCTTACTGCTTATTTGCATCTTGTGGTTTGAGCCCAGCTGAGTCATGCACAGAGCCAAACACTCACTGCCAGCGCATCACAAATGCCACCATGCTAAAGCAACGATGAAACAATAATCTTAGCAGTGGATAGGGACAGCTAGATGATGGCAGGTGAAACAAACCATCAGTCAAAGAACCAATACCTGCCAGTACTCGAAAAGACTATCTTGGTCACGTAGACAAAGCTGTATGCTAGTAAAATTGCTAATCAGAAGGCTGATAAGCGCCAGTGCGGAAAACTAGCATGAAGCAGAAAGCAAAGCGTACATCGTGGGTGATAGACATACCTTTCCGGCTGAACTACCGGTCGTGTGACGATAAAAACAATCGAGCGCTAGCGCAAAAGGTAAAACTAACAGGTAGCAGCGTAAGAATTGCCGAGATTTCCATATTTTCTCATAGCGCACAGCTCGCTGTGCTCTTCTGCCTGATTAATACCTGGACTTGCCGGTATTGTTCCCGATGGCCTGCATGCACCGTCAATAAAGCACAGCTGTGGACGAGACGCAGAGACTGCTTCATGACTGATGAGTTTGGTGACCAGCGATGACGCCCTGTCTTGACGAAAACTGGGAAAACATTAATGAAGAGCATTCGCTATCTTGTCTCGCGTAGAATCTCCGTGGAGGATCTCTCCGCTGCAGAAGCAGGAAAAGTACTCCGAAGCGCAGTCGTTTGAAGCGCACTGCGCCGTGGCCGCGAGGCTTGCATGAGCGCCTATGGCCTTTAAAACCACCCAGATGGACGGATATCTTTGGTTTTGGAGACGTTCCGGGCAGCGTCAGAAAGTACATCGCCACCATTGCTCACACCGATATGTGTGCCGCTTGACGCTGGGTGGACGCATGACCCGCCTGACGTCACACGCAAAGACGGCCATCTCTGCTCGGCCGAGGCGTTTTGGACGTGACAAGGGTCCTGTAAAGCTTTCTCTTTGGGCGCGCATTTCTTTGTCGAACACGTCACACGCAAACTTCTCCCTGATACACGCAGCGCGGTCTGCCGCAGCAACGAGGAAACCGGTATGGGCGATGTTCCCTACTATCGTGAGCGCTATCCCGAGCCTGCGTTTGCTACACCTGATGCTGAGTTCGCTGGCCCAGAAGTGTGGCGAAGAGGCGTCTATCGCGCGAGTTTACACTCTGCCGCCATCGCGGGCGAGTAAAAGATCGCGTGGTAGCGCCCGACGGCGGGCACTTTGGTCAACGCCATCGTCCAGTGCTTGCATGCGCAGTGGTACGCGCCGATTCCACCACACGTGCCTTCAGGCTCCACGGTGATGTCGAAGACGCGGGCGTTGATATTGAGGCAACCACCTCACCGTATTTCTGCTCCACAGAAGGCAGACCGCCTCTATACCTGCGAAACCGTGAATACCGTGGTCTTCTCTTTTTATATCTATAACTAATCTATACATGACTTACAGCGTACCTTATGAAATTTTTCTGCCTACTCTACTCAACAACCGGCAGTACCGCTAAATATCAAAAATTCGGGCAATAAATTCAGGCCGTTAACCCCTGCTCCAGAACCATCCGCTTCACGCTCTTTATCCGCCATCGCTCCGGATT